>LFIK01000067.1_pt1 | contig 61819 bp, 51 predicted proteins | sample 643401 | NCBI WGS metagenome assembly LFIK01 (sample SAMN03777447, study PRJNA286221) | soda lake metagenome | biome: soda lake; feature: Kulunda steppe; material: water; isolation source: sample T5-Br brine of Lake Tanatar-5 | place: Russia: Kulunda steppe | collected 2010-07
CCCCGACAGGTTTGATTCGAAGTTTGGGTTTTACCCGGAGCAAAGCATAAACTATCTGTCGGGGATTGGTAGGTTTTTATTGGTTTAAACCAACAAAACTTTCTTGAGGAAGTCTAAAAGAGTGAAGTGAATGTAGCAACCGCGAAATGAACGAAATCGAGAAGATTTTAGCCAGTGGTTTGGGAGTTCTCGACTCTGCTTCATGTTATTCCGCGTCGCTCCCCGACTAACCACATCGGGACACGGCGCACTGACGTTTTTTCACTATAACGCCTCAGAACCTGACACGTCACTTCCAGCAAGTGAATGAAGCAAAGCGGAATGAATGGAGTCGAGAAGCTTCTCCCGAATAACCGAGGTCAGAAAAACGCAGTCATATTCAGTGAGATTTCACTTCAATATTTTTCCTTCACCCGATAGTACCTTATTATAAAACCAATATTGGTAATTTAACGACACAGACCTTAATTTCAGCGGCCTGAACCAAGCATTAAAAGAACTTATGTCGAAACGAAAATTAGTTACTTCCGCGCTTCCATACGCTAACGGCCCGATTCATCTGGGGCACCTTGCCGGAGCTTATCTTCCGGCCGATCTTTATACCCGTTTTCAGCGACTGAAAGGTGAAGATATCATCCATATTTGCGGATCTGATGAACACGGTGTACCTATCACCATTGCAGCTGAAAAAGAGGGCGTTACGCCACAGGAAATTGTAGACCGCTATCACGAGCGCAATAAAGCCGTTTTCGAAAAGTTTGGAATCGATTTTGATTACTATGGACGAACCAGCTCCGAAACACACAAAAAGACTTCTCAGGATTTCTTCCTGAAGCTATATGAGCAGGGAGTATTTAAGAAGAAGAGTCAGGAGCAGTTCTATGATGAAGACGCTAACATGTTTCTGCCAGACCGCTACGTAAAAGGAACCTGCCCTAAATGCGGTCACCCGGAAGCGTATGGCGATCAGTGTGAAAAATGCGGATCTTCCCTCTCTCCCACCGATCTGATCGACCCTGTAAGTGCCTTAACCGGTAACAAGCCGGTTGTAAAATCGACCGAACACTGGTTCATCCCGCTCGGTGATTTTCAAGACAGACTTCAAGAGTGGATCGACTCACGGAAAAACTGGAAACCAAACGTTGTGGGGCAGTGCAAAAGCTGGCTTGATGGCGGTTTGAGCGATCGCGCCGTAACACGCGACCTCACCTGGGGCGTGCCGGTTCCGCTTCCCGAAGGTGAAGGGAAAGTGCTCTATGTATGGTTTGATGCCCCAATCGGTTATATCTCCGCAACCAAGGAGTGGGCTGATGAAAAAGGAGAGCCGGAACTCTGGAAAACCTACTGGCAGGATGAAGAGACTTCGTTGGTTCACTTCATTGGAAAAGACAACATTGTATTTCACTGTATTATGTTCCCGGCCATGCTGATGCAGCACGGTGAATATGTACTTCCCGAAAATGTTCCGGCAAATGAATTTCTAAATCTCGAAGGGCGTAAACTCTCCACATCCAAAGGCTGGGCGGTTTGGCTGGAGGAGTACCTAAACTATTTTGAGGCAGATCTTCTAAGATACGCATTGGGCACCACCCTGCCGGAAGCCAAAGACTCCGACTTTTCATGGAAAGATTTTCAGAGCAGAATTAATGGCGAACTGGCCGATATTCTCGGTAATTTTGTATTCCGTACACTCAGCTTTACTGAACGCTTCTTTGACGGTTCTGTACCCGAGCTATCCAACCCGACCGAGCTCGACCTGAGTACACTAAAAGAGATTGAAGCTCAGAAAGCGAAGATTGAGGAGGCATACAACTCCTTCAAATTCCGCGAAGCGATTGCCGAAACAATGAACCTGGCCCGAATCGGAAACCGCTACTTTACAGAGACCGAGCCGTGGAAAACCCGAAAAGAAAATCCCGAAGCCTGCGGAAATACATTGAATGTCTGTGTGCAGATATCCGCAGCACTTTCCGTTCTGTTTCACCCGGTACTGCCGGCTAAAATGGCGCAGCTTCGCGATCAGCTTGGTGTACCTCACACTTTGAAGTGGGATGATGTAACAGCGAATCTGATTCCCGCAGAACAGGTCATTAAACAGGGTGAAATTCTCTTTGAAAAAATAGAAGATGAAGCTGTTCAGGAACAGGTCGATATTTTGGAAAAACGAGCTTCTGAGTCAACCGGAGCTGATGACAAAGATTACGAACCTTTAAAAGAGACGGCAACATTCGATGATTTTGTAAAACTCGACTTCCGGGCCGGAAAAATTATTGATGCCAAAAAGATCAAAAAATCGAAAAAACTTCTCAATATCACTGTTGATCTCGGTTTTGAGAAACGCACCATTCTCTCGGGAATCGCCGAATTTTTCAAAGCAGACGAAATCGTAGGCCGATCCGTTGTTGTGGTTGCAAATCTCGCCCCTAAGAAGATGATGGGTGTAGAAAGCAACGGAATGATTCTGATGGGTGAAGACACCGATGGCAAGCTCCACTTCGTAGAAACCGATTCAGAACCCGGAAGTCCGGTAATGTAATTTTATGAAAAGAACCAGGTTCGAATCTAAACCGGGCGTATCGTTTGCCGATAATGCCACCAATTTTTGTATTTACGCACCTCACGCCTCTGCGATGAGCTGTATTCTGTTTGATAAGTTCGATGCAATAAATGGCGTCCCCCACTCCATGCAGCTGGATACGGATGGATATTGGCATGTGGCTATTCAGGGAGATCAAACCGGACGATGGTACGCATATGAAGCGAAATTTAGTGATGATGAAGCAAAACCTTCCTCTCCCTACATCAATGAGCTGTTTGCAGACCCCTACAGTAAACATGTAACGGTTCGAAACACGTATCGCCAGGATGCGCGCAGCTATATTTTTAAAGATGATTTTGACTGGGAAGGCGTTACACACTGTTTTCCGGACGACCCCAGGGACCTTATTATATACGAAACCCATCTTAAGGATCTGACGGCACACCCAAGCAGCAAGGCTGAAGGAGCAGGTTTTTACAAAAAGTTTATTGATTCCGATCAAACCGGTGGTATAAACCACCTGAAGAAGCTGGGTGTAAACTGTGTGGAATTTCTCCCGCTTCATAAATTCCCTCCTGCTGAGCCGCCTTACGAACAGACTACCCCTGAGGGATTCCAAAACAGCTGGAATCCATATTCTTCCAACTATTGGGGGTACATGACCTCATTTTTCTTTGCTCCGGAAAGCTCATTTGCATCCGATCTTTCCAATCGATTTTCCGGCAAGACAACCGCAGCTGTTACCGAATTAAAAGAGGTTGTAAAAGAGCTGCACAAGGAGAAAATATCTGTAATTATGGATGTGGTGTTTAACCACACGTCGCTTTTTGATGTAAATCCGCTTACACATCTCTGCCCCGACGAATACCTTCGTTCTGATGAAAACGGAAAGCTGTTAAACAGAAGCGGAACTGGAAACGAATTCAGGTCAGAAAATCCGGTTGCCCGAAAACTGATTGTTGACTCCATTCTCTACTGGATTGAAGAGTATCAAATTGATGGGTTCCGGTTCGATCTGGCGGCCCTGCTTGACAGAAAGTCCTGGGACGTGATCCGAAATGAGGTACACAAAAAATATCCTAATGCTGTTTTAATTGCTGAACCCTGGGGCGGTTACTACTCCCCTCACCACTTTTCAAATCACGACTGGGCTTCCTGGAATGACCGTATTCGAAACAGCATTAAGGGCTCTGATCCTATGCACGATAAAGGATTTATCTTTTCGGAGTGGCAGCACGAAACGAGGCGCGAACGGATTGAAAACGTGTTTAAGGGCACATTGAATCATGGCGAAGGCGGCTTATACAACACCTCTGCGCACAGTGTAAATTACCTCGAAAGCCACGATGGGTACACACTGGGTGATTTTATTCGTATTGGGCTAAATCCGGAGCTTCAGGATCAGGTTGTAACAGATCGCGAAAAGCATGTTAAGCTAAACCCCGCGGAGTTAAGAGTTGCCAAATTAGCTGCTCTGTCTCTATTCACGGCTCAGGGAATCACCATGATTCATACCGGTCAGGAGTTTGCAAGATCGAAAATCATTGCAAAAACTCCCTGTCCCGATGATGATGTTGGAAAAATGGATCACAACAGCTACCAAAAAGACAACGAAACCAACTGGATCAACTTTAATGAGATCCGGCTCAACACTTCACTTTTTGAATATTATCGGGGTTTAATTCAAATCAGAAAACATTCTCCGGCTTTAAGAATGTGTTCACCACATGAAATCAGCTTCCAGCATTACGGCAATCCGCTGGTTATCACTTTTTACATAAGTGGTTATGAAAGCGGAGATTTAAATGATTATTATGTGCTTCTCAATGCAACAGGTAATGAAAAAGCTGAATGCAGGCTGCCTGAAGGAACCTGGGAAGTTATTGCAAATAAAGATATTGCATCGCTTCAATCATTCGATTTAGTAAGGCATTCGGTAAAAATTGAACCTCAAAGCGGAATGTTGCTAAGAAAGTTGCGACATTGACGCTCAGCAAATATTTTAGTGCGTCTCTATTAACCTAAATCTCTCAAACATTGGCTACTTCTCCTACCAATAATCGTGGTACCTGGAACACAAAATTTGGATTCATTCTCGCAGCTGCCGGATCTGCCGTAGGGCTGGGTAACATCTGGCGATTCCCTACCGAAGCCGCATCCAACGGCGGTGCTGCATTTCTCATCATCTATATCATTTGCGTTGCTCTGATAGGCCTGCCAATCATGATAGCAGAACTTTCTATCGGGCGCAGCACTCAGAAAAATCCGGTTGGTGCATTTAAAGCTTTGAGTACAAATAAATTTTTTCCCCTCGTTGGTTTCTGGGGAGTTTTGTGCGGTGTGATGATTCTGAGCTTTTACACTATTATTGCCGGGTGGACTTTCAGCCATGTCTTTGTTGAAATATTCACCTTTGCCGGATGGCATTCGGCAGCCGAACTATTGGGTGATTTTGGAAACGGCTATATCAACGCTGTATTCGCCCTGATATTTATGGCGTTAACTATCATGATTATTCGCGGTGGTGTAAGTGAGGGGATTGAAAGAGCAACCAAACTGATGATGCCGCTTTTAATTCTCATCCTGGTAATTATGACGCTCTACGTTGTTTTTCAACCCGGAGCTACTGAAGGACTTGAAGTCTACCTGAAACCGGACTTCTCCATGATTACCGGCGAGCTTGTTCTTGCCGCGCTGGGTCAGGCCTTCTTCTCTCTCTCTTTAGGTATGGGAGCGCTGATTACCTATGGGTCGTACTTGAGCAAAAAAGAGAACATTGTAGAGGCCGCAAGTTTTGTAACACTTGCTGATGTTGGAATTGCATTCCTGGCCGGTTTATTAATCATGCCAACTATTTTTCTAGCCCAGGCGCAAGGTGTTGAAATCTACGATGCTGCCGGCAACTTCCTTGCAGGTCCTGCTCTGATCTTTCAGATTTTACCTGAACTATTTTCACAAATGGGTGGTATACTAGGATTGACGATCGGAGTCTCTTTCTTTTTCCTTCTCAGTTTAGCAGCACTTACCTCTACAATTTCACTCCTGGAAGTGCCAACATCTTATATTATTGATGAACACGGCGTGAGAAGAAAAAAAGCCGCTCTCTATGTTGGACTTACCGTACTGGCTCTATCTATCATCATCTCGTTTAACACAGTATTAATCGATCACATCGACTACATTTTCAGTGTTATTGGCCTGCCTCTTGGAGGACTCCTGATTTGTATCTTTATCGGGTATTTCTGGAAGACAAAGAGCGCCGTTGATGAAATGAAAAATGGGTTTAAAGACATTCGCGATTCATGGTTTACCACGCTCTGGTCTGTTTTCATCAAATATATCTGCCCGATAATTATCTTAATTATCTTAGCTCAGACAATATTTGGATAACCTGATGGTGAAAAACCGTATTACTTTACAGTTGTAAGTTGTGATCGAACAGATCCTGCTGTATTTTTGAAGTCTGAATTTGAACTAATTTAACTTATGGGAAAAGTAAGCACATCCGATTTCCGACCCGGCATGAACATTCTGCTGGACGGTGATATTTATACTATTGTTGATTTTCAACATGTAAAGCCGGGTAAAGGCGGTGCCTTTGTTCGTACAAAACTTAAGGGGGTTGAAAACGAAAAAAATATTGAAAAAACCTTCCGTTCCGGTGAATCCGTCGAATCTGTCCGGGTAGAAAAACACCCCTACCAGTTCCTCTACGCAGATGGTGATATGTTTTTCTTCATGCACCAGGATACTTACGAACAGATTCCTCTGGAGCGAAAACGTGTTGAAAACTCAGAGTTCATTTTTGACGGACTGGTTTGTACACTGTCTATTGATGTTGATAACGATCAAATACTTTTTGCGGAACCGCCGGATCAAGTAGAAACAGAAGTTGTCCAGACCGATCCCGGAGTACGCGGTGATACGGCTCAGGGTGGCAGCAAGCCTGCAACAATATCGGGCGGTGCCGTGGTTCAGGTTCCGCTTTTCATTAACGAAGGGGAAGTTATCCGGGTAGATACCCGAACCGGTGAATATCTAGAAAGAGCTAAATCTAAATAAAAAGTTATTATGGACTTAAAACTTGTAAAAAACCTGTTAGACCTTATTTCAAAGACAGAACTCAATGAAGTTTCTATTGAGGAAGGAGATTTTAAACTGAAAGTAAAAAAGCAGTCTGATGCTCCGGCACAGGCTGCGCCGATGCAGTTTCAAATGCCTGCTGCTCAGCAAGCTCCGGCTCAAGCCGCACAGCCTGCCTCAGCTCCTGCATCCGCCGATACTTCCGCCTCTTCAGAGAAAGAGTCACAGCCTGATGGGGAAACCGTAAAATCACCAATTGTTGGAACATTCTACGAAGCTCCGTCTCCCGATTCTGACCCATTCGTAAAAGTTGGTGATACTATTCAGAAAGGTGAAACACTCTGTATTGTTGAAGCCATGAAAATTATGAACGAGATTGAGGCTGAGTTCTCAGGTACAATTCAAAAGATTCTTGTCGACGATGGGCAGCCTGTTGAATTCGACCAGCCTTTGTTCATTATCAAAAAAGCTTAATTAAACAGTATGTTTAAAAAGATTTTAATAGCCAACCGGGGTGAAATTGCACTCCGTATTATTCGTACCTGTAAAGAGATGGGAATTAAAACTGTTGCCGTCTACTCTACAGCAGACGAAAACAGTTTACATGTTAAATTTGCCGATGAAGCAGTTTGTATCGGTCCGCCGCCGGGTCGAGACAGCTATCTGAAAATTCCGAGTATTCTTGCGGCGGCTGAGATTACCAATGCCGAAGCGATCCATCCCGGATACGGTTTTTTGGCCGAGAATGCCGAATTTAGCAGAATCTGTGAAGAACACGACATAAAGTTCATAGGTCCTTCCCCTCATATGATCGAGAATATGGGAGACAAGGCAACTGCCAAAGCCACTATGATTAAAAGCAAGGTCCCTGTCGTTCCCGGTTCAGACGGAATCGTCACATCTGTTGAAGAAGGGAAAAAGATAGCCACAGAAATCGGTTTTCCGGTTATCATTAAAGCGACTGCCGGAGGCGGCGGCCGCGGCATGCGAGTAGTTCAAAGTGAAGACAAATTTGAAAATGCTTTTAAAACGTGCCGTAACGAGGCCGAATCTGCATTTAATAATCCTGCTGTCTATATCGAAAAATTTGTAGTAGACCCTCGCCATATTGAGATCCAGATTATGGGAGATCAGCACGGAAATGTTATGCATTTGGGAGAACGTGAATGTTCGCTTCAGCGTCGACATCAGAAAATTCTCGAAGAAGCTCCCTCTCCTGTGATGACCGAAGAGGTTCGCGAGAAAATGGGACAAGCTGCCGTTAATGCCGGAAAAGCTATCAACTATGAAGGTGCAGGAACTATTGAATTCATCGTTGATAAGGATTTGAACTTCTACTTTATGGAGATGAATACAAGGATCCAGGTAGAGCATCCGGTTACGGAAGAGATTACCTGGTGCGATATTGTAGAGCAACAGATTCGGGTAGCTGCCGGAGAAAAACTTGAAATGAAGCCGCTGAAAATGCGCGGTCATGCCATCGAATGCAGAATTAATGCAGAAGATCCGGAATTCAACTTCCGCCCTACAGCAGGTGAAATCACCTCATTTAATATACCGGGCGGACACAGTGTTCGGGTAGACACACACGCGTATGCCGGATACCGAATACCGCCGCATTACGATTCAATGATCGCTAAACTGATTGTAAGTGCGCCTACCAGGATGGAGGCTATCATGCGTATGAAACGTGCTCTTCAGGAATTTATCGTTGAGGGTGTAAAAACCACCATCCCATATCATCTGCAGCTGATGGACGATGAAAACTTTCAAAAAGGCAATTTCAATACACAGTATCTGGAGCAGCATTTTAAATTTAAACCTGATAACAAATAATCACGATTTTTATGAATATTCCCAATGATCTGAAATATACCAAAGAACACGAATGGGTTCGTGATAACGGTGATGGTACAGTTACCGTCGGAATAACAGACTTTGCACAAGGTGAACTTGGAGATATCGTATTTGTAGAGCTTGAACCTGAGGGTTCAGAGTTTGATCAGGATGAAGTTTTAGGTACGGTAGAAGCAGTAAAAACCGTTTCTGAACTCTTTTCTCCTGTTTCCGGCGAGGTTACAGAAATCAATGAAGATCTGGAAGATGATCCGGAACTGGTGAATAACGACCCCTATGGTGATGGCTGGATGGTGAAGATCAAACTATCCGACTCCTCCGAACTTGAGGCTCTTCTTTCGGCAGAAGATTACGAACAACTGATTGACTAAATAATTTAGAACTCCCTTTTATAATGCATACTCATCATGATGAGTGGATTCTCATCTTAGATTTTGGCTCGCAATACACACAACTCATCGCCAGAAGGCTCAGAGAGCTCAACGTTTATTGCGAAATACATCCCTACAATACACCCAAAAAACAGTTTGAAAAACATCCGCCAAAGGGGTTAATCCTTTCCGGTGGACCAAAAAGTGTATATGATGAGGATGCTCCGGTTTTAAACCTGGACTACTTCAACTTTGACGTACCTGTACTGGGCGTTTGCTATGGCCTTCAGTCTCTGGCACATGCGATCTCTCCGGACAGTGTGGAAAAAGCTGAAAAACGGGAATTTGGTCGAGCAGAGCTGTTAATTGATGATCACTCCAACCTTTTTAAGGGGGTTGAAGATGGAACCACCGTTTGGATGAGTCATGGAGATCATATCAAAGATTTGCCCTCTCCTTACGAGGTTATAGCTCATACAAAGAATGCCCCTGTAGCTGCCGTTAAACATCGCGATAAACCCATTTTTGGTGTTCAGTTTCATCCTGAAGTTGTGCATACCGAAGATGGCGCGAAGATGCTGAAAAACTTTGTGATAAATATTGCCGGTTGTACCGGAGACTGGACAGCCGCCTCTTTTATCGAAACAGAAATTCAAGCTATTCGAGAGAAAGTTGGAAACGACAAGGTAATCTGCGGTCTTTCAGGCGGTGTGGATTCAACAGTTGTCGCCACTCTCATTCACAAAGCTATTGGAGATCAGCTGCTATGCATTTTTGTTGATAACGGCCTTCTGAGAAAGAACGAATTCGAAAACGTTCTGCAAACCTATAAAGATCACCTTCAGCTTCCGGTAAAAGGTATTGACGCGTCTGATCAATTTCTCGATAAACTGGAGGGAGTTTCAGATCCTGAAGAGAAAAGGAAAATTATCGGCAATACCTTTATTGAGGTATTCGATAAAGCCATAGAAAATGAATCTGAGTACAAGTTCTTAGCCCAAGGCACACTATACCCTGATGTGATTGAAAGCGTCTCCTTTAAAGGCCCTTCAGCAACCATCAAGTCTCATCACAATGTTGGCGGACTCCCCGAAAAGATGAATCTCGATCTTATCGAACCGGTAAGAGAGCTTTTCAAAGATGAAGTTCGTAATGTAGGCCGTGAGCTGGGTATTCCGGAGAATCTGATTGGCAGACACCCTTTTCCAGGACCGGGAATGGGTATTCGTGTTTTAGGTGAAATAAGCAGAGATAAACTGAGACTACTCCGCGAAGCCGACGATATATTTATTCAATCTCTCAGAGATCATAATCTGTACAATGAAGTGTGGCAGGCACTTGCTGTGCTTCTGCCGGTACAGTCTGTTGGCGTAATGGGTGACGAAAGAACGTATGAATATACGGTAGCATTAAGAGCCGTTACCAGCCTTGACGGAATGACTGCAGATTGGGTGCATTTGCCCTACAAATTTTTAGCTGAGGTTAGCAACCGCATCATCAACGAAGTACGGGGAGTAAACAGGGTTGTATACGATATCAGTTCTAAACCACCCGCTACAATTGAGTGGGAATAGAAAGGAACATTTTTCTGCTATCTTCCTTTATTTCAGTGTCTTTAATTTGTACGATTTACAAGCGCTATGAAAAAATTTCTGATTTTTACCGTTGCCCTGATCTTTATCGCAGAGTTCGCACACGCCCAATCTTTTCAGAACGGTGTGGAGCTATATGAAAGTGAACAGTACGAAGAGGCTATAGAGATCTTTCGTGAACTGAACACTGATGAAGCAACTCTCTTTCTGGGTAAAAGTTATCTTGCTCTCGGCAATTATCCCTTATCAAAACACTTCTTAGACCGGTTACAGGAGAGCAACAGAACCAGCATCCTGCAGGAAGCCGAGTTCACAAAAGCTATTCTCTACTTCAGAACTAAAGATTATCCGGCCAGTCTCAATACTTTGAGCAGACTCCTTGAAAGTCAGAACCGAACCGGCATCCAGTTAGACGCCAGACGGCTTTACAACCAGATTATCCGATATCTGGATATCAGTCAACGGTTCGAGGTTCTTCAAAAAGCGCAAAGGCCATCACTTAGAATGGATATTGCGCAACAATCCAAAAGACAACTGGATGAACCACTTTTCCGATCTGTGGTAAACGAACTTTTACGGCTTGAACCAGACACAACCCTTCACAAGCAAATTGTAGAGACTCTTGATATCAATCAAGTCAGTCAAAACTCCACATTCAGCTATCCGGCTGCTCCTGAAGGTACGGTTTATCACATTGGCGTAGTTTTACCAACTTTTGATGAAGAGGATCCTGATTTCACCATTCCAAGAAATCTCTATTACGGGATGATGCTTGCCGCTGAGGAGTTCAACAGCAGAAACAGCAACAAGAAAGTACAGCTCATTTTTAAAAACTCGGCAGAAAGCCCGGATACAACAGCAATGGCTATTACTGAGCTAGCCTGGGCTCATCATGCTGATGCCGTTATTGGTCCTCTTTTCTCTGATACGGCTCAACGTATGGCAGAGCTGGCAGAAGAGTACCGGGTACCAATGCTGGCACCGCTTGCAAATTCTGATGAATTGAACCTGGATTACAACTATACATTCCAGTTCAACCCAACGTTTGAAGTGCATGGTAAAAATATGGCGCGCTATGCTGTGAGGGAACTCGGTCTCGATACTCTGGCTGTTATCACCGAAACTAATTCTCTGGGTCGTTCATCGGCTCTCGCTTTCCGAAAAGAAGCCGAACGCTTAGGAGCCTTTGTATCTTACTATTTTGAAGATGATTTTGCAGCTCAAGGCTACGACTTGAGTGAGTATACAGAAGTTTTCACTCCGGACGAGGCCCTGATCGATTCGCTTGGATATACGCCCACACAGGCCATCTACGCTCCTTTCACGGGACAGGCATCTACAACACTGGCTAGCTTGCTGATGAACGATCTCGAGGCTATGAGAAGCCGGCAGATCATTCTGGGATCGGAAGAGTGGCAAAATGCAGAACTGTCGGCCTATCAACGCAGAACATTCGAAATTTTTCATAGCCAGGCAAGTGGCACGGCTGCCGATTCTACCACGGTGGCCTATTTTGAAGAGGATTTCTCAAATCGTTTTAGTGTTTCAGCAGATCGATTTTCGAGAATGGGCTATGATACAGCTACATTTCTGTTTCAAAGTTTAGAAACTGCAGGAAATCCATCATACCTTGGCCGGGTTCTGAGAGATCGGGAACCGTATAACGGTCAGGCTCTGAAAATTCACTTTGATGGAAACCGTATTAACCAGATGGTCTACATTAAACCACTCACATCCAGGGCTCAGGCAAGATTTGAGGATAACGATCCTGCCCTCGATTAGAGGAGGTATTCTAAAAGTAATTTAGTCCCGGTTTTGAGACTCAAGACGCTCCCGTTCATCTCGTAATCGGTACTGCTCCTGAATCCATCTCCTCCATTCCGCACTGGCCTGCCTGTGCTCCTCAAAAGTTCTTGAAAACCGGTGTGAACCATCCGGAGATGCTACCATAAAAAGATAATCGTGATCTTCAGGATTAATTACAGCTCTAATGGAGGCCGCGTCCGGGTTAGTGATAGGTCCCGGAGGTATTCCTGCATGGATGTAAGTATTATAAGGGTGATCAACCCTGTAATCTTCGAATAGCAGCCTTCTGCGTTCACCTAAAGCATAAATAACGGTTGGATCAGCCTGGAGCAGCATATTTCGATTTAATCGGTTTAAATAGAGCCCGGCAATTCTGGGTTTCTCATCCGCTACTTTCGCTTCCATTTCTACAATTGAAGCGAGCGTAATAATTTCGTTTAATGTATACCCCGTTCTTTCTATGCCATCTCCGTATCGATCAACAATCATCCTGTTAAATTCGTTATATATTCGCCGTACTGCATTTTCAGGAGATGATGTCCAGTAAATTTGATAGGTATTGGGTAACATCCTGGAAAACAGCTCCTCCCCGGTCAGATTAAACTCTTGTGAAATGTCAGAGCTGTCTGTAAATAATTTTCGAAACTCCTCAGGCTCAGCTTTTAACTGATTGCCCAGTTGCAGCGCCACCCTATCCGGGTCGCTACCCGAAAGAACGGTAACCGATGCCGGATTTTGGATACCCCTTGCCATATTGGATAAAAACGCTTCATAGGAGTGCGATCCATCAACAACATATAATCCGGTCCGAAAATTTCTCCATCCAAGTACCCTCCCTGCCCATTTCAATTCTTCACTATCAACATTTACTCCAAGGCTATCCATTTTGTCAGCCAACTGTTCAAGACCGATACGATCGTGAAGATAAATCTCAATCGGTATATCTGACAGAATAGCTGATGGATTGTAGAGGCGGTAATTTCGCCACCCGCTAAAAATTAACGTAACTGCTGTAAGTATTAATAGCAGCGCGATAATCTCTTTTTTTGAAAAAGGATTCATTTAAAAAACTTTATTGGTACGTCACAACTTAAAACGTGGTGAATATAAGATTTATTTAAAAGAATACCTTTTGAGCAGTGAGAGTATAAAACCGCTTTGATAACGCACCCAGTTAACACATTTTAACGAGCAACATTTAAAGAGTATACCTTTGGGTGGCAACATTTTCGATTGATCATCGTATATTAAAGCAGATATTTGGTTCTGAAAGGAATCAAATGCCCTAAAGAACAGCCTCAGGTTTTGGTCGACCTGGGGCTCTTTTATTATAGAGCGCTTAAAACGTTGGATTGAACCGAATCCAAAATGCAGGTTTTGTATCAAATTCTTTCAGAGGCCACGCTATTTCGAATCTGAATGCGCTTGTTCCAAGTCCAAATCCCGCATCGTGCTGCAAATCAGAGAATTTAAAGGAAGAGAATCCAGAATTTACATCCGGATCGGGAACAGTAAACGTGGCAGCCGACTGAGTCCATCCAGAATCTAAAAACAGCAGGATATGCATATTATAATCCCTCACCCATACTCCCGGTCGGTTTGAGGATCTTCCAAACTGAACCTCAAGATTGCTCAGCAGCATATTATCTCCCTGTAAGTATTTGAATGGGGAACCCCTGAGAGTACCAATGCCTCCCAGGTAAAACTTCTTAAAGTCCGGTGCATCTCCGGTGATCCCTCCGGCTTTGACTCTCCACCGCAGTACAGAACCCGGCTCAAAATTGTAAAAAAGTTTAAGTTCAGACCAGTACTTGTTGTAACGGTAGTTTTCGTCGCTAGAAGAATTATCGGCCAATTCCGCTCCAAAATCAGCAGCGAAAGTGAACCGATCGGCCAGCAGTACATTTTTTGGATTGAATGAGAAGGAGAAACTGTATCGGTCAAGATCTATTTCATCAGAAAAGCGATCAACCGGCGGATTTAAACGGTAAGGACTTGATTTCCCAAACAAAGAGTAGGTAGTGTTTCTTTCCTGGGACCTGAATGTATCTCGATTGTATGAAAAAGCCGCTTCAAACCATCGCTGAGTACGATAAACGGTGTATAGTCCAAAACCTTCCATCTGGTGATAGTCCAGAAAATCGTACGAGGCAAAAAAGGCGGTCAATGAATTTTCAATCAAGCCGGTGCGGTGATGATCTTCTGTTGAGGTAGCCCGATGAAATTCACCTCCTATCATAAACCTTCGATTTTCACCAATTAATTTCTCGACCCCAAGCGCATACTCCCACTCTTTTGAAGCTGTGCCGTAACCGATAAATCCATGAGGATGAATCTGCTCAATATCCAAAAAGCTGCTGTACCTGTGCCACTGCATCCTCTCTTTTCTGATTCCGAGAAAAAGCCCGTTCACGCGGTTGAAATGAATCATCGGCAGATTTGGGTATTGGCTGTAGAGTTCGTTACTGAAGTAAGGTCCCGCTTCAAAATCGCCTCCCAGATCCAGCCCTCTGTAAGAGAGCCTTCTAACTGCACGCTGTGCTTCGTCGCTGCCGTTATCATCCAATTCTTCATCTACTTTAGCCTGCTCCAAACCAAGCAGTTCTTCAAGTGATTTGTTAAAAATCGGATCCCGTTTAAAGGGATCCTCATCCTGTTGCTGTGCAAGGCCGGTTAGCGGTATGAAGAGTAATAATGCCGTTATTATGTATATCGATCGTGCCATATCTGCGATTACGTTTAAAATCCGTTCAAGTTTCATTGTTCAGGAACTTTTAAAACCATCAGCGTAATATCGTCTTCAGGATCCCACCCTGCAGACCACGTTTCTGCCAGCTGCTTTATTTGCTGAATAATATCCGCCGAGCTAAAATCAACTGAATTAAGAAGAACCTGCTCGATCTTTTGAATACCTAAAATTTCTCTCTTAGGATTAAAAAGCTCCATCAACCCATCGCTCATCAACAAAAGCACATCTCCCTTCTCCAAATCCAGGCTTCGACTTTGATATGGGAAATCAACGTTACCACCTAACGGCAGACCTTTCAACAGGATTTGTTCCACGCTGTTACTCTTTTTTGAATAGTAGAGAACAGGTGGCATACCGGCTATGGCAATTTCCACTTTACTGCCCCGACATTTCGCGAGAATAAATCCCATGTACATCAGATGCATATTCAGGTTTCGGAGACCTGAGGAGATTCTCTTTAACATCGTTTTTAAATCTGCTTCGTGAACAAGTGTATGAAAATAGCTTTTTGCAGCAGCTACCATTATTCCGGCTTTTAAACCGTGTCCCGTGGCATCACCCAAAGCCAGTACCAGAGATCCATCCTGTTCCGTGCTGTAATCATAATAATCGCCCCCCACTTCGGTGGCTGTGTCCATATAAACAGCCAGGTCATATCCTTTAACAGACGGCATTTTTTTAGGCAGCATAGATATCTGTAAAGCACGCGCCTCTTCTAGCTCGGCTGTTTTTCGCTCGTTTTCTGCCTCTAACAATCTTTTTTCAATTTCCCGCTCTTTACCTATTCGCTCCTGTTCCAGCGCGCGTTCAGACAGTTCCTGAACTTCCGTTAGCTTCTGCTGCAGGCGCTTCCGGGTAACGGCAAAATCCCTCGACAAAAATATCGACATGGAAAAGATCAGCAGTCCCGATCCCGCCATGTTGATAATTCTTACATCTCCGCTTAAGAATTGAAAATTGATCAGAATGCTCAGGATCAACCCTATCACAAAAAAGATCATCCCGGCACCAATAATCCACGCTCCCTCCTTCCGCGATCTGTACATCAGATAAAGGGTTCTCAGTAGTTCAGCCACAAAAATTAAAATGATCAGTTCTCTGAGCCAGATCAGGTCAGTTGGATAGAAATAGAAAAAGGTCGCAATCAATAACCCTATAAAAAGAACAACGTTTGCATAAGCAGACTTCTGGTTTTCGTTGATACTGTACATAAGCCGAACTGCAAACACGATCACAATGATTTCGAAGAAGAGTGCAAATTTCAGAAATGAGATCGTTGCGAAAGTATAGCTGGCTAGTTCCAGCCTGTAAAGGAAATAGGTTATTAAAAGCAATCCGCCGGCAAACAGCGAAAAGTAGAGATTACGTTTCTCTTTGGGATAGAAAATAAAAAGCAGCAGATGAATGAGAGCAAACGTAAGAAGCACACCCGCATAGAACATGCTTATTCCTGTCCAGCTGCTTATGTACGAGAGAATCTGATTTTGATGTGACTTCCAGTCTGCAAGAAGAAAACGAAAACCATTGTTACCAAAAATACGGGTTGATTCTATATTATTCGGATTGACAAAGCGAACAGCTAACGATTGAACAGTTGTATCCGGAAATACAATAACCGGCAGCTCGTTACCGCTGTAAGGTTCTACACGATCCGGGTTTGTTGAAAACCTGCCCAGTTCATAGATCTTCTCCCCGTTTAAGTAAATTTCGGATGCTCCTAAATGACGGTCAATTACAAGGGCTAACGGTTTTCCGGCCAGTTCATGACTTACTTTTAACTTTTTGCGGAACCAACCGATCCCGTCCCATTCCACAAAAGAGAGATCTGCCACTGTTAAATTTGTGCTGATCACATTCCAGTCACTGTCTTCAAATTCCGGATCAGCCCATTCCATATTATCGCCAGACATGAACTTCCACCGGTCGCTGATGTAAATTAATCGTTCACTTCCGGTCAAACTCTCTTCCGAAATCTCTTCTATTTCAAAATCATCAAACTGAAAAAAGGTGTCCTGTGCCACCACTGCTTGAGTAGTGAAAAGAACTCCCAGGAGGATTAAAACCAGATATTTTATGTGAATTTTGCCCACCCTTACTACTTTTGCGTTTCCCGAACCCGAATGGAACCGGCAACTGTTTTTAGATTGACGGGTATTCCACCTTCTCTTATCTGAACCGTAGCATCGCGGAATCCAACACTTTTTACGAACTCGTCTCCCGATAGATCATCGAAATCAAATCTGAGGCCACGCGCATCAATATCGTAACCGGCCAGCTTTGGAAGCTGCAGATCGATATTACCGGTACTGGATTCCAAATACACACCGACGGATACTTCTCTGAAGTCTGAATAGATATTTCCGCTGGTAGTTGCAGCTACTAAAGTTCCGGAGAGCAGAGTAGTTTTAATATCTCCGGTTGTTGTGCGCAATCTGACTTCCCCTCTATCCCGCTCAGCCATAATATCACCGCTTACTGTTTTTGCAAAAATATTTCCATTCAGATTATCGAGTATAATATCCCCTGCCGTAGAAATTGCACGCACTTCTCCCGTTAAATTTCTGATATCTAAATTACCTGCATGATTCTGGATATAGTGCTGCCCCTCCACTCCGTCTGCATAGATCGTTCCGTTTATCGTCCTCAGATTCAAAGACGCTTTACTTGGCACCTGAACTTGAAATGTAAACTGAACATCGCCGGACGTTCGCTGAGATCTGCCTGAACGTCGATCCTCAACTGAAGCTATAACCGTATTCCCCTGCTTTTGAATAATAATCCTAAAATTATCCAGATTTCGAGTGCCGGACCAAAGCGAGAACTCTCTCTTAACAAAAAGATCGACTTGAACCCCCTCTATTCCCGGGTTTTGAACAACCTCAATATCGCCTGATATCGTATTAACATTTATTGTAGGGTTGTTTCCTACTCTAAAAAACTCAGAGCGGTATGGCTCAAGTTGTGACGTAAGCTCTGTGCCGGTATTAATTACAGACATTGTTGTCTGCGCATAACCGTTTACGCAGGTTGATACCACTGCAAGCAATGAGAATAGGAGCAAGCGATAGACTGTGGATGAAATGAGGTTTTTGATCATCATTTTGCGCTCTTAACTGTTAATAACTCCGTTACTCTACGGCAAGTGCAACGAAGGGTTTCAGTTAAGACAAAGATTTAAAAACATTGATCAGGAATTGAATATGATCGGCCAGATCTTTTTCAATCAACTTAGCGCCTTTCTTAATGTCCTCTCTCGGTACATTTTCTGCAAACTTCTTGTCCTTCAGTTTTTTGCGTACAGATTTAACCTTCATGTCAGAAAACCCGTTAGGCCGCATTAAAGAAACCGCATTCATAAATCCCGACAGCTCATCACATGCAAAAAGATAGCGCTCTATTTCAGTTTCAGGTTCTTTTCCTGTTCTTTCCGGAGCGTGAGCTTTTATGGCAGAAATCACATCCTCCGGATATCCGGCTTCCGGTAAAATTTCATTCACTGCTTTATTGGGATGTTCATCCGGATATTTTTCCCAGTCCAGATCATGTAACAGTCCGGCGGTCCACCACTTGTCAATTTCAGGGTCAGATTTATTAAAATGCTTTGCATAAGCTTCCATGGCCAGTGCAACCATGTTGGAGTGATGCCGAAGGTTGTCATTCTCGATAAATTTTGCCAGCAGTCGCTGAGACTCTTCTCTTGATGGCATCATAGGTTCAGCTCCCCTTTAACTTCCAGCGCAACTTTTCGATTATACTCAAATGCAAAATTTTTGTAATTAATCATATCTACAATGGTACCTATAAAACAGAGACCGGCCGTTAAAAAGTAGAGAATTCCCATTCCAATATGGCCAACAAAAAACCGGTGAATACCTGCAACTCCAAAAAATCCAATTAAGGCCAATACCAGTAGAAGCATTGGATCCTTGCGCCGTGCCTGATAGATTTTTACGAACATCTCCACTTTATCCTCAGGTAAATCATTTAGCAGTTTGTTTATATACTGCATTTCATCACCTTCGAGTTCAGGCATGTATTCAAATACTTTCATTATTCTGTTTTTCTTTATTGATATTGAAGTTTCTATTGAAAATAGAAATTATGCGTCCGGTTATAATTAAAATCGCGGCTATACCTGCAGGGTGGGAGTAGAACGAGGCTTTAAAGTCACCCCGAAAAGCGTGGGAAACGGATCGGCCCAGCCCCTCACCCGGGCAGTAACTAAAACCCAGCCTTTCAATCGGGCAAAGTGTCTGTCCCTGCAGCAACGGATCCATAAATGCCAGGAGCACTAATCCGGTTGCCAGAACCAACCACTCGAAATGTAAAAAAAATAGTTTTTTGAACGATTCGTAAAGTTTCATACTTATTTTACTGACTACATTATCTGCCAATAGTTTAAGCTTACATATTTAAACGTTTATATGAAAAACATTTATCGCTACGGAATTTTGTCTTTTTTGTTACTGATTGTAACCTCTTTCGGGTTTTCCGGCCATTTAAGTGCACAGCAATCTTCAGATTCACTAAAGGTTGACCTGGATGAAATTGTGGTAGAATCGACCTACTCAAACATTTCCATTGATCGTGCCCCTCTTTCGGTAAGCTATCAGCTTCGGAATCCGCACGAAATTGCCTCCCGTCCGGCAGCCACAATGGACGAACTGGCCTTTACCCTGCCGGGGATTTTTATTAGTAATCGAGAAAATTACGCTCTCGGCGAAAGGCTGACCATACGCGGACTCGGATGGAGATCACAGTTTGGTGTGCGCGGCATACAGGTAATTTTAGACGACATACCGCTGACTGTTGCAGATGGGCAAACCATTATGAATATGATTGATCCCGCCATGGTTAACAGGGTTGAACTTCTGAGGGGTCCATCAGCTACATTTTGGGGCAACTCAAGTGGCGGTGTACTTCATGTCTCAACCAAGCCTCGAGTAGACGCTCCAAAATTGCAGTACAGAGGATACGGAGGGTCTTACAATACCATCAAACAAGAACTTAGATTAAACACAACTTTGGGCGACGCACGTCTCTACGGCTACGGCACCTATTTTGAGACAGACGGCTATCGTGATCACAGCGCAGCACGATTATTTAGAGCCGGTTTGAATTACGAACGCCAAATTGGTATCAGAAGCAGATTGCTGATCAGAACCGCATTCACATCCATGCCCAAAGCTCAACATCCAGGATCGTTAACTCTGGAAGATGCTGTTGATAACCCAACTGCAGCAACACCAAACTTTGTAGCCAATTCTGCAGGTAAATTTTTTGACCAGGGAATGATATCTGCTTCATTCATTCAGGAGCTTGGAAATGGTGTATGGGATTTTACAAGCCATGCACTTTATAGAGATTTAAATAATCCACTTCCTTTTGGATATATCGGCCTGGACAGAGTTGCGGGTGGAACACGAACCACTTATGAGTTCACCACTCTTCCGTTTGACCTGAACATTGGCGGTGAAATTAAATTTCAGCAGGATGACCGCTTGGAAACGGATAACGTAGACGGTGAAAGAGGTGGTAACATTGATGTTCAGCAAAAAGAGACTGTTACAAACGGAGCACTTTTTGGAAGACTGGCTATCCCACTTACGGACAGGTTAACTGCCAGCGCCGGACTTAGAGCCGATTGGCTGAATTTTAACACAGACGATGAAATTGGCGTGGAACAGGAAGGCTCCAGAACATTCTTCTCATTAAACCCAAGTGCGGGACTGGCCTATCGCTTCGATAACGCTCGCTGGTTTTTAAACCTCAGTACAAGTTTTGAATCACCAACCACAACAGAACTAGTGAACAGGCCGGAAGGCGGAAACGGGTTTAATCAAAATGTAGATCCCGAAAGAACAGTCGGTGTAGAAACGGGAGTTCAAGGTAATATTGATCGGGTAGATTACGATTTCACTCTATTTGCTATGCAGGTTGAGGATCTTCTGTTTCCGTTCCAAACAGAGCAAGATGGGCCCACATATTTCAGAAATGAGGGTAACACCCGTCATTATGGAGTAGAGTCGACAGTGGGCATTCAGATCAATCAGGATTTATTTTTCAATGGGATGTTCACACTCCTAAGTGCCAGATTCAGTTCCGGTGATTTAGACGGTAACGACATCCCCGGTGTTGCTCCCATCAGGTTTGGTTCAGTACTTACATATACTCCCGGACAACACAGCCTGAGTATCGACAGCGAATGGATTGGCAGCTACTACACAAATAATCAAAATAGTGCTAAAAACGACTCTTATGCCCTCCTTAATTTCCGATGGTCTGCAAGTATCGACCAGCTGTTTGAAAATGCGTCGATCAGGCCATTCCTTTCTGTACGAAATATTTTGAATACCCGCTATAATACATCTGTTGCCATAAATGCATTTGGCGGACGGTTTTTTGAGCCCGGAGCCGACAGAAACTTCAGGATCGGTATACAGATAAACTTACTTTAATCAAGGGGACCTTTATCTCAAAAAATCAGGGAACAGTTACCTGCATCAGATGTAGAAAGGCACTGTTGTTGCTTCATCAGATCTGAAAGCACCTAACCTAAAGGTTTAATTGATCTAGCCTCAAGCCACTGGTTTACTATAGTATATTTTAATAATCATGGTAATTTTTTCAGGATCGATTATCTTTTTTGTAACAAACTGTTAATTCAGATCTCTTGAGTACAGTAAGATGAATTTAAAATTTACGACCATGTTAAAGCACCTGTTTCTTATTCTCGTCCTTGCGGGATCTTACTATTTGTGGGATCAAAGACCAATTAAACATGGAGTTGGGGTAACAGCTCCGGAAGCTCCTTTAGTTGAAAGAGGTTTTCAGCTGGCTGAACACAACGTGAAACACTATACACTTCAACCAAAATTCAGACTGAATACAACAGCAAGGGTTATATCAAACAAACGGTATTGGTTTGACGAGAAATCTGAGCTGGCTCCTGTCGATTTTGTTTTAGGCTGGGCCGAGCTGTCGGACGAGCGGGTGCTTAATCAGGTGAAGACCCCCATAAGCCGAAGAGATTTTAAAATAGATGTTATCCGACCACCAATGACGTTTAGTGAAATCCGAAGCAAGCTTTTGTATATGCATGCCATTCCGGCTAACGACTCTGTTGCTGACCGACTTAAATCGATCAAATCCGGTCATATTGTTTCTATTCGCGGATATATCGTAGATGTTCATGATCGATCTGATGTTCTTTGGACCTCCTCCCGTCAGGGTAATACAGCCAAATTAGACAACTCCCAATACGTTCTCATCGAATCTTTGGATGTGCTTGACTAACACTTTTATAAAGTTTATTGCTAAATAGGTTCTAACAAACTATTTTAGCACACGAAACGAGTTCATATCCTCCCCAGGGTATGGGCTGAATTAAATTTACAATGGGAACTAAGTTGGGATTCTATTATGGAAAATCGTGAAGTTGGAACTGTTAAATGGTTTCATAATGGCAAAGGTTACGGGTTTATCACGAGAGAAGGTGGTGAAGACGTATTTGTACACTATTCAGAAATACAAACAGACGGTTTTAAAAAGCTAACTGAAGGTCAAAAAGTTGAATTTACTATTGCTGAAGGAGATAAAGGACTTCAGGCAAAAGAAGTAATTGAACTTGCATAAGACAATAAAAGGCACCCTGTACGGTGCCTTTTTTCATTCTACTCTTTTCTCTACAGATGCAGTGGCTTAAGCAAATTGTCGTAGATATCCTGGCAACGTTAGTCATTGCTTTGGTTGTTTTCTTCGATTCCTCTCCTGTTCTGGAATATGTTGTATATATCTATACAGGCTTAATGGTTTTGGCGAGATCATTCACTCTGTTTAGTCAAAATTTCAGAGCAATTACTAAGAAACAGGTAACTGAAGCCCCGGTTTGGGTTTATCATCTGCTATACTTTTTAAATACCCTCTTTTTAGTTATCGGAGCTTATTACATAGTTTCTGTCGGGTGGGCGTTCATTTGGTTTGTTGCCGCTTATGTACATAAAAGGCAAAACTCATAAATGTCAGACTTAAATGTGCCATATGAAGTATCTGCTCTTGATATCCTTTCTCTTCATAAATATCTGTCATTTTTCTTTGAAGCATGTTCAGGCACAACAAGGAAATACTGATTATACATTTCAACCTTCTTTTTCAGTTTCCGGATCTTATGCACCGTACTCATTCCGGGCATGGGGAAAAATGCTCAATTCAAGGCATCTGTTTCTTAAGCTTGGATATACCCACACTGAACTTGACATTCTTTCGATACGAACTCAGATAAGTTCAGAATTGATTGTTACCGGGTGGCTAAATTACCCAATAGACGGCAGAGACGGAGAACGAGAATCTCTATATGGTTTTGGAATGATCCCTTTGATAGCAAACATTCCTCTTCGAGAAGGCAATAGCTACCCTTTTTTAACCAGTTCTATTGGATTTCTGGTTACTCAATATCACTTCCCAAATATGAATGGAGCACGATTCAACTTTCTTCTTGGTACCGGAGCCGGATACCACTTCAATACAGGAAATAACTCAATGGAAGTCGGTTATAAAATCCACCATCTATCCAATGGCTACATGGCTTCAGAAAATCCCGGTATAGACTCAATTGTGCTCTTTGTTAATTTTTATTTCAATTTGTAGATACGGCAAACCCGCTCGATGAGTATTCATTTTTATAAAGATTTAAAATCTACTGACAGTTTCAAGGCTCTTGCAAATCCCGGTGTTTACACACAAATGCCTGAGGACTGGTGCCTTGTTGTATCGGATGTCAGGGATTCAACCAATCAGATAAAAAAAGGCCGGTACAAAGATGTAAACCTGATTGGAGCTTCAATTATTGCGGCTGTGAGCAATGCTATAAACGTAACCGAACTGCCTTTTTCTTTTGGCGGCGATGGTGCCATTATCGCCATTCCGGGAAAATTTCGAGAAGATGCCGAGAGGATTGCAAAAGGATGCCGAAAACACGCAAAGGAAAGTTTTGACCTAAATTTAGCTGCAGGTGTTGTTCCAATTTCTGAGCTTTATGAAAATGGACACAATGTACTACTGGCCAAATTTCAAACATCCGAACATGTCTCGCAGGCTTCATTTATGGGAGACGGCGTTCTAGTTGCTAAGAGTGGGTAAAACAGAGATCTGAATCTGATAAGAATTTGCCTGATACCACCAATATAGATTTATCAGGCCTGGAATGCAGATGGAATCCTTTTCCGGCCGATGAACTGGCCATATCCCTGATTATTGATGTGACTGAAGCACCCATTAAAGAACAGTTCGAAACCTATCAATCTGTTCTGGACGGCATATATCAAATATTTGATGACCCTACATCCTCTCCCGTTAAACAGGAAGAGATGAATCTAACCTTTCAATTGAAAAATTTATGGTCAGAATCTAAACTGAGAAGTAAAAACAGTTTAGTAAGCCGTCTCTCCTATTTTCTAAAGCTCTTTATATTACAACTGACGGGTTACGTTTTCATGAATTATCACATATCTACAAATGGAACCGACTGGGGGGATTATAAACCCGACTTCATAAAAAATTCTGACTATCGGAAATTCAGTCAAAGCCTCAAGATGATTGTAGCCGGTACGCCTAAAATGAAAGATGAACTATCTGAGCTTTTGGAAAGCTACTATCAAACCGGCAAACTGGTTTATGGTATTCATGTGACCGACTCTACCGTAACTACCTGCTTTGTAAAAGAGTATCAAAGCAATCATATTCATTTCATTGACGGAATTGGAGGAGGTTACACAAAGGCATCCGTCGGTTTCAAGAGAAGACTAAAGGAACTCTCAAAAAAGCAGTATAGTACTTTGGAGAAATAATTTTCTCCAAAGAATGATTTTATTGTTTTGTGCGTTCTTAACTGCATGAAATCTACTATTACAATATTGTCGTTATTATTACTGGTTACATTTGTTAACTGCTCAGAAAGCAGCGGTCAAAATGAAGTAAATAAACAGGAATACTCCGGTACGCATAGCCACATCGAACATTTGACATACTCTATAGCCATGTCTGACACATCAAACAACGAAAAGATTACCCGGACTGATGAAGAGTGGAAAGAACTTTTAAGTTCAAGTGAGTACAGAGTATTACGCAAAGAGGGCACAGAAATACCTTGGGTGAATGAATATAACAGTCTCTATGATGAAGGTGTTTATATTTGTAAAGGCTGCGGACAACCCCTTTTCAGCTCAGAAACCAAATATAACAGTCGAAGCGGATGGCCGAGCTACTGGGCTCCGATTCGTGAAGAAGCCGTGGAAGAACGAGAAGATAACAGTCTGTTTATGACTCGCACAGAGATTATATGCAGCAGATGTGAATCTCACATTGGTCATGTATTTGAAGATGGCCCTGAGCCCACCGGGCTGAGGTACTGTATGAACTCCGCAGCAATGAAATTTCTGCCAAAAGATGAATAATATTCATACCCTTTTAATGTAATCCCTTACAAGTCCCTGTAACAATAATTAAGGTTTCCCGTATATTTTCGAGCACAATACTCGAATGCTAACTTACCGAACTACATTATGTCTGATACGGGGAATACACGAAAAGCTACCTCACTTCATAAAGCTGAATTTGATCCAATATTAAAAAAGTACGTCTACATTGGAACTGCATTACTTATGGCAGTTACAATTGTTGGACTGATACTGGTACCCTTCTGGCTCATCCTCGGTAAGATCTACATAGACAAATATTTCGATAATCTATACTGTGAGCTAACAACCCGTGCACTTCACTTTAAAAAAGGAATTTGGTTTAAAACCGAACGATCTATTCCGCTTGATAAGATACAGGACTTGACATTTCACGAAGGCCCGATTCTGCGCAGGTTAGGACTTAGTAAATTGATGATTGAAACCGCAGGCCAGAGTGCACAAGGTATGGCAGATATGTCATTAACCGGCATTGTCAATGCCAGACAGTTCCGGGAAATGGTGATGGACCAAAGGGATAATATTACAGATCGCGGTCATTACAGTTCAACAACTAAGGAACATGTGAAGCAGCCTGAAAATGAACTCCTGCCGGTTTTGACAGAAATCCATAAAACGCTTCAAAGCATCGATAGAAAGCTCGATAAACGCTGACCGGTATAAAAACCCCGCAGGATTAATTTAACATCGTCTTCCTGGCAATTTTTCTGTTGTAGATCTTGAAAAGTACTATAGCTACTCCCCACTGTAACAGTACGGTGGCAACAGAAAACGGACTTAGCGGATTGTACCAGGTGTCTGGTGCAAAACTGGTTGCACTCAGATAAATCCACCACGCCAGCAAGCTTATTACTTCTACCGGAATTACATAGCGAACAATAAAGGACCACCACTTTCCAAGCTTGAACCGGCTATGTTCATTATTTACAAGAGTAGTTCTGAATTTATCTGCCCCAAATTTCATCACTGCAAAGGAGATCAATCCGCCTGAGGCCATCAAACCTAGTCCCCACACAAAATCCTGATTGGCAAATATCTCCAGTGAAATAGCCGATGGAAGACCAAAAAGAAATCCGGCACTGCACACTGCAATCGTAGCTTTAGTTCGGGTTACGCCCATATCCACAAACACTTTTGTTGCCAGCTCAATCATGGAAATCAGGGAGCTAAATGCGGCAAATGTAAGGCCGAGAAAAAAGATGATGGCGAAAAATTTACCACCTGCCATCACTTCAAAAAGCTGAGGCATCCACATGAATGTTAATCCGGTTGATGCCGGCCCGGAATCACGCATAATATCAAGCACCTGGCTATCGGTCAAATCACCGCCCAGCGTTCCAAATACAGTTGAAAAAATAATGACTGCCGCCATCAGCGAAACTATATTATTACCAATACCGGTTTGTAACGCGGTGATCGTAATATCATCCCTTGTTCGCATGTAGGCACCATAGGTCAGGATCAAACCCCATGCAGCACCTGTATCCCATGCATTTTGTGTTAGCGCTTCAAGCCATATCCTCGGCTCTTTTAATGTAGCCCAATCCGGTGTAAACAGATAAGTGATTCCTGCGCCGCTTCCCTCCAGAGTGAGTGCTTTAATCAGAGAAATAAACAATACAAGAAGCAGGGAAGGAATCAGGATTTTGTTCATCCTCTCAATGCTTTTTACACCTTTAAGAATCACAAAACCACCCAGGGTTATCATAATGGCATGAAAAACGGATGGCATAATAGACGACTGAAAACCATTCCATACAATGTTTGCCTGTTCTACATTTTGAGGAAGCGGTGCTATAACAGATTCTACCAGGTAATAGAGAGACCATCCCGCAACCACACTGTAATAGAACATGATGGCTGTGGCCACAAAACCGACAAAAGCACCCAGCCAGGCAAACTTCTCCCCGGCAATTTTCATGTACGACCCGATCACTCCTTTACGGCCATTTCGCCCAATACCGTACTCAGCAATTATTAAAGGAATAGACCAGATAAACAGGAAGGTTACCCATGCCACTAAAAATGCTCCTGCTCCCGTTTCGCCACCGTTTTCTGCAGCAATTCGGGGAAAACGCCAGATATTACCGGTTCCAACTGCAATTCCCAGTACACTTAGAAGAAGTCCCCATTTTGTAGCAAATCGTTCTTTACCAGTATCTGTTCCTGCCATTTATAAAAGGTTTTGTGATTGATTAAAATCCCGGCCTGATTTCCTGACTGACTGAGCATTCAAAAAATCTGTCCAAAGAAACTAAATAGATTCGATAATAGATTTTTTCTTATCAAAAATATTCGCGCAACTTTTTCACGACTGTTGATAACCATTTTTATCGTTTATGGCAAGAATATTTTGCGTGTTAAATTCAGTTCCAAAGGCACAAGGCGGTTGAGAATAAGTGATTTTATAAAGCGTTCGCTAATAAATCTAAAACAGCTATCTTTTTTCATTGTGCATTCAGAGTGCGATTCGGTATATTTTTCACTTCCATTTTGACTGGATAGTATTGTTTTTCTATTCACTGCTAACAAATCGTTATTTCGAAATTTAACCGGACAGTCAAACCGTCCAATTGCGTTAATAGTAACATTTTATAACCCTATGGATTTCTCATCTATTTTTGCTGAGCACCGACTGCGTAATCGCTTATTTGCACTAATCAGTTTTTTGTACGCATTTGTCATCTACTCGTTAACTGTTGCTCCAACGAACTCCTTCTGGGATCCTTCCGAGTATATTGCGATTTCACATACACTGCAGATTGCTCACCCACCGGGATCTCCATTCTTTGCAATCTTTGCAAGAGTTGTGTCGATGTTTATTCCGGCTGAGTATGTTGCCCTCAGTATCAATATGATCAGTGTAACAGCTTCTGCTTTCACAATTATGCTTCTCTATCTGATTGTAGTTCATCTGATTGAAGAGTGGCGTGGCAGTGCCGACAACATGGATTTCATGGATCAAATAGGGTTATACGGCGGCGGACTCTTTGCTGCACTTACATTTACAGTTACTCACACCCAGTGGTTTAATGCTGTTGAGGCAGAAATGTACGCTTCATCCATGTTTTTTACTGCACTGGTGGTTTGGATGGCCCTACGCTGGTCGGCGAACCACGATCGCCCCTATTCTGAAAGATGGTTGATCTTAATTGCCTATATGTTCGGGATCGGTATCGGGGTTCACCTGCTTAACCTTCTCGCTCTCTTTTTTGTGGCAATGATTATCTATTTCAAAAAAAGAGAGTTTACCATTCCATCCTTTTTGGCGATGGCCGGAATTTCTGTTGCAGGGTTTCTTGCAATTTACCCGGTTACAATTATTCATCTTCCCAATGTTGCCGGGCGAATCGGAAATGTTACTTATGGCCTGATCGGTCCTATGACATTTATTATCCTGATTGTTGCAGCTGTCACATTTGGAATCTACTACACCCATAAAAAGGGATACCGGATTGCAAACATGGTACTTGTGGCCTATGCTATGATTATCATCGGGTACTCAAGCTATGCACTGGTCATGATTCGTTCGCAGGCAGAACCGCCAATTGATCAAAATGATCCCTCAGAAGTGCAGGCTTTCGTTAACTATTTGAACCGCGATCAGTATGGTACAGCACCACTGCTGAGAGGAAATACATTTGATAACCGGACACAAAGTATCGACCGGTCTACCGAAACGCTATTCCCCCGTCGCCACTCCAACCAGCCGCATCACCTGGATTACTACGGAAATTTTAATTCCGATTTAGCCTACTTATGGCAGTATCAAGTTAATCACATGTATCTTCGATACTTGAACTGGAACTACATCGGACGGGAGGCCGATATCCAGGATACGGGCTGGTTCTCCGGATTTTCTGATACCCGTCATCATCAAAATCCGGCCAATACTCCTTATTTCTATCTGCCGTTTCTATTTGGGCTGTTTGGAATATTATATCACTTTAAAAATGACTGGAAGCGGGCCTTTTCTGTCTCGGCTCTCTTTTTCCTAACGGGACTGGCCATTATTTTCTACCTCAATCAGACACCCTTCGAACCCCGGGAGCGCGATTACGCCTATGTGGGATCATTTTTTGCCTATGCGATCTGGGTAGGGATTGGGCTCACCGGAATCATGGAGTTAGTCAAACAGTTTGTAGGCAGTAACAAAGCCGTCTCTTACGGTGTTATGGCACTCTCTTTTGCAGCCGTTCCCTTCTGGATGCTCCATCAAAACTGGGAAAGTCACGACAGAAGTGACAACTATGTACCACGAGACTACGCCTACAACCTGCTCAACTCTGTTGAAAAGAACGCCATCTTGTTCACCAATGGTGATAACGACACCTTCCCGCTCTGGTATCTGCAGGAGGTAGAGGGAATTCGTACAGATGTACGGGTAGTTAATCTGAGCTTGTTAAATACAGAATGGTACATAAAGCAGCTGCGCGACCGACAAACGCATGAAGCATTACCGCTTCCAATTTCTCTTACTGATGAGGAAATTGATAGAATGACGTCGCAGCTTGAACTTCATAATCCGCAAGAAATTGTGATTCCCGTAAACAAAGAGCTCTTAAGCACTGTTTTTGGGACCGACCCTCAACAGATCGAAGCTGATCCTGAAGGTTTCGGACAGTTAGTTTCTGCCGGCAGTGTTGTTGATCAAACACTTTTTTACCAGATGCTGATGGCTACCCCCTTCTCACTTCCGGTTGAAGAGCTGGACGATGAAGTACGCTTCTTCCTTGAAGGCAGATCTGCCGGGCGTGATCAGCAGGGGAACATGCGGTATTACCTGCAGACCCAGGATCGTATGATTCTGGAACTGCTCCGCCAAAATCAGTGGCTGAGACCGATCTATTTTGCAAACACTGTATCGAGATCCGGATTGTTGAATCTTGAACCCTACTTTCAGTTCGAAGGAAAAGCATTTCGAGTAATGCCAATTCGGAGGCAGGCCGGAGCTTTCGGGCATGTGGAACCGGAAGTCCATGCTGATCGTCTGGGACAGTTTCAGTTCAATAACTGGAACTCTCCAACCGTCTATTTTGATGAAAATGTTCGCAGAATGCTGGGTAATTACCGATATGGATTTACGCAGCTGGCCGACGCTTACCTCGAGAGGAATGACGTTGAAAGTGCTGCTCATTGGCTCAGGTACGGTGAGGATATGATACCGTTCCGTGATATCGAAAACGACTGGACCGTTGCTTCGCTCTATGCGTTTCGCTATATGCGGGTGGATGAGAACGAACGTGCAAATAATCTGGCCGAATTTATAGAGGGCCGGTTACTTCACGAACTCAGGTATGACATGAGGGATCTTGACAGAGTTGAAATCCGGATGAGCAACGTGGAGGAAGATATGAGAAGAGCTCGGGCACAAGCCAACACCGGAAGAGCCCAATCGCTGAACAGAGAACTTCAACGTCTTTCAAGACAACGTGATACTGTAATTGAAGATGTTAGCTTTACGGTGAGCAGACTTTCGATTCTGCAGAATATCTATTTTGAAACAGATCGCACCGAAAAAGCTGAAGAACTTTCGATTGAAGTAAATATTATGACAGAAGGCCGTTTGCCAATACCTCAGGACATTGAGGAGAGCAGACAGCAGATTGAACGATTTGGACTCGGAATCTAAATTCAATCAAAATAAACCGCTTATTTAATCTTAGGCAACCAGATTGTATATTGATGGAAGCCAACGAAGACATATTGCTGAATTATGATCCATGAATTTACAAAAGAGAATATCACAGCCATCGGAGAAATCCTGAATGCAAAGCCCAAACCATTGGGAGACGATGTTTTCAGGTTCGAGGTGATCAACAAAGAAGCCGGAAATAAACTGGCTCTCGAAATACATCTCGGGCTTCAGGTGGAAGAGGAACACATGAACATGGTGTCTGTCTACTCGGGCAGTACTTTTCTTCAGCTCCACAACTGTACGGCGTTTATTGCCAGCGATATTTTGAAGCAGGTTACCTTTTTTGGTAAAAACGGAACCAACACTACCGGGCTGATTGTAGAAGAGAGTGCGGGCTGCAGCATGTATGCAAACGTTAACGAAGCCGTTTTGAAAGGTGATTTCACCAAACTCCCTGAAGACTTGATGATGTGCGGCGTGGCTATGTCGCTGACCGATACCGCCGATCTGGATAACTTCTCCTTTGATGATGACGAACTTTCCTGACATCCCGTCCGAACCTGAGAACAAACTGATTATCAATAATGAGTCGGGAGAAAGTGTGCCTGTTGAGGAGCAGGAGCTACTGAAACTGATCGGGATTACTGAAAAGAACGAGGGAGTACTCTATAAAGAGATTGAGTTGGTTTATGTTGATGAGGACGAAATCGTCCGGATCAATCACGAATTCCTCGATCGCGACTACGTTACCGATATTATTACCTTCAGATATGATGAAGAGAATGACCGGGCTATTGAAGGTACACTCTACTGCTGTGCTCCCCGCATTGCCGAACAGAGCGCAGAGTTTGATGACAATGTAAAAACTGAATTCCTTCGCGTTTTCGTACACGGCTTGATTCATCTGGCCGGACACAACGATCAGACACCCAAAGAGAAGAAACTGATGACTAAACTTGAGAACCAATACCTGGAAGCGCTCAATAAGTCACTGTGAGTGCCGGCTCTATCTATACCCTCCTGATTGTTGAATCTCCGGTCATTGCGCGGATTGTTCAGCGTTATGCTCCCTCCTCCGTCTATGTGATGTCTACTAACGGCTACGCATGGAAACCGGTTTACGATCCAAAAAAACATCAGTTAAAAGCTATCGCTGATCCCGATCAGATTGGTTTTCGAAAAGAGCTGAAGCAGCAGGCCGGCTGGGCAGGTAACATAATTATCGCAACAGATCCCGATCCGTCCGGTGATTTCATAGCCTGGTCACTCTGTAAATTTCTGAAGGATCCGTCTGTAAAACGCTCCTACATCCAGCACCTTGGTAAACGGGGTATCGAACGGCTTATCAGTACAGCTGAAGTGATACAGCCCAATTTAATGGAACAGAGGCTAAAGAATCGATCTTTAATCCGTCATCTATGGAAACAGAACGGGAATCGTCCGTCAATGGAAGTTGCCGCACTGGCCTCGATCTTTTCCGATTACTTTAAATATCAAAATTTTCGGGATCAATCCGGGCAGCTCTGGAGATCAAACAGACCTATAAGATGTAATCCTGATGAGTGGATTCCGCTTAAGGATCGGGTTAATGAGATGGAATATCACACCCATGATCCCCTCTCCACGTTCGATCTGCTGCAACTGGCGATTGAGAATGAGATCTTCGCCTCTCTGGAAAATGCCCAGAATACACTACAGCAACTTTTTACGCACACTCTCGATTACAGTGAAGACCCTCTGATCAGCTATCCGCGAACAGCTGCAAACTCTTTTTTCAGCGAAACCTGGAGTGAACTGCAAAAACAGTTTTTTAAAGTGCAGGCTGAAGGGGAATTTAAACCGATGTTCATCAGAAATATAACCGGTACCGATGTTGCACACGAAAGCATCTATCCGCTGGATCTGACTCTCACGCCCACAAAAGTGTCCGGAGAGCTCCTGAGTACTTTGCGTGACCTCTATTCGGTCATCTACAATCAAACCGTGAAGGCCATCTCAGTACCTAAAGAGAAATTCAACGCCTACCAATCACCATTTCACCCGGACATCCACTTTTATTGCCCCGATTCAGACTCAGACTCTCCATCAGCAGAACTGATGCCTGTAAGAACCATTGCTGAAACAGGTTCTATTTTAAACCAATTGGGTGTACAGTCAGCTTCATCCTTTGGTAAGAAAATGGATCAACGGCAAAATCAGAACTACCTGAAAATTGATGGCCGTTTTGTAAAACCCGGCAAGTATCTGACACCCTATCTGAATAACGGACCGGTGTATGCAGAGGAAATCAGTACATTAAATAAGCTTTCAGAAAATGCTGATTTAACGGCTGAAACTATCCATGCTTCTCTCTCGTGAAAGCATAGTAGTATAGTAAGGCGCTCTACCCTATTTTGAATGGTTGAATAACTATGAGTACAGAAAAATATCATAATATGGACGGTGTGAAACCGGAACAGAAGACGAGTGACTTTAGATCTATACTGTCACGTCACATCACACTTGATTTACCCGATACAGATCAAAAAGAAACAGAAGAACCGCCAAAACTCAACAGACCGGTAAAACTGTTGCTTTTTTTAAAGCCCATTCCCTATCTGCTCATTCTGCTATTCATATTCTCATTTTACTGGGATTTCCCAAACAGCTCGTTCCATCTTTTCGGGTATGAATTTGCACTAGCCGGACTTCTTCGGATTATCAGCGTGAGCGGAATGATTGGATTTCTTACCAACTGGATTGCAATCACCATGCTATTTCGCCCCCTAAACCGACGACCTCTGCTGGGGCAAGGCTTGATTCCCGCTCAGAAGGAGCGCATTGCCTGGAGGCTCTCTACCGCCGTTGCCGAGGACCTAATAAACCCTGAGCTCATCAAGTCAAAGATTGAAGAATCAAATGTTGTAAAAAACTATCGGTCACAGCTCCAGGAAAGTCTGCTCTCGTCTGTTGAGAAAGAAGCCTTTCGGCAAGAGTTTAAGGAGTGGATTGTAGATTATGTTCACTCCGTTGTACATGATAAATCGTTCAGAGAAAAGGTCAGTTTCTATCTGGCCAAAGAGATCGAAACCGGCCTGAAAGAGAAACCCATTGAACGCACGGCACTGAAAACATACACCCTTTTGAAGGGACAAACGTTGCAAAATTTGATTGAAGAATCGGTGGTGGATTTGCCCATAACGGTAGAGCGAAACTTCGGTTTTATCGATGAATTTTTTGATGATCTACCGGCCAATATTGAGGGAGCTTCCGATGAGTTCGACCGGCTGATTACAGAGCTTATTTACAAGCTGGTTAACCGGCTCGACATTCAGAAATTTGTTGAGAATAATCTTCGCCAATATGACGAAGAACGATTGGAGCGAATGATCAAAAATGCCACCAATGAACAACTCAAAACCATTCAGTATTTAGGAGCTGTTTTAGGGCTCATTGGCGGCTTTGTTATATGGGAACCGGTGCTCAGCCTAACTTTTTTAACCCTGTTTGGAGCCACTGTCTATCTGGCAGACCGGGCTCTGTATCAGTAAGAATCGGTATTAAATTATTTATATATAGATGAATCTAATTTATTGCTGTACAGTATTTTAAATTTTTATAAATAGATTATTTATAAATACTATTTCACAGCAAGAAACTTTACAAATCTCACTTTCTTCCCAACGAGCCCTTATGATCACTTAATTAATTTAAGTCAGCGGGGTTTTCGAAGAAATGCTCTCTTTTTTTCATTTATTAATTCAAATTCCGGGTATAGTTCAACAACTTCTCCCAATAAAAAAAGGGAACCGGCCAATGCCGATCCCCCCTTCTTTTTCAAGATAATTTTTGAGTGATTTACACTAAGTAACGAGCATCAATCATCTCTGTTTACTCCACAATTTTCTTTACAAAATTGGGCAGTGCAAACGCCCCGAAGTGCACCTCTTCATTGTAGTAGTTGAGCGACTCCAAGAGCTCGGGGTTTGACCGAATTCGTTTCGTCACTTCGGAACTCAGTGGGTCCTCCCCCTTGGTGGCGCAAGCCATCGACCACATACCCGCCGGGTAGAGCGGAATGTAGCTCAGATACATCTTGGAAACTTCAAAAAGTTCGTCCAAAGCTCTGAACACTTTCTTCATACTCGGGTAGTATGACTCCACCCACGGACTCTCAGTCTGAGCTGTAAGAACTCCATCATCATTCAGAGCATCCAGGCAGAATTGATAAAAGTCTTTTTCGAACAGACCTTCCGCCGGCCCAACCGGATCCGAGCCGTCAATAATGATTACGTCGTAAGGATCCTTCACATTTTTGACGAATGCGATACCGTCTTCATAGAGGACGTTCAGTTTTGGATTCTCAAAATCACCCACACCCGCAAAATAGAGCTTAGAAGCCTCAACCACGGTTTGGTCGATCTCAACCATGTCTACATGCTCCACGGAGCTGTGCTTCAACACCTCGCGTGCTGTGCCGCCATCCCCGCCTCCAATGATCAGCACTCTTTTAGGGTTTGGATGGGTAAACATCGCTACATGGGAAATCATCTCGTGATAGACGAATTCGTCACGCTCACTCAGCATCACCATCCCGTCGATGGTCATCAGGTTGCCCCAGGTGTCGGTCTCGTAAACCTCAACCAGCTGATATTCCGACTGTTTGGCAAATAAGAGCTTCTTCAGGCCAATCGTCAGACCGGTTTGCTCATTGTAGTACTCGTTGTATTGTAAAGGCATTTTATCAATTTTCAGGCTTCAGATTGCAGGTAGCAGGCTTCAAGTAGCAGTTAGCAGGTAGCAGGTGGTTATAAACCACAGCATTAATCAACAACTAATCTTACTACACAATACCTGCTACTCAATACTCATGTTTACATGTACCAGAGAACAGCCGCGGCAAATACTGATCCGCACCGCTCCACTTTGTGCTCAATTCCGAGTGATTTAATCTCTTTAAGCTTACGATTACGGTATTCAAATCCATCCACAACCATTTGACGCACAATCTCCTCTACGTTTGTCAGCGGAGCATGATCTTCAAATTCCATGATCACACCCGGTTCCCGGTCGTCTTCCGGAATTCCCACAGCAATGGCCGCTGAGATAAGCTGTCCCGGTGTTGTACTGTCGATTGTTGCGTATGCTAACGGAATCAAACCACCTTTGGGTAGTGTGATCTCACTCACATCAACCTGCTCGGCAGCCGGAGGCAAGATGCTGCTCATACGCATCAGATTGGTATCGCCAACACCGGCATTCAGAAGCGCTTTATCAAATGCGTTGAGTCTGGTTCGGCCTTCGCTGGCACCTCTAACGAGCGTGTAGATATTTGGAGTTTTTACCATCATAATAAATCGATGTTTTGAATTAATGTTTTAAAAAAATGGAGCTATAACTTTATCAGGGTTGCGGGATATAGGCATTCACACCCCAAGCTGAAGAGTTAAAGACTCCTCAGCGCATATACAAATTGAAACGTTTTGAATTAATTGGACTGAAAGTTTTGGTCCGGCTTGAATAGCAATTTTTGGCCCTCCGGAACTTTAAACATCCCTCTTTTCATCTCCATGCTGGAAACATTTTTCGACTCGAAGTACTCTTTAAGGTGTTCTTGAATCACCCATGGGTCAATGGTGTCACCGCAGGTAAAGATATCAACGGCCGCGTAGTTATATTCAGGCCATGTATGGATTGCCACGTGAGATTCGGCAATTACAACCACCCCGCTGATGCCGTATGGACTGAACTTGTGAAAATTGTGAGATATGATTGTCGCTTTTGATGTCTTAGTCGCTTGTATGAGGGAGTTTTCGATATATGAGACGTCATTTATTTTGGATTCGTCACAATCGTAAAACTCAACCAGAATTTGTCTGCCAAGTGCTTCCATTTCACCGTGTATTTTAAATTGTTAAAAGCTATGTTTTAGATAAATAGTATTTGACAAAGTGTCGTTTTTTCCTGTCCATACGGGTCAGAGTTTTTATTAATCTTTCAGGTTCATATTTGACCATCAGTAAACAAATAAATTACACATAAATTTCATATTAATGATAGCCCCCGCAAAAAAAATTAATCATAATAAAGCGGTTCAAAACTATAAGGATCTACTGCTTCCCCGCCTTATTGAAGAGCGCATGCTTACGCTTCTTCGCCAGAATAAAATCAGTAAATGGTTTTCCGGAATGGGCCAGGAAGCGATCTCTGTCGGGTCAACGCTCAGCCTCAAAAAGGAGGACTACATTCTCCCAATGCATCGCAATCTCGGTGTATTCACCACTCGCGGTGTTCCGCTCTATACTCTTTTTACACAACTATTTGGAAAGCGAGATGGTTTCACCGGCGGACGAGACCGCTCATTTCACTTCGGCACTACCGAACATCGAATCTTCGGGATGATCTCTCACTTGGGCTCGACCATGCCGGTTGCAGATGGTATAGCGCTGGCGGCTAAGCTTCGTGATAAAGATCAGATTGCATTCAGTTATTGCGGGGACGGCGCTACAAGCGAAGGAGATTTTCATGAAGCACTCAATCTTGCTGCCGTGTGGAAACTGCCGGTAATATTCATGATTGAAAACAACGGATACGGCCTCTCCACTCCTTCATCAGAGCAGTTTGCCTGTGAAAATATCGCGGATCGGGCCATTGGTTACGGTATGGAGAGCATGATCATTGACGGGAACGACTTTTTTGAAGTTCAGGAAGCGGTTTCTAAAGCAAGAAAATTGGCACTCTCCGGTAAACCGGTATTGATTGAAGCCAAAACGTTTAGAATGCGCGGACACGAAGAGGCCTCCGGTACCTTCTACGTCCCCGACGAGCTATTTGAAAAATGGGCTGAGAAAGATCCCATTAAACGCTATGAGGAGTGGCTGCTGAAAGAGAAAGTACTCTCCGAATCAGAAATGGAGTCGGTCAAGGAAGAGATGAAGTCCGTTTTTAGCGATGATCTGGAGCGGGCTCTTAATGCAGAAGATCCAACATTTAATAAGCAGGAGGAGTTGAATCGCGCCGGACTAAAATCCCAGCCACAACCTTCGAGTAATGGCCAAAATTATGAATCCTCAGAAAAGAGAATCATTGATGCCGTGCATTTGGCTCAAAAGCAGGCATTTACCGAAGATGACTCATTCGTAATGATGGGCCAGGACATCGCCGAATATGGCGGTGTGTTCAAAGCTTCGGAGGGATTTCTGGATCAGTTTGGAAAAGAACGAATTCGCAACACGCCTATAATTGAATCAGGAGCCATTGGTGCGGCGATCGGGCTGGCAGTTGAGGGATTTAAGCCAGTTGTTGAAATGCAGTTCGCCGATTTTATCTCCTGCGGATACAACCAGATCGTAAACAATCTTTCCAAAGGCCGTTACCGCTGGATGCCCGATCTAAATGTGACCATCCGTGCTCCACACGGCGGCGGTGTGGGTGCTGGACCGTTCCACTCCCAGTGCCCCGAAAACTGGTTCATGCAGCTGCCCGGTGTACGGGTTCTGGTCCCCTCAAATGTTCAGGATGCACAAAATATGCTCTACACGGCTTTATATGATGAAAATCCGGTTCTCTTCTTTGAGCACAAAAAACTATATCGAAGCATCAAAGAGATCACCCCGGATCACTGTTCATTTACAGATCTGGAAAAAGCTTCCATCATTCGTGAAGGTGATGACGCAACGATCGTCACTTTTGGATACGGTGTTGTTTGGGCTAAAGAAATTGCAGAGAAGTATAAAAAGCAGGGTGTCAACCTGGAAATTGTAGATCTCCGCTCTCTTGCACCTATCGACTGGGATACGGTTGTAGAATCAATCCGGAAAACAGGGCGGGTATTACTGCTGCAGGAAAATTCAGAAGTTCTCGGCCCGATGAGTGAACTTTCTGCAGGAATTACCGAGCGCGCTTTTAAACTGCTTGATGCTCCGGTGATGCGCTGCTCCTCACTCCATACACCTGTGCCCTTCAACAAAGACCTGGAGAAAGGATACCTGGCAAATCACAGGCTGAAAGATCAGATGGATAAATTGCTCAATTTTTGAAATCAAAAACTTTCTCGACTGTCGAGTGGAAACTCTCAAATCTTTGAACTGATGATGAATACTCGACAGTCGAGTAAACAAAATAAGAGTTCAGAGATGAGTAAACATGAGAAGACCATCTAGAACTTGTCACACAGTTGAGAGAATTGCGTTCAGCCTAACGTTACAAAATTACACACCCCTGATATCGAAAGCCTCGCTTCGCGATCTTTCTCTAATCTGTCCCCTCTTGAGAGGGGAATGTCAAGAGTTCTCGAAATACCGGTCTGATGGAGAATTAATCAAGAACAGCAGCTTCTAACAGTTTCAAATACTTATTATCGGCATCAAAGCGAGCTCTGACTCCCTGCGGAATCGTGAAATTATCGGGATCGTGACTGATATCCATACCCATCACTGCGGGAATACCCAATGGACGAATGTGCTGCTGTAAAATCTGCTTCAGAGTAAAATGAAATTCAGACGGATCCGGACAGTTAGTGCACCGCCCAAAAATAAAACCGTTTAAATTCTCCAGCATGCCGGCCTGTTTAAGATGAACCAACATGCGGTCTATTTTATAGACCGGCTCTCCAATATCTTCAACAAACAGAATCGCCCCTTCGGTATCGGGCTGAATATCAGTACCGAGTGTTGTTGTCAAAATGGAAAGATTTCCGCCGATCAATCGGCCTTCTATGATTCCCGGAAATATAAGTTGAACATCACTTTCTGAATGAAACTCACTCTTCTCTCCTTCAATTAATACGCTTCGAAAACTGTTTTTTGTCAGATCAGTCCAATCTGATGTGCCGTTTGGCCCGTGAAAAGAGATCAGATTAGAACGGTGCAGAAATGCCATATGAAGCGTAGTGTTGTCGCTGAATCCGCAGTAAACTTTTGGATTCTCTTTTATCATCTCAAAATCGAGATAAGGCAAGATTCGCGCACATCCCCAGCCTCCTCTTACGGCAACAATCCCGTCTATATCAGGATCGGAAAAAAAACGATTTAAATCCTCGGCACGCTGACGGTCTGTTCCGGCAAGATAACCGAATCGCTTTCTCACATGTTCACCAAAAACAACCTCAAACCCGAACGATTCCAAAACCTCTTTCATGCGGTCAAACTCAGTATTATCATACACAATCCCGGCAGGAGCAGTCAACGCAACACGATCTCCCTCTTTTAAACGCGCGGGTTTAGCCAGTGAATCGTAATCTTTATTTGATGAGCCGTTAATAAACGAGAGGCCGGCCATACCGAAACCGGCAGTTTTCAGAAAATCTTTTCTTTTCATGTTAGTTCGGAATAGAGATTATTTTTTTGAATGTACGTTTGAACGTTCTCCGGCACATCATCAATCGAGGATACAGAAAGTTTCCTAATTTCAGTTGAGGATACATCCATCGGTTGATGATCTACAAAAATGGTTTTCTCAAGAATTTCAGAATCAACGCCGCTGTGATCCGATCCGGGCCTGTCTACCACCATCAAAGTACACTCTTCTACTATCTCATCGTACTTATACCAATTATGAAGTGATTCCAGACTGTCTTCCCCAATACACAGAAAAAATGTCCATTCCGGGTACGTCTTCTTTAAATGCAGGATTGTCTGGAGTGTATAGGATGGCTTTGGCAGATCATTCTCAACATCGCTGACCTTAATTTGATCACTCTCCTGAAAGGCCAGTTTGAGCATATTGTAGCGATGCTCAAATTCTGTCTTTTGCTGATCGGTCTTGTGAGGCGGATCCGGAGTAAGCAGTATCCAAATCTCGTCAATTACTCTGCTGTGTAAAAATGAATTGACAGCCTCAATATGTCCGTTGTGAACCGGATCGAATGAGCCGCCAAAAAGTCCAATCCGTTTCACAATCGCAATAGTCTTAGTTCTGAACTACCGAATCTCCTTGGGTTGCAGCTCTGAGACCACGCTGAGCCCGGTCGTAAAGATTTTCGATTCGGCTTCGGTTCTCTCCTCTCGGAAAAAGCTGAAGGTAAGTTTCATAAGATTCGAGAGCCATTTCAAATCGTTCGGCCTGACGGGCAGCCACACTGTTTTCTGCATATAGTATGTACGACTCCATTTGGTCAACCAGCGCTTGTTCAGCCCATGTTGTTTCAGGATAGTTGTCTATAACAATATCAAAATAGACCGCAGCAGCCTGGTATCTGCTTGTTCTCTTGTAGAACTCACCAGAACTGTATGCCTTACGGGCAAGCTTTGTTCTAAGCTCTGAGATATACTCCGCAGCGTCCTCTGCATATTCCGAATTTGGAAATCTAGAGAGTAAAAGTCGGAAATTCTCAATAGCGCGGTAAGTGTATGTCTGATCAAGCCTGTATCTCGGGCTTAGGTTGTAGAAACTGAGAGCTCTTTTAAAATCAGCCTGTTCCCTTCTGGGAGAATTTGGATGAAACTGTGCATACCTCTCATATTCTGATGCAGCAATTAGATACCTGCGATTGTTAAAATAGCTTTCAGCGAGGTAAAATTGTGCGTCCTGCCCAATATCAGTTCCCCTCCCGATTGATATCACCGTTTCAAAAGCCCGGGCTGCTTCAGTGTAGTTCTCTTGCTCAAACTGATTAAAAGCCTTTTCATAAGCCACCTCAAGTGAGTCGCCGGGGCGAATCAAGTCGCTGCTTCGGCATGAGGCAAAAAGAAGCATTGCTGCAAATAGGAATAGTAAATTACGCATGTTTTTAACTTTCACGATTTTTCAAAAATTTTATCAGATGTTGAAGATCTTGTTTATAGTTGGAATCACCAAATTCCCGAAGAGCCTTTTCGGCGTGTCTGTAATGTTTCAAAAACTGATCTTTGGTTTCCTCTTTAATACCGTTGGATTCAAAAATTTTAACAACCTCCTCCACCTCCGGTTCAGACAGCGGTTTATTATCAAGATATCCAAGAATAACTTCCCGCTCCGTTTTGCTGCACCGTTCTAACGCACTGAGCATCAATAATGTTTTCTTGCCTTCATGGATATCCCCTGCTTTTCTTTTTCCGATTTTCTCGGGATCACCAAATACATCAAGCCAGTCATCCTGTATCTGAAATGCGAGGCCAAGTGAGTTCCCGATCACGAGAAGTTTTTCCAGTTGATTTTGAGAAGCACTGCCGCACATACCGCCCATCTGCATGGCAGCCCCGATTAAAGCACCTGTTTTACCATCAATCATTTGATGATATTCGTCGATGGTTACATCGTTGCGGGTTTCAAACTCCATATCCATAGCCTGCCCTTCACAAACTTTGTTGATGGCTTTTAAAAAGAGATCACTGATTTTTTTGTGATCTACATCCTCAGAAATATTTTGGAGCTGCAGAAGTGAGTGGGCAAACATGCTGTCTCCCGATAATATAGCCGTTGCCTCATTCCATTTTTTGTGAACAGAAGGTTCTCCTCTTCTGCTGTCGGCCTGATCCATGATATCATCATGAATAAGTGTAAAATTATGCAACAGCTCAACAGCAAGGGCAGCAGGCATTGCCTTTACGGGATCTGAACCGCAAATACCGCAGCTAATTAAAGAAAGTATGGGCCGTATTCTCTTACCGCCATTCTTTAAGATGTAGCGCTGCGGACGATAAAGAGTTTCAGGTTTTTTGGGGTAGTCTAAATTCTGCAGCTGCTTTTCAAAAAGTGCCGCATAGGGTGCTAAAAAATCCAAACGCGTTGTTTTATTACTGATTTAAAGGTTGCAAATATAATAAATCCGCAACTCAATATTTCAGATATCTGAACTGTAACCAATTGAACAACAAGTTCTGCTGTTTTTAATAATCCAGGCCGTTGGATCTCATTTTATATAATGAATGCAGCTGATGCGTTATTCTATATTTTTTTGTTCGAATGTTGGCCTCTGAAAGATCAAAAAATTCACTCGCCTCTTTCGTGGTTGCATCCGGATGATTGATGAAATAGAGAATAAAAATCTGTGAGTCTTCATCCAGCTCTTCTATACATTCGAAAAGCAGCTCTTTTCTCTCCTGATCTACCAGCCGGTCGATCTGATCCGCCGGTTCACTAACGGTATCGGCAACATACTCCTTGTTTACATACCGGCTGCTTTTTTTGTACTGGTTAAAATATTCATTTCGAGCTGTCATCATCATATAAGACAGCAACGACTTAGGATCTTTCAGCTTTCCCCCGGTAATCCTTTCATAAACGTTTAAAAACGCCTGTTGAACACACTCCTTTGCGGATTCTTCCGTTGCAGCCAACGTTACTTGCAAATATTCTACCAACTTGGGAATCATCTCCTCTAAAAGGCGATTGGTCTGCCTCATATTCTCTTCTTGTATATAGTTAACCAACGCTGAATAATCTACCCTTCTCTTTGCTTGAACACTCATCTTCTTGCCATTTGATTACGTTTCTTGAAACTAACTTTTTCATATCTTCAGTGAAGAACTAGCATCTACCCTGAACCTGAAACCAATATATATAATTTCTTAACATTAGAAAATTTTAATATTTAAAATTAATCTTTGTTAAATGACTCCTTTAAGGTGATCAATTCGATTCTTTCTCTTAAAATGTGTTTTTATAGGCCGTACATGTTGAATTGTCCGCTCACATCAAGTCCAACCATGAGAATTGATCCATCAAAAGCTGTAAGTTTTTTTCTAAATACATTAGACCGCTCCTCTCCGGAACAGCTCATCCCCTCATTTTTAAAACATGACTCCCGGTTGAACAAGCTTAATATTTTTGGCCACGATATTAAGCTGACTGCAGATCGGGAAGTATTCATCATCGGTTCAGGTAAAGCCTCCGTTGTGATGGCAGAAGCTGCAAGTCGTATTTTAGATGGAAAACTTTCCGGTGGTGTGGTCATTACGGATTCTGTACGTAAAAATATCCTGCCGAAAAATATTGAAGTTCTAAGTGCATCCCATCCAGTTCCTAATGAAAAATCAATTCATGCTGCAAACCGTTTAGTAGATTTTTTAGAATCTATCCCAAAACACTCCATTGTGTTAAACCTTCTATCCGGGGGAACCTCCTCACTGCTTTGTAAACCCGTATCATCAGTACCCTTTAAAGACGTTGTTGATCTCTATAAAATTTTGATGAAAAGCGGATTAAATATTCATGAGATGAATTTAGTCCGCAAGTCCGTCTCCGATATAAAAGCGGGACAGCTGCTGCAACACATAAAGGGTAGTCAGCTTTTCGATCTGATAATTTCCGATGTTCCCAATGACGATATTAAGGATATAGGCAGTGGCCCATCCATAGCACAAAGCTTTCGATATTCAGAAGTCATCTCGCTTTTAAAGAAGAATGAATTATGGCAAATAATCCCCGATTCTGTTAAATCATTTCTGCTAATAAGTACCAAAGAAAATGACCGGTTCGAGACTAAAGACATTCCGAATCATCAGAGTCAAATCATCCTCTCCTCAAACAAAGCAGCAACCATCGCAAAAGAGCAAATGGAAAAAGAAGGAGTTCAGACCATCAAAGATGAGAAACCCTGGGCCGGCTCCATCGACGATTTTGAAAAGCACATCTTATCAAAAATACCGTCTGATTTTAATCAACTGAATACACCGACCGCGTATATCTTTTTTGGAGAGTGCAGCGTAAAGGTAAAAGGGGATGGAAAGGGCGGCCGTAACCAGGAATTAGCTCTTCGAATGGCCAAACATCTGGCCAATTACGACCGCAATATCATTTTTTTAAGTGCCGGAACAGACGGTATTGACGGTCCAACAGATGCTGCCGGTGCAGTAGTGCATCAAAAAAGTTTGGAAGAGGCCCGGCAACTCGGGCTGGATGCAGATGACTACCTGCATAGAAATGACAGTTACTCATTTTTTGACAAACTTGGCAGCCACATTAAAACCGGCCCTACCGGAAACAATGTGATGGATCTTCAGTTTCTGATCATCGATTGACCAAACAATTTTCAAAATTTTTCTCCACTCTCTTGCTCAATTATTCGTAGTTTTACCGATTCGAAGTGATTCTAACCTGAAAGTGTTTTTTAATGAAGCAGTTTACCCTTCAGCCCGATTCTAATTCCAACTCAAAAAAATCTTCCGAATTTCTCAATGATTTAAATGAACAGCAAAGAAAGGCTGCATCTCATGTAAACGGTCCACTCTTGATCATCGCCGGAGCCGGCAGTGGCAAAACAAGAGTGCTGACGTACAGAATTGCCCACCTGCTTCAAAAACAGTACGCGCTTCCTAAAAATATTTTATCACTCACGTTTACGAACAAAGCAGCACGAGAAATGCAGGAGCGTATCCAGGGATTGATCGGTGAAAAAGCGTCCGGACTTTGGATGGGAACGTTTCACTCTATTTTTTCAAAAATTCTTCGGTTTGAAGCTGAAAAGATCGGATTTACAAGTCAATACTCGATCTACGACACAACGGATTCGGAGAATGCCATTAAGCTGATTTTGAAAGAATTAAATTATGATCCGCGAGAGATTCGACCCCGCACTATTCAGTTTAAAATCAGCGAAGCCAAAAACCAGCTGATCTCACCTGAACAGTATCAGCACAGGTTTGTTCAAAGTACATTGGATGATATTACGGCAAGGGTATTTCAGATCTACGCAAAGCGGCTAAAACAGGCGAATGCGATGGATTTTGATGACCTTCTGATCAAGCCAATTGAACTTTTTGAGGACCACCCCGACGTACTTGAAAAGTATCAGGATCGATTCCGATACATCATGATTGATGAGTACCAGGATACCAATCACGCACAGTATAAAGTAACCCGTTTGCTGGCGGATAAATATCAAAATATCTGTGTGGTGGGCGACGACGCGCAAAGCATCTACTCATTCAGAGGTGCAGACATCAGCAATATTCTGAACTTCAAGAACGACTACGAGGACGCCCTTGAAGTACCGCTGGAGCAAAATTACCGATCAACCAAGTACATTTTGCAGTGTGCTGATTCGATCATCAAAAGAAACGAAAAGCAGCTCGATAAAACGCTCTGGACCGATAATGAAGATGGGGAAACCGTTACGCTTCTGGAAAATTTTGATGAACGCGACGAGGCAAATCGTATCGCCAACTACATTCAGAATTTAAAGCTACGGCACGGCTATCAGAATAATGACTTCGCCATATTGTATAGAACAAACTATCAAAGCCGGATATTTGAGGAGTCGTTCAGACGAAAAAACATCACCTATCAGCTGGTAGGCGGACTCTCTTTCTATCAGCGAAAAGAGATTAAGGATGTACTGGCTTACCTTACGCTGCTTGTAAACCCTGAAGATGAACAGGCTTTACTCCGAATCATCAACGAGCCCAGCCGGGGAATTGGCAACAAAACATTGAATGAGCTGCTTAAAAAAGCCCGTGCAACCGGACAGAGTGTCTGGACGATTTTACATGATGTGGATTCAGCAGATATTTATAAGCCTGCAAAAGCCAGAATCGCCGACTTCATCCACATGATAGAGAGCTTAAAAGAAATGCTCGATACCGGTACCCCTCTTCTGGATGTGACCAAAAAGATGCTTGAGAAAAGCGGATATCTGAAGGCGCTGGTTGAGGAAAACGATGCAAAAGCGTTAACCCGCCGAGACAACGTTCTGGAACTCCAAAATGCCATCGCTTACTATCAGCAGAACACCAAAAATCCAAAGCTTTCCAACTTTTTACAGGAGATAAACCTGATCACCGACAGCGACAAGTATGATGAGGATAAACCTGCCGTAACACTAATGACGGTCCATGCTTCGAAGGGACTCGAATTTCCGGTTATCTTTATTGTTGGTCTGGAAGAAAATCTTTTTCCAATGGGACCAAGGGATGGAGAAGAAGCCAATATTGAAGAAGAGAGACGGCTTTTTTATGTAGCCATTACCCGCGCTGAAAAACAGCTCTTCTTCAGCTACAGTAAACTTCGGTACAAGTATGGGGAAGAACAGCGTCAGGCACGGTCCAGATTTCTGGATGAGGTGGATTCGGGCGTTGTACTAACTGAAACCGGTGCAACAATACAGCAGAAAAACAGCCGTTTTGGTGAAACGAACAGTGACCCGGACAATACAACCATTGAGTACGAGCACGACTGGAAATCACCGATTCAATCCAAAAAACCGTCATCAACATCTTCCACGTATGAATATGAGTACGATGAAGACCCATTCAGAACGGGCGTACAGGTGATGCATCCCAAATTTGGAGCCGGTAAGATTATTCAGAGAACCGGATCGGGCAAAGATACCAGAGTTGTTGTATTTTTTAAGAGTCGCGGACAAAAAACATTAATGCTTAGGGCCGCTAAGTTAAAAGTTCTCAGTTAATCGAGGAGAATCCCTTGTTAAAGTATTTCAGCGTTGCCGCTCTGGGAGTGGTTTTTACTTTATGCATAACCATCAATGTATCTGCACAGATTTCACTGTCTGCAGAAAACATGGCTTTGGGCGGTGGTGGCACGGCCTACCTGACCGGCTATGAAGCACTTTTTGTAAACCCTGCAAATCTCCATATACAGGAAAAAAACTACTCCCTTCAAGTATCTCTTTTACAGAGCGGAGTGTACAATGAATACCTTCTGCCGGAGACAGATTTTACTATTAGATCCCAACAGTTTCGCTCAGCTTTTCTTCCCTACAAGAGTCCTGACAGTGAATTTGAAATGATTGAAGCAGACAGAAGCACCATTCTGGATAGAAACTTCCCAGGCTCACGACGGGTTGCTCCTTTTCAGTCCATGTCTGACTTCCATTGGGTTGGTCTGAAATGGCAGGGAGAAAATAGATCTTACGCGCTCTCACTGCGCAGCAGAGTTTTCAGTAAATATGAACTGGGGAGAGGATATTTCTCATCTACAGCGGTTGAACGCGGTAATACTCTCTACTTCGATCGATCATTCAGGCACCGGTACCAGTCGCTGCACGAACTGTCGTTTGGATTTGCAGAGTCGTTTGATTTCCTAAACGGTTTAAATCCTCAGCTATCAGAGTTTAAAGTGGGCATTGCCCCAAAAATAGTTTTGGCCGGTTCACATCTTGACGCCCTTTACGATAATGTTTATGAATATCGAGAGGGAGAAGACAGCTGGAGCAGAACCGCTCAATTTCAACAAAGCAGCACCCGCTCCTTTTCAGAGAACCAATCCTTTTTCAATCAGAGTAATGGCTTCACTTTTTTGGACGGCACGTTCTCGGACCTTATGAAGCCTGCCGGCATCGGGTTTGGACTGGACGTGGGTGTGACCTACCTGATCACATTTGGTGGCGATCTGTCTCAGATTCAGCGGGAAGCTGCCACTACACATAAATCTCTTCGCGTCAGCTTTTCAATAACCGATCTGGGGGCGATTTACCAGTTTGATCAGCCTTACGAAATATCCACTCAAAGAGTTGAGGAGCAACTCACTGCACTGCCCGCCATATCAGAAATACGATTTTCCGGTGCCCCCAACGAACATTGGTTCTTCCTCGATGATCAGGATGATTCCCCCTATGAACTCGACTCTGATCAATCGGATGAATCATTTTATACAATGCTTCCAACCTCCATTCAGGCCGGTGCACTGTTTCAAATTAACCGGATTAAACTGATGGGTGATTTGCGACTGCCGGTCATCAATCACGAGTTCGCTTCAAAAGCACCTGTTGTTTATTTGGGCACCGAGTTGAAACCCCTGCCCTTCCTTCCATTACGTTTGGGCACACGCATTGCGCCTCATCTGCCCGGCTATTACACGTTGGGAATAGGCTTTGAAAGTAAATATTTTGAGATCAATACGGCTTTAAAGGTCAAGAGCAGTCAGATTGGACCAACAAACGAAATTGTAGGTGCTTCCATGGCCGGAATTAAAATTTATATTCCTTAGCGTTAAAGCATTCTGTTATCTTATCTAATATGATGAGAATAAATGAAAAACTGACCAAGTGTCATGGAATAACTCACTCCACTCAATTTGGCAGAACAGAAAAAGAAGATATGACGTTATGGTACCAACCCAACTTTTGGCTTCGAATTTGCCGACTATAGTGAGTAACAGATAAAGAAATTTAATTTAAGTCATATACATGTTTGATCAACGGTTTAAAATACAGACGACATTTGACGATCAAGGCGAAAATTTTGATGATTTTGAACAGGCTATTCCCTTGATGAGTGAAGAGGAGGAAAAAAGGCTTACAGAATCGGAAGTCCCCGATAATTTGCCAATTCTCCCATTAAAAAACACGGTGCTATTTCCCGGGGTCGTCGTTCCAATCACGGTTGGCAGAGACCGGTCGCTTGCATTGGTTAAAGAAGCCTACGAAAGTGACAAAACAATTGGAGTTGTTACTCAAAAGGATGAATCGGTTGAAGATCCTGAGCCCTCAGATATGTACAAGTATGGTACAGTAGCTCAGATTTTGAAACTGATAAAAATGCCCGACGGTAGCAAAAGTGTTGTCATTCAGGGAAAAAGCGTAATAGAAATTGAAGAGTTTACACAGAAGGATCCCTTTTTCCGGGCTGATGTAAAGTCAGTTCAGCAAGAGATGGATATAAGCGGTGTGGAGCTGGATGCTTCGATGAGATCCATTAAAGAGACTGCAACCAAAATTGTAAACCTCTCTCCCAACATTCCGTCAGAGGCGTCCATTGCCATTAACAACATTTCGAGTCCGGCATTTCTGCTAAACTTTATCTCCTCAAATTTGCAGGTCTCCATTGCAGAAAAGCAGGGAATTCTGGAAATCGAGAAGTTTACCGAGAGACTCGAAAAAGTGATGGAGTTTTTGAATAAAGAACTTCAGGTACTAAATCTCAGTGAAGAGATCCGGTCTAAAGTAAAAACCGATATCGATGATCAGCAGCGTGATTTTTATCTCCGCCAGCAGATGAAAGCCATTCAGGAAGCATTGGGCGAGGATAGCGAACAGCAGGATATTGAGAAGCTGAAAACACGGCTTGAAGAGAAAAAAGGGCTAAGTGACGATGCCAAGGAGACGGTTGAGAAAGAACTGCAGCGTCTAGAAATGACCCCGAACTCTTCCCCCAACTACGGGATTATACATAGCTATATTGAGTGGATAATGGATCTGCCATGGGGCGAATTTTCCGATGATAAGCTGGACCTTAAACGAGCCAGAAAAATCCTTGATGAGGATCACTACGGACTGGAAAAGGTTAAAAAAAGAATTGTTGAGTATCTGGCCGTATTGAAACTGAAGAAAGACATGAAAGCGCCGATCCTCTGCTTTTACGGACCTCCGGGCGTTGGTAAAACTTCACTCGGTAAGTCGATAGCGCGTTCACTGAATCGTGAGTTTGAACGATTCAGTCTCGGCGGTATTCATGATGAGGCAGAAATTCGCGGTCACCGCCGAACCTATATTGGTGCACTGCCCGGACGAATCCTCCGGTCGATGAAAAAAGCCGGAAAAGGAAATCCGGTTATGATGCTGGATGAGATTGACAAGGTAGGCTCCGATTTCCGTGGTGATCCAACCTCTGCCCTGCTCGAAGTGCTCGACCCTGAGCAGAACGATTCGTTTATGGATAACTATCTGGAGTTGGAGTATGATCTCTCGAAAGTGATGTTCATCGCTACAGCCAACTCGCTGGATACGATTCCGGCACCGCTGCGCGACAGAATGGAGATCATCAACATCAGCGGATATACACAGGAAGAGAAAATTGAAATCGCTAAAAAGTATCTGATTCCAAAACAGATCGAGGAGAACGGACTCAGCAAGAAGCAGTTTAAAATCTCCAACAAGGCGATTGAGAAAATAATTGATGAGTATACCCGCGAATCGGGTGTGCGTGGGCTTGAGCGACAGATCGGTGCCGTTTGCCGAAATGTAGCCGCACAGATAGCGAGCGGTGATATCGAGAAGATGAGCGTGGGTGTAAACGACATCCAGGATATTCTCGGTAAGCGTAAATTCTTTTCCGATGTGGCCGAGCGAACAACTGTACCCGGCGTTGCTACGGGGCTGGCGTGGACCCCTTACGGAGGTGATATTCTTTTCATCGAGGCGAGTGTTTCCAGAGGATCCGGAAAGCTTCATATTACCGGTCAGCTGGGAGATGTAATGAAAGAGTCGGCCATGTTGGCGATCAGCTATCTGAGAGCCCGTTACGAAGAGCTCAACATACCGGAAGAGGCATTCAAATACTGGGACCTCCATATTCACGTTCCACAAGGCGCGGTTCCGAAAGACGGGCCATCGGCCGGTGTGGCACTGCTAAGCGCGGTAGCTTCCATCTTTACACAGCGTAAAGTGAAAGGCACACTGGCTATGACCGGAGAAATTACCCTTCGCGGTTTGGTTCTGCCTGTAGGTGGAATTAAAGAGAAAGTACTGGCCGCTAAACGCGCCGGTATAGAAAAGGTATTTCTGCCGAAGAAGAATGAAAAAGACGTTGCCGAAATTGAGGAAGATGTTATCGGTAATCTTAAGGTTGAATATCTTGAACGAATGGAGCCGATCCTGGATCTGATACTTGAGGATAAGGCTGTTCAGGATCCGAAAGAGTTCTTTAAGGTACCTGAATCTCATAAAAATCAGGTTTCGGGTAACAACGCAAAGAGTGACTCTACCAAAGAAGTAACCGTAATGGATTAACACTCCCTGATTACAAACGAACAACATACCTATATGAAGCCGGACAGATCAAATCTGTTCGGCTTTTGTTTTTCTTACAGAACGTTCACCGCAGAGGCGTTGAGGGCGGAAAGAGTATCAGCGTTAATCTGCGAGAAACAAGAGATTATCATTAAATATATGGTCCCACGCATCCCATCGTAGTCTGTTTAAATTTAAATGATTTGTCGATTTAATACCTGAAAGCATGTATTTTCTGTCATTATGAAAAAAGGTCGCGTCATACAATCCACGGGAAAATGGTATAAAGTGAGCTGTAATGGTGAAACCATAGACAGCCGGCTTCCGGGTAAATTTCGCCTCGATAAAAAAGAGGTAACCAACCCTGTAGCCGTGGGTGATTATGTAGATATTGAGATTGGTGATGACGGAACCGGCTCGATTCAGAAAATTCATGAAAGAGAGAACTATATTCCCCGTCAGGCCACTCATGGCCGAAGAGGAGAACAGATTTTGGTCTCCAATGTGGATCGAGCCTGGGTGGTTCAGTCAGTAAAGCAGCCAAAATTAAACACGGGATTTATCGACCGGTTTCTGGTAACCTGCGAAGCGTATGAGGTTCCGGGCGGAGTTATTTTCAATAAGATAGATCTGGCCAAATCGGGTGGAAAAGCACATGTACAGGAGTTGTCGGAGCTGTACCAATCCCTGGGATATGAAACGGCCATTACCTCAGCTGAGACAGGCGATACTGATGATCTGAAATCTAAAATAGAGGGAAAAACATCTGTTTTTATAGGGCCGTCCGGTGTCGGAAAAACCTCTCTTCTCAATCAGATTGAACCCAATTTGGAGCTTCGGGTGGGTGAAATATCATCCTATTCCCAGAAAGGAAAACACACCACTACCTTTGCGCAACTGATACCGCTAACTGGTGGAGGTTATGTTGTTGATACTCCGGGTATCCGCGAATTCGGGCTGGTTGATATAGAAAAAACAGAGCTCTCCCTCTACTTCCCGGAGATGATCGAACCAAGACAGCACTGTAAATTTTACAACTGCACGCACTATCATGAACCAAAATGCGGTGTGGTGGCAGCCTTTGAAGAGGGAAAAATTGCCCCCGAGCGGTACAACTCCTATCTCAATATACTTGAATCCCTGGAGCGGTAATTCGTAAAATTTTGATCATATCAATCAAATTCTGTAACAAATGGAGTCTTTGCCAGTCATATCTTATAGCACATAAAAAATCACCAGGTGCCTAAGTTTAACTCCATCATTCATTTTACTATGTCGATCATTAGTTTGATCTTTCGCAATTATTTGCAAACTTCACGAATCGTGTAAACCAATTAATATCATTTATGAAAACATTGCTACAGATAAAAAAATCTCTACTACTATTTGCAACTTGTTTGCTCATATCCCTTGCCGGTGTTAATACAGCAACAGCTCAATTTGATGATGCAGGCGAAATTCTGCGATCGGGTACAAATGATGCGAATCTTCTCTTGCAAGAGTATCTCAAACCGTTTGCTAACGGCTTTGGCGCTGATCTCAACTCAGGATGGGTAAACTCAGCTCGTCCATACCGCACTCTTGGATTCGATCTTCGGATCAGTGCCGGTGTAGCTATTGTTCCAACCGGGGACCGCAGCTTTAATGTTGATGAACTGAATTTTGAAAACCTGGAGCGTGTTGGTGGGCCGTCTGAAGCTCAGACCGCATTTGGTGAAGATGTTCCGGGTCCCGAGATGGGTATTTTTGGAACCAACCCCGTAACGGGATTGCGCCAGGAAATAACCCGCTTTACCATGCCGGAGGGAACCGGTTATCCTTACGTTCCTGCACCAATGATTCAGGGTACGGTTGGAATTATTAAGGATACGGATATCTCTCTCAGATATATGCCTACGGTAACCGTGCAAGACATCAGCACGAGCCTATTTGGATTTGGTGTAAAACACGGATTGAACCAATGGCTGCCGGGAGGTTCTGTATTGCCGGTTGATCTATCCGTTCAGCTTGGGTATACAAAACTAACATCCGATTTCGGATTTGAGGTCAATCCTGAAGAGGGACAAGATATTTACAACCCTTATGCCGGGAACCCATCGTTATGGGATGGACAGGCAATAGAACTTGAAGCCAGCGGATTTACGGGTAATCTTCTGGTTGGAAAAAATCTGCCCATAATTTCTGTTTATGGTGGAGTTGGGTTTCAAACCTCAAGTATGACTCTCAAATCTCCGGGATCTTATCCTATTACAGTATTTAACGAAGATTATGATCCTTTTGATGGATCGGAAGAGACCCGCGAAAAAGTTATTGAGCGATTGGATGAGCCTATCAACCTAAATTTTGACGGATCAAACAGCGTTCACGCGATGGCCGGATTCAGACTCAGACTTGCGGTATTTACCATCTCCGGTTCCTACACCCTCTCCAACTACCCGGTTGCAAATGTTGGCGTAGGTTTTAGTTTCAGATAATATATTTCTGACATTAAGAAGCACGATTTGGGAATCCGAATCGTGCTTTTTTTATGCCAATGAATTTTTCACTTAACGGTGAAAAGCCCATCTCTTAACTTTAACCGCCCAAAACAGAATCAAAATTGTAGACCTGAGTTAAATTTCTTGGTATATGAAAAATTTCTGATGTACGTTATAGACATATAGGTATAAAATAAACCTGACCCGTTATGAAAATTTTAAAGCCTTTCCTGATTCTCATATCACTGCTCATCGTTGTGGGATGTGCAACTACAGAGCCGCGCACAGAGAGCTCCAAATTTGAATTTCAATTTGAAGAAGAGACTTATGAAATAATCGGGTTAACCTCTTCCGATGGCGAATCGCTCAACGATCTTGTTTTAAGAGAAGGCAGAGAGATTATCATCTGGGCACGGGATGATAATCAAGATGGCAGTATGGATCGTGTTATGAGAGGAGATATTTCACTGGAAAGAGCTAATGAAATATACAGAGCCGGTATCCGGCTGGCAGATGAACAGGGCAAATATGAGCAAAAACCTCACCCAAGAACATTTGAATTTACGGAAGAACAGTTTATTTACAGTGTGGTTACCGTATTGGGAGAATCGGGAAGTAACTACAACATCTTTTCAGTTTACAACATTGAAACCGAGACTGTAACAAAAATGAGAGACAGTAACCTCAATGGTCAGTTAGACGAAAATCAATTTGAGAGTGAGGAGTACATACAGTGGCAGCGTATTTACGAAAGAGCTCTGAAAAAAGGTGTAAACGAGAGACGCATTGAGAGAACTGATGAAGGTACCTATATAGTCCGTGTGGACCGCAGATTAACTTCACGATAGTACTCTGCAAGTACGCCCGGTTTACACACTCCTTTTCTATGTTAGTCGGCCAGACTCAATCGAAGCTTAATGTGCTTCAAGCCAGTTCTCTGCCAGCCCTGTTTCTACATCAAGTGGAACATCAAGTTGATACGCATTCTCCATCATCTTCTTAATGGTTTGCGGAACACTGTTCTTTTCATCATCATGAATTTCGAAAATCAATTCGTCATGAACCTGGAGCAGCATTTTTGATTTCAGATTCTCATCAATCAGATAATTGTGGATTCGAATCATCGCCAGCTTGATAATATCGGCAGCCGTTCCCTGGATCGGCATGTTGATGGCCGTGCGTTCTGCAAAACCTCGAACATTCCAATTTTTGGAGTTGATATCCGGAATGTAACGCCTCCTCCCCATCAGCGTAGACACATATCCATTCTCTTTGGCAAACTCCACGGTTTCATCGATGTAGGTTTTGATACCCGGAAAACGTTCAAAATATTGATCGATCATATCCTTGCCTTCCGAGTTACTAATTCCGAGTCTTGAGGCCAGTCCATAAGCACTCACACCGTATGGAATACCAAAATTGACCTCCTTCGCTTTACGGCGCTGATTCGGAGTTACTTCATCCAGTGAATCCAGATTGAATATCTCTTTTGCGGTTCTGGCATGGATATCCTCTCCATTTTTAAAGGCTTCAGTCATATTTTCATCACCGGAAATAGAAGCGATCACCCTTAGTTCCACCTGAGAGTAGTCGGCTGCCAGAAGCTTAAATCCATCGGCCGGAACAAACGCCTTGCGGATTTCCCGTCCCCGCTTTGTACGAATAGGAATATTCTGAAGATTCGGGTTTGATGAGGAGAGTCTTCCGGTAGCCGCTATGGTTTGATTAAAATCGGTATGAATACGACCTGTTTCAGGATTTACCAGCTTAGGCAGAGCATCCACATAGGTCGATTTCAATTTTGACAGGCTTCGATAGTCCAGAACCAGGGCAGGTACTTCATATTCATTTGCCAACTCGGAGAGTACAGATTCCGACGTGGAGTACTGACCGGTTTTTGTCTTTTTGCCGGCCGGAATATCCATCTTCTCAAACAGAACCTCGCCCAGTTGCTTCGGTGAGTTAAGATTGAACTCCTCATCCGTTTTTTCGAATATATCCTTCTCTATCTTCTCTATATCACTGTTCAGCTCTTTGGAAAACTCGTTCAGCATCTCTACATCAATTTTTATGCCTTTTTCCTCCATATCTCCCAACACTTCGATAAGCGGAAATTCGAGTTCATCGGCGATGCTCAGAAGCTCATCCTCTTTTAACTCCTCTGCAAAAATCTCATAGAGTCGATAGGTGATATCGGCATCCTCGCAAGCGTAATTTGAGATCTCCTTATAGGGAATATCCGCCATCGATTTCTGCTTTTTCCCTTTCCCGATCAGTGATTCAATTGGAACCGGTTCGTAGTTGAGATACTTCTTCGCCAGCGAGTCCATCTTCAGGCGTTGATTCGCATCCAGGAGGTATGCCGCCACCATGGTGTCAAACACATCTCCTTTGATTTGGAAGCCCGCCCGCTTTAAAACCAGGTAATCAAACTTGTAGTTGTGAGCGATTTTTTTACTTTCCGGATTCTCAAAAAGTGGCTTGAGAAGTTCCTTCACCTCCTCTTGTGGAAGTGCATCTTCAACATTGACAGGGATATACCACGCCACTTCCGGTTTGGCGCTCAGAGAGATTCCTACAAGATTTGCATAAATCGGATCGGGACTGTCGGTCTCGGTATCAAAGCAGATGGCGTCTGCATTCTCCAGCTGCTTAACAACAGCTATAATATCCTCAGCGCTTACAGCCAGATTGTAAGCTACAGCATCTTCATTCAGTGAACCGTTTTCATTTTCTTCTTCGTTTGAACCAAACAGGGTACCCTGTCCGCCGGGCTCCTCGCCCAGATATTTCCGGGTCAGTGTTCGGAACTCCATCCGTTTGAAAAAGAGTCCCAGCTCCTTCTTGTCGGGTCCATCCCACGCCAGATCTTCCCACGGCTGTACGTTTGGCACATCAATTTTAATGCTTACCATCTCCTTGGCGTGCATCGCCTGTTCAGCGTACTCTGTGAGCCCCTCTCGGTGACGCTTCGATTTCATATTCGGAGCTTCTTCAATCGCTTTTTCGAGCGAGCCATATTTTTTAATGAGCTTTGGAGCCCCCTTTTTTCCAATTCCTTTCACACCGGGAATGTTGTCGGATGTATCACCGATAATGGCCAGTACATCGATCACCTTTTCAGGTCCAACACCAAAATAGTCCTCTACCCCATCCCGGTCGATCACGATAAACCCACCGTTTTTGTTATCCGGCTTGATCATGGTAATGTGATCATCAACCAGCTGCATGAAATCCTTATCCGGCGTAACCAGGTAGACGTCTACGTGTTCCGCCTGCGCATTGTAAGCAATGGTTCCGATAATGTCATCGGCCTCATAGCCATCCTGTTCAATATTATCGATCCCAAACTTGTCAATCATCTCCTTAATGAGCGGGATTCCCACTTTCAGCTCCTCAGGCTGTGGCGGTCGATTTGCCTTATACTCCTCATCCAGTTCATGGCGAAAGGTTGGGGCATGTGTGTCCCATGCAACGGCAATATGAGTTGGCTCTTCCTCTTCCAGAAGCTTAGCCAGTGTATTGGCAAATCCCAGAATAGGTCCCGTTGCGATTCCTTCTGAATTTTTGAGTCTGCTGTTTATAAAAGCGAAATGTGCACGGTAGGCAAGCGCCATTCCGTCGAGTAGGTATAATTTTTTTTTGGCCATTTTTTAAGCTAACTAATTTGCTATTTTTACCTGAAGATATGATTTACGATGGATAACACAGAATATAGATTCTGATCATTCCATCACACTTCCTGAGCTATGTCTATGATCAAATCGATACTTGTGCCTACAGATTTTTCGAGTAAATCGGATACGGCCGTTCGCTATGCCTGTGAGATAGCATCTTACACTGGCTCAAAAGTGATGTTCATGCATGTGATCGAACAGCCCTACGATTTTCCATCGCGGGTAGAAGAGGTGTTGGAATCCAAAAAAAAGGCCAGTGCCAGTAAATTATCCGAGCTTATAGACGGGCTCCATTCCGCTGACGAATTTCGGCATGTAAAGATGAAAGGGACGGTAGAGGTAGGTAGCCCCTCCACGATGTTTATAAATGCGGCCAAAACCGGCGAGTTTGATATGATTGTTGTTGGCCTGGGCGGCGAGCATGATCTGAAAAAAGCCATTTACGGCAGCATCACAAATAATATCCTCCTGGAAAGTCCCATCCCTGTTTTTGCCATGTCTAAGCAGGTAGACTACAGGCAGCCCGGGCATCTGGTATTTGCAACGGCTCTCAGAAATCAGGACATCAAGCCGATTAAGCAGATGAAGCAATTTGCGATTGAACTAGGCGTGAAATTGAGAATTGTTCACATTGTTGAGAAAAAAGAGATTCGGGAAGAGAAAGGGAAAAAGTTCCAAAAAAAGCTTCGAAAGGAGCTTAAAGATGATAATATCGAAGTTGAGTTTTATGAAGATAAATCATTTCTGGAAGGAATCACCCGGCTGATAGGCGGCGACCAGCATACGATATTGGTTACCACACGCTACAAAAGAAGGTTTATTGAGTGGCTCATTACCCGGAGTAATGCGCGGGTACTGGCCCAGATTTCCGCTGTTCCGCTGATCATGATTCCGAATGATTAGCAATCATGCATTTAAAATAAACCGCTGCCCATTCAAACAGCGGTTTTGTTATTTTTTTGAATTTTAAATTCTAAAAAGATCTAATTATTCAGATACCTACTGGTCCGGACAGGTTCCCCAAACCGGCAAATTCTCATATTCAAGTGCACTCTCATCAGAGAACCTGAATGGTCCACTCTGTGGTAACTGGTCTACGCACCATAACGACAGATCCTGATTGAAAGATTCGGCAAAGTAAAACATAGAGTCCATATGAATTACATTGCCTACGTACCAGCTGCCAATGCCTTGATTGAAGGACTCGGCTCCCCAGAACATAGAGTCCATACTAGTTACTGCCGACACGTCCCAGTCACCAATATTCCCATTAAAGGAATCAGCTCCCATGAACATTCGCCGCATACGGGTCACGCCCGACACATCCCAGCCACCTATATTCTGGTTGAATAACGTAGCACCATGAAACATACTTTCCATATCAGTAACAGATGATACATCCCACTCGCCTATATCCTGGTTGAACAGCTGAGCCTCCCGAAACATGGCGCTCATTGTGACCACGTTACCCACATCCCAGTTGCTTATGTCCTGGTTGAAAGACTCGGAAGTAAAAAACATCGAGCGCATATCGGTTACGGCCGAAACATTCCAGCTGCCAATATCCTGATTGAAGGCTACAGCTTGACTAAATAGCCCGCGCATATCAGTCACGCTTGAAACGTCCCAGTTGCCAATGTCTTGGTTGAAGTTATCGGTTAGTGCAAACATAGATCTCATACTGGCTACACTTGAAACGTCCCAGCTACCAATATCCTGATTGAAGGTCTCAGCTCTGCTAAACATGGAGCCCATATTGGTTACATTGCCCACGTCCCAGCTGCTGATATCCTGGTTGAAATCATAGGCAGATCCAAACATAAACTCCATATCGGTTACATTAGCCACATTCCAGCTGCCAATATCCTGATTAAATGCTCTGGCGTTCGCAAACATTCTGTTCATATTGGTTACGCTTGATACATCCCAGTGACTAATATCTCCATTGTAGTTGTATTCACTATTAAACATCTCACTCATGTCCGTAATCCCGCTGGTACAAGTGCTTCTAGCGTTAGATCTAGTAATTTGATTTCGGTCTCGCTTGGTGTACCAAGTGCCATCAACCGTCCCGCTATCGCCGACCTCAGCTTCCGGGCACATAACGGTCACTCCATTTTCTGCCAGGAAAAATGATTCTTCGGTTTCTTGAAATTCAAAAACCGCCGTCACCTCCTTTGCCTCATCTATTGTGATCTGAGAGGGGTTGTCCGTGCCACTCAGGTCGCCCTTCCACTCAACAAACGCCCATTCTTCGGCGGGACTGGCGGTCAACTCTACTACATCGCCATATTCATACTCGGTCGATTTGGCCTGGATCAGCTCTTCACTGACTTCTCCCTCTCCTTCTACATTCACCGTCAGGTCGTAACTTTTAATCTCATAATTGGCCGTCAGGGAGTAGTTGGCGTCAGCAGTAAACGTTAATGGATTCTGCGAACTCTCCTTGTCACCTGACCACCCGCTAAAAACATACCCATCTTCAGCATGAGCCTGTAGTTCAACCGTCTCTCCCTCTTCGTAGGTTTCATTAACTGATGGTGTAATGGTACCGGCACCGGATGGTGTAATATCCACATTCACATTGAATGTTTGGGGATCTTGTTCCTGATCTCCGTTTTCTGAACCGGTTGGACCGGAGTCCCCGCAGGAAACTGAAATTAGCAAAATTGTTGGCAGTAGGATGGATGCTATTAACGCTCTTCTCATGATTGATTTTTTTAGATTTGATATACACACTAAGTAATAGGTTAAGCGCAAAGCGTTTGAGGAACTGTCATTTAATTCTGAGTAATTACTAAAGCATCATAGATTATGATTAAATGAAGAGCACTAACAAAATCTTAAATAATCCGTGAGATCATTTATAATGTCAGAATTTTGATTACAGGCAAATCAGATATCAATCACTTTATTTCTTGTGCCTGATGTGGTATCAGGAAGCACAGACAGCGATTTTTCGAAGTGATTTATAAAAGTAATTTTCATATTAGCTTAATAAAAAACCGCTGCCCTTTCGAACAGCGGTCTCTTTTCTTTCCTGATATTTATATTCTGAAGACCCTGCAAGTTTGCTCGTTAGTCCGCCGGACAGGTTCCCCAGATGGGTTTGTAACTCTCCTGCAGTGCTGAACCGGAGGCGAAATCACTTGGTTCAGAGTCTATATTTTCTACACACCATGCCCGAAGATCTTGGTTAAAGGATGATGCCTCATGAAATAAAAACCTCATATCCGTCACACTGCTTACGTCCCAGTCGCCAATGTCCTGGTCAAAGGATTCTGCAAGGTAAAACATAGAGTGCATGTCTGTAACACTGCTTACATCCCAGGATCCGATATCCTGATTAAAGATGGGCATTTCACCGAACATCGACTCCATGGAGGTTACACTGCTCACGTCCCAATTGCCGACATCTTGATTAAAAGTTTCAGCCCCATAAAACATGAACTTCATCTGATTCACATTTTCAACATTCCAGCCTCCAATTTCCCCGTTGAATGAATTAGCATACATGAACATCTCATTCATATCCGACACACTGCTTACATCCCAGCTGCCGATATCCTGGTTGAAAGAGATTGCTCCCCTAAACATCATATCCATGTATACTGCATTACTCACATCCCAGTTGCCAATATTTTGATCGAATTCAGTTGCATTTTTAAACATTCGACTCATACCTATCACACTGCTGACATCCCAGTCACTGATTTCCTGATTAAACGATTCTGCACCTCTGAACATACTTGCCATACTTTCAACATTTTGTACATCCCACTTTCCGATGTTCTGATCAAAAGAGTTAGCTCCCATGAACATCCATCTCATTTGCGTTACACTGCTTACATCCCAATGACTAATATTTTCGTTAAAATCTGATTCTCCTCTGAACATATCATTCATATTAGTAATGCCACTCGTGCAGGTTGTCGAAGCATTTTCCGGTGTAACCATATTGCTGGTTCGCTTAG
>LFIK01000068.1_pt1 | contig 61457 bp, 54 predicted proteins | sample 643401 | NCBI WGS metagenome assembly LFIK01 (sample SAMN03777447, study PRJNA286221) | soda lake metagenome | biome: soda lake; feature: Kulunda steppe; material: water; isolation source: sample T5-Br brine of Lake Tanatar-5 | place: Russia: Kulunda steppe | collected 2010-07
GCCCGTCCGGCTGATCCCGGCCTTTTCGAAGGCAAGGGAAATATACCGCCACCTGCAGGGCGACCGCTATTGCGCGGAATGACTAAAAAGTCAGTCGCCTAACAGGAACATGCTAGTCAATTCTGATTATGAATTCTTCCTTTCCGTTTATGTGAAATGCGTTTGCACGTCCCGGCTGTCCGATACAATGCGCGACACGGGTAAAATTCCGTATTGCACGAATCGTCACTTCGATTCGATACTGTCGCCGACAGCCATGTGGTGGAAAAATGGATAGATCCCTGAAATTCATGATCTGCGCGATCGCCGGTTGCGCCGCAGCCATCGCGCCGGCGCAGGCGCAGGACCGGACGGACCCGCGCATCGCGGCGCCGCAATTGCAGGCGCCATCGACCGATACGGCGGTCCCGCAGCTGCCCGCCGGCGCGCGGCCGATCACGGCGCGCCCGGCGCGCGTGATCCGCCGGGCCCCGGCCCCACCGGCCCAGCCCGTCACGCGCACCGTGATCGAGGAACGCACCTTCGATTTCGACCGCCTGCTGGAGGAGGAGCCATTCATGCTGCCATCGGTGCGCGAAGGGCTGCGCCTGCAGCGCCCGGTGCCGCAGCCCGCGCCGGGCGGGTGATTGCCTCGGGGCGGGCGTGGTGACACTGTGGCGCCTCATCACAGAGGCGAGTCCACACGATGCTGCAATCCTTCGACGCCCCCACCGATCCGCAACAGGGTCCGCCCCGCCTGCGCGCCCTGCGCGCCGAGTTGGCCCGCCGCGGCCTCGACGGATTTCTGGTGCCGCGCGCCGATGCGCATCAGGGCGAGTATGTCGCCCCCCGAGACGAGCGCCTGGCCTGGCTGACCGGTTTCACCGGCTCGGCGGGCTTTGCCGTCATCCTGCCCGAAGCGGCGGGACTGTTCGTCGATGGGCGCTACGGCGTGCAGGCCCGCGCGCAGGTCGACACCGATCATTTCACGCCCATCGACTGGCCCGCCACGCGCCCGGCAGCCTGGCTGCGCGACATGCTGCCCGGCGGCGGGGTGATCGGTTTCGACCCCTGGCTGCATGGCCGTGACGAGATCGACAAGCTGCAGACCGCGCTCGCAGGCAGCGACATCACCCTGACACGCAGCGCCAACCCCATCGACGCCATCTGGCCCGACCAGCCGGCCCCGCCCTGCGGGCCGGTGCGCGTCCATCCCGAGGCGTTGGCCGGCGAAAGCGCCTCGCACAAGCGCGAACGTCTGGCGCGGGGGCTGGCCGATGCCGGCCAGCGCGCCGCCGTGATCACCCTGCCCGACAGCCTGTGCTGGCTGCTCAATATCCGGGGCAGCGACATTCCGCGCAATCCGGTGGTGCATGGCTTCGCGCTCTTGCATGACGATGCGCGTGTCACGCTGTTCATCGACGAGGCCAAGCTCGACGATGCGGTGCGCGCGCATCTGGGCGAGGCGGTGACGCTGCGCCCGCCCGATGCGCTGGAGGCGTCGCTGCGCACCCAGGCCGGGCCGGTGCTGCTGGACAGCGCGAGCGCGCCGCTGTCTCTGGCGGATGAGCTGGAGGAGGCGGGCGTGGCGGTGGCGTGGGGCCAGGACCCCTGCATCCTGCCCAAGGCGTGCAAGACCGAGGCCGAAATCGCGGGAATGCGCGCGGCGCATCTGCGCGACGGCGCCGCGATGGTCGAGTTTCTGGCCTGGCTCGACGCCGAAGCGCCAACCGGCCGGCTGACGGAAATCGATGTCGTGCGCCGCCTCGAGCAGGCGCGCCGCGACACCGGACAGCTGCTCGACATCGCTTTCGACACCATCGCCGGCGCCGGTCCGCACGGCGCCATCGTCCATTACCGTGTCACGGGCGCCAGCAACCGTGCGCTGCGCCCCGGCGAGCTGTTTCTGGTCGATTCGGGCGGTCAATACCCCGACGGCACCACCGATGTGACACGGACCATCGCCGTCGGCGATGCGCGCGACGATCAGCGCGCGGCATTCACGCGGGTGCTCAAGGGCATGATCGCGATCAGCGTCGCGCGGTTTCCCGAAGGCGTCGCGGGGTGTCATATCGACGCACTGGCGCGGGCGCCGCTATGGCAGGCCGGACAGGATTTCGATCACGGCACGGGCCATGGCGTGGGCGCCGCACTGTCTGTGCATGAGGGACCGCAGCGCCTGGCGCGCAGCTCGGATGTGGCGCTGGCGCAGGGCATGATCCTGTCCAACGAACCCGGCTATTACCGCGAGGACGATTTCGGTATCCGGCTGGAAAATCTTGTGGTGGTACGCCGCGCCGCGCCGCTGGAAGGCGGCGACGCGCAGCGCAGCATGCTTGACTTCGAAACCCTGACCTGGGTCCCGATCGACCGCAATCTGGTAGACGCGCACGCCCTCGACAGCGCCGAACGTGCCTGGCTCGACGCCTATCATGCCGAGGTGCGCAGGCGCCTGTCGCCGCTTGTCACTGATGCGGCGCGCGCCTGGCTGGAGCGGGTCACCGGACCGCTGTGACACGGCTGAAACATGGACATGCTCCCTGCGCCATGCCACAGACGGCGCAGCTTCTCGCGGAAAGGATGCAGGATGACGGACAGGATGCAGATCGGACCGGCCGAGGGGATCTGGGTGGTGCGCGCCGACGGGGCGGTGATCGCCGAAAGCCGCAACGCGCTGGAGCTGCGCGAGACGGGCCATGATCGCGTGATATATTTCCCCAGAGCCGACGTCGCCATGGCCTTTGTCGAGGCATCGCCGACGCGCACGCACTGCCCGCACAAGGGCGACGCGTCGTATTTTCATATCGCCGCCTCGAACGGGCGTATCGCCGACGCCGCCTGGTGCTACGACGCCCCGGTCGCATCGGCGCAGCAGATCGGTGGGCATCTCGCCTTCGACGCGGCAAAGGTCACCGTGGAGCGGCTCTGACCCGAGGCGGGCGAACGACTGTGCCGGGGCGTGGCGCCGGTCAGCTATGCTCTTCCTCGGCGATGCGGGACAAGGCGCGGTTATAGGCCTTCAACGCATCGACATGATGCAGCGACCCGACGGGAACGGGCCGGGCATCGGAGGCCGCATCTACGGGGGGCCGGACCACCGGAATGACGGCGACCCCGTGCGAGTCGAATTGCGGCATGGCATCATCCAGGGTCGCGCCCTCGGCCACCTGAATGCCCCGTTCCATGAGCTTGTCGAGCGTGTCACGCGGTGCCGCATCGGGCGCGTCGAGCCCGCGCATGACCCGCGCGACCGGCACGAGCTTGAGCAGATAGGCCTGCGGACCCCGCGACAGCCGCACCCCTCGCCGGTCCAGCTGCGCGAGAAAGAAGGAGCGCTCGACCAGCCGCGACGACAGCGCCGTGGACAGGGAGACCGCCGTCATGACCGCCAGCCCCGTCTGCCAGTCGCCCGTCAACTCGAACACGATCAATGTGGTCGAGATGGGCGCGCCCAGCACCGCCGCCGCGACCGCCCCCATCCCGGCCAGCGCATAGAGCGTCTCCGCCCCTGACACGTCCGGGAATATCCCGGTCGCCACCAGCCCGAATGCGAGCCCCGTCAGCGCTCCCACCACCAGGGCCGGCGAGAAGATGCCGCCGCCCATGCGTCCGCCCAGCGTGATCGCGACCGCCGCCACCTTGACGATGCAGAACACGATGGCCTCATGCAGCAGAAGCTGCCCCGTCAGCGCCTGCGAGGTCACCTCGTAGCCGACCCCGATGATATGCGGAAAGCCGATCGCCAACACCCCCAGGATCGCCCCTGCCACCGCAGGGCGCAGCCACCTTGCCAGCCCGAGCCGCTCCTGAACCAGGTTCCCGACATCCTCCGCCCAGAAGACCGAGCGGATCAGCACCACCGCCACCAGCCCGCATAGCAACCCCAGCAGCATGAAGGCGGGCAGCTCGACATAGAAGGCGAGCGCGCTCTCGTCCGGCAGGGTGAATTCGGTAACATCGCCGAACTGCAGCCGGCTGACCACGGTGCCGGCCACGGCGGCGATGGCGATGGGCGCGAAGGCGTGCACCGCATAATGCCGCAGCACCACCTCGAGCGCGAAGATCGTCCCCGCGATCGGCGCGTTGAAGGACGCCGACACCCCGGCGGCCACCGCGCAGCCCAGCAGGTCACGCCCGGTGATGCCGCCGGCATTGATGCGAATCGAGACCCAGCTGGAGATCACCGCTGCCAGATGCACCACCGGCCCCTCGCGCCCGGACGACCCGCCCGCGCCCAGCGTGATCATGGAGGCCACCGCTGAGGCAAGCCCCGCACGCTTTTCGACCCGCCCGTCATGCAGTGCCGCGCCCTCGATCACCTCGGCTACGGCGCGCACGCGCCCGTCGGGCGTGAAACGATGCAGGATCAGCCCGACGATCAGCCCGCCCAGCGTGGGCACCATGAGCACCAGCCACCATGGCAACGCCCCGCTCTGTGCCGCTGCCATGACGTCTTCGGTTCCGTAGGACAGCTGTTGCACCGCGCTGATGCCATTGCGAAAGGCCAGCGCCGCGCCGCCGGCCGCGATCCCGATCAGCAGCGCTAGAAACCAGAACTGAATCTGGTTGGGGCCGCGCAGCCGCAGCATCAGCCAGGCCACAAGCAATCGGCGCCGCGCGTTGCGGGTGATCGTCTTGACAACCGACTGCACCTGCCGTGACATGCCGCCACTTCCAAGACGGGCCGAAAGCGCCTCGGTCGCAACCAGGCAGCCCGAATGCCCGGCGGCCGGAATCGACACCACATGCGAGGCAGCACATGGCAATCCCCGAGGCGGTATCCGAACTCTCCCAACTTCTAGGCGATCGGTTGAACGCCTCCAAGTCCGATCGTGATACCCATGGCGCCAGCGAGATGAATTTTCCGGTAACGCCCCCCGACGCGGTCGCCTATCCTGAAAGCACCGCCGAGGTCGCGCGCATCGTCGAAATCTGCGCGCGGCACCGCTGCCCGGTGATCGGCTGGGGCGCGGGCACATCGCTGGAAGGGCACGCCCTCGCGGTGCATGGCGGCGTCACGGTCGATTTCTCGCGCATGAACAAGGTCCTCGAGGTTGCGCAGGAGGACATGCTGGCGGTCGTCCAGCCCGGCGTCACGCGCGAGGCGCTCAATACCGAGTTGCGCGCGACCGGGCTCTTCTTCCCGGTCGATCCGGGCGCCAACGCGTCGCTGGGCGGCATGGCCTCGACGCGGGCCTCGGGCACCACGGCCGTACGCTACGGCACCATGCGCAGCAATGTCCTGGGGTTGGAGGTCGTGCTGGCGGACGGGCGGATCATCCGCACCGGCACCCGCGCGCCGAAATCCTCGACCGGCTACGACCTGACCGCGCTCTTTGTGGGCGCCGAAGGCACGTTGGGGCTGATCACGGAGCTTACGGTGCAGCTACAGGGCCAGCCCGAGGCGGTTTCGGCCGCGATCTGCGCCTTTGACGACATGCACGCCGCAGTCGAGGCGGTGATCGTCACCATCCAGTCGGGCATTCCGATGGCGCGGATCGAATTCGTGGACAGCGCGTCGGCCGCCGCCTTCAACGCGCATTTCGGTGCCGAGATGCGCGAAAGCCCGCATCTTCTGGTGGAGTTTCACGGCTCTGCGTCCGGCGTGGCCGAGCAGGCGGAACGTTTCGGCGAGATCGTCGGCGATATGGGTGGCGCCGATTTTCAGTGGGCGACCCGGCCGGAGGACCGCAACGCGCTGTGGAAGATGCGCCACAACGCCTATTACGCGTGCCGCGCGACGCTGCCGGAAGCCTCCGCGATCACGACCGATGTGTGCGTGCCAATCTCGCGGCTGGCACAGACGGTCGAGGAAACCGCCGCCGACATCGCGCGATCGGGCATTCCCGGGCCGATCATGGGCCATGTCGGCGATGGCAATTTCCACGCGCTGTTGTTGCCGGATGCAAACAATCCGACGGAAATCGCCGCCGCCGAGGCGCTGGCCGGCCGCATGGCCGAGCGTGCGCTTGCGATGGGCGGCACGGTCAGCGGCGAACACGGCATCGGAGTCGGCAAGATGAAGTACATGGAGGCCGAACACGGGGCCGCCTGGGACGTGATGGGGCAGATCAAGCGCGCCCTGGATCCCGATGCGCTGATGAATCCCGGCAAGCTCGTGCGCGGAAACTGACCCTGCAGCCCCCGGTACGCGCTGGCGGCGCCAGCCGCCCCTTGCGTCAGCCGGCGAAGACCCCGCCTTGCGGCGACACTGTGATGATGCCGGTATTGGTATTGTGGGCGCAGCGCGCGAACCGCGTGCCGTCGCTGTCACGCACCCGCAGGATATAGTCGTCGCGGCCCGGCGTGCGATGGATGGTGGTTTCATCCGGGCTGGACATGCTGACCACCTCGAGCCCCTGCGCGCGCGCCTCGGCCCGGCACCCGTACTGCGCATCGCCGTAACGCGGTTGCGCGCCCGACCCGCCGGGCGCGGTCGGGGCACAGGCGGCAAGCAGAAGCGCTGCCCCCGCCGACAAACCGATGGACCTGTATAGCATTGCCGTCCTCCGTCTATCTGATCTGCGGCCATGCCGCATGGCTCAGATATGGAGCATCGCGCGCCGTCGAAAAGGAATATCGCGACCGAGCACGGAAAAATTACTGCCCCGGAAGTCTGTCTACCCCTTCAAGAGCGCCTGTGCCGCAGCGCGCGCCGCGTCCGTAACGGTGTCGCCCGCCAGCATGCGTGCCAACTCGTCGACCCGCTCCTGCCCGTTCAGCGACACCACGCGCGACAGCGTTTCCTCGCCGCAGACCCGTTTTTCCACACGCCAGTGATGCGCGCCCTTCGCAGCCACCTGCGGCGAATGGGTGACCACCAGGACCTGCCCGCCATCGTCGGCCAGCGCACGCAGACGCTTGCCGACGGCATCCGCCGTCGCCCCGCCGACGCCGCGATCGATTTCGTCGAAGATCATGGCCCGACCGGCGGTTCCCTGCCGGCTCAGGCACACCTTGAGCGCCAGCAGGAAGCGCGACAACTCACCGCCGGAGGCGATCCGCTCAAGCGGGCCAGCGGGGGCACCCGGATTGGTCGCCACGCGAAAGGCGACATCGTCGATCCCGTCGGGTCCCGGTTCGGCGTCGGCGACCTCGGTGGCGAAGACGGCGCGTTCCATCTTCAGCGGCCCGAGTTCGGCCGCCATCGCCGCATCGAGGCGGGCCGCCGCGTCGCGGCGCGCGGCGCTCAGCGCCTGTGCCGCCTGCACATGCGCGGCGCGGGCTTCGTCTTCGGCACGCCGGAGCGCATCGATGCCGCGCACCCCGTCATCAAGTTCGGCGAGCCGCTTGCCCAGGGCCGCCGCATGCTCGCCCAGCGCGTCCGGCAGGACGTCATGCTTGCGCGCCAGCGCGCGGATGGCGAAGAGCCGTTCTTCCGTGGCCTCCAGCTCGGCGGGGTCATGATCCAGCGCCTCGAGGCACGCCTGCACCCCAAGCTGCGCTTCATCCAGCGCCTCCTGCGCGCGCGCCAGCGCCGCCAGCGGCGCATCGAGGCGCCCTTCGACCTCGCCGGCAGCCCCGTCGAGGCGGCGCGCGGCCTCCAGCATCATCGCTTCCGCGCCGTCCTGCGACAGCGCGTCGGCGGCGCGCGCGATATCGCCGCGCACGCGTTCGGCCGCCTGCATCGCCCGGCGCCGCGTATCGAGCCGCTCATCCTCGCCCGGCTCGGGCGCAAGCGCCTCCAGTTCCTCCACCGCATGGCGCAGATAGTCCTCCTCGGCGCGCAGCGCTTCCAGCCGCGCCTCGGCCTGTTCGCGCGCGCGCCGCGCGTCGGAAAGGCTGCGCCATGCCGCCCGCGTCGCAGCGACATCGCCTTCCAGCCCGGCGAAGGCGTCGAGCAGGGCCCTGTGTCCCCTTGGATTGAGCAACCCGCGATCATCCTGTTGGCCGTGCAGCTCGATCAGCGTATCTGACAGCGCGCGCAACACCTCGCCCGAGCTGCGCCGGTCATTGATCCAGGCGGTCTTGCGCCCCTCCGCGAAATTGACGCGGCGCAGAATCAGCTCGTCCCCGCAGGGCAATCCCGCCTCGTCGAGGATGCCGCGCGCCGGATGGTCCGCAGGCAGGTCGAACACCGCGACAACTTCGCCCTGCGATGCCCCGGCGCGCACCAGATCGGATCGTCCGCGCCATCCCAGCACAAAGCCGAGCGCGTCGAGCAGGATCGACTTGCCCGCCCCCGTCTCGCCGGTAAGGATGTTCAGGCCGGGGCGAAACTCGAGCTCCAGCCGGTCAATGATCAGCATGTCGCGGATATCAAGGCCGCGCAGCATGTCAGACGCCCCCGTGGTGTCGCAAAGCCGCAGAATGGCGTGCCGCGCTGGCGGCTACAACCACTCGCCGCGAACCGTCCGCCGATAGACATCGCGCAGCCAGCCCTCGCCGGCGGCCTCGGGCGCCAGGCCCGCGCCGGTGAGCAGGCGGTAGGTATCGCCGTAGAATTCATTGCCGCGGAAGTTGTGACCCAGGATCGCGCCGGCGGTCTGCGCCTCATCGGTCAGGCCGAGAGCCATGTACGCCTCCGCAAGCCGGTGCAGCGCCTCCGGGGTGTGGGTCGAGGTCTCGAAGCTCTCGACCACGTTGCGAAACCGGTTGCTCGCTGCGGCGTAGTGACCGCGCTTGAGATAGAAGCGCCCGACCTCCATTTCCTTGGCTGCAAGGTGGTCGAATGCGAGATCGAACTGCATCTCGGCGGTGCGGGCGAACTCGCTGTCGGGATACTGCTCGAAGACCACCTGCAGCGCCTCGAGTGCATCGAAGGTCAGGCCCTGATCGCGCCCGACCTCCTCGATCTGGTCGTAGTAGGACAACGCCAGCAGATACTGCGCGTAAGCCGCGTCGTCGGCGGCGGGAAACAGGTCGAGATAGCGCTGCGCGGCGGCACGGCTGTCCTCGTAGTCGCGCATACGGTGATAGGCATAGGCCTGCATCACCAGCCCGCGTTGCGCCCAGGCGGAATAGGGGTAGAGCCGCTCGAGCTCGGAAAAGTAGTGCACTGCGCGCTCGTAGTCGCGGTCCACCTCGAGCGCGGATTCGCCCTGGCTCAGAATCTGTTCGGCGGGCATCCCGTCGAGGCTTTGCAACCGACTCTCGCCGCCCCCGAAAACACCACAGGCCGACAGCAACGCCGTCAGAAGGACCACCCCGACTGCATTCGCGCCCCATCGTCCACGATTCATGCCCAGACACCCTTCCGTCGCAGTGGGACCCGATGCCCCACACGCGCTTCACCTAGCACAGAAAATCGGATGCGCAAAAGGCCTTAAGCCCGACCTTCGCGTCAGGCCGAAAGCTGCAGACCTTCGCGTTGCGGCGTCATCGCGGGCAGACCGCGCAGGCAGGCCTCGTCGCACTGCACGCGTTCCACGGCGCCCGGCGTCGCGAACAGCTTCGCCAGCAACCGTCCGGTCAGCGCATGCCCGGCCCGGTGGCCGACATAGCGCGCCAGAAGCGGGGCGCCGGCCAGCGCAAGATCGCCGACCGCATCGAGCATCTTGTGGCGCACCGGCTCGTCCGCATGGCGCAGCCCGCCGGGGCTGAGCACGCGCTCACCGTCGAACACGACCGCGTTGTGATAGCTCCCGCCGCGCGCCAGACCGCTGGCACGCATCGTGTCGACGTCGCGCTGAAGGCAGAATGTGCGGCTGTCCGAAAGGGTGCGGATGAAGGCCGGACCCGACAAATCCATCACCCGCGCCTGCCGGCCGATCGCAGCGGCGTCGAAGACGATCTCGAACTCCATCTGAAGCGACGCGGCGGGTTCCAGCCTGGCAACGGCATCACCGTCGCGCAACTCGACCCGGCGCAAGACGCGCAGCACCTGCAGCGGCGCTGACAGGCGACGCGTCCCCGCCGCGATCAGCCCGTCGACGAATTCCGCAGCGCTCCCGTCCAGAACCGGGACTTCGGGGCCGTCCAGATCGATCCGTGCGTTATGGATGCCACACCCCGCGAGCGCGGCCATCACATGTTCGATGGTCGCGACCGACACGCCGTCGGCATTGGCGATCCGGGTACACAGATTCGACGGCGCGATCGCATCCCATCGCGCGGCTACGTCTCGCGACGCCCCCCCGGGCACGGACGCGTCCACACGTCGGAACCCTATCCCGTTGCCCGCGGCGGCCGGATGGATGACCATTCGCACCTTCTGACCCGAGTGCAGGCCGATACCGTCGAAGCGTACCGATGAACCAAGCGTGGTCTGCAAGACCGTCTCCAAATTCTCGCGATGCCGCGTTAAGGCAACATGAACGAACTAACCCTCTGACGAAGGGCTCACAATTCAATCTTTGCGACCAGTTGAAACAAAGATCGCGAAGCGTCGGCAAGAAATTGCCGATCTTGCCTCCACGCGCCGAAATTGCCAAGCCAAGTTGCTTAAAGGGTTGATTGCAAACACACAAGCGGGACCGGACTTGCCGGTCCCGCCTGGTGTTGTGTTGCCTTCCCTGCAGCGATCGTCCGCGCGATGCCCCGGCTTCAGTTGGCCTGACGACGCAGGAAGGCCGGGATCTCGATCCGCTCCTGTTCGGCGTCGTTTTCGGGGTCTTCGTCATAATCGCTGCTGACCGGCGGCTGCCGACGCGCCGCGCGCTGCTCGGAGGCGGCTTCGGCCGCGCCGTGCCCCGTCATGCGGTTGATGAGCGAATTGATACCGAAGCGGCTGCGATCCGCCGCCGCCGGGGCACCCTGCGCTCCGGGGCCCTGCTGCCCCGTCTCTCGCGGTGCGGCGGCCTGCTGCCCCTGCTGGCGCTGATCCTGCTGCGTCGGGGTCTTTTCGACCGCCGTCTGCAGCCTGCGCAGCGCGTCCGGCGACGGCGTCCCCGGCGCCGCCCGACGCGGGGCGACGAACTCCGCCGGATCATCCGACGGCGTGTGCCGCGCGGCCGGCTGCGCCGGCCGCTGCGCAGGCTGCATCGGCGCAGCTTCGTGATATCGGGGGGCACCGTGATCGGGCTGCGCCTCGTCCGACGGGGGGAACCCGTCTTCATGTGCTGCCGGATCAAACCCCTGCTCCTGCGCTGCGGGCTCGAACAGGGACGGCTCCTGCGGCGCCGGTTCGGGCTGTGGCGCCTGCTCGGCGGGGTGCGCATCCGCGGCGTCAAATCCGGTGTCCGCCGGGGCGGCGCTCTGCGGCAGCGGCTCGGCCAGGCGGCGGCGCTGCACCGGCGCCTCGGATTCCTCGGCCGTCACGTCGATGCCGGTCGCAACGACCGACACCCGCATCACGCCCTCCATGGCGGTATCCAGCGTGGAGCCGACGATGATGTTGGCGTCCGGGTCGACTTCCTCGCGGATGCGGTTCGCCGCCTCGTCGAGTTCGAACAGCGTCAGATCGTGACCCCCGGTGATGTTGATCAACACCCCCTTGGCCCCGCGCAGGCTGATCTCGTCGAGCAGCGGGTTGGCGATGGCCTTCTCGGCGGCCTGCACGGCGCGCTCTTCGCCCTCGGCCTCGCCGGTGCCCATCATCGCCTTGCCCATCTCGTCCATCACCGCGCGCACATCGGCGAAGTCCAGATTGATCAGCCCCGGGCGCACCATCAGGTCGGTCACACCCTTGACCCCCTGATACAGCACGTCGTCGGCCATGGCGAAGGCCTCGGTGAAGGTGGTGCGTTCATTCGCGAGGCGAAACAGGTTCTGGTTGGGGATGATGATCAGCGTGTCGACCACCTTCTGCAACGCATCCACGCCTTCCTCGGCCTGGCGCATGCGTTTCGACCCCTCGAACTGGAAGGGCTTGGTCACGACGCCGACCGTGAGCACACCCAGCTCGCGCGCGGCCTGCGCGATGATCGGCGCGGCCCCCGTACCGGTGCCCCCGCCCATGCCGGTGGTGATGAAGCACATATGCGCGCCGGCGAGGTGATCCACGATCTCCTCGATCGACTCCTCGGCCGCCGAGGCGCCGACGCTCGGGCGCGCGCCCGCACCCAGCCCTTCGGTGACCTTGACCCCTAGCTGGATCTTCTGCACCGCGCGGCTTTGCTGCAGCGCCTGTGCATCCGTATTGGCGACGACGAATTCACACCCTTCGAGACTTTTCTCGATCATGTTGTTGACGGCATTGCCGCCCGCGCCACCGATGCCGAAGACCGAGATCCGCGGCTTCAACTCTGTCTCTTCCCTTCCTACGAGATTCAATGTCATCGCTTTTCCGCCTGCTTTTCTGGTCTGGCCCGCGCCGGTTTCTGCCGACATTTATTGGGATTCTACAGGCCAAAGCCGTTTCGGTCACTACTAAATCGCCCCTAAACTACAAAATCTGGGCATGTTTCCTTCCCTTTCAGCGGCATTTCGCCAAGCTTGCCGCATGTTGTGGCTACCAGTTCTCACGGAACCACCTGAGCGCGCGCTTCACGGAGCGCGCCGGATACCCCTCCACCGGGGTCTCGAAATCCCACCACTCATCCTGCGGATGCGCGGCGAACAGGCACAGCCCGACGGCTCCGGCGAAGGCCGGGCCGGTCGCCGCCTGCGGCAGCCCCTGCACCCGCAGCGGACGGCCCAGCCGCACCTGCTGTCCGAGGATGCGCGCAGCCACGCTGTCGAGTCCGGGCGACTGGCTTGCACCGCCTGTGAGGACGATCTGCTGGCTGGGCAGATGCTCGAACCCGGCGGCGTCCAGCCGGGCACGCACCTCCTCGAGGATCTCCTCGACACGCGGGCGCATGATGCCAATGAGCTCGGCGCGGCTGACGCTGCGCCGGTCACGTTCCCAGTCGCCGGTGTCGCCGCCGATATCGATCATCTCGCGGTCGTCCATGCCGGTGGCGACCAGCCCCCCGTGATAGGTCTTGATGCGCTCGGCGACGTTCAGCGGCACCTGCAGCCCCTTGGAGATATCTCTGGTGACGTGATCGCCCCCCAGCCGCACGCTGTCGCAGTAGATCATGTGGCGCTTGATGAAGACCGACACGCCGGTCGTTCCGCCGCCCATGTCGATGCAGGCCGCACCCAGCTCCTGCTCGTCCTCCACCAGACTCGACTGCCCGGACACGTAAGCCGCCGCCGCGATACCGGCGAGTTCCAGATCACAGCGCTTTACGCAATGAATCAGGTTGCGGATCGCGCCGGTATCCACGCTGAGAAGATGCATGTCCACCGACAGCCGGTTGCCGATCTGGCCACGCGGATCGGACAGGCCGGTGCGGTGATCGAGCGCGAAATTGACGGGCTGCGCATGCAGGATTTCGCGACCGGGGCCGTAATCGGGCACATCGCACGCCGCGAGCACCCTACCGATGTCGCGGTCATCGACGGCCCCCGCGTCCAGTTCGAGCGACCCGTCCAGCCCGTAGGAGCGCGGCTGTGCCCCCGACAGGCAGGCAATGACGTGATCCACACGCTCCTGCGCCATCTTCTGCGCGGCCTGCACGACGGTTCGCACCGCGCGCTCGGTCTCCTGCATCGCGTGGATCTCGCCCAACCGGACCCCGCGCGAGCGTGTCGTGGCCGCGCCGATGACCCGAAAACTCGATTGCCCGGCCATCGACCCGACCCCGTCATTCACGCGCGTGCGGCCGGGGCCGTCGAAGCGCAGGATCAGACAGCCGATCTTGGACGTCCCCAGATCCAGAATGGCGATCACGCCCCGCTGCATCGCGGCACGGCGCATGTTGCGCATGGCGCGTTGTGCCTTGTACAGATCGGACATCACTGGCGGTCTCCTCGTTCGATGCGGCGGATGCGCCGCAGCTCTTCGGTTGCTGCATCGGCAAGGCGCAGGGTGGGACGGCGCGGCAGGCGCATGTCCACCGCCCTCAGATCGCGTTCCAGCAGATCCTGCGCCTGATCCAGCGCGATGACGCGTTCCAGTGCAGCGACGGCGCCCGTCTCGGGCAGCTGGATGCGCTGCTCGCGGTCCAGCACGGCATCCCATCGCCGCGCGCCGATACGCTCCAGGCCGCGCAGCCGGTCCGCAATGGGTTCCGCCGCCGCGATCAATGTCAGCGCCTCGGGCGCGGCCGCGGCGGCCCCCGCGCCGGCGATGCGTGGCAGATCGCGCCGCGCTCCGGGGTCGTCGAGCGCGGCGACGCGGTGACCTTCGGCATCGATCAGGAACAGACCGTCATGTGCACGCCACACCAGCGCGGGCACGCGCTGTTCGACCCGCAGATTCAGCACCCCGTCGGAGATGATGCGAAGATCGGCGCGGCGCACCGCATCAAAAGCTTCGAAATGCGCCTTCAGCGCCGGCAGGTCGAGCTGAAAGGAACTGACGGGAAACTCGACCGGCGACTGTTCGGCCAAGGCGGCCCGGACTTGGGGGGTGGCACCCTCGATGCGCAACCCGTCGACCATGAATTCGGGGCGCTGCTCCACCGCCTCGCGCAGCGCGGCGATCTGCGCAGCGATCGCCGCGCGATTGCCGGCATCCATCAGATGCGCGGCTGCAAACCCGGCCACGAGAAAGGCCGGAACCCCTGTGCGCAGGATTGCGCGAAACAGCGGCGTCAGCCAGAGCCGGTGCAGCCGGTAGCGCAGGCGTGAGGGCGACGGATCACGTGGCGCCGGCCAGGCGTCCGGCCCGGACCGCCAGAACCTCAGCGCGCGCATGACGCATCCTCCACGATCCAGCGGCACAGCTCGGGAAAGGTGACACCGCAATGCGCCGCCTGCTCGGGCGACAGCGATGTCGGCGTCATTCCGGGTTGCGTGTTGACCTCCAGCACGACCAGCCCGTCGCGCCCCCGAGCGGGATCCCAACGAAAATCGGTGCGGCTGAGCCCGCGGCAGCCAAGCGCATGATGCGCAGTCAGGGCCTGATCCATGCAGGCATCGAAAACCGCCGCCGGCAGATCGGCGGGCACGACATGATGCGAGCCGCCGGGACGATACTTGGCATGATAATCGTACCAGCCATCGGTGACGATGTCGGTCACCGTGAGCGCGCGATCACCCATCACCGTCACCGTCAGTTCGCGGCCGGGCACATAGGTCTCGACCATGACCTGCGCGGGCATCTCCGGGCCGAGCACGGGCGGCGTGTTCGACCCTTCGGCAACGATATGGATGCCGACGGACGAGCCTTCGTTGTTCGGTTTGACGACATAGGGCGGCGCCATGACATGGCGTGCCTGCACTTCGGTCGCATCAGCGAGCAGGCTCTCGACGACGGGCAGCCCCGCCGCGGCGAAAACCTGCTTGGAGCGGGTCTTGTCCATCGCCAGCGCCGAGGCGAGCACCCCCGAATGCGTGTAGGGCAGCCCCATCCACTCCAGCAGGCCCTGCACGCATCCATCCTCGCCCCAACGGCCATGCAGGGCGTTGAACACGACATCGGGCGCTGACTGCGCCAGCTGTGCGGGCAGATCGGGGCCCGCATCCAGCTCGGTCGTCTCGAATCCTGCCGCCCGCAGCGCCGCCGCGCATTCACGTCCCGATACCAGCGAGACCTCCCGCTCCACGGAAGGTCCGCCCTTGAGGACGGCGACCCTGTGGGCTGTCCTGCTCGACATGCCCATATCCTGCCTGTGAGGCCTTCACGGCCTTTTTGCTATTCGGCGCGCGGTTTTCCGACGCGCCTGATCTCCCACTCTAGCGAGATTCCGCTTTGTTGGAAAACCCTTTTTCGCACTTCCTCGCCCAGCGCCTCCAGGTCGGCGGCGGTCGCACCTCCGACATTGACCAGAAAGTTGGGGTGCTTGTCGGACATCACCGCGCCGCCGCGCCGCGCACCACGCATCCCGGCATCATCGATCACCTTCCAGGCCTTGAGGCCGTGATCCTCGCCCTCGACCCCCGTCGAGGAATGGCCCGCCGGGTTGCGGAAGGTGGAGCCGGCGCTGCGCTCCTTCACCGGCTGCGTGGTGTCGCGCCGGGCAAGCTGCGCCTGCATGCGCGCCTCCAGCTCATCCGGGTCGCCCTGCGGCGCCGCGAACACCGCCGCCGTGATCACCCACCCTTCGGGCAACTCGCTGTAGCGGTAGGCGAGGTTCAGGTCGGCGGCCGGTATCGTGACGGGAACCCCGGCGCGGGTCACGGCGCGCAGCTCGACCAGCCGGTCGGCGACATAGGTGCCGTAACACCCCGCGTTCATGCGCAGCGCACCGCCGATGGATCCGGGGATGGTGCGCAGGAAGGTCAGATCGTACCCCGCTGCCGCCGCCTTGCGCGCAACATGGGCATCGAGCGCGGCGGCCCCGGCCTCGATGCGCCCCTCGCCGATCGATACGGTGTTGAAGCCGCGACCGAGGCGGATCACCACACCGTCGATTCCGCCATCGCGCACGATCAGGTTCGACCCGACCCCCATCGGAAAGACCGGCACATCCGTCGGCAACGCGGCGAGGAAGGTTGCCAGATCCTCCGCATCGGCGGGCTGAAACAGCCACTGCGCCGGCCCGCCCACGCGCAGCCACGTCACCTGATCGAGCGCACGCCCCGCCGTCAGCCGCCCGCGCACCGCCGGCATCCCGTTGCGGGCGCGATCCCCGGTCGTCTCGATCTCGTCCGCCATGCTGTCTCCCGGCACTCGCGGGGTACGCCTAGCGTGTCGGGCGCCGCACGGCAATCACCGACTGCCAAACCCCCGTGCCTCGCCTGGTGCGGCAGATCATGGCGCGCGCCACGCGTGCGGCCTTGCGCGGGTCTCCCCGGACGGGGTTGCCCGGAAGGCCGGATCAGTTGCCGCCATCCGCACCGCGCGGTACGAATTCGACACACAACGCTTCGAGTTCCTGAGCGCCCAGCATGGCATCCGCACACCGACAGTATCCGCCGCCATTCTGCGGGTCATGCTCCAGATGACAGCAATCGTCGCAGGTGCCGAATTGCGGCGCCTCGCGCTCGCGGGCCAGCCGCCCCGCCACGTCGCACAACGTCGCGGTGAACTGCGCACGCGTGGATTCGGGCAGCGCCTCCAGCGCCGCAACCAGCCCCTCCAGCGGGTCGTCGCGCAGCGCCGCATGTCCGGCCTCGGTCACCTCGAAGCGTGCGCTGCGCCCATCCGTATCGCTGCGATGACGTTCGAGCAGCCCCATCGACACCAGCGACTTCACCGTCTGCGACGCGGTGCCGCGTGTCGTCGCGTGAAACTCCGAGAAAGCCGATGGCGTACGCGAGAAGCGGTTGGCGCGGCTGAAAAAGCGCAGCGCGGTCCATTGCGCCGGTGTCAGGGCCCAGTCGCCACCCGCCCCCTGCGCGAGGCGCGCAAGGTGGATGATCTGTTCGGCACCGAATTGCGCAGCTTCATCCGTCATGCGGGGGAACTAGCGATCCGCTACTATCTTGACAAGGGCAGTCGGCTCGGCGAAAATAATGTCGAAACGATACTACTTTTACCGAGGAGCTGCGTCATGCATCAACGCCACGCCCCGACCAGCCGCTTTATTCGCGAATCGATGGCGAACGAGATGCTGGATGCGCAGACCGAGCATGCGCTGGCCCTCGCATGGCGCGACACGCGCGACGAGGCAGCGCTGCACCGGCTCATCCGGGCCTATGCCCGGCTCGCCGTCTCCATGGCGAGCAAGTTCCGCCGCTATGGCGTGCCGCTCGAGGATCTGGTGCAACAGGGCAATCTCGGGCTGATGCGCGCTTCGGAAAAATACGACCCCGACAATGGCGCACGCTTTTCGACCTATGCGCGCTGGTGGATCAAGGCGTCGATGCAGGATTACGTGATGCGCAACTGGTCTCTGGTACGCACCGGGACGAATGCGGCGCAAAAAAAGCTGTTCTTCAACATTGGCCATGCCCAGGCGCGCGCCGAGCGCGAAATGCAGAACCAGCCGCCCGACTCTGCGGAGGCCGACAACCACAGCATCCGCGCCGAGATCGCCCGTCATCTGATGGTGCCGGAAGCACAGGTGGAAACGATGATTGGACGCATGGCGGGACCGGATCTGTCGTTGAACGCTCCGCAAGGTGACGATGAAGGCGCGCGCGAATGGATCGAGCTTCTGGAGGATGATGCCCCCGTCACCGAGGACGCGGTCCTCGAGCGGCTCGACGCACGCACCCGGCATTCCGCCCTCGCCGAGGCGATCAGCGCCCTGCCCGACCGTGAGCAGCGCATCGTGCAGCATCGTCACCTCGCCGATGAACCTCTGACCCTGACCCAGCTTGGCGCGGATATGGGGATCTCCAAGGAGCGGGTGCGCCAGCTCGAGGAGCGTGCGCTACAACGTCTGCGCCGTTCTCTGGAGAAGGCACAGGCCGCCCCCGCCGCCGCCTGACGCGGGCGGCGGCGGGTCCAACGGCTTGGTCAGGGCAGGGTCAGCACCGCCGAAACCGGCGCCAGCTGCACGCTCTGCGCCCGCCCGTGCAGACGCCACTCCATCAGCGCGGCCAGCGTATCGGGTCGGGCATGCCCCAGAACGATCACACCGCCCTGCTGCGCGGCGCGGAACGCCGCTCGGTCCAGATAGCGGCGCATGGTCTGGATATTCTCCTGCTGCGCGTCGAGCACCCGGAAGACCTGCCCCTGCGTCAGCCCCATGCTCTGCGCCAGTTGCGCCGCCGGGTTCAGCCCGTGATCCTGGGTCATCAGGGCATGGCCCTCCACCTGCAGCTCAGGCAGGATCTGCTGCGCGAGAAGCCGATCACCCTGAAAGGTGCCCTCGGGCGGGCTGTCGAGCAAACCGATGGCCTCCGGCACCCGCACGAGCGCTTCGCCGACGCGCTGTGCGGGCGCGTCGTCGTTCAGCCCGTCCGGCGCAAGCGCCATGACCTCATGCCCGGCGATACGATAGCTGCGCGCCGCCTCCGCGGCTCCGTCATCCGCAGGGTCGAGCGCGACGGTCACCGGGAACGGCAACTCGGCAATACGCGCGCGCATCGCGGGATCGGCACCATCATCCACGAAAATAACGGCAAACAGCGGCGCGTCCCCGTCAGGTACGAAATCCGCGGCATGGCGCGTCAAGGCGGGCGCGCGCGCCTCCTGTGCGTCAGGGGCGTCCGCGTCGGGGTCGAGCTGCGCCGTATCGGCCGGCGCCGGCTCGGCGGCGATGCTTGGCAAGCGCCCGGTGCGCACCTGCTCGGCAGGGGGGACGGGCGCGGGGCGTGGCGGCGCCTCGACGCGCAGAGCCGACCCATCCGCAAGGGGCCCGGGACGCCCCGGCGCGACCGACGGCGCGCGCGGTAGAGGATCGTGCTCGGCCAATCGCGGCAACACGGGCGCGGCGCTGGTCGCACCGACTCGCGGCATCGGGGCCGCAGCTGCAGCCTGCACACGCCGTGGCGCATCCGGCTCGTGCAACGGCGTCAGCGCGGCGTCGGCGGCGCGCGGCGCCGGCCCTGCCTCCCCGGGCGCAGCCGGCGCGAAGGCCGCCGACGGCACCGCGCCCTCCAGCGGCCCGGGAGGGATTGCGTGCGGGGCATCCGGTGCCACGCCCGCCGCGGGCAGCGGCGCAGCGGCATGCCGCGCCGGCACCGCGACGTCGCTGCGCGGCGGAGCGGTGCGCGCCGATCCCATCACGACCGTTCGCGCGGGGGCGGGATCGGCAAACGGTGCGACAGCCCGCTCCAACGGCCTGTCGCGCCGCACGGTTGCGGACGGAGCGACAGGTGCTGCCGCCGCCAGCCCGGCCACGGATGCCTGCAACGGTGCCGTGCTTCCCGCCAGGGGCGGGCCCGACGGATCGCCGCGCCGCGGCGCCGGATCGCGGGCGATTTCAGTAACATCTTCGCGCGGCACGCGTTGCGTTGCCACGCCCGACGGCACTTCGAGGCCGGGCGCCGGCGACGGAGCGTCAACGGGCCTGTCGCGCGCCGGTTCGGCCGGGGCAGTCGCAATGCCGGCCGGCTGCGCCGGCGCGCGGGGCGCCGGCCCGAGCGGATCGATCACCGGCGCATCGGATGGTCCCGGCGGCGACGCTGCTACGGGGTCCGTGACGGAAATCTCCGGCGGGGCACGCCCCGGCACGGCGGGCGCCACGGTTTGCGGAGCCTCCGGCGGCGGCGCGACAACCGACAAGATCACCAGCCCCCCGGCCACGACCAGAATCCCTGTCAACAAGCCGAAAAACAGTCCCTTGAACAAATGCGCCTCCTGGACGGCCCGAATATGGCCTTGCACCCCGCGGCCTTGACCCCGGAGCACCGCTCGGCTCATGTATAACGACACCCGCCGCCCGGTTCACCCCCGAAAAGGCGATCGCGGCGCGCGGGCGCACCCTGTGGAAGGAATGACCCGTCGATGATCCTGCTGATCGACAACTACGACAGCTTCACCTGGAATCTGGTGCATTATCTGGGCGAGCTCGGCGCTTCGGTCGAGGTCCGGCGCAACGACGCGCTGTCGGTGGCGCAGGCGCTGGAGCTGCGTCCGCGCGGGATCGTGCTGTCGCCCGGGCCCTGCGACCCCGACCGCGCCGGGATCTGCCTCGAACTGACCGACGCGGCAGCGCGGGCGGGCATTGCGGTGCTCGGCGTCTGTCTGGGCCATCAGACGATCGGGCAGGCCTTCGGCGGGCGCGTCGTACAGGCGCCGCAGATCGTGCATGGCAAGGTCGCCCCCATTCACCACGACAGCACGGGCGTGTTTACCGGGCTGCCCGTGCCGCTGCGGGCGACGCGCTATCACTCGCTGATCGTGGCGCGCGACAGCCTGCCGGACACGCTGCATCCGACCGCCTGGCTCGAGGACGGCACCATCATGGGGCTGCGCCATCGCCACCATGATGTCGAGGGGGTACAATTCCACCCTGAGAGCATCGCCTCCGAGCATGGCCATGCACTGCTCGGCAATTTCCTGCAACGCCTTCCGGAGCCGGCATGAGCGACCCGTTCAAACCCCTGATCGCGAACGCCTGCGAGCGGCCGCTGACCCGCGACGAGGCCGAGGCCGCATTCGACATGCTGTTCGAGGGCGAGGCGACCCCGGCACAGATGGGCGGCTTTCTGATGGCGCTGCGCACACGCGGCGAGTCGGTGACCGAATACGCCGCCGCGGCGTCGGTGATGCGCGCCAAATGCAATCCGGTGCGCGCACCGCGCGGTGCCATCGACATCGTCGGAACCGGCGGCGACGGGATGGGCACGCTCAACATCTCGACGGCGGCGGCCTTCGTGGCGGCGGGCGCCGGCGTGGTCGTGGCCAAGCATGGCAACCGCAACCTGAGCTCCAGATCCGGCGCGGCGGATGCGCTCGGCGCGCTGGGCATCGAGGTCATGGTCGGTCCCGACGTCGTCGAACGGTCCATCGCCGAATGCGGCATCGGCTTCATGATGGCCCCGATGCATCACCCCGCCATTCGCCATGTCATGCCCGCGCGTCAGGAGCTGGGCACGCGCACGATCTTCAACATCCTCGGCCCGCTGACCAATCCCGCCGGTGTGACGCGCCAGCTCTCGGGCGCCTTCTCGGCGCATCTGATCCGCCCGATGGCCGAAACTCTGGGGTTGTTGGGTGCCGAGGCCGCCTGGATCGTGCATGGCGACGACGGTACCGACGAATTGTCGATCTGCGGCAGCAGCCGGGTGGCGGCGCTGTCGCAGGGCGAGGTGCACGAGTTTCAGATCCACCCCGAGGATGCGGGACTGCCCGTGCATCCGTTCGAGGCCATACTGGGCGGAACCCCGGCGGAAAACGCCGCGGCGCTGCGCGCCCTCCTCGACGGCGCGCCCGGCGCTTACCGCGACGCCGTCCTGCTGAATACCGGGGCGGCGCTGGTCGTGGCAGATGTCGCGCCGGATCTGTGCGCCGGTGTCGAGATGGCACGCAAGAGCATCGATTCGGGCGCCGCGCGTGACAAGGTAACCGCGCTGGCGCGCAGCAGTCCCGCAGGCTGATCGACGGCACATCCGGCCGGGTTTGCCCCGCAGCACATCTTCCCTTCGCGCCGATGTCGCGCTAGGCATGGGACATGGAGACCATTCTCGACAGGATCAAGGCCTACAAGCTGCAGGAAATCGCGGCGGCGAAGGCCGCGCGCCCGATCGGCGCGCTGGAAAACGACGCAGCGGCGGCGACCCCGCCGCGCGGCTTTGCGCAGGCCCTCGCCGACAGCGCGCGCAGTGGCTACGGGCTGATCGCCGAGATCAAGAAGTCCAGCCCGTCGCGCGGCCTTATCCGCGAGGATTTCGACCCGCCGGCGCTGGCACGCGCCTATCGGGACGGCGGGGCCACCTGCCTGTCCGTGCTGACCGACACGCCCTCCTTTCAGGGCGCGCCGGAACACCTGATCGAGGCGCGCACCGCGGCGCCGCTGCCGGTGCTGCGCAAGGACTTTCTGTACGACCCCTACCAGGTGGTCGAGGCACGGGCGATGGGGGCGGACTGCGTTCTCATCATCATGGCGAGCGTCTCCGACACCCAGGCCGCCGAACTCGAGGCCGCCGCGACGCATCACGGAATGGATGTCCTCATCGAGGTGCACACCGCCCCCGAGCTGGAGCGCGCCGCGAAACTGCGTTCTGCGCTGATCGGCATCAACAACCGGGATCTGGGCAGTTTCGAAGTGTCGCTCGATGTGACGCGGCAGCTTGCCCGCAGGGTTCCCGCCGACCGCATGATCGTCGCCGAGAGCGGGCTGCACACCGCCGAAGACCTGGCCGACATGGCCCGCTTCGGGGCGCGTTGCTTCCTTGTCGGCGAGAGCCTGATGCGCGCCGAGGATGTCGCCGGCGCGACGCGCGCGCTGCTCGCCAACCCCCTGAACGCGGATGGTGCGTGATGTCCGGCCTGACCCATTTCGACGCAGAGGGGCACGCCCATATGGTCGATGTAAGCGACAAGCCCGTGACCGGGCGCGTCGCGGTGGCGCGCGGCTGCGTGCGTATGCAGGCCCAGACGCTCGCGCATGTGACCGAAGGGCGCGCGCAAAAGGGCGACGTGCTCGCAGTGGCGCGGCTTGCGGGGATCATGGCGGCCAAGCGCACCTCGGACCTCGTCCCTCTGTGCCATCCCCTGCCGATCACACGCGTTGCGGTCGATCTGACACCGGACGCGGATCTGCCCGGCATACGGATCGAGGCGACGGTGCGCACCACCGGACAGACCGGGGTCGAGATGGAAGCGCTGACCGCCGTGTCGGTGGCCGGGCTTACGGTCTATGACATGCTCAAGGCCGTCGAAAAGACGATGACCATCGGCGACATCGGCCTGGTGATGAAGGATGGCGGCAAGTCGGGCCGGTTCGAGGCGCCCGCATGATCAGCGTCGAATCGGCGCTGCAAAAGGTTCTGGCCCTGGCCGCCCCCCTCGGTGCGGAGGAGGTGCCGCTATCGGCGGCGGCCGGACGGGTGCTCGCCGCATCGGCGCGCGCGAGGCGCGCGCAGCCACCCTTCGATGCCTCGGCAATGGACGGCTATGCGGTCGCCGCGCAGGACCTGGCGCCGGGGACGCGTCTGCGCCTCATCGGCGAGGCGGCCGCCGGGCATGCCTTTGCGGGCGGCGTCGCATCCGGCGAGGCGGTGCGCATCTTCACCGGCGCGCCGGTTCCGGAGGGGGCAGACCGCGTGATCATCCAGGAGGATGTGGCGCGCGCGGGCGCGCAGATCACGATCCGTACCGATATCGACTCCGCAACGCATATTCGCCCTGCGGGCAGCGACTTCGGTGCGGATTTCGTGCTGCCCGCGCCGAGGCGGCTGCGCGCTGTCGATCTCGCGCTGCTGGCCGCGATGAATGTCGAGCGGGTGCAGGTGGCGCGCCGCCCGGTGGTGGCACTGATCGCAACCGGAGACGAACTGGTCATGCCCGGCGAGACACCGCGCGAGGACCAGATCGTCGCATCCAACATCTTTGCCCTGCAGGCGATGATCGAGGCCGAGGGGGGGGAGGCGCGCCTATTGCCCATTGCGCGCGATACGGCCGACAGCCTGCGCGGGGTGTTCGACCTGGCCGCGGGGGCGGACCTGGTCGTGACGATCGGCGGCGCCTCGGTCGGGACGCATGATCTTGTCGGCAGCGTGGCCGGGGATCTCGGCATGGATCGCGCCTTCTACAAGGTCGCGATGCGGCCGGGCAAGCCGCTCATGGCCGGGCGGCTGCGCGGCGCGGCAATGCTCGGGCTGCCGGGCAACCCGGTGTCCGCCATCGTTTGCGGCATGCTGTTCCTGCTGCCGGCGCTGCGCGCCATGCAAGGGCTCACCGATGTCGCGCCGCAGCCGCGCACAGCGCGTCTGGGCTGCGACGTCGACGCCAACGGCCCGCGCGCGCATTACATGCGCGCAAGGCTGCGCCATACCGGCGCGATGCCCGAGATCACCCCTGTTGCATCGCAAGACAGCGCGTTGCTCGGCATGCTGGCGCAGGCCCACGCGTTGCTGCTGCGCCCGCCGGATGACGCGGCGCGCACGGCCGGAACGCAGGTTCCTTACCTCCCCCTGCCCGCAAGTGCTTGACCCACATCAAGAACGCATGTAGAACACTGGTCAATATTACCGCAGCGGGGAGGCTTGGGATCGAATGCTGACACGCAAACAGATGGATCTACTGCAATTCATTCACACGCGGGTGCAAAGCGACGGGGTCGCACCCTCCTTCGACGAGATGAAGGAAGCGCTTCAGTTGCGCTCAAAATCCGGCATCCATAGGCTGATCACGGCGCTCGAGGAGCGCGGCTTCATCCGGCGGCTCGCCCATCGTGCCCGCGCGATCGAGATCATCCGCATGCCCGAAACGCTGGAGAGCGGCGCGCCCGCATCGGGCGCGCAGGCAAGGACAGGCGGGTTCGAGCCCCGCGTGATCGACGGCGCGCGCAGCGACGCACGCCCCGCAGCCGCCCTGCCCGTTCAAGCGGCCGAAGCAACGGAACTGCCGGTGATGGGCCGCATCGCTGCCGGCACACCGATCGAGGCAATCAGCGACGTGGCGCGCCATGTCGGGGTACCCGGCGACATGGTGTCGGGGCAGGGTCAGCACTACGCGCTGGAAGTGAAAGGCGATTCGATGATCGAGGCCGGCATCAACGACGGCGACATCGTCGTGATCCGCGAACAGGTCACGGCCGACAACGGCGACATCGTCGTCGCCCTGATCCATGACAGCGAGGCCACCCTCAAGCGGCTGCGTCGCAAGGGCGACATGATCGCCCTCGAAGCCGCGAACCCGGCCTATGAAACCCGTCTGCTGCACGCCGACGAAGTGGCAGTGCAGGGAAGGCTCGTCGGACTGATCCGCAGCTACTGACATCGCGCGTGCCGCAGGACACACGGGACGCCCGGCGCATGTCGTGCCGGGGCGGCAAGGGCAACCCTGACATAACGCAACATGCGATGGCGTTGGTCAGTCGCGCGATGTCCATGGGCGACGCCCCGCCGCCTCTCGCGCAGGACGCAAGACCAGTTCGCCATTGCGGCCGGGATGCAGGGATATCGGGCCGGTGTGCTGCAGGAGCGTTCGATCGATGAGCAGGCATCCGGCCAGCGCCGCATCTTCGGATCCCGGTTCAAGGCGCCGTGCGACACGGCTCAATGCAACGCCCCGGCGCACCCCCTGCACGGACTCCGCCGCAACGTCGTCGCCTGCGTCCGGTTCGAGTTCATTGCCCAGAATGATCAGACGACCTTCGCGGCACTGCGCCGCGACCCGGTCGCGTGCGCCCCGCCCCGTCAGATGCACCACTTCATGCCCGCCGACGGTGAAGCGGCGTGTGCCATCGGGTCCCGAAAAGCCGCCTCGGGCATGCGCCGTGGGCAGATCGGCTGCGTCGCCGTCATTCTCGAGCCAGGCGCGCGCGACGAAGCCGTCGCCGCGCGGCTTCGACAAGGCCCGCCCCTGCGGCATCATCACCCCGATGAGCGTCCCGGACTCCGACACCAGAACAGGCGGACGCACCGCGTTGCCCCACCCGACCACAGCCGCCGCGATCAGCGCCGTACCGGCCCAGCGCGCAGAGCCGCGCCACAGGATCAGCCAGACCGCGCCCAGCGCCATCACAGGCAGCACCCAAGCCCCCGGACGCGGCACCGCAACAAGCGCACCGTCGAGGCCGGAGACCCAATGCGCCACCAGCAGAATCCAACGCGTGCCCAGCTCCATCACCGCCAAAGGCACTTGCGACAGCCCGACGGGCGCCAGAACACCCGCCAGGATGGCCGCAGGCATCACCACGCTGCCCATCAGCGGCACCGTCAGAAGGTTCGCCAGAAGGCCGTACTCGGCGATCCGGTTGAAATGCGCCGCGGCGACCGGTGCGGTCGCAAGGCCTGCCACCAGCGAACACAAGACCACACCGAACAGGGCGCGCGCCCAGCCGGGCAGGACCCGATGCCATTCCGGCCGCCAGGCGCCCAGCGACGAGAACACCACGACCAGCGCTGTCGCCGCAGCGAAGGACATCTGAAACCCCGGCTGCGTCAGGCTGTCGGGGCGCAGCAGCAGCAGGACCGTGGCCGCCATTGCAACCGACCGCAAAGAGATCGCGCGCCGGTCCAGCAGCACCGCGACCAGCATGACGGCCGCCATCACGAAGGCGCGCTGCGTTGCGACATTGCCGCCCGACAGCATCAGGTAGAAGCCGGCTGCGCCGAGCGCGACACCAGCCGCGAGCTTCTTGGTGTTCGCCCGAAGGGCGATCCAGGGGACTAGTGCCAGCCCATAGCGCACGGCCCCGAAGACCAACCCGGTCAGCAACCCCATATGCAGCCCGGAGATCGCGAGCAGATGCGCCAGATTCGCGCCGCGTAGCGCGTCGGTTGTCGAGCGATCGATCCCCGACCGATCACCGGTGAGGATGGCGGCGGCGAAGGCCCCGGGCTGGCCGGGAACGCGCTGGCGCACGGCCTCGGCGATCCGCATGCGCAGCCGCGTCACCTCCAACCCGGCAGACCCGGCCTCCGCCGGCTCCAGCGCCAGGACCGGCGTGCGGGTGTATCCCACCGCGCCCAGCCCCTGAAACCATGCAAGGCGCCGGTAATCAAAGCCGCCCGGCTCGGCGGGGCCGGATGGCGGCATCAGATGCCCCGTCAGGATGACGCGCATCCCCGGCTCGGGTACGATATGCCCCTGCGCGCCGTGGAGGGCCACACGCACCCGCGCCGGTGTACGCGCGGGCGGGATCCGCGCCAGCACCACATCGTCGAGTGTCAGGCGCTGTCGATCCGAGAGCGAGCGGTCGATTTCCACGATACGTCCCTCGATCGGGCCGTAATAGCGCCATCCAAGCACGGGTTCGGCCACGCCATGCGTACGAACCCCCGCCGCAAGCGCCCCCAGACAGACCAGCCCGGCGGCCGCTGCGACCGGCTGCCAGCGTTCGGGGCCGAACCACCACAGCGCCGCCCCGATCAGCGCCAGCGCGCCAAGACCGGCCCAGACCGACGGCTCGGGCTCGACCGGGGACGCGAGGTAGCCGCCCGCCCCCAGCGCCAGCAGCACCGGCACGAACAGGAACAGGCGCCCGCGCATCGCCGCCAGTGCAAGCAACGGATCGCCCGACCTGAGCACCCTTGTCTCGCCCCTGATCATTGCATAGACACCGCGCATAACGTGGCCCTGTATGGTTTCCGAAAGGTTAACACCGCATGAGCGACACCACCGCGCCGGGCCGGGTCGTGACGCGCTTCGCGCCCTCCCCGACAGGCTTTCTTCATATCGGCGGCGCGCGTACCGCGCTGTTCAACTGGCTTTACGCGCGCGGGCGCGATGGGCGCTTCGTGTTGCGCATCGAGGACACCGACCGCGCCCGTTCGACGCCGGAGGCGACGCAGGCCATCCTTGACGGCTTGCGCTGGCTGGGACTGGACTGGGACGGCGACGCCGTGAGCCAGGCATCGCGCGCGCCTCGGCATGCCGAGGTGGCCGACACCCTCCTGGCGAACGGGCATGCCTACAAGTGTTTTGCAACCGCCGAAGAGATCGACGCGGCCCGCGATGCGGCGCGCGCGCAAGGCCGCTCCACACTGTTTCGCAGCCCGTGGCGCGATGCCGATCCGTCCGCCCACCCCGCCGACAGCCCCTTTGCAGTGCGCTTGAAGGTGCCGCTGGACGGCGAGACCGTCATCACGGACGCTGTTCAGGGCAAGGTGCGCTTTCGCAACGATCAGCTCGACGACATGGTCCTGCTGCGCGGTGACGGCACACCGACCTATATGCTTGCGGTCGTGGTCGATGATCACGACATGGGAGTCACCCATGTGATCCGCGGTGACGACCACCTAAATAACGCCGCCCGTCAGGCACTCCTGTTTCAGGCGATGGGATGGCCACTGCCGGTTTTCGCACATATCCCGCTGATCCATGGCCCGGACGGCAAGAAGCTGTCCAAGCGCCACGGCGCACTGGGCGTGGAGGAATATCGCGCGATGGGCTACCCCGCCGCCGCGATCCGCAACTACCTCGCGCGCCTGGGCTGGAGCCATGGCGATGCGGAGTTCTTCACCACCGCGCAGGCGCTCGAATGGTTCGACCTCGACGCCGTCACCCGTGCGCCGGCGCGGCTCGACTTCAAGAAGCTGGACAACCTGTCAGGTCAGCATATCGCCGGAAGCGACGACGCCGAACTGCTGGAGGAACTTGCGCAGTGGCATGCGGATTTCTGCGGCGCAGAATTGACGTCAACTCAACGTGACGGTTTGCGGCGCGCCATGTTCTGCCTGAAGGACCGGGCCAAGACCTTTCCGCAACTCATTGAAAAAGCACATTTCATCTTGTCCGGCCGCCCCGTCGGGATGGATGACAAGGCCGCGCAGGCACTCGAAACGGTACCCCGCGGTATACTGTCCGAATTGACGCCGCAGCTGCGAAATGCTAGCTGGACGCGCGATAATCTGGAAACGGTCGTGACCGCACATGCGCAGGCACACGGTCTCGGATTGGGGAAACTGGCGCAACCGCTGCGCGCCGTGCTTGCGGGTCGTGCCGCGTCACCGAGTGTCTTTGACATGATGGTCGTTCTCGGACGCGAGGAAACCTTGGCCCGGCTCGAAGATGCAACCGGCTAGATGCAGATGTGCATCAGCCTAGATTGGCATCCGGTCGCCATCGGCGATCGGGGCAACAGGAAAGGGTGACGGATGGCACAGACAGACAAGACCGCGACGTTGAGCTTCAACGGCAAGAGCCTCGAGCTGCCGATACTGACGCCCACGGCGGGACCGGATGTCATCGATATTCGCAAGCTTTACGCCGAAGGCGGCGTCTTCACCTTCGACCCCGGCTTCACATCCACCGCCGCCTGCGCTTCGACGATCACCTACATCGACGGTGACAAGGGGCAGCTTCTGCACCGCGGCTACCCGATCGAAGAGCTGGCGCAGCGGTCGCACTTCCTCGAAGTGTGCTCCCTGCTGCTGTACGGGGAGCTTCCGACAGCCGCGCAGCTCGAGGATTTCGAGGACCGCGTCACCCGCCACACGATGCTCCACGAGCAGATGCAGAATTTCTTCCGCGGCTTCCGCCGCGACGCCCACCCCATGGCCATCATGGTGGGCGTGGTGGGGGCGATGTCGGCCTTCTACCACGACAGCACCGATATCACCGATCCGTGGCAGCGCGAGGTCGCGGCGATCCGGATGATCGCCAAGATGCCGACGATCGCGGCCTGGGCGTACAAGTATTCGCTTGGGCAGCCCTTCGTTTATCCGCGCAACGACCTCGACTATGCCGCGAATTTCCTGCGCATGTGCTTTGCCGTGCCGGCTGAGGATTACGAGGTGAACCCGGTCCTCGCGCGCGCGATGGACCGCATCTTCACCCTGCATGCCGACCACGAGCAGAACGCCTCGACCTCGACGGTGCGGCTCGCCTCGTCCTCCGGGGCCAATCCCTTCGCCTGCATCGCGGCGGGCATCGCCTGCCTGTGGGGGCCGGCGCATGGCGGGGCCAATCAGGCCTGTCTGGAAATGCTGCGCGAGATCGGCACGGTCGACCAGATCCCCGAATACATCAAGCGGGCCAAGGACAAGGACGATCCCTTCCGCCTGATGGGCTTCGGCCACCGGGTCTACAAGAATTTCGATCCGCGCGCCAAGGTGATGAAGGAAAGCGCCGACGAGGTGCTGGATCTTCTGGGCATCGAGGACAACGAGACGCTCAAGATCGCCAAGGAGCTGGAGCGCATTGCGCTGGAGGACGACTATTTCGTCGAGAAGAAGCTCTATCCGAATGTCGACTTCTATTCCGGTATCATCCTGGATGCGATGGGCTTTTCCACCTCGATGTTTACACCGATCTTCGCCGTGTCGCGCACGGTCGGCTGGATCAGCCAGTGGAAGGAGATGGTGGGCGATCCGGATCAGAAGATCGGTCGGCCGCGCCAGCTCTACAACGGCGAGACCGAGCGCGGCTATGTCGAGGTTGAAGACCGCGGCTGACATGATTGCCAAACGACGGGACCCGTGCGCGGGGGAGCAAGGCCCCCGCCCGGGGACAGCGCGGACAGACCTGCGGCACGATCGTGCCGCGGATCAGCGCCCCTCGAAATCCGGCGCGCGCTTGTCCATGAATGCGGCGATGCCCTCACGGAAGTCACGCGACCTTCCGCATTCCGCCTGCAGCCGGGCTTCCAGTGAAAGCTGGTCATCCACGTCATTGGCAAAGCTGTTGCGCAGTGCCGACTTTATGTTGCGATAGGCCACCGTCGGCCCTGCGGCCAGTTGCTCCGCCCGCCCGCGCCAATGCGCGTCAAACCCCTCATCGGGCACGGCCTCCCAGATCATGCCCCACTCCTGCGCCTCGCGCGCGGCGATACGATCTGCGAACAGCGCCGCACCCATGGCACGCGCGAACCCGACCTGACGCGGCAGCCAATAGGTTCCCCCCGCATCCGGCATCAGTCCGATCCGCGTGAAGGCCTGTATGAAGGTTGCGCTTTCGCTGGCAATGACGACATCCGCAGCAAGGGCCAGATTGGCGCCAGCCCCGGCGGCCGCCCCATTCACCGCCGCGATGACCGGGACCGGACAATCGTAAATGGCGCCCAGAAGCGGCTCGTACTCCTCGCGCAGAACACGCTCAAGATCCAACTCCGCAGCGTCCGAGGCGTCGCCGAGATCCTGCCCAGAGCAGAAGGCGCGGCCAGCCCCCGTCATCACCAGGACACGCGCCCTCGCGCCCATCGTCTTGACGGCGTGCAGCAGCTCGGCGCGCATGCGTGTGTCAAGCGCATTCATCACATCCGGGCGGTTAAGGGTAATGACCCCGATTCCGCCCTCTTCCCGGCACAGAAGCGTCTGATATTCCATTGCCTGCCTTCCTAAGCATTCAGGCGTCACGAGACGCGATAACCGCATGGATCGAAGCGTTCCGCCCGATCAGTCGCGCGTCAGTTCGCGCAGCCGCGCCTCTTCCTCGGGCGAGAGTTCCGCGGACAGGGAGTCGGACGCATCACGGCGCCGGCGCAGATACACCAGCGCGCCCCCGAGCGCCACGACGAACATGGCTGGCGCGGCGGCCCACAGAACAAGATTGGCGCCCTCAGTCGTGGGACGCAGCAGCACATACTCGCCGTATCGTTCGACCATGAACGCCATGGCCTCCTCGTCGGAGGCTCCTTCGGCAAGCTGCTCGCGTACCAACAGCCGCATGTCGCGCGCGAGGTCGGCGTTCGATTCGTCGATCGCCTCGTTGCGACACACGACGCAGCGCAACTCCTTGAACAGTCCGCGCGCGCGCTCCTCAAGTGCGGGATCGTCGAACACCTCGTCCGGGTTTACCGAGGCCATGGCCGGGACGGCGATCAGGCACAGAATGAAAGCCAGTACGCGCATCATCGCATCACTCCGCCGGGACGGGGCGGGAGGCTGCGTCATCACCGCCACCATCCTCGCGCCGCCGGACCGTCGCCGCAACCCGGTAGCGCCGATCGCTCAGGCTGAGAAGCCCCCCGAGCGCCATGATCGCGGCACCCGCCCAGAGCCAGTTCGCGAAAGGTTTCAGATGTGTGCGCACGGTCCAGCCGCCACTCTCCTGCTCATCGCCGAGCACGATATAGATATCGCGCAGGAACTGATAATGCAGCCCGACCTGAGTTGTCGGCATCCCGGCGACCGGGTAGATCCGCCGCTCCGGATTCAGTGTCGCGACATGGCGCCCGTCGCGGGTCACCTCCATGAATCCCATGGTCGACAGATAATTGGGCCCTTCGACCTGGCGAACATCCTGCAGCGTGATTTCGTAATCCTCGTGCATGAAGCTTTCGCCGATCTGCACGACGCGGATATCCTCTGTCTCCCACGCCATGAGCCCCGCGATCGCGAACACGGTTATCCCGAACCCCGTATGCGCCACCGACTTACCCCAATCGGCGCGCGGCAACCTGGTCATCCGCGCCAGCCGCGGCATCAGCGCACCCCGCCCGGTGCGGCCCCACAGGTCTGCGCCGGCGCCAAGCAGCACCCACAGGCCCAGCGCAGCGCCAATCGGTGCCAGCGCCGAATACCCGGTCTGGATCGCCCAGATCAACGCGCCCAGCGCCACCGACAACGCCACCGCCCCCCAGAGCGGGCGCATCGTCCGGTCAAGGCGCCCGCGCTTCCATGGCAGCATCGCACCGATCGGCAGGATCATGGCCAGGACCACCATGAAGGGCGTGAAGGCCATGTTGAAGAATGGCGGCCCCACGCTGAGCGTGCGCCCGAAGACCATTTCAGCCAGAAGCGGCCACATCGTTCCGACGAACACCACCAGCGACGACACCGCCAGCAGGACATTGTTCAGCACCAGCGCCGATTCCCGGCTGACCGTGCCGAACACGCCCTTCGCCTCCATGATCGAGGCCCGCGCGGCAAACAATGTCAGCGCCCCGCCCATGAAGAACGCCAGAATCAACAGGATGAACACACCCCGATCGGGATCCGTCGCGAAAGCATGCACCGATGTCAGAAGCCCCGACCGCACGATGAAGGTCCCGATCAGCGAGAAGCCGAAAGCCATTATGGCCAGCAGGATGGTCCAGCTCTTCAGTGCTTCGCGCTTTTCCACCACGATCGCGGAGTGCAGGAGCGCCGTCGCGAACAGCCAAGGCATGAAGGACGCGTTCTCGACCGGATCCCAGAACCAGAAACCGCCCCAGCCCAGCTCATAATAGGCCCACCAGGAGCCGAGCGCGATGCCTATGGTCAGGAATACCCATGCGGCCAGCGTCCAGGGCCTTACCCAGCGCCCCCAGGCCGCGTCCACACGCCCTTCGAGCAACGCGGCGACCGCGAAGGAGAACGCCATCGAAAGCCCGACATAGCCCAGATAAAGAAACGGCGGATGCAGCGCCAACGCCGGGTCCTGCAGCAGCGGGTTGAGATCCTGCCCGTCAAAGGGCGGCGAAGCCATGCGTTCGAACGGGTTCGAGGTGAACAGCATGAACGCCATGAAGGCCGCCCCGATGGAGGACTGAACCGCAAGAACGCGCGCGCGCAGCGTGTCCGGAAGGTTGCCACCGAACCAGACCGCACAGGCGCCGAAAAGCACCAGAATCAGCACCCACAGAAGCAGCGACCCTTCGTGATTTCCCCAGACACCCGAAATCTTGTAGATGAAGGGCTTGTCGGTGTGGGAGTTCTGGACCACCAGTTGCAGCGAGAAATCCGACGTCACGAACGCCCAGGTCAACGCCAGAAAGCTGAAGGCGATCAGCAGGAACTGCGTGGTCGCCATCGGATGCGCCGCATACATCCAGTTTCGCCACCCCTTATGGGCGCCGATGAGGGGAACGACGCTCTGCGCCAGAGAGATGGCGAAGGCGAGGATGAGGGCGAAATGACCGAGCTCTACAAACATCCCTTGTTTATAGCCGCGCGCGCAGGGCGCGCCAAGCGCCCTGCGCGCGCGTGTCGCGCCCGATCAGTCACGGTTTGTTGCACGCCACTCGTCCAAGGCGGGATTGCGCCCTTCCCGCGTGTCGGCAGCCTTTTTTCGGGCAGGTCCACGGACGCCGCCGCGACCGGCATCCGCCGCCTTCAGGCCGGATCGACCACGGCGCAGGTAATGCGCCTCGCGCGCGCCGAAATAGAATGACACCACCGCCGCGAGCAGCCACCACAGCGGCTCGGGTACCTCGGCGAGGCCCTGCATGCGCCATGCGAAGCCATCGGGCGACACCATGGCATGCCCGAACAGCATCAGCGTGCCGAGCGCCAGCGCCGGGCGCGGCAACCGGTTGAGGCCGTTCACGAACCGGTCGAACCAGCCGTCACGCACATGCTCGAACTCCGCACCATGGGTATCATGCGCCGTCTTGTACGCCTCATGCCCGAGCTCCATGCGCCGCGTCGCGTTGGGATGAAAGACCTCGGCCACGCGCCGAACCCCGTCGCCGAGCCCGTCACCGCCGCGCGCGCCCCCGAAAACCCAACCGAACAACCCCCTGATCATGCCCACCCCTCTGTGCGTGCGCGGTGTTCCGATCCGCTGAGATGAAAGCGCGGCGAGATGAACTCCTCGGCGCGACGGATCCAGCCGCCCTTGCCGCCATCACGTCGGCGGGCGAATTTTCGGCTGGCCGGACGTCGGTCGGCGAGGTCATAGTAATAATTGCGCCGCGCGATCCCGTAGGCGTCTCGCAGATGGTCGGGCGCGTCGTCCTGCGCGAGCTGCGCGATCCGGATCGTCTGCGGGCCGACCACACCGTCGATGGCGATGTCATACCCCATATCGGCCAGAAGCTGCTGCAGGATGCGGATCGCATTGGACCCCGCATTCACTTGCATGTCGAAGACCGAATCGCGAATCGGTGTCGGCAATTCATGGATGCGCGGACGGGAATAGTAGTGCTCGAGAAAGATATCGACGGCCTGATCGCGGGTCAGCGCGCGCACATCCGCCACCCCGACCTCGCCATCCCCGGTGAGGTCCAGCCCCAGCCGACGCATCGTGTGAATTGTCACACCGTATTTGGTGGCGCCGCCCGGATCGTCGGGGTCATTCACGAACCCGCCTTCGCGATCGACGATTTCTTCGGCGATCTGTCGCACAGACTGCATGTCGTACTTCCCTTCGCACTGATGTCGCGTGCGAGGAAAGCTCCTGCGATCCGGTTAATTTCAGCCTCAGCTACCGCCCGCTTCATAGCTGTCACCGGTGGGCATATCCTCCATCCAGTGACCCTGTTCCTTCAGCGCGTCGGCGACTTCCTTGGGCATGTAGGTTTCGTCATGCTTGGCAAGGATCTCTGACGCCTCGAAAACACCGTTCACGTAGCGCCCGGTGCTGACCACCCCTTCATTCTCGGCGAAAAGGTCGGGCAGGACGCCGCGAAACGTCACCGGGATGGAGGCACCGCCATCGGTGACGCTGAAACGGATCGTGTCGCCCCGCCCGCGCTCGATCGTGCCGGGCTCGACCAGGCCGCCAAGGCGGAAGGTTTCGGACTGATCCGGAGGTTCGGCCATGATCTGGCTGGGCGAGCGGAAGAAATTGATTCCGTCGCGCATCGCATAACCGATAAGGGCCGTGGACAACGTGAGCGCCACAGCGGCCACCGCAAGCACCTGAATACGCCTTTTCTTGCGAAGCCCCTTCATGATCCCTTCTCCCTTACGGAAACACCCGCCTTACGGAAACACCGGCGCCTGCATCAGCCCCGCCGTTTCATCCAGGCCCAGCATCAGGTTGGCGTTCTGAACGGCCTGTCCCGACGATCCCTTGGTCAGGTTGTCGAGCGCCGCCACCACCACGGTCCGTCCCGGCGCCCGATCACCAACAACGCCAAGATAAGCGAAATTCGACCCGCGCACATCCCTTGTCGATGGCAGTGTGCCAAAAGGAAGCACCCTGAGGAAGGGCTCCTCGCTGTAGCGTGATTGCAGCGCCGCATGCACTGCTCGCGGGTCGCCCTCGACATAGACGGTGGCAAGGATACCACGGTTCATCGGGGTCAGATGCGGCGTGAACTGCACCTGTACCGGTCGCCCCACCACGGCGGAAAACTCCTGGTCGAATTCGGCCAGGTGTCGATGGGTTCCGCCCGCGGCATAGGCATGCGTGCCCTCCGACAGCTCGGCATGCAGAAGATTCTCCTTGAGCGCGCGTCCGGCCCCCGACACCCCGGCTTTCAGATCGATGATGATACGATCCGGGTCGATCACCCCCGCCTCCAGAAGCGGGCGCAGCGCGTACTGGCCGGTCGCGGCGTTGCAGCCGGTTCCCGCGACCAGCCGCGCGGTGCGGATGCTGTCGCGGTAGAACTCGGTCAGCCCGTAGACCGCTTCGGCCTGCAACTCGGGCGCGGCATGCGGTTTGCCGTACCATTGCGCATAGACATTCGGGTCGCGCAGACGGAAATCCGCCGACAGATCGACGATTCGCAATCCGGTGGGCAGGTCCCGGATAACTGCTTGCGATGTGGCGTGCGGCAGGGCGCAGAACACCAGATCGACGCCGTCGAGATCGATCTCTTCTATTCGCTGCAGTGTCGGCAAGTCCAGATGCCCCAGATGCGGGAAAACCTGCGCCACCTCCATGCCGGCCTTGCGTTCGCCCGACAGCGCGGTGATCTCCAGCCCCGGATGCGTCGCGATCAGGCGCACCAGTTCGGCCCCGGTGTAGCCGCTCGCGCCCAATATTGCAGCTTTGCTGGTCATGTTCTGTCCCTGTCCGTATAAAGATTCTGCAAGTCAGACTTGCGTGACCGGTTCGGCGGCCTCGAAGGTCACGCCGCTTCGAATGAAGCGGGTCGCCTTGCGCGACACCGCCACCGCATCGCCCGTGGTCAGAAAACGACAGCCACCCTCGCCGCGCACCACGAATTCGGGATGACGATGAAGGTAATCGGCGAGGCTCTGCGCCACGATCTCGGGCTGCGAACAGACCCGGATATCGGGCCCGAGCGCGGCCTGGAAAACCGGCTCCAGAAGCGGATAATGCGTGCAGCCCAATACCGCCGCCTGCGGCTGCGGCATGCGGCGCAGCAAGGCCTCGACATGGCTGTGCACCAGCGCCTCGGCCAAAAGCATGTCACCATCCTCGATGGCATCGACCAAGCCCCCGCAGGGCTGTGCCTCGACATCGACCCCGATGGCACGGAAGGCAAGCGCGCGCTGGAACGCCCGGCTCGATACCGTTGCCGGAGTCGCGAAAAGCGCGACATGGCTCAGCGCCACTTCGCGCGGCGGCGAGCTGTCGCCCCATTGCCGTTCCGTCAGGGCCTCGATCAGCGGCACGAAGACGCCCAGCACCCGCTTGTCCGGCGGCACCCATTCGGTCTGCATGCGGCGCAGCGCCACCGCCGAAGCGGTGTTGCACGCCAGGATGACCAGATCACATCCCTGCGCCCACAGCCGGGCCACCCCGTCACAGGTCAGCCGGTAGATGTCCTCGGCATCGCGCACGCCATACGGAGAGTGGGCATTGTCGCCCAGGTACAGGAAGGGCACGTCGGGCAAGCCGCGCCGCAGCGCGGCGAGGACGGTCAGCCCGCCAAGCCCGGAATCGAAAACACCGATTGCCACCGCGCGCCTCCCTTGCCTGTGACGCCCGATTGATAGCGACCCCTGCGACAAAAATCCATCGTCGCCGATGCCGCGTTGCGGAGCAATGCGCGCAGGACCCTACTGTGCAGCCATCGCTTGCGGCGTTCCGCCAGCCCGGAATGCCGCGAGCAGTTCCTCGCGCCGCTTCGCCGCAGCTGCTTCATGCGCCTCCTTGACCGGGCCGAAGCCCTTGATCTCAAGCGGAAGCTTCGCAATCTCGACGGCGATGTCCTGCGTCTCGGGGGTGACCTTCGACAGCACCTCGTCCATGTCGGCCTCATATTGCCGGATCAGTGCTCGCTCCAGCTTGCGGTCAGCGCTGTAGGCGAAGGGGTCCAGAACAGTGCCGCGCAACACCTTGAGCCGGGCCAGCAGGGCAAAGCCGCGCAGCATCCAGCCACCGAATTCCCGCTTTCGCGGCCGGCCGTCGGGCCCCTTGCGCGACAAGAGCGGCGGCGCGAGGTGAAAGCGCATGCGGAAATCGCCATCGAACTCCTCGCGCGCCTTCGCCGCCGTCTGCAGATGCAGCCGCGCGACTTCGTATTCATCCTTGTAGGACAGAAGCTTGTGATAGCCTTGTGCGACCGCTTCGCGCAGCGTTTCATCCTGCGCGCGATCGACGAGCTTGCGGTAACGCCGCGCCAGCCGGCCCGACTGATACTCCGTCAGATGCCGTTCGCGATAGGCGATCCTTTCCTCGAGGCTGCGCGGCTTCTCGACAACGTTGGGTTCCAGGATCTTGCGCACGGCCTTGGGGTGGATCACCGCCCAGCGGCCCAGCGCGAAGGCGCGCTTGTTGCGCTCCACGGCCGCGCCGTTCAGCTCCACGGCGCGCTCGATGCTCTCGCGCGACAGCGGCACGAGCCCGCGCTGCCAGGCGGCCCCGAAGATCATCATGTTCGAGTAGATCGAATCCCCCATCAGCGCGCGCGCCAGCTCCGAGGCGTCGAACATGGTCAACCCCTCGCGCAACCGCGCCTCCAGCGACAGCTGCAGCTGCTGCGTCGGCAGCCGGAAATCGGTATCGCGGGTGAAATCGCCGGTGATCGTCTCGTGGCTGTTCACGACACCGCCCGTGCGCCCCGTCGTCATCAGCCCCAGCGTCTTGGCCCCGGCCGTGGTGACCAGATCGCCGCCGATCACGCAATCGGCCTCGCCGGTGGCGACACGGATCGCGCTGATGTCTTCCGGCCGGTTTGCAAGGCGGCAATGAATATGCACCGCGCCGCCCTTCTGGGCGAGCCCAGCCATCTCCATCATGCCTGCGCCCTTCTCGTCGATATGGGCAGCCTGCGCGATGATGGCCCCGATCGTGACCACGCCGGTGCCGCCGACCCCGGTGATGACGATGTTGTGGGTTCCGTCAATGGCGGGCAGCGCGGGCTCGGGCAGTTCCGGCAGGTCAAGCTCGGTCGCCGCGCTCTTGCGCGGGGTCGCGCCCTCGAGCGTGACGAAGGACGGGCAAAAGCCCTTGAGGCAGGAAAAATCCTTGTTGCAGCTCGACTGGTCTATGGCGCGCTTGCGTCCCAGCTCGGTCTCTTTGGGAACGACGGCGACGCAGTTCGACTGCACGCCACAATCGCCGCAGCCCTCGCAGACATCGCTGTTGATGAAGACACGTTTGTCAGGGTCCGGGAACTTGCCGCGCTTGCGGCGGCGCCGCTTTTCGGCCGCGCAGGTCTGGCTGTAGATAATGGCCGTGACGCCCTCGGTCTCGCTGAAACGCCTCTGCACGCTGTCGAGCTCGGCGCGTTCATGCTTTTCGACCTCGCGCGGAAAGCTGCTCAGATCGATCTCTTCCTTCTCGTCATACACCAGCGCGACATGCGCCACACCCATGGCGCGCAACTCGCGCGCGATCTGCTGCGGCGACAGATCCCCCTCATTGGCCTGACCGCCCGTCATGGCGACGGCATCATTGTAGAGGATCTTGAAGGTGATGTTCGTCCCGGCAGCCAGCGCGGCACGGATCGCCTGCACACCCGAATGGTTGTAGGTACCGTCCCCGAGATTCTGGAAAACGTGCTTGCGCTTGGAGAACGGCGCCTCGCCGATCCAGTTGGCTCCCTCGCCACCCATATGGGTAAAGCCCGTCGTCTCGCGGTCCATCCACTGCACCATGTAGTGACAGCCGATACCGGCATATCCGCGCGACCCTTCCGGGAGTTTCGTCGAGGTGTTGTGCGGACAACCTGCACAGAAATAGGGAAGCCGCGCGGCGAGATCCTCGGCATTGTCGGCGCGACGCGCCTCGGCCAACCGCGACAACCCGGCCTTGACGCCCTCGGTGCCGCGACCTTCCTCGACCAGGATATCGCCGATCTTCTCGGCAATCATGATCGGGTCGAGCGCGTAGCGCGTCGGGAACAGCTCCTCGCCGAAACCGCCCTTCTTCCATCCATAGACACGGCGACCGCGCCGGTCGTCAAAGATCGCTTCCTTGACCTGGACCTCGATCAGCTTGCGCTTTTCCTCGACCACCACGATCAGTTCCAGACCCTCGGCCCAATCGTGAAAGCCCTGCATGTCCAGCGGCCATGTCTGACCGACCTTGTACGTCGTCAGGCCCAGCCGCTCGGCCTCGGCGGCGTCGATGCCGAGCAGGTTGAAGGCATGCGTCAGATCCAGCCAGTTCTTGCCGGCGGCCACGAAACCGATCTTCGCGCCCGGCCGGCCCCATACCCGGCGGTCCATTCCGTTGGCGCGGCTGAAAGCCTCGGCAGCGAAGCGCTTGTAATCGATCATCCGCGCTTCCTGCGCGACCGGAGTATCGCCCAGCCGGATGTTGAGACCGCCTTCGGGCAAGGCAAATTCCGGCGTTACGAACTGCATACGGTGCGGGTCGCCATCGACGACGGCGGTCGCCTCGACGGTATCCTTCATCGTTTTCAGACCGACCCAGACCCCGGCATAGCGCGAAAGCGCATAGCCATAGGCCCCGTAATCCAGCACCTCCTGCACCCCGGCGGGCGACAGGACGGGAATATAGGCATCCACCATCGCCCAGTCGGACTGATGCAGCACCGTCGAGGACTCCCCGGTGTGGTCGTCCCCCATGGCGACAATGACCCCGCCCTTCGGCGATGTCCCCGCCATGTTGGCGTGGCGCAGCACGTCGCCCGAACGATCCACCCCCGGGCCCTTGCCGTACCAGAGGCCGAACACCCCGTCATGCTTTCCTTCGCCGCGCAACTCGGCCTGCTGGGTTCCCCAGAGCGCCGTGGCGGCGAGGTCTTCGTTGAGACCCTCGCGGAAGGTGACCCCGGCGGCCTCCAGGAACTTGCGGGCGCGATTCATCTGCATGTCGACCGCACCCAGAGGAGATCCGCGATATCCCGTCACATACCCGGCGGTATTCAGCCCCGCCGCCCGGTCGCGCGCCGCCTGCATGAGCATCATGCGCACAAGGGCCTGCGTCCCGTTGAGCAGCACCGGCGACTTCTCGAGGTCGAACCGGTCGCCGAGACTTACATCCTGCCTGGTCATGACGCACCTCCCTGGTCAATTCCCGCTTATCGGCATATTAGGTCATCAAAACTGACCTACAAAGCGGATTCTGCACGAAAGCGGCTTTTGTGAATGGCCGGTTGCGTGTAGTAACATCGCTCAACGTCGCGCGTTTCACGTCACAAGAGAGTTCCAAAATGGACTGGGACAAGCTCAGGATATTTCACGCTGTCGCCGATGCCGGCAGCCTGACCCACGCCGGAGAGACGCTTCACCTGTCGCAATCCGCGGTCAGCCGCCAGATTCGCGCGCTGGAAGAAAGCCTCAACAGCACGCTGTTCCACCGACACGCGCGCGGGTTGATCCTTACCGAGCAGGGCGAGCTGCTGTTCGACGCGACACGCGCGATGTCCAAACGTCTCGACGCAGCGGCGGCACGCATCCGCGACAGCGAGGAGGAGGTGTTCGGCGAGCTGCGCGTGACCACCACCACCGGATTCGGCACGCTGTGGCTGGCGCCGCGGCTGCCCGCGCTCTATGCGCAGTATCCGGATCTGAAACTTGACCTGATGCTGGAGGAGCGGGTGCTCGACCTGCCGATGCGCGAAGCCGATGTCGCGATCCGCATGAAGGAACCGAGCCAGGCCGATCTGATCCGCAAGAAGCTGATGGAAGTGCGCATGAAGCTGTATGCGTCACCCGACTATCTGCGCAGCAACGCGCGGCCGCAGCGACTCGAGGATCTGCGCGACCATCGGTTGATCTGCCAGAACGTGGCGTCGGCACAGGTCAGCGCGGGCGCATCGCTCGTGCAGCAGATCATGATGCAGGATGTGCGATCGACACTGACCGTAAACAACTATTTCGGCGTGCTGCAGGCCGTGCTCAGCAATCTCGGGATCGGTGTACTGCCCGCCTATCTGACCGAGGACTTCCCGACGCTGATCCAGGTGCTGCCGGAGGTCGAGAGTGCCATGGTGCCGGTCTATCTCGCCTATCCCGAGGAGCTGCGCCATTCACGCCGCATCGCAGCGTTTCGCGACTTCGTGCTCGAGGAGATATTCGCGCATCGGCGCCGCAGGGCGCCCGCCGACGCCGGTTAGAAAACCGCGCGCGTCAAGGCATGCAACAGCCGCATGGCGGGCATGCCGATCGGACAGCCCTGTTTCCCTTGCCTCATCCGGCATCACGTCCTAAATGCCGTCGCGAAGGCAATGACAGTTTCAGTTGTCTTCTACCTCCCTGTTGGACTTAGGCCGAGCTTTTGCTCGGCCTTTTTTTTCGTCAGCGGCGCGGATGCCGCATTTTTCCGCACTGCGGCGCGGGGATGCTGCTTCAGGCCGCAGATCGCTCGGCAGCTCCGCTGGGATGCCGAATGTCTGCGCAGCCCATCGACCCTTTTCCCGCGCCGGACATTCTCGTATGACCGGGTCGCATGGGCGCCCGTGCGCCGCGATGATGGAGCAGACATGCAGGAGCCGCCCCTCAGCGAAGACCTGATCGCCGCCCACGGCCTGACGGCCGACGAGTATGCCCGCCTCGAAAGCATTCTGGGCCGGGCGCCGACCTTTACCGAGCTCGGAATCTTCTCGGCGATGTGGAATGAGCATTGCTCCTACAAATCCTCGCGCAAGTGGCTGCGCACCCTGCCGACCGAGGGGCCGCAGGTGATCTGCGGCCCGGGCGAGAATGCCGGCGTCGTCGATATCGGCGATGGGATGGCCGTCGTATTCAAGATGGAGAGCCACAACCACCCGTCCTACATCGAACCCTATCAGGGCGCAGCCACCGGGGTCGGGGGCATCCTGCGCGATGTATTCACCATGGGCGCGCGGCCCATCGCGGCGATGAACAGCCTGAGCTTCGGCGCCCCGGATCACCCGAAGACACGGCAGCTGCTGCATGGCGTTGTCGCCGGCATCGGCGGTTACGGCAATGCTTTCGGTGTGCCCACCATCGGCGGCGAGGTCAGGTTTCATTCCGCCTATGACGGGAACTGCCTCGTCAACGCCTTCGCCGCCGGGCTGGCACGTGCCGATTCGATCTTCTACTCGGCAGCCTCGGGTGTGGGCATGCCCGTCGTCTATCTCGGCGCGCGTACCGGCCGCGACGGGGTCGGCGGCGCAACAATGGCCAGCGCCGGTTTCGACGCCGATATCGAGGAGAAACGCCCCACCGTGCAGGTGGGCGATCCCTTTACCGAGAAGCGCCTGCTGGAAGCCTGCCTCGAGTTGATGGAGACGGGCGCCGTGATCTCGATTCAGGACATGGGCGCGGCCGGACTCACCTGCTCGGCGGTGGAAATGGGCGACAAGGGCGACCTGGGCATCCGGCTTGATCTGGACCGCGTTCCGACACGCGAAGCCGGCATGACAGCCTATGAGATGATGCTGTCCGAAAGCCAGGAGCGCATGCTCATGGTGCTGCGCCCCGACCGGGAGGAAACAGCCCGCGCGATCTTTGAAAAATGGGATCTCGACTTTGCGATCGTCGGCGAAACCATCGCCGAGGACCGGTTCCTCGTGATGCAGGGCAACACGGTCCGTGCGGATATCCCGCTCAAGGCACTGTCGGGCAACGCACCGGAATATGATCGCCCGTGGGAGGAGACACCGCCGCCCGACCCGCTGGGCCCGGTGCCGGGCATCGACCCTGTAGACGGTCTGCGCGCCCTGATCGCCAGCCCCAACTACGCGCACAAGGCATGGGTCTGGGAACAGTACGACCACATGGTTCTGTCCGATACGGTGCGTGCGCCAGGCCTGGGCGCCGGGATCGTGCGAGTCGATGGCACCGACAAGGCGCTGGCCTTCACCTCGGATGTCACGCCACGTTACGTACGCGCGGACCCGCGTCTGGGCGGGCGGCAGGCCGTCGCCGAAGCCTTCCGCAACCTCTGCGCCTGTGGCGCGCGGCCGCTGGCGGCAACGGACAATCTGAACTTCGCCAACCCGGAGGACCCGGCCATAATGGGTCAGCTCGTCGGCGCCGTGACCGGCATCGGCGAGGCCTGCCGAGCACTCGACATGCCGATCGTCTCCGGCAATGTGAGCCTGTATAACGAAACCGACGGCACGCCGATCCTGCCGACCCCGACCATCGGCGCGGTCGGTCTGCTCGAAACTCTCGATCAGGTTATCGGCCCGTGTCCGCAGAACGGTGACATCGCGCTTGTGATCGGCGAAACGCAAGGGCATCTGGGGCAGTCGGCGTTGCTGGCCGAGGTGTTCAACCGTGCCGAGGGCCCGGCCCCGCCGATCAATCTCGATGCCGAACGCCGCCACGGGGAATTCCTGCGCGCGCATCGCGAGTGGATCACTGCGGCGACCGATCTGTCGGATGGCGGCCTCGCACTCGCCGCGTTCGAAATGGCCGAAGCGGCCGGTATCGGCGTGTCCCTGGATGACGACGACACGGCCATGCTGTTCGGCGAGGATCAGGCGCGCTATCTGCTGTCATGCGGCTTCGACGCGGCCGAGGCGCTGATGGTTGCGGCCGGCCAGGCGGGCATACCCATTGCCGCCGTCGGACGCTTTGGCGGCGACACGGTACGCATCGGGCGGGCCGAAGCCCCGCTGGCCGAGCTGTCGGCGCTCTATCGTCGCAGTTTCGAGGAAAGGCTGGGATAGATACAAGCGCAGCGCGGCCTTGTCAGCGCGCCGGCCGGCGACTAGCTTCTGCGCACCATCAAGCGGAGTATCCAGCATGCCAATCGCGGCTCAGGAGATCGAGGACTTGCTGCGCGAGGCTTTCCCCGATGCGCAGATAACCGTTACCGACCTTGCGGGCGACGGCAATCACTACGCCGCGGAAGTGATCGACGAGAGCTTTCGCGGGAAGAACCGGGTGCAGCAGCAACGCTCCGTCTATGCGGCCCTCAAGGGCAAGATGGATGGCAGCCATGGGGAGTTGCACGCCCTCGCCCTGACAACCAAGGCGCCGGAGGGGTGATACAAGGCACCGCCGGCCGCCCGCGCAGCCGCGCCAGATCCCATCGCGGACGCACCGCTACCCCCACGTAGCCGCGATCAACCCATCCGAACCGGGAGTTCACGATGACCGACGCCAAGACCAGGATCGACGAAACCGTTCAATCGAACGATGTGGTGCTCTACATGAAGGGCACCAAGACGATGCCGCAATGCGGTTTCTCCAGCCGCGTGGCGGGGGTGCTCAACTTCATGGGGGTCGAGTACGCGGATGTGAATGTGCTCGATGACGAGACCATCCGTCAGGGCATCAAGGACTATTCGGACTGGCCGACCATTCCGCAGCTTTATGTGAAGGGCGAATTCGTCGGCGGTTGCGATATCATCACCGAAATGACGCTCTCGGGCGAGCTTGACCAGCTGCTCGAAACCAAGGGGGTCAGCTTCGACAAGGCAGCCGCCGACAAGATCCGCGAAGCCAACGCTTGACACGCCGGCCACGGCAGCGGCCGCGACGGCGCATGAAACCACCCCTGGCTGGCAAACCCGAGTCGCGGCGCAAACCGGCCCCGGCCGGGTTCGTCGCGGCATTCGGCGTACCCGCCACCACCCCTGCCCAGGATGCCAGAGGTGAATGATAGCGGATCGTAACTGCCGGCACGCCCTAAAGTTCGAAGCGCCCCGGTTTCAGCCCTTGCGACGCGGCGCCATGGCCTGCGTGGTCGAGGAGAGCGCCTCCTGGCCCACCTGCGTGCTGCCGCGCACCAGATGGCCAGCGCAGCGCGCCGTCATCTCGGCCCCTTCGCGCGCGTCATGCGTGATACGCTCCAGCGAGCCGGCATACCATTCCGAAACGGCCTGCGCCGCCGTCGCCGGATCGCGCATCTGATTCTCACCGATATGCTGGGCGAGTTTGGTCGCGCGGCGCAGCGCTTCATGCCGGCGTTCGAACCAGTGGCGCGAGAACTCCTCCATCTCGCTCAGCATCTGATCCTGCACCTGCAGCATCTCGGCCGTCATCGCGCCGCCCATCGGCAGCTGTGCGAGGGCGCGCTGCGCATTCTCCACCATTTCGGAAAGCTGGGTCTCATTCGATTTCGATGTGTTCTTGGTTGCCATTCCTGGGCCTCCGTTGACTGAGTCGGGCACACGCGGTGAGTATCCATCCAAAGCGCGCCAGAAACCATGCTGCGGATCAAGGCGAATCGCGCTTCTCGGCCGATTCGTGACCGCCACCCCGGATATCGGCCGATTTCCGCGCACGCGCGTGGGACTGTGCCCGCGGCATCCGCGCCGGCCGGGCCCACGTCAGATCAGCCCGCGCGCCCATCCGGGCTTGCCGCCAGGTCGGCCAGAATCGGGCAGTCCGGACGTTCGTCACCAGCGCAGGCCTCGACCAGATCCGAGAGCGTGTCGCGCATCGCGCGCAGTTGCCGAATCTTCTCGTCGATCCGCTGCAGATGCTCTTTCGCGATGCCGCGCACATCTGCGCTGGCACGCGACTCGTCCTCGTAAAGCGCGAGCAGACCACGGCAATCCTCGATGGAGAACCCGAGCGCACGCGCCCGGCCCAGAAAGGCGAGCTTGTGCAGATCCTGCTCCATGAAACGACGATACCCGTTGGCATCACGCGCGGGGCGGACAAGGCCGATATCCTCGTAATAGCGGATGGTCTTGGCCGGCAGGCCGGCCCGCTCGGCGACATCTCCGATATTCATTCCATCCTCCTCAAGGGGCGGGCCTGAGCACGGGCTCCTGCGCCGGTGCGGCCGTGCCGCGCGGGGCCTGTTCGGCGATTCTGGGCGCGAGCCCGCGCAGGCGCAAGGCATTGCTGAGCACAAAGACGCTCGACAGGGCCATGGCTCCCGCCGCCAGCATCGGCGACAGCAACACACCGAGCGCGGGATAAAGCACCCCGGCGGCCACAGGGATCAGCGCCGTATTGTAGAAGAAGGCCCAGAACAGGTTCTGACGGATATTGCGCATCGTCTGACGCGACGCATGCACAGCGTTCACCGCCCCTACCGGGTCACCCGAAACCAGCACGACATCGGCGGCCTCGATCGCGACGTCGGTACCGGAACCGATGGCAATCCCCACATCCGCCTCCGCCAGTGCCGGAGCATCATTGATGCCGTCGCCGACGAAGGCCACACGCGCGCCTGCATCGGCGCGCAGCGCCTTGACCGCATCCACCTTGCCTTCCGGCAGCACCTCGGCGACGATGCGGTCGATGCCCAGCTCGGCCGCGATGGCCTCGGCGGTCCCTTGCGCATCGCCGGTGATCATGGCGACCTCCAGTCCCTGTGCATGCAGCGCCTCGACGGTGCTGCGGCTGCCCGGCTTGACCGGATCGGCAACCGCCATGAGCGCGGCGATCTCGCCATCTATGGCCGCAAAGAGCGGCGTGCGCCCCTGCGCGGCCAGTTCGGAGGCCCGCCCGGTCAGCGCCTCCGGCACGTCCACCCCGGTCCGGTCCATCAGCCGGCGCGCCCCGATGAGCACCTTGCGCCCGTCGACCTCGGCGCTCAGCCCGTGGCCGGCAACCGCCTCGAAGCCGATGGCCTGCGGCAGCTCGAGGCCCCGATCACTGGCCGCGCGCAGCATCGCCTCGGCAATGGGGTGTTCGGACTGCGACTCGGCCGCCGCGACGATGCGCAGCACGGAGTCCTCGTCGAACCCGCTTGCGGCCAGCAGATCGGTCAGTTCGGGACGCCCGCGGGTCAGGGTTCCGGTCTTGTCGAAGGCGACGACACCGACTTCCTGCAGCGCCTGCAACGCATCGCCCTTGCGAAACAACACGCCCATCTCGGCGGCGCGGCCGGTGCCGACCATGATCGAGGTCGGTGTGGCGAGGCCCATGGCACAGGGGCAAGCGATGATCAGCACCGAGACCGCGGCCACAAGCGCGAAGGTCAGCGTCGGCTGGGGACCGACCAGCAGCCATGTGGCGACGGTCACCGCGGCGACCGCCATCACGATCGGCACGAACACCGCGACGACCCGATCCACGAGCGCCTGGATGGGCAGTTTCGCGCCCTGCGCGGCTTCCACCATCCGGATGATCTGCGACAGCACCGTATCGCTGCCCACCCGCGTCGCGCGGAAGACCAGCGACCCGTTGCTGTTGATGGTCCCGCCGACGACCTCGGCGCCGTCGGCCTTCTCCACCGGCACCGGCTCCCCGGTGATCATGCTTTCATCGACCCAGGAGCGGCCCGACAGCACCTCGCCATCGACCGCGATCCTTTCGCCCGGGCGTACGTGAATACGGTCGCCCACGGCGATCTCCTCGATGGGGCGCTCCTCGACGTCGCCGTCACGCTCGACGCGGGCGGTACGCGCCTGCAGCCCCATCAGCCGGCGAATCGCCGCGCCAGTGCGTCCCTTGGCCCGCGCCTCCAGCCAGCGACCCACCAGGATCAGCGTGACGATGACCGCAGCCGCCTCGAAATACACCGCACGCGTCCCTTCCGGCAGCACACCGGGCAGGAACAGGGCCACCACCGAATAAGCCCAGGCCGCCGATGTACCCAACGCGACCAGCGAATTCATGTCGGGCGTGCGGCGCAGCAGCAACGGAAAGCCCTTGGTATAGAATTGCAGGCCGGGCCCAGCCAGAACCACCGTCGTCAGGACAAACTGGATCAGCCAGTTCGTCTGCTGCCCGATGGTGGCCTCAAGCCAGTGATGAAAGGCGGGCACGACATGCGCCCCCATCTCCATGATGAAGACCGGCAGGGTCAGAACCCCCGCGATGAGCGCGCGCCGAGCCTGCGCCGTGGCCTCGGCAGCTTTGCCCTGCGCTGCCCCGCGCGGCACATCCTCTGCGCGCAGGCGGGCCTTGTATCCGGTTTCTGTGGCGACGCGCGCCAGCTGCGCCGGTGCGACGGCGCCTTCCAGGTAGCGCAGGTGCGCTGATTCGCTCGCGAGGTTCACATGCGCCTCCAGCACCCCGGGGACCGCCTTCAGCGCAGCTTCCACCCGCCCCACGCAAGAGGCGCATGACATACCCTCTATGTCGAGTTTCGCCTCGGCGATCCGGGCCGGGTATCCGGCCTTGTGCGCGGCATCGGCGAGCGCCTGCGCATCCACACTGCCATCATGGGTCACCTCCACCGCCTCGGCGGCCAGGTTGACCGTCGCAGCCCGCACGCCTGGCCGCGCCGCAATCGCCCGCTCGACACGGCCCGCGCAGGACGCGCAGGACATGCCATCCACTGAAAACCGCAATTGCGTCGCCTGAGCCATGGCGCGACCCTTTCCCTATCCGGAACCTTCGTGGGGATATGGAGCTTCCAGCCACTGGAAGGTCAAGCCGGCACATGGAAAAAATGCGGCCCGGGCATCGCCCGGGCCAGGTCTGCTGCCCGACAGTTCCCTTGCGGAACACCTTGAAGCCAGAAGACGGCCCGTGAGACGGTCCTGGCCGGTTCAGACTGCCGTTTGCGCAGGTTACATCGCGCAGAACGGCCCGAGGCGCAGAGCGTTCAGACAACCGTGAATTCCGCCGGGCTTTCGGTGCCGCCGCATGGTCACACAGCATCTGGACGCCGTTAACAACTGCGTATCACATTTGCGGTGACGCCACAACTTGTAGCTGTTCGCACCATAGATATATGCCGATATGGACACGGATCGCGCCGGCTCATTGGCCGGAAACGCGCCCCTCTCGGCGCTGATCGGCGGCGCCGATCAACCCCTGCGATGTCACCATCAGAGCATGCAACCCCGAATTCAGATCCCGCACCACGGTTTCATGCCCGAGCATCTGCAACTGCGCCGCCATCGCATCGGCACCGGGTCCCTCCTCGATGAAGGTGGGGCCATTACGGTTGAGCACATGCGGCCTGTCGAATGCGGTCTGAAGATCCATTTCCCAGTCCAGAATACCGATCAGGGCGCTGGCGACATACGCAATGATGTTCGCGCCGCCCGGCGAGCCGAGGGCCAGAAACGGCACTCCGTCGCGCAGCACGATCGTGGGCGCCATGGAGGAGCGCGGCCGCTTGCCGCCCTCGACCCGGTTGGCCACGGGCGCTCCGTCCGCCACAGGGCGGAAGGCGAAGTCCGTCAGTTCATTGTTGAGCAGAAAGCCGTTGGTCATCAAGCGCGCACCAAAGCCCATCTCGATCGTGGTGGTCGCGGAGACCATGTCGCCATGGCGGTCGCGGATAACGAAATGCGTGGTCCCGCCCCGCGGCTGAGGAGCATCCGCACCCCGCGCCGCTGCGTCGCGCCAGGGCGGCGTACCAGCCTGCGCCGGGGTCTCCATCACCGCATCGGCATCGATCAGCTGCGCGCGTTGCGCCAGGTAGTCCGTGTTCAGCAGCCCTTCGGGCATCGACACGAAATCGGCATCCGCCATGTACAGCCCGCGATCCGCGAAAGCCAGGCGCCCCGCCTCGGCGATGAGATGGGCGGCCTCCGGCCCCGGGCCGATCCGCGCCAGATCGAAGCGTTCCAGCATACCCAGCATCTGCCCGACGGTCAGCGCACCGGAACTCGGCGGTCCCATGCCGCAAACCTCGTCGCCTCGGTACGACAGGCAGACCGGATCGCGCATGACCACCTCGTAACCTGCGAAATCCTCCATCGTCAGCAGGCCGGGTCGATCATCCGCGCGGACGGTGGCGACGATGTCGCGGGCGATGGAGCCGCTGTAGAAGGGCGCGGCACCCTGATCGCGCATCAGGCGCAGGGTGCGTGCGAAGTCGGGATTTTTCAGGCGCGTGCCGGCCGCCAGCGGTGCGCCGGCGGAGTCGTGAAAATAGGCCGCGGTGGCCGGGTGCCGGTCGAGCCCACGCGCACCCGCAATCGATTCGGCCATGCGCGGCGACACCTCGAACCCGTCCTCGGCAAGCTGCAACGCCGGGTCGAAAAGCCCGGCCCAGGGCAAACGCCCGTGACGTTGATGGATATGCTCCAGCAGCATCGGCACCCCCGGCACGCCGACCGAGCGCCCACCGATCACCGCGTCCCAGAAGGGCAACGGCGCGCCATTGTCGTCGAGCCAGTAATCCGGCGCCGCAGCCATCGGCGCGATCTCGCGCGCGTCATGGGCTGTCAGTTCATTGAGCGCCGCATCCCAGTAGAGCAGGAACCCGCCACCCCCAAGCCCCGAGCTCTGCGGCTCCACCAGGTTGAGCACGAGCTGAACGGCAACCGCCGCATCTGCCGCCGAGCCACCCGCCGCGAGCACCTCGGCCCCCGCCTCGGCCGCCAGCGGGTGCGCGGCGACCACCATTTCCTGCGCCGCGGTGACGGTCCGGTTCGCGGCCCGCTCCGACGTATCTTCGGGCTGGACGGGGCGGTCGTCGGCGAAGGCGCCGGTTGCGACGCAAAGGGCCGCCGCCGCGGCCCGAATCGAAGCAAGGGGCATGGCGCATCCTCCCGTCTTGTCGCCACCCGGTATCGGGCGGCATCAGGTCCTGACTGCGTCCGACGCGTCGAGCCGCACGCCCTGACGTCCCGCCAGGTCGGTAAAGAACTGCCAAGCCACCCGGCCCGAACGCGCGCCGCGCGTCGTCGCCCATTCCAGGGCCTCGGCCCGCAGCACGGCGCTGTCGACCTGCACCCCGTAAGCGGCGCAATAGCCGGCCACCATGGCCAGATAGGTGTCCTGGTCGCAAGGGTGGAACCCCAGCCAGAGGCCGAAACGGTCTGACAAAGACACCTTTTCCTCGACCGCTTCCGAGGGGGTGATGGCCGCCTGGCGTTCGTTCTCGATCATGTCGCGGGGCATCAGATGGCGCCGGTTGGAGGTGGCATAGAGGATCACGTTGTCCGGTCGTCCGGCCACCCCGCCGTCCAGAACCGCCTTGAGCGACTTGTAATGCGTATCGTCGCGGTCGAAGGACAGATCATCGCAAAACAGCACGAATCGGCAGGGCGCGGCGCGGAGATGCTCCAGCAGCCGCCCGACCGAAGGCAGATCCTCGCGCTGCAACTCGACCAGTTTCAGCCCGGGTGTCTCGGCGGCAACGGCACCATGGACCGCCTTTACAATGCTGGACTTTCCCATCCCCCGTGCGCCCCACAAAAGTGCGTTGTTGGCCGCAAAGCCGCGGGCGAACTGGCGGGTATTCGCAACCAGCGTGTCGCGAGCCCGGTCGATCCCCATCAGCAGGTCCAGCGCGATGCGATTGGCCCGGGGCACGGGTTCGATCCGGTCCGGCTCGGTATGCCAGACATGCGCATCGGCGGCGTCGAAATCGGGCGCCGGCATCGGCGCCGGGGCCAGGCGTTCCAGTGCAGCGGCGATCCGTGCCAGGCCATCGCTCATTCCCGGCTGCGGATCAGTCGTCATCCCACAATCCCGCCGCGCGCAGCTCGGCCTCGCGCTTCTTCTCCACATGCATCACGAGGCGGATCGACACCTCGTAGAGGCCATAAACCACCGTGAACAGGATCACCTGCGTGATGACATCCGGCGGTGTGACCAGCGCGGCCAGCGCCAGGATTCCGACCGCCGAGTATTTGCGCCCGGACACCAGCCCCTCGGAGGAAACCAGGCCGGCCTTACCCATCAGCGTCAGCAGCACGGGCAGCTGAAAGCAGAGACCGAAGGCAATGATGAACTTCGTCGTCAGCGACAGATATTCCTCGATCGACCCCTGAAAGGTCACGCCGGCAGCGGCCAGCGTGGACTCGACGCTTTCGCCTTCGGGCAGGTCGATATCATCTCCCGCCAGGGCACCAGGCTGCTGGAACCCGAGGAAGAAATCGAAGGCCAACGGCGTGACGATGTAGAAGGCGAAGGCAGCGCCGAGAAAGAACATCACCGGCGATGCGATCAGGAAAGGCAGGAAGGCGCCCTTCTCGGACTTGTAGAGCCCCGGCGCCACGAAGCGCCACATCTGCGTTGCAATCACCGGAAAGGCGAGCACAAAGCCACCCAGCAGCGAAATGCGGATAGCCACGAAGAACCCTTCCTGCAGGCGGATCAGGATCAGGTTGCAGCTTTGTCCCCGTGATTCCAGCGCACTGCACAGGGGCTGGGTGAGAAAGTTGAAGATCGGATTCCAGATGGTGAAACAGATCACCATGCCGATGACGAACGCCAGCAGCGACTTGATGATCCGCGAACGCAGTTCCGTCAGGTGCTCGATCAGCGGCGCGCCACTGTCGTCGATCTCGTCCTCGGTGCTCATGCCTTGTCCTGCTCAGCACCCTTGCGCGTGCCCGTTTTCGCGGTTGCCGCAGACTTGCCGGCGCGCTTCGCTGGTTTGCCCTTCCCGGATGTGCCACCGGATTTCGGCGCGGCACCCTTCGCGGCCGTGGCCGGCGCCGGCGCGGCGGTTTGGCTGTCCGCATCGGCCGCGCCTGCCGCGTCCTCGGCTTCGGACGCCGCTTCGCCTTGCGACGCGGTCCCCGAGCTTGCCTCGGCACGTTCGCGCGCCTCGCGCTCGCGCTTGCGGGCCAGCGCTTTCGTCGCCGGGCCCCGGCCCGGCTTTTTCGTACCGCTGCCTGCGGATTTCGCCGTTTCGGCGGTGGCGGCGTCGTCCTCGCCTTCAGCCTCTTCTTCCTCGGTGGCGCGCTTGAGGCCGCTTTGCATCTTGGACTTCCAGTCCTTCGGCCCCTTGGCGAGATCCTTCAGATCGTCAAAACCGGTGTCCGCGCCCGACGTCGCGTTCTTGAAATCCTTGGCGACATCCTTGACCCCGCTTTCGTCGGCGGCACTCTCCATCGCGCGTTGGAACTCGCGCGCCATGCCGCGCGCGCGAGAGACGAACCGCCCCAGATTGCGAAACAACCCCGGCAGATCCTTCGGGCCGATCACGATAAGCGCGATCACACCGATTACAAGAAGCTCGGTCCAGCCGATGTCGAACATGTCGCCTTACCCCGCAGCCGGGTGCCGGGCCGTCAGGCCTTGTCTTTTTCCTGTTCGGGCGTCACGTCGCGCGCGCGACCGAGGTCGGTCTCCTCCGACGAGCTGTCCTCCAGCTCCTCGGCACCTTCCTTGACACCCTTCTTGAACGACGTGATGCCCTTGCCGACCTCGCCCATCAGCGAACTGATCTTGCCGCGTCCGAAGAGCACGAGCACAACCACCGCGATCAGTAGCAGGCCGGGAAGACCGATATTGTTGAGCATGTCTGTCTCCCTTCGGATGCCGAGGCACGGCATCCCTTGTCTTTGCGTCCCTCACATTTATTGCTTCACGTCCGCCATTCAAAGCCCCAATCAGGCGCGAGGGGCAGGTTTTTTGACAGCGCCCTACAGGGTCGCATTCACGCCACCGCCATCGAGCAGCAGATTCTGCCCGACGATGAACCCCGCATGCTGCGAACACAGGAAGGCGCAAGCGGCGCCGAATTCGGCGCTGGTACCGTACCGGCCGGCGGGAATGCTCGAAGCCCGGCGGGCGCGCGCCTCTTCGAGGGAAATACCCTCGCGTTCGGCGACGCCGCCATCCAGCGCATCCGCGCGGTCGGTCGCGTGAATTCCCGGCAACAGGTTGTTGATGGTCACACCGCTTGCAGCGACCTGCCGCGCCGTTCCCGCGACATAGCCCGTCAGCCCGGCGCGCGCCGCATTCGACAGGCCAAGCACCGGAATCGGCGCCTTGACCGATTGCGAGGTGATGTTGACCACCCGTCCCCAACCGCGTTCCATCATCCCCGGCAGGAGAGTGCGGATCAGTTCGATGGGTGTCAGCATGTTGGCATCGAGCGCGGCGATGAAATCCTCGCGCGACCACTCGTGCCACATCCCCGGCGGCGGCCCTCCCGCATTGGTGACCAGGATATCGATATCCCCGGCCGCCTGCAGAACCTCGGCGCGCCCGTCAGGCGTGGTGATGTCAGCCGCCACCGCCTGCACGCTCACGCCATGGGCCGCGCGGATGGCGGCTGCCGCCTGCTCGAGGGCGGATCTGCCACGCGCGTTGACAACCAGATCGACGCCAGCAGCGGCCAGCGCCTCGGCGCAACCACGCCCCAGCCCCTTGGACGACGCACAGACCAGTGCACGCTTGCCATGAATGCCGAGATCCATTCCAATTCTCCCCTAGACGCCTCGCTCGCACACTGCGGTAGCACCGCTCATGGCAAAGGCAAAGCCCAACCGGCGGCGCGACGGCTTTTACATCGCCGGTACAATTGCCTATATGACGGTGTCGCCATGGCTCGCGACATCACGTTGATCGAGGACGGCACAGACATGACACGCCATTCCGCACTCGGCGTTCCCGCGCATCCGTGCCAAGTGTTCCGTGCCGCTGACATCGCGGTCCATGCCGGGGTCAATATCGGCGACGAGATCAGTGCCGTCGAAACCGCCTGCCCGGGCGACACGTACCGGCTGAACCCGTCGGCCGAGCCATTGGCGTTGATGCTGCAGATGCAGCTTTCGGCAGCGACCGGGAAGGTCTCGGCGCAGCCGTTGCAGCCGATTGCCGAGGGCTCGCAGGTGGGCGCGCCCGGCGACACCGTTCGGATGACAGCGCGACTGACGCTCATGTCGCCGGAGGGAGAACGCGTCGAGCTGTTGATCCTGGATCATGCAGAAGACGCCGCGCACGGGGACTACGCGCTGCCGCTGACACCCATGCAGGCGGGATCGGACTACACGCTGATTCGCGTGACACATGATCCGGAGAGTGCGCGCCTGACGGATCTGGTCTGTGGCGCCTTTCTGCGCGGAACACGCATCACCCTGCCCGATGGGCGGCAGGCGCCGATCGAGACGCTGCAGTCGGGCGATCTGGTCTTGACCCGCGATCACGGGGCGCAGCCGGTCCGATGGGTGGGAACCGCGACCCTGCGCGCCCGTGGTGCCTTCGCACCGGTGATAATCGCGGCCGGGACCCTGGGCAATCTGGGCGATCTGGGGGTAAGCCAGCATCATCGCATCTTCGTCTACCAGCGCGGCCCCGATCGCATTGCCGGCACCGCCGAATTGCTGATCCCGGCGCGCAGTCTCGTGGATGACGATGCCGTGAGACTGCGCGAGGGGGGATTCGCGGACTACTACAGCCTCGCCTTCGATCGCCACGAAATCATCTATGCCGAAGGGATTCCGACCGAAAGCCTGATGGTGAACTCGGCCGTCGTCGCGCGCCTGCCCGAGGATCTGGTGGCCGAACTTCAACGGCATTTTCCGGAACTCTCGCAACGACAGCATTTCGGCACCGAACCCACGCGCGAACAGCTCGCCCGGTTTCCGGCAGGCACGCTCCTGGCTCCGCCGCGTGCCTCCTGACCCCGGAACGGCACAAGAAATATCGAAAACCGGGTGCCCCCGATGCCATCCCTGCGCTAGAAGGTGACACGGACCGGCGCGGTTGAGGAGGAAGGAACGTCATGAACACCATCATCGCCGCAAGCGATCTTTCCGACCGTTCCGAGAACGTCCTGGGTCGCGCCGTCGCCCTGGCCGAACAGCTCGATGGGCGCGTCCTGTTCGTGCACGCCGCTCCACGCGGCATGCCGGACATGCGCGCCGAGGCGGCGCGCGCGCAGATGCAGGAAGCCTGCGATACACTGCGAGGCGGCGAGCGCGCCGAGGTGCGCGTGCTGCGGGACAGACCCGAGCTTGCGATTCCGGAACTGGCCGCGGCCGAAAAGGCAACGTTGCTCGTGCTGGGCCTCCACCGTCCGCGCCCGGTTCTTGACCTTTTGCGCCTGACAACCATGGAACGGATCGTGCTGCGCACCGCCGCCCCGGCGCTGGTGGCGCATACCGCCTTCACACGCCCCTACTCGAAGGTCCTGGCCGCGCTCGATTTCTCGGCTTCGGACGCGGCGGCTCTGGCGCTTGCGGCAAGGCTCGCGCCGGGCGCGGATTTTTACGCCATACATGCCCTGCAGCTGCCTTTGCGCGAGAAGCTGCCCCGCGGACGCGACACCATGGGCACCCCGTCGCTTCAGGAAGCCCGCGCACGCTGTGAAGCCTGGATGACGACCCCGGGCCTGCCCGACATGACCCCGCCGGAAATCGTCCCGGGCCCGCCGCATGAGGTGCTCGCGTTTCGCGTCGATGAGCTGCGTCCCGACCTCGTCACGATCGGCGCCAGCAGCAAGGCCGACCCGGATCGGCTGGGCAACCATACCCGCGACCTGATGCGCGAGCCGCCGACCGACATTCTGGTCGCCAAGGCGCCAGGCTGAGCCGAGCGCAACGACGCTTGCGGCGCCTGCGGGGCTGGCCTATACGCGCGCCATGCTGGACCGCGCCACCAACCGCCCCGACCTGCCGCCCGAAATCGCCCGCCGGCGCACCTTTGCCATCATCTCGCACCCCGATGCCGGCAAGACCACGCTGACCGAGAAATTCCTGCTCTATGGCGGCGCCATCCAGATGGCCGGGCAGGTGCGCGCCAAGGGCGAGGCGCGGCGCACGCGCTCGGATTTCATGGCGATGGAGAAGGACCGCGGCATCTCGGTCTCGGCCTCGGCGATGTCCTTCGATTACCGCGCCTACCGCTTCAACCTCGTCGATACCCCCGGCCACTCGGATTTCTCCGAGGACACCTACCGCACCCTGACCGCGGTGGATGCGGCGATCATGGTGATCGACGGGGCCAAGGGCGTCGAGAGCCAGACGCGCAAGCTCTTCGAGGTCTGCCGGCTGCGCGATCTGCCGATCCTGACCTTCTGCAACAAGATGGACCGCGAGAGCCGCGACACGTTCGACATCATCGACGAGATCCAGGAGAACCTCGCCATCGACGTGACTCCGGCGAGCTGGCCGATCGGGATGGGGCGCGATTTCCTCGGCTGTTACGATCTCATGCATGACCGGCTCGAGCTGATGGACCGCGCCGACCGCAACCGCGTCGCCGAATCCGTCAAGCTCGAGGGGCTCGACGATCCGGCGATGGCCGAGCACATCCCCGAGGAGCTTCTCGCCAAGCTGCGCGAGGAGGTCGAGATGGCGCGCGAGCTTCTGCCCGCCTTCGACCCGCAGGCCTTTCAGGACGGCACGCTCACGCCGATCTGGTTCGGCTCGGCAATCAATTCCTTCGGGGTGCGCGAGCTGATGGACGGCATCGCCGATCACGGCCCGCCGCCGCAGCCACAGCGCGCCGATCGGGTGGTTGGACCCGAAGAAAGCGCGGTGACCGGCTTCGTCTTCAAGGTGCAGGCCAACATGGACCCCAAGCACCGCGACCGCGTCGCCTTCCTGCGCATGGCGTCGGGGCATTTCACCCGCGGCATGAAACTGCGGCATGTGCGCTCCGGCAAATCCATGGCGGTGACGAACCCGGTGCTGTTCCTCGCCTCCGACCGCGAGCTTGCCGAGGAGGCCTGGGCCGGCGACATCATCGGCATCCCCAATCACGGCCAGCTGCGCATCGGCGATGCGCTCACCGAAGGCGAGGCGCTGCGCTTCAAGGGCATCCCGAGTTTCGCGCCCGAGCTTCTGCGCGCCGCGCGGGCGGGCGATCCGATGAAGGCCAAGCATCTCGACAAGGCGCTGATGCAGTTCGCCGAGGAGGGCGCGGCCAAGGTATTCAAGCCGATGGTCGGGTCGGGCTTCATCGTGGGCGTGGTGGGCGCGCTGCAACTCGAGGTGCTGGCCTCGCGCATCGAGCTCGAATACGGGCTGCCGGTGCGCTTCGAGGGCTCGCAGTTCACCTCCGCGCGGTGGGTGGCGGGCGAGCAGACCGAGATCGAGCGCTTCGCGAACGCCAACAAGGGGCATATGGCCACCGACAGCGACGGCGACCCGGTATACCTGACGCGACTTCAGTGGGATATCGACCGGGTCGAACGCGATTGGCCAGGCATCACCCTCGCCGCGACCAAGGAGATGATGGTCTGACATCGCCTCGCGCCACCGGCCGGGGACCGAGCGCTGCAATCATTGATGCCGTCACGCGCCGGGAAAATTCCCCCAAAGCTCTGGACACCTCCGCGCACCTCGCCTAAGACACGGCGCAGCGTTCGACAGACCCCACCCAGTGCCCGGGTAGCTCAGGGGTAGAGCAGACGACTGAAAATCGTCGTGTCGGTGGTTCGATTCCGCCCCCGGGCACCATTACCCCCTCACATAGCTGAACATCCCGAAACTAAAATCGTTTATTTTCAGCACACTGACTAGAGACCGGTGATCATGCCTGCGCATGGTGCCCCCTTGTTTCGCATGAATTTGGGGGTATTATTCGGGGGTATCGGCGAAGACCGCAGAAGCGATACCCCCAGATGGCGCTTTCAGAGTTCGCACTGCGCAAGGCAAAGCCCCGCGATAAGGCCTATAAACTGGCCGATGGCGGCGGATTGCATGTGCTGATCCAACCCGGTGGCTCGAAGCTGTGGCGGCTGAAGTACCGGTTTGGGGGTAAGGAGAAGCTCCTGTCACTCGGTCCATACCCCCTGATCACGATTGCCAAGGCACGAGAGAAGAGGGACGAAGCCAAACGGCTGTTGCTGGAGGGCACCGACCCCGGCCTCAAGAAGAAGCTCGACAAGCTGGCTGCCGAAACCGAGGCCCGGCAGACATTCGGATTGATCGCGGACGAGTATCTCGAACGCATGCGCGATCGCGGTGCAGCGAAAAGCACACTGGCCAAGACAGGCTGGCTCTTGAAGGATCTTGCCGCGCCTTTCGCAGACAGGCCTATCAAGGAGCTCACGGCTGCCGAGATTCTCGACCTTTTGCAGCGAATCGAAAAAAGCGGCCGTCGTGAAACCGCGCGACGATTGCGCGGCACCATGAGTAGTGTGTTCAAGCACGCTATCGTCACCTTGCGCGCCACCGAAGACCCAACAGTCGCGCTACACGGTGCGTTGCAGCCGCCAAGGGCCGTTGGCCGCGCCGCAATTACCGATGAGCGGGATTTCGGGATCCTGCTCAGCGCGCTTGATGATTTCGACGGCTGGCCGACGATCAAGGCCGGTTTGAAATTCTTGATTCTGACCTGTGTCCGACCAGGCGAAGTGCGGGGCGCCACACGTTCTGAATTCAACCTCGAAAAGGCCGTCTGGCACATACCTGCTCACCGCATGAAGATGCGCAATTCCCACAGCGTGCCCCTGTCACGGCAAGCGATGGAGATCATTGAGGACATCTGGCCCCTGTCTGAAGGCGGTGAACTGGTGTTTCCGTCGGTCCGGACCAGGAAGAAACCGTTGTCCGAGAATGCATTCAATGCCTCACTGCGACGGATGGGTTATTCAAAGGACGAAGTCACAGCGCATGGATTCAGGGTGACAGCAAGCACGATCCTGAATGGTCGAGGGTATGATCCGGACGTGATCGAAGCCGTTCTGGCGCATCAGGATGGCAACACCATTCGTCGCGCCTATAACCGCGCCACCTACTGGGAACAACGCGTGACACTCATGCAAGACTGGGCCGACCTGATCGACAGTTTTCGCAATGGTGATGGCCGTTAGGCCCTTGTCCCGAGCGAGCTGCCGACCTTCAGGTTGCTTCCCGGCCATAGGGCTCCACCCGAAAATCTTGGCCCAAAACTGAACTTGGCGTATGCTCCGACTGCCTGGGCTTTTGTCAACCCTAGGGCATCGCGATGCTCTTCAGTCATGGAGACATCGTGATGCGGATACTTTCAAAGCGCCAACTCAAGGAGTTGGTCCTCTACTCGCCGCAGCACATCGCGCGGCTGGAAAAGGCAGGCCAGTTCCCCAAGCGGGTACAGCTGGGCCCGAACAGAGTGGGATGGGTTGAGGACGAAGTATTGGACTGGCTTCGGCATCGGTTGGACGGCCGCGAAGAGCCCCAACGACACTCCTGATTCAGGAGCAAGGGTGGCCGGGCGTGCACAGCCCGGTCACCCGACCCACCGCACAGTGAGAGGTTGCCAAATGTTGCGCACTGCGTCACTTTGCGCAAAGCAGCACAAAAAAGTACAATGAAATCATGACAGAAGCACAGAAGCAGAAGCTGCAGGCGCAGCTTTGGAAGATCGCGAACGAGCTGCGCGGTAAGATGGATGCGGATGAATTCCGCGACTACATACTCGGGTTCATTTTCTACAAGTACCTCTCGGAGAAGCAGCACCTCTTCGCCAACAAGCTGTTGGAGACTGAAGACATCAAGGACTACACCCAGGTCACCGACGCGGAAGACCTGGAGGCGATCAAGGACGAATCCCTTGAAAAGCTGGGCTATTTCCTGCGCCCCGATGAACTGTTCAGCGCCATCACAGCCAAGGGCAACATCAAGATCGACGAGGATGACGAGAACGCGACCGGCAACTTCATCCTCGAAGACCTGCAATCGATCCTCAACGCCATCGAGCAAAGCACGATGGGCACCGACAGCGAGGATGATTTCAACAAGCTGTTCGAGGATATCGACCTTGCCAGCACCAAGCTGGGCCGCAGCCCGTCAGCGCGGAACAAGCTGATTGCCAAGGTGCTGGCCCATCTTGAGGGCATCGACTTCCTGCTGGGGCAGGCCAATGCCGATGTTCTGGGCGATGCCTATGAATACCTGATCGGGCAATTCGCGTCAGGGGCGGGCAAGAAGGCCGGCGAATTCTACACCCCGCAACAGGTCAGCCGGGTGCTGGCCAAGATCGTCACGCTTGGCAAGTCCAAGGTCAAGAACGCCTATGACCCGGCCTGCGGCTCGGGCTCGCTGCTTCTGCGTATCGCCAAGGAGGCCAAGGTCGGGTTCTTTGCCGGCCAGGAACTCAACCGCACCACCTACAACCTCGCGCGGATGAACATGATCCTGCACGATGTGCATTTCTGAACCGCCCCGGCTTTACCGGAGGGCAAATCTCTTGAAGGATGAGCCCCATGTCTACGAAGAAGCCCAGCCCCCAATACACGGCCGAGTTCCGTGCCCGCGGCGTTCGGCTGTTCCGGGAGCAGC
>LFIK01000069.1_pt1 | contig 61407 bp, 57 predicted proteins | sample 643401 | NCBI WGS metagenome assembly LFIK01 (sample SAMN03777447, study PRJNA286221) | soda lake metagenome | biome: soda lake; feature: Kulunda steppe; material: water; isolation source: sample T5-Br brine of Lake Tanatar-5 | place: Russia: Kulunda steppe | collected 2010-07
GAACCGACGTATAGACCATTTTCTCGCCCGTGCGCTTGGACGCCTTGATTTCGCCCACTGTGCGCTTGCCACGCTGTTGCAGCGCTGCCATCGCGACTCCTCCCCTGTTGTTTCGAGGTTTCTCCGAGGAAACCAGTCTGTTTTTACGGATTGTTGGTGATTCTCGACACAGTGTCAACAACGAGTCGATCACTGATCGACAACTGATACACAAACTAAATCAATCAGGCTGCCGTTGCAGCGACGCAACACTGGCGATCGACCGGGTGTTGCCCTACCATTGACGGGCGAATGCAAGAGTTTATTGACACTCAAGGATGTCGGGAGGAGATGACGCATGTCAGAAGTGAAGACCTATCCTGTACCCGCTGCGGTTGCCGAGCAGGCGCATATCGACGCTGCCACCTATCAGGCCATGTATCAGCGTTCTCTCGCTGATCCCGAAGGGTTCTGGGCCGAGCAGGCCACGTCATTCCTCGACTGGTTCGAACCCTGGCAGACCGTCGTCGACTCGAACCTCGACAAGGGGGAGATCGGTTTCTTTCGCGGCGGCAAGCTCAACGTCGCCTGGAACTGTCTGGATCGGCATCTCGAGACGCGCGGTGATCAGACCGCGATCATCTGGGAGGGGGACAACCCCGACGAGTCGGAACACATTACCTACCGCGATCTGCACGAGCGCGTTTGCCGGTTTGCCAACGCGCTGAAAGCGCGCGGCGTCGCCAAGGGTGATCGCGTCTGCATCTACCTGCCGATGATTCCTGAAGCGGCGGTGGCGATGCTCGCCTGCGCGCGCATCGGCGCGGTGCATTCGATCGTGTTTGGCGGCTTCTCCCCCGATGCCTTGAAGGATCGCATCCAGAACGCCGAATGCGCGGTGCTGATCACCTCCGACGAAAGCCTGCGCGGTGGCCGTGTGGTGCCACTGAAGACCAACGCCGACAAGGCTGCCGACAGCTGCCCGGGCTTGACGACCATGTTTGTCGTCAAACGAACAGGTGGCTCGGTCAACTGGGTCGAAGGGCGTGACGTCTGGTACCACGAGGCCTGCGAAGCCGCCTCTGCCGACTGCCCGGCCGAGGCGATGGACGCTGAAGACCCGTTGTTCATCCTCTACACGTCGGGTTCGACCGGCAAACCGAAAGGCGTTCAGCACGGCACCGGCGGCTACCTGCTCGGCGCCGCTATGACGCACAAGTACATTTTCGACTATCAGGATGGCGAGGTTTACTGGTGTACCGCTGACGTCGGCTGGGTCACCGGCCACAGCTACATCGTCTACGGCCCGCTGGCCAACGGCGCCATCACGCTGATGTTCGAGGGTGTCCCCACCTACCCTGACGCCGGCCGTTTCTGGGATGTGGTCGACAAGCACCAGGTCGCGATCTTCTACACCGCACCGACCGCCATCCGCGCCCTGATGGGTCAGGGTGACGATTTCGTGACCCGCAGCAAGCGCAGCAGCCTCCGCCTGCTCGGCAGTGTCGGCGAGCCGATCAACCCCGAGGCCTGGGAGTGGTACCACCGCGTGGTCGGCGACGAGCGTTGCCCGATCGTCGACACCTGGTGGCAGACCGAAACCGGCTCGATCCTGATCTCTCCGCTGCCAGGTGCAACCGCACTCAAGCCGGGGTCGGCAACGCTGCCGTTCTTCGGTGTCGAGCCCGCGCTGGTCGATGCCGAGGGCAAGGAGCTCGAGGGCGCGTGCGAAGGCAATCTGATCATCAAACGCGCCTGGCCAAGCATGATGCGCACGGTGTTCGGCGATCACCAGCGCTTCATCGATACCTATCTGTCGACGTACCCGGGAACGTATTTCACCGGCGATGGCGCACGGCGCGATGCAGATGGCTATTACTGGATCACCGGTCGCGTTGATGACGTCATCAACGTGTCGGGCCATCGCATGGGTACGGCCGAAGTCGAAAGCGCACTGGTTCTGCACCCGTCTGTCGCCGAAGCGGCGGTGGTCGGGTATCCCCACGACATCAAGGGCCAGGGCATCTATGCCTATGTCACATTGATGGCAGGGGTGGAGCCGAGCGACGCGCTGAAGAAGGATCTGGTCAAGCTGGTCAATACCGAAATCGGCCCGATCGCCAAGCCCGACGTCATTCAGTGGGCACCCGGTCTGCCGAAAACCCGCTCCGGCAAGATCATGCGGCGCATTCTCCGCAAGGTTGCGGCGAACGAGGTCGATGCGCTGGGCGATACCAGCACGCTGGCCGATCCGTCGGTGGTCGACAACCTCGTGTCCGAGCGTGTCAATCGCTGAACGGGTGACGCGGCGCAGGCGCTGCGCCCGTGTCGGTCGTTGATCGATGCAGTCTGACCGGAAAGCCGCCTGCGGGCGGCTTTCCGTCGTTTGCAACACGCTGTTCAACGGCGTGTTGATCATGGGAAATCCATGACGGGATGTGATACTGTCAAGATCGTCTACATCGTGCTTGCACGCGTCGTCCACGCCCGCCGCAGAGCGGAGCGGTTACAATCAAGAGCGGAGGAGCGTCCATGACCAAGCGGATCCTGATTACGGATGACGAGGCGAACATTCTCTTGTCCCTCGAATTCCTGATGAAACAGGCCGGTTATGAAGTCGACACCGCCAACGACGGCGACGAGGCGCTGGCGGCGATCGCCCGCAACCGCCCCGATCTGATGCTGCTCGATGTGATGATGCCGCGAAAAAACGGCTATGAAGTGTGCGAAGCGGTCCGATCCAACCCCGAAAACAATGGCATTACCATCGTCATGCTGACGGCAAAGGGCCGCGACATCGAACGCGAAAAGGGACTCTCGCTCGGCGCTGACGATTACATCACCAAGCCCTTTTCCACGCAGGAGGTCACGACCAAGGTCCGGGAACTGCTCGGCGACGGGTGACGACGATGACCAGCGCGCGGTTGATCGCTCTGGTGGTGTTTGGCGCAGCCGCGCTGAATTATCCGATCCTGCATGTCTTTGCTGTCGACGGCTGGCTGTTTGGCCTGCCGGTGTTGTACGTCTACCTCTACTCCACCTGGTTGTTGCTGATCATCGGTACCGGTCTTGCGTTGCGGTCGCGACGCGAGCGGATCCTTCGTCAGCCCGACGCTGCTTCGGGTGACAACGGTGCCTGAGGGGCTGATCCTGCTGGTCTCGCTCGGCTATGTCGGCTTGCTGTTCCTGATCGCCTACCTGGCCGAACGCTTTGGAGAAACCGGCCGCTCGCTGGTCAACAACCCCTACACCTATACGCTCTCGATCGCCGTTTACTGTACCGCCTGGACGTTCTACGGCAGCGTCGGACGCGCGACCGTCACCGGCCTCGGCTTTCTCACCATCTACCTGGGCCCGACGCTGATGGCGATGCTCTGGTGGGTCGTGCTGCGCCGGATCATCCGTATCAGCCAGACGTATCGCATCACCTCGATCGCTGATTTCATTGCGTCGCGCTATGGCAAGTCGATGGCGCTCGGCGGTGTTGCCACCTTCATTGCGGTGGTCGGCATCACGCCGTACATTGCCCTCCAACTGAAGGCCGTTGCCGACAGTTTCGACGTTCTGGTGCATTTCCCCGCGTCCGCCCCGGTGGAAAGCGCGGGGGGGTCACTCGCGCTGCTGCAGGACAAGGCGTTGTGGGTTGCCGGCCTGCTCGCGATCTTCACCATCCTGTTCGGCACCCGGCATATCGACGCCACCGAACGCCTTGAAGGCATGGTGGTCGCCGTTGCCTTCGAATCGATCATGAAGCTGGTCGCCTTTCTTGCCGCCGGCATCTTCGTCGTCTATGTCATGTTCGACGGGCCGGCGTCGCTGTTCCAGGCGGCGGCGGCCGTGCCCGACATTCAGGATCTGATGCTGCTCTCGAGCCTGCCGGGCGGCTATGTGAGCTGGCTGGGCCTGACCATCCTGTCGATGTTCGCGATCGTCTTCCTGCCAAGGCAATGGCAGGTCACGGTGGTGGAAAATGTCCGCGAGGATCACCTGCGCACCGCCGCCTGGTTGTTCCCGCTCTACCTGTTGATCATCAACATTTTCGTGCTGCCGATTGCGCTGGCCGGCCTGCTGTTCTTCTCCGACGGCACGGTCAACCCTGACAGCTTCGTTCTTGCGCTGCCGCTCGCACAAGGCAACGACCTGCTCGCGCTGTTCATCTACCTCGGCGGTTTTTCCGCCGCCACCGGCATGGTGATTGTTGCCACGATTGCACTGGCCATCATGGTCAGCAACGATCTGGTGGTTCCGGCGCTGCTGCGGCTGAAAAACTACCAGCTCGGCAGTGGCCCTGACCTGTCGCGATTCATTGTCAACCTGCGCAGGATCATCATCTGCGTGTTGCTGCTGCTGGCCTATGGCTATTACCGGATCATTGCCGACGCCTATGCACTGGTGTCGATCGGACTGATCTCCTTTGTTGCCGTCGCGCAATTCGCGCCAGCGATTCTGATCGGCATCTTCTGGCGTGGCGCGAGCCGGCGCGGCGCCATGGCCGGGCTGCTGGCCGGATTCGTGATCTGGGCATACACACTGTTGCTGCCGTCATTCGGTGACGCCGGCCTTGTCAGCGCCCGTTTCCTGAACGGTGGTCCTGCCGGTATCGAGTGGCTGCATCCGTATGCGCTGTTCGGCGTCGCTGGCCTCGACCCGATCACGCATTCGATGTTCTGGTCGCTGTTTTTCAACATCGCGCTGCTGGTCGGGCTGTCGCTGTTCAGCCGTCAGTCGACCATCGAGCGCATCCAGGCCACCTTGTTTGTCGGTGTTTTCCAGCAGGCAGAGCGTGATGATCGCTACTGGCAGGGTACCGCCACGATTGGCGAATTACGCAATCTGGTCGGCCGCTTCATCGGCCCGGAACGCGCACGGTCAGCCTTCGACGCCTACGCGCACGAGCTTGGCGTCAGTGCGCATGCGACCAGCGAAGCACGCCCCGAGCTGGTTGCCGCCGCCGAGCGCCTGCTCGCCGGCAGCATCGGTTCGGCCTCGGCGCGGGTGATGATCTCCTCGGTGGTCAAGGGCGAGGAACTCTCGTTCGAGGGCGTCATGGAAATTCTTGATGCCACCTCGCAGGCCATCGAGTATTCGCGGCGGCTCGAACAGAAATCATCCGAACTGCAGCAGGCGTCGGAAGAGTTGCGCGCAGCCAACGAGCGGCTTCAGGAACTGGATCAGCTCAAGGACGAGTTCGTCTCGATGGTCAGTCACGAGCTCCGCACACCACTGACGTCGATCCGCGCCTTCGGCGAAATTCTCCAGAGCAACCCGGACATGGACGTCAGCCAGCGGCAGGAATTCCTGCAGATTGTCGTGCGGGAAAGCGAGCGGCTGACGCGATTGATCAACCAGGTGCTCGATCTGTCGAAGATCGAAACCGGGTCGGCTGAATGGAACATGGAACCGGTTGACCTGGTCACGATCTGTACCGACGCCTCGGCGTCATGCCATCAGCTGTATGCAGATGCCGGCGTGACACTTGCCCTGTCGATGCCGGACGCCGGCTGCCCGATGATCGGCGATCGCGACCGCCTGACCCAGTTGGTGATCAACCTGCTGTCGAATGCCGCCAAGTTCACCGATCGCGATGTCGGTGCGGTGCAGATGGCCGTGGAGTACACCGCCGATCACGGCATCGTGCTTCGCGTGGCCGACAACGGCCCCGGTATCAGCCCCGCCGATCAGCAGAAAATCTTCGACAAGTTCCACCAGGTCAGCAGTCAGCAGGCCGGAAAGCCAAAGGGCAGCGGCCTGGGGCTCGCGATCTGCAAGCTCATCATGGACGCACATGACGGCAGCATCGACGTCGACAGCGCCCCCGGTGAAGGCGCAACGTTCATCTGCCGATTCCCGCCAGCCGCAGCCACCACTGCCGAGCTGGCAAACGACGCAAGCGGCGATTCAGAGGCTGCACCCTGACAGGCGCAGTTGCTGACCCGGCCTGATCAGATAACGCGGCGCAGAAATCCCGTTGTCACGCGCGATCGCCGTCGCGCTCCCACAACGGTGATTGCGCGCGATGCTGGACAAGGTATCACCGCGACGCACGGTGTAGACCAGCTCTCTGGGACGGCGATCATCGCGTGAAGCGTGCAGCCGTGCCGCCAGCAGCCCCGCCTCACCGGTGCAACGCGCCCGGTACGCCGGCTCGAGCACCGCCGGGAGCGCGATCAACGTCCCTGGCGGCAGCGGATCGAAGGGCTCGAGCCGTGGGTTCAGGTTGCGCAGGACGCGAAACCATCCGGTGCGGCTTTCTGCGGCCTGCCCCAGGCAGATCGCAATCTCGCCGAGCGTGCGCGAGGTGGTCAGCGACACCTGGCCGGGGGTGGCGTCAATGTCCGGGAAGCGCAGACCGAAGCGTTCCGGCTCCTCGAACAGGATCGCGGCGGCAAGCACGCCGGGCACATAGTCCTGCGTCTCGCGTGGCAAGCGTGCGCGAATCTCGTCGTTCCAGAAACTGGCCTGTGCAGCGCTGCCGGCCAGGCGGCGCACCCGCCCCTCTCCACCATTGTAGGCGGCCAGTGCCAGCGCGAGATCGTAACCATGCTCGGCAAAACGCTCGTTCAGGTAAGCAACGTTGGCGCGCGCGGACAGCGTCGGGTCGAAGCGTTGATCAAAGTCGCCATCACGTGTCAGACCGAATCGCGCGCCGGTACCCGGCATGAACTGCAACGGGCCGGCAGCACCAACCCGCGACACGGCATGCACTCGTCCGCCCGACTCTTTCGCCAGAATGCCGAACAGCAACGACTCGGGCAGCCCCGCTGCCTGGTACGCCGGCACCATCAAATGCCGCATGTACTGATACTGCTCCCAGGCTTCGATCAGATTGGGGCGCCGCCAGGTCAGCCAATCATGCAGAGCCGCGTCGACCGCCGCCTGCATCGCCGGCTTGGATGCCGGCGCGGCATTGGCGCCGATGTCGACATCGAAGACATCGCCAAGCCGTGGCCCGTCGGTTGCCCACGCCGGAACAGCTCCGTTGACCGCTGCAGCGGTCGTCGACGTTGCTGCGATGGCGATGGGCGTGAGCAGCGGCACGCCAAGCAGCACCGCTGCTGCAACAAGACGACGCCGGCATGCTGGCGTCTGAAACAGGCGCATGACAGATCGGCCGATCCGCACAGTGTTCGACATTCCCGATGACCCTCTCGACGACTTGTGAAACGCGCAAGATCGCAACCGCACGATGATACCCGACAGTCTCGGCGACGCACCAAGCGCGAGACTACCGCAAGGCCGATGAAGCCCACAATCCTGACTGCACGCAGCGTCACGCCAGACCGGCATAAGAGCATGCGAAAACGGTCTAAGCCTTGCTTGACCGAGCCCGTATGATCACCGATCGAACAACAGGCCCGCTGCGAGAGTGGCGGCGCTTTCTGGAGACTCTGATCGGAGGTTTTGTCATGATTCGACCCCTTTTCGCCATGCTGGTCGCTGCCGCAGCGCTCGCCATGGTCAACGTTGCAACCGCTCGCGATCTCCAGCCGCTGGTATCGGTCGAGTGGCTGGAGAACCACCTCGGTGAAGACGGGCTGGTCGTCATCGACATCCGCAGCGCCATCGACGGCGGTGATCGCGCGGACTTCGAAGCCGGACACATCCCCGGCGCCGTCTACAGCAGCTACACCGCGGCCGGCTGGCGGCAGGACAGCAACGGCGTCCCCGGCGTGCTGCCGGACACCGCCGATCTGGAGGCGTTGATCGGCAGTCTCGGCATCGATAACAGCAGCGATGTGGTCATCGTTCCTGCCGGTGTCGGTTCGACCGATTTCGGCAGCGCAGCGCGCATCTACTGGACATTCAAGGTGCTTGGTCATGACCGTGTAGGCATTCTGAACGGCGGGCATCGCGCCTGGGTCGAGTCGGGTGCACCGGTGGCGCAGGGCTGGAACACACCGCAGGCCACCGAGTTCGTTGCCGACTTTCGCGCCGAGCTGCTGGCGAGCGCCGATGACGTTGCACGCGCACCGGCTGCAGGCATTCAACTGGTCGACAACCGCCCTGCCGATCAGTTTGCCGGTCGCGACAAGCACCCGGTCGCGCGTGCCGCCGGAACGATTCCAGGCGCCCTCAATCTGGAGCAGCAGCGCCTGACCCAGGACGGCACGGCGTTTCTTCTCGACCAGCCAACGATCAACGATCTGATGGCACAGGCCAGCATCAGCCGTGATCAGCAGACCATCACCTTCTGCAACACCGGTCACTGGGCTGCACTCGGCTGGTTTGCCATGAGCGAGATCGCCGGTGTCGCGAATGTCGCCATGTACGATGGCTCGATGGTCGAGTGGGCGCAGGACGTCAACCGTCCGTTGCAGATCCAGCGCACCGGGCTGGCCGGATTGATCGACCGCTTCCGGAACTGACATGGCAACACCCGACATCACTGCCAGCGCGCCGGTAACCGGCGTGCCCGATAAGCGACAACACCGCGTCAGCGACTGGTTTGTCAGCATCACCGCGCTGATTGGCGCGGTGATGCTGGCGGCGCTGATTGCTCTCGAAACCGCACCGTTTCTCGTTGCACTGTTCGGTGTCGGCATCGTGCTGGGCGTGGCGCTCTATCACGGCGCCTTCGGCTTCACCGGTGGCTGGCGCAGCATGGTCAGCACTGGCCGTAGCGGCGGGGTGCGGGCGCAGCTCGCGCTGCTGGCGCTGGCCTCGGTGCTGTTCATCCCCGTTCTGGCATTCGCACCTGCCGAGTCCGGGCTTGGCGGCGCGCTGGCTCCGGTCGGTGTCTCGTTGATCGTCGGCGCGTTCCTGTTCGGCTTCGGCATGCAGCTCGGCGGCGGCTGCGGCTCTGGCACGCTGTTCACCGTGGGTGCCGGCAATATCCGCATGGTACTGACCCTGCTGTTCTTCATCGTCGGCAGCGTCATCGGGACGCTGCATCTGCCGTGGTGGCTGGATCTGCCTGGTGTGAACCCGATCAGCCTGATCGATACGCTGGGCGTCAGTGGTGCGCTGATCGGACAGTTGGCAGCGTGTGCGGCGCTGGCATGGTGGTTCGCCCGCATCGAGCGGCGTCGGCACGGCAAGGTCGAGCCGGCGCTGTTCGTCGGACCACGACGCGGCGCGCTGTCTTGCCTGGTTCAGGGTCCATGGCCGCTGTACTGGGCGGTACTGATCCTTGCGATCGGCAACCTGGCCGTGCTGCTGCTCTCCGGCCACCCCTGGGGCATCACCTTCGCATTCGGTCTATGGGGGGCAAAGGCGCTGCAGGCGGTCGGTGTCGACATGAGCCAATACGCGTTCTGGACCTGGGACTACCCGGCGCTAGCACTGGCCGACAGCGTGCTGGTCAACGTCACGTCGGTGACCAACTTCGGGCTGCTGCTCGGTGCGATGCTGGCCGCCGGCCTTGCCGGACGCTTCAATCAGGCGAGCGCCGGACGCATCCCGCCTCGCAGTCTGCTTGCCGCGGTGGTTGGCGGACTGGTCATGGGGTATGGGGCGAGGCTCGGTTTCGGTTGCAATATCGGCGCGCTGTTCAGCGGAATCGCCTCGGCAAGCGTCCACGGCTGGGTCTGGTTCGCAGCAGCCTGGGCCGGCTCCTGGCTGGGTATTGCCGCACGCCCCTGGTTTTCACTGTCGCGCGAGTGAGGCGACCGTCGATGAACGACACCCCGAACACATCCACTGCGGCACCACGCCGCGCCTACCGACGCTGGCGTGTTCTGCTGGCGTTGCTGGTGATCGCGCTGCTGATTCTGGCCGACCACTCGACCAGTCTGACGTTCCGCGCCAACCTGGGCGAAGGCGGGCTGGAGACCACACTCAGCCAGCGGCAGAGCCTGCAGGGCGCCTGCGCACCCTGTGGCGCACCCTGCCGACCGGATGCTGACTGACGTATCAGACGGCGCTACTCAGCCGCAGTTCTCACCACCGACGCGCGACGGGACAACAGCGCCTGCGGCGAAAGTCTGTTCCATCTCGCGGCGGATGCGCACCGCCTGGCTGTCATTGATGTCGACATCCTCCCAGCGCACGATGTCGCCAGCCGGGATGTCGCGCAGCACCCGCACCCGATTTGCCAGCCCGATCGGCAAGGCGCCGGTTGCCGCGCTGCGGGCAGCCGGAATCACCTTCCCCCACACGGTGTAACCGCCCTCGCCGTCGAGCTGTTCACCGACCCGCAGCCGGCGCTTGGCCACCGACACGACGTCGCCGACCCAGGCACGGGTCCGGCCGGTCGGCTCGCCACGCAACGCCGCCGACAGGATGCTGATACCGAGCTCCAGCCCGATCAGATGGTAGGGCTTGTACATCGCTGCATACTGACCAGATGCGTCTGTTGTCATGCCATACTGGCGAAAACACGCCGCAGCGTAGTCATTCGGCGCCTTCAGCACGACGTAGACCCCCCAGCGCAGATCACGAAACACCGGGCGCCCGTCACGCTCGAGACTGCTGACCACCTCGACCATGCCTTCTCGATCGAGCGTTCCGCCGACGCTGCGTGGCCGCAGCACATGCGGCAGATCATCGACACCACACGGCGGAAACGCCAGCCCGTCCTCGGGCACCTGAAGGTCGCAGGCATTGGCAATCGCAGCCATCTCGATCGCAGACTTGGTCCCGTCCAGGAAGCTGTTGAACATCTGCGGGTTCATTCCGGCACGGGCCGCTTCACTGGCGGTCAGACCATAGTGCGACCAGACATCGTCTGGCGTCACGGTATGGTAGATCGGCAGATACTTGGTACCCTTGCCGGCTGCCACCACAGTGAAGCCGGCGCTGCGCGCCCAGTCGACGAGTTCGGAGGTCAGCGCCGGTTGATCACCGTAGGCCATGGAATAGACGACGCCGCGCTGACTCGCACGCGCAGCAAGCAACGGGCCTGCGAGCACATCCGCCTCGACATTGACCATCACCACATGCTTGCCGGCATCGATCGCTGCCAACGCATGCTGAATACCGGCCGCTGGATGCCCGGTCGCTTCAACGACCACATCAATGTCCTCGGCCCCACACAACGCCACGCCATCGTCGACGAAGCGTGTGCCGGCGATCCGTGCCGCTGACCACGATACCGCAGCGCACGCGGTGCGCGCGCGATCCACATCGAGATCGGCAATCGCCACGACCTCGAGCCCGGGCGAAGTCGGCACCTGGTTGAGAAACATCGATCCGAACTTGCCGGCCCCGATCAGTCCGACCCTGACCGGCCGCCCGGTTGCCAACCGTTCGCGTGACAGATGAAACAGATTCATTCGATGGCCTCCGGCGATCGTCGATTCGGACACACGCGGGGGGGTGACCTCGGCGTGCGACACGTTCATGATGGGTCAATGCGCTTGTCTGCACGTCGGAAACATAGACGCTGCATCGTGCAATCGCAAGCAAGACAGCTGCGCGGAGACAGAACACCATGACAATCCGTTTGCTGGCAGTCGGGGATCTGCACCTGGGACGCCGACCCGGCAGCCTCCCGGAGGCCATCGGCAACCCTGCCGGGACGGCCCTCGACAGCGCTGCGCGTCCGGCGGCTGCGCTTGAACGCCTGGTCGACATGGCCATTGCCGAGCGTGTTCACGCCGTCGTGTTCGCCGGTGATGTGGTCGAGGACGAGCAGGACTTCTTTGAAGCGTATGGCGACCTGCGCCAGGCCGTCACGCGGCTCACCCGGCATGGCGTGACGACCGCTGCGGTGGCTGGCAATCATGATGTGCAGGTCCTGCCGGCACTGGCCGATGAATTGCCGGACTTCCGGCTGCTCGGCCGTGGTGGCAACTGGGACGTGCTGCGGCTACAGGGTAGCAACGGTGTCGAGCTGGATCTGCATGGCTATTCATTCCCCACCCGGCATGTCATTTCGAGCCCGCTCGACGGCATGCAATTCGACCGCTCGCCTGGCGTTCCCGCCATCGGTGTGCTGCACTGCGACCGCGACGCGCCTGGCAGCAATTACGCACCGGTGGGCAGTCGGGAGTTGCAGACAGCCGGGCTCGACGCGTTCCTGCTCGGGCATATCCACAAGCCGGACGCGTTGCGTCTGGAGGCGCCGATCGGGTATCTGGGATCGGTCACGCCATTGCGCAACACCGAAACCGGCGCGCGAGGCCCCTGGTTGCTGGAGGTCGATCGCAGCGGGCTGATTGCCATCGACCACTGGCCGCTCGCCGCACTGCGTTGGGAGACGCTGGATGTCTCGCTCGATGGCGTCGATACAGTCGCCGATGGCCGCAGCTGCTTGCTGCAGGCGCTGAACGCACTGGCCATGTCGCTGCCCACCACCCGCTTCGCCGCGCCGGCACTCGGTGTCAAGGTCCGCTTCACCGGTCGGACCGACCTGCGGCAGACGCTTGCGCAGGCGCTTGGCAACGATCTGTCGACCTGGTTGCATCTCGATCGTCAGGTCCAGGCCTGGATTCACGCTATCCGTTTCGACACCCGGCCTGTCATCGACATCGCCCGACTGGCCGAGCGTCGCGACCCGCTCGGCCTGCTGGCGTCGCGGCTGCTGCTCGTCGACAGCGCGCAGGAGTCACCACAGCGCCTGGCACTCATCAACGCGGCGCGCGATGTTCTTCAACACGCCGACAACGACACGACCTGGCAGGCACTCGACCGAACCCCGCTCAGCGACGAGCAGGTCGCCGCCATGCTGCGTGATACGCTGTCAACCGCGATCGACACGCTGCTTCGCCAGACCGTTGAGGAACAGGCATGAAACTGCGCAGACTCGATGTGCGCCGCCTCCCTGGCATCGACGCGCCATTGCACCTCGAAGCGCTTCCTGATGGCGTCATCGTGATCAGCGGACCAAACGCCTCCGGCAAGAGCAGTCTGCTGCGCGCCCTGCGTCACCTGCTCGCACCCCGCTCGGACGATCCGCCGGCGCTCGATCTGTCTGCCGAGTTCGATCGGCCGGAGCCGTCAGGCACGCGGCACTGGCGAGTCAGCCGCTTCGGGTCGGGGCAGTCCTGGTCGACACGTCTTGGCGACACCGCCTGGGAAGCGAGCGTTGCACCGTCCGGCCTGCCCGATCCGGATGCGCTGGAAGCCTGTTTTCTGCAGATCGACAATCTGCTCGATATCAGCCAACGCGACACCCGCTTTCTGGAACGCGTCAAACGCGACATGGCGGGTGGCTTCGACCTCGATGCGTTGAACAGCAACCGTGGACCGTTTCTCGTGCAACCCGGCGTCGACCGCACGTCGGCGCGCGAGCTCGCCGACGCCGAGAAGGCACTCGACGCCGCACGTGCCCACAATCAGCGGCTGATCCACGAGCGCGCCCGACTCCCCGAACTCGCTGCCGCCATCGATGCGGCCGCTGCCGCCGGGCGCTTCGCGCAGCGTTGCCGTGCAGCCAGCAAGCTGCTGCTGGCACGCCGTGAGCGGCGTGTCGCCGAACAGGCGCTGAGCCGTTTTCCCGCGCACATGCAGGCAACCCCCGGCGAGGCCGAGTTCAAGGCGATCGAGGCGGCTGTCGCCGAGGCGCAGGCGCGCTGCGATCGTTCCCGTCTCGAGCTCGCGCAGGGACAGGAACGCCTCGACAGCACCGGTATCGACCCGACAGCCGAGCTGCCCGATATCGGCCAGGCTCGGCGCTGGCTGCAGGCGCTCGGATTGGCCGATCAGGAACTCACCAGCGCACAGCAACGCTGTCAGCAGGCGCTTGTGACGCTCAATGCACGCGAACGTCAACTCGGTCGACCAGAAACGACGCACGATGCAGACAGTGAAACATCTGCCGCCGCGCTGCCGGCGCACGCCGATAATCACTGGCTGCATGCCGTCGAGCAGGCTGCCATCACGCTGCATCAGGCTGACCAGACGCTGTTGCAGCTGTCGGCCGCTGAGCGCGTTGCGCAGGCGCAGACCGGCGACACGACCGAGCGCCAATCACGCTTCCGGCAACAGCGCCGTCGCGAACTGATCGGCCTGGTGCTGATCGCCTCCGGTGCCGCCGCCACCCTGCTCGCTGGTGCTCTGACAGGGCAGACGATGCTGACCGCCGCGCCGTTGCTGGTGTTGATTCCCGGTGCCTGGTTGATGGCCACCACGCTTGGCCGGTCCGCGCCTGGCGAGATCGACCATGCGCAGCAGTCGGCATTGCGCGAAGACGCCGAGCGCGGTCGCACGGCGGCGCGAGAGACCCTGAGCACGCTTGCCGCCGATGCCGGTCTCGACACGCATGAGCCGCTGCTGGCCTGGAGCACCGAACAGCTGGCACGTCACCTCCACGCACTGGATGCGGCCAGAGAACGGTTTCTGACCGAACAGGCCTGTCTGCACGCGCTACGCACGCGGCGGGACGCATTGCGTGACCAGTTATGCGCTTTTCTGGAGACCGACAACCACGCAGCGTCTGTCGATACTGCCTGGTTGAGCACTCGGGTCGATGCGTTCGACAAACGCATCAACGCTGCCACTGCCGCTGCGGAAGCGCTGTCGACCACGCAGGCGCGACTCGCGCAGGAGATGGCCGATGCGGCCCGCGCCGAACAGTCGCTGCACGCGCTGTTTGCACGCTGCGAGCTGGCTGTCGACGCGCGCGACGCGATGGTTGCGCGCATTGCGCTGTTGCCGGAGTGGACGCAGGCGCGCGACGCACTCGCGCAAGCGCGGCTGGTCGAACAGACCCGACTGGCCGAGTTCGATGACCCGGACGGGCGACTGGCCAGCCTTGTCGACGACGACGATCTCGATGCGATCGACGCCAGCCGCCTGGAGGCAGATCGCATCGCCGAGCAATCGGCGGCATTGATCGCCGAACAACAAGCGATCATCGCGCGCATTCAGGAAGCCGAGCGCACCGCACCGCTCGATGCCGCCCGCGCGCAACGCGATCGAGTTGCAGACAGGGTACACGCGCGTCGCACCCACCGCCTGCAAGCCGAACTGGGCCGCTGGTTGCTGGCCAGCGTCGATGAGCAGAACCGCAGCCTCAACCAGCCGGTCGCCATCCAGCGCGCCAACGACTACCTGCGTGCGTTCACGCACGATCAGTTCGCGCTCGAGTTCGACGCACACGGCGCACCGACTGGACGGCATCTTCCGAGTGGCCAACGCCGGACGCCGGGCGAGCTGTCGGTCGGAACCCGCATGCAGCTGCTGATCGCACTCCGCGTTGCCTGGTTACGCACCCGCGAGGGAGAGGGTGGTCTGCAGCTGCCGCTGTTCCTTGACGAAGCGCTCACCACCACCGACCCCATGCGCTTTCATGCCATTGCCAGCGCACTGCATGCGCTTGCCGCCGACGAACAGCGCCAGGTGTTCTACCTCACCGCACAGGCCGAAGACAGCGCCCGCTGGCGCGCGGCTGCCGGTGCAGACAGCCATGCCGCCGCAGTCCATGGCATCCGACTGCCAGATGCCGTCGACACTGTTGCCGGACTGCCCAGCAATCTCGACGAGCTGGCGCTGGAACTGCCCGAGCAGGACGCCATACCACGCCCCGACGGGCCGTACCCGGCCGCGTATGCGCGTGCGCTCGGCGTGCCGCCGATCGATCCCGAGACCGGCAGCGCGCGGATCCATCCGTTTCATATCCTGCGTGATGATCTCGATCTGCTCTACCGACTGGTCAGCGATTACCGGATCCGCACGCTGGGGCAGTTGCAGAGCTTCCTCGACCGTGACGGCCTGAATGCCTTCGGCAAAGAGACCACCGAACGGTTGCGTCTGCGTCTCCGGCTGGTCGACGACTGGCTGCGCCACTGGCAGATCGGTCGCGGGCGCCGACTGCCGGCGTCCGCACTGCACGACTCACCGGTCGCCGGCTGGTCGGCGTCACTGACGGCCTTGTGCGAACGGGTCGAGCGTGAGGGAGAAGACGCTCGACGCTTCATCGCGTCACTGGACAGCGATCCGATTCCCCTGATCGGTCCGCAGCGCCGGGAAACCATTCGCGACTGGCTGATCGAAGCCGGCTACCTCGACACGCGGGAACCGCTCGACGCCGAGGAGCGCCGCCGCCGACTGCTCGGCCCCTGCCCCCCGGACCGGCTCAGAGACGTCGGCACGCTGCTACGCGGACTCGATGCCGGTGTCGGCGACGCACAACGCCAGCCAGACCGCGGTCAATCTGCATCGTATTGATGCCAGCATCCCGGCGATGCTCGACCAGCAGATGATCGGCCAACGCCACAACAACCCACCAAGCCATTGTTTCAATTGTGAACTTTTGATTTTCATGCAAGCTTTGTCAACTGTTGACAGTCTATTTTCAGGTCGCCATACTGGAAAAAACAGGAGATTCAGACGTGTCATCCAATCCACGTATCCCGTTTCACATGCCGACCGAGCCTGGCCCGAGCGGGCATCTCGACGGCAAACGGGTAGCGGTCAATCTGGTGGTCAATATCGAACACTGGCCGTTCGATCGGCCGATGCCGCGTGGACTGATGACACCTCCGCATGGCAAGGGCGGCGAGCCGCCGGATGTGGCCAACTTTTCCTGGGTCGAATACGGGTTGAGGCGGGGAATGCCCCGCCTGCTCGACACACTCGGTTCTCGTGGTCTGCGTGCTTCGGCCACCATGAACGCGAGTGTGGTCGAGGTCTACCCGGCGCTCGCCGAGCAGGTCGGCGACGCCGGATGGGATATTCTCGGTCATGGTGTCATCCAGCAATCGCTGAAGGTTGTCGACGATGAACGCGCTGTCATCGACCGCTCGATCGCGCTGCTCGAACGCTTTTATCAGCGCCCGGTCCGCGGCTGGCTTGGCCCGGGCATTGCGCAGACTGCGCAAACCCCCGAGCATCTCAAGGCCGCCGGCATCGACTACACGCACGACTGGATGGTTGACGATCAACCGGTCTGGATGACGACCGCCAACGGTCCGCTGCTCGCTCTCCCCTACACGCTGGAGCTGAACGATGTGCCGATCTGGGCGATCCAGGCGCATCCGTCGGACACCCTGCAGCGTCGCGTCGACAGCACGCTGAACGTGCTTTGTCGCGAGGCGGACCAGATGACCCAGATCCTGACCATCGCGCTGCATCCGCATCTGATTGCGGTCCCGCATCGCCTGCCCTATCTTGAAACCATGCTTGACCAACTGCTCGCCCATCCCGATGTCGTTTTCGCCACATCGAATCAGTTGGCAGACTGGTTTATTGCAACGTGTCCCGCTGATTCAGCATCCATGACCGTCGGAGGTTCCTGACATGAACAAACTGCTCGCTACAACCGGGCTGACACTTGCACTGTCCCTGGCCGCCTCGGCCTCGGCACAGACCACCTGGAACATGGCAACCCCCTACCCGGAAGCCGAGTTCCATACCCGCAACATCGCGCAGTTCGCCGAGGATGTGCAGGCGCTGACCGACGGTAATCTCACGATCACCGTGCATTCCGGTCAGTCGTTGTTCAACCATCCGGAAATCCGCCGTGCAGTGCGCACCGGGCAGGTCGATGCCGGCGAAATCATGATGGCCAACCTGGCCAACGAAGACCCGATCTTCGCCGTCGACAACCTGCCGTTCCTGATCGACGGCTACGAGAGCGCGCGGGTCCTGTGGGAAGCGCAGCGTCCGCTGGTCGAACAGCGGCTGCTCGACAACGGGCTGATTCTGCTCTACGCCGTGCCATGGCCTGGGCAGGGCTTCTTCACCACGACCGAACTGCAGACCGCAGACGATCTGTCCGGCTTGCGCTTCAGAACCTATAACGCCATTACCGCCAACATGGCGACGCTGATGGGCGCAACGCCGACCACCGTCGAAGCGGTCGAAATTCCACAGGCCTTTTCGGCTGGCATTGTTGATGCCATGGTCACCTCGGCAGCCACCGGCTATCGCACCGAAGCCTGGGAGTTCTCGAACTACTACCATGACCTCCAGGCCTGGCTGCCGAAGAACATGGTGTTCGTCAATCAGCGCGCGTTCAACCGTCTGAGCGAGGCCGATCAGGCAGCGGTGCTCGAAGCCGCTGCGGTCGCGGAAACCCGCGGCTGGGAGATGAGCGAGGCGGTGTTCACCGAGACGACCAACAACCTTGCGCAGCGGATCAATTACGTCGAGCCGTCAGACGCGCTGCGTGAAGGGCTGCGCGCCATCGGCGAGCAGATGGCCGCCTCCTGGGCCGCTGATGCCGGCGAGGATGGCGCATTGCTGCTCGAGGCGCTGCAGTAAGCAAACGCGCTTGCACCAGCGGCATTTCCCGGCCAGGGCAGCGAATACGGTGCCCTGGCCGTTTCACGTTCGACTGCACACCGCAGGAGTCAGCCCATCGTGATCGACCGGATACTCACCGTCGTTTTCAAGACCGCAGGTCTGGTGGCCGGCGCATTTCTGGTCATCATCGCCATTCTGGTCGTGGCGCAGATCACCGGTCGTCTGGTCGGGATTCAAGTGGTCGGCGCTGACGAGTTTGCTCGCTACTCGCTCGCCGCGACCAGTTTTCTTGGTCTGTCCTACGCGTTTCGCATGGGCGCTCACATCCGCGTCACACTGCTGGTCGATCGCTTCCCGAACGGGTTGCGGCGAGCCTTTCTGATCCTCGCGCTGCTGATCGGCATCGCCATTATCGGGTATCTCGCGTTCAATACCGTTCTGATGGTCATTGAAACCTGGGAGTTCAAGGAAATGTCGCCGGGGCAGATCCGTTATCCGTTGTGGATTCCACAGTTATCAATGGCGATCGGCATGGTGCTGTTCGCCGTGGCGCTACTGGAAGATCTTGGCCGTGTCCTGCTCGGCAAGGCGCCCAACTTCGAAGCCAACAAAGAATCGATGGGGCTGGACTGAGCCATGGACGTCGGAACGATCGGAATCATCGTCGCCATCGTGATGCTACTGATGCTCGCATCGGGCGTCTGGGTCGGCATCACACTCCTCGGCGTCGGGCTTTTCAGCCTGATGGTGTTTTCCAGCAGCGTCCCGGCCGGATCGGTCCAGGCGACGGTGGTCTGGGGGCAAAGCTCGAGTTGGGCGCTGACCGCCCTGCCGTTGTTCATCTGGATGGGTGAAATCCTGTTCAGAACGCGCCTCGCCAAGGACATGTTCGAGGGGCTGACGCCCTGGCTGAACAGCATCCCCGGGCGGCTCATTCACGTCAACGTGGTCAGTTGCGGCATTTTTGCCGCCGTCTCGGGGTCTTCTGCGGCGACCACCGCGACGATCGGGCGCATCACCATTCCCGAACTGCTTCGACGGGGCTACAACGAAAGCAAGGTCATCGGCAGCCTGGCCGGTTCGTCAACGCTCGGCTTTCTGATTCCGCCGTCGATCATCCTGATCGTCTACGGCGTCGCCGCCGACGTGTCGATCACCCGTCTGTTCATTGCCGGTGTGCTGCCGGGGCTGATGCTGATCGGGCTGTTCATCGGTTTTCTCCTGATCTGGTCACTGCTGAATCCGGCCAAGGTTCCCCCCGCCGAGCCGAGAATTCCTCTTGTTCAGCGTATCCGCAAGACCGCCCGTCTGTTCCCGATCATTCTCCTGATGGTTGCGGTGATCGGGTCGATCTATGCCGGCATTGCGACTGCGACAGAGGCCGCTGCAGTGGGTGTGGTCGGTGCGCTGGTGCTGTCACTCGCGACCCGCTCGCTGTCCTGGCAGAGCCTCAAGGAGAGCATCATGGGTGCCATGCAGACCAGCTGCATGGTCACGCTGATCCTTGCCGGCGCAGCCTTTCTGTCGGTTGCGATGGGCTTTACCGGGATCCCGCGCGAACTCGCTGCCTGGGTCGGTTCGCTGGGGCTGTCGCAGCTCGAACTGCTGCTCGCGCTCACCGTGCTGTTCATCGTGCTCGGCTGCTTTCTCGACGGCATCTCGATCGTCGTCCTGACCGCTGCGGTCATCATGCCGATCATCACGCAGGCGGGGATTGACCCGATCTGGTTCGGCATCTACATCGTGGTGGTGATCGAAATGTCGCAAATCACCCCGCCGGTCGGCATCAACCTCTTCATCATCCAGTCGATGACCGGCAAGAACCTGCTATCGGTCGCAGCCGCCGCGTTTCCATTCTTCCTGCTGCTGGTGCTGGCAACCATCCTGCTGATCCTGTTTCCGGAAATCGCGACCTTCCTGCCCGACACCATCCGTCGTTAAAACGCGCCGCAAGCAGCAGTCAATCGCTGCTGCCGGTCACAGCATTGCGCAGCGCGCGATCGAGATCGTCCCAGAGGTCCTCGACATGCTCTACGCCGACGCTCAGCCGCAGCAGCGACGGCGGCAGATGCTCCTGCCCGGCGAGGGCGGCGCGGCGTTCCATTGACGACTCGACCCCTCCCAGGCTGGTGGCGTGGCGGATGACCCGAACACTGGCGCAGACTCGATCAGCGACAACCGCACCACCAACGGTGTCAAACGACAGCATGGCGCCGAAACCGTCGAGAACGCGACAGGCAATCGCATGCGTCGGATGTGACGCCAGCCCGGGATAGCGCACCTGCTCGACATGCGGATGCGAGAGCAGCCGCTCCGCCAGCAGCATCGCCGAGCGTTGCGCGTAATCGAGACGCAGCGCCAGTGTTCGCGCACCACGCAACGCCAGATACGATTCCAGCACACCGGGAGTGGCCCCGTTGAGTGCGCGCGAACGGCGCAGCGCCGCCGCGAGCTCGGCATCGCGCGTCACCAGCACCCCGGAGAGCAGGTCGGAATGGCCACCGATGAACTTGGTCACCGATTGCAACGACACCGTGGCCCCCAGGTCCAGAGGCCGTTGATTGAGCGGCGTCGCGAAGGTGTTGTCGACCACCACCAGCGCGTTCGCCGCAGCTGCAGCACGGCAGATCGGCGCCAGATCCGCCACTGTCAGCAGTGGATTCGACGGCGACTCGAGCCAGATCAGCTGCGCCGTCTCGCAGGCATCGATCCATGCCTGTGTCTGGTCGAGCGCCAGCCGGCGCAGCGACCAGCGCCCGCTGACCTCACCAGCGGCAACCAGTGCGCTCACGCCCTGATAGCAATCGTCGGGGAGGACCACTTCCGCGCCGACCGGCAACTGATCAAGCACAGCAGCCACCGCCGCCATCCCGGAGGCAAAGCTGATCGCCTCGCCAGACTCGAGATCACCCAGCACGGCTTCGAGCGCTTCCCATGACGGGTTACCGTCATTGCGCGCGTAACTTCTTTCGGTACCGGTCAGAAAGCTCGACGCCGGCGTCAACGGTGGATTCAGCGCCATGCCGGCAGCGCGTGCACGCCCGCCGGCAACCAGTCGCGTCGCCAGCCGCAGTGGCCGATCGGTTGCATCATCACGCATTGTTTTTCTCACCCAGGCAGACAGGTGGTACCAGTGCGCCGGCGGATCAGCCCGCCTCGTCAGCACCACCGAGCAACGCCACCCGCCAGGCAGCTGCATCGAAGCCGATCAGCACCTGCTCGCCAAGCTCGATCACCGGCCGCCGGATCAGCGTCGGGTGTGCGATCATCAGCGCAAGCGCACGCGCCTCATCCAGCTCGGCACGGGCCTCGTCCGACAGCCGCCGCCAGGTCAGCCCGCGACGGTTGATCAGCGCTTCCCAGCCGCGACTGGCCATCCAGACCGGCGCCCGCTCGGCCACCACGCCAGCGCGCTTGTAGTCGACGAAGGTGTATGTGATCGGATGGTCGTCGAGCCAGGTGAAGGCTTTCTTCATGGTATCGCACTGGCGAATGCCGTAAATCCGGCATTCAGGCAGAGGACTGGAGTCAGCCATGGGCGTGTCTTCTGGTTGCCGCAATCAGGACTGTGACTGTACACCATGACGGTGCCGCGGTCATGGTTGCCGACCGCGCTGGTCACGGTCGGCCGGCCTGCGCATGCACCGGCGTCGCCATACCGAGTTGCCGCGCCTTGATCTGAAACGCCAGATACCGCGAGTAATTGCGCGCCTGCTGCAGGTTTCCACCCTGAAACCAGAGGCCGGGCTGTCGCGTCGGCTTCCACATGTTGCGCAGCTCCCCCTCCCAGGGACCAGGATCGCGAGCGGTGCCGGACCCGAGCCCCCAGATGGGTCCGACCCGCTCGGCCACCTCCGGCGAAATCAGCTGTTCCACCCACCCGTTCATCGGTCCATAGCCGGTCGCAAGAACGATCAGGTCTGCAGGAAGCACGCTGCCGTCGGTCAGCGTCACCGAACGGCGGTCGATGCTGGCGATACCGACTCCGCTGCGCAGACTGATGTCGCCCGAGGCAACCAGCGCACAGGCGCCGACGTCGATGTAATAACCCGAGCCACGCCGGAGATACTTGAGATGCAGCCCCGAGTCGTCCTCACCGAAATCCAGCTGAAAACCGACCGCTTCCAGCGATCGATAAAACGCGGCATCCTGCTGCCGTACCCGCTCCCAGATCGGTTTGTGGAACTGTGGCAACACGCCGAACGGGATCGAGGCGAGGTAGAAGTCCGCCGCCTCATGATCGAATCCCGACTGCACCGCCTGTTCCGAATACAGCGGCGAGAGCACGGTGTTCATCTGCGTCTCGGAGCGGACCACCAACGTCGATGAGCGTTGAATCATGGTCACATCCGCGCCGTGCTCCCAGAGTGCTGCACAGATGTCATGCGCCGAATTGTTGGCACCGAGCACGACACAGCGCTTGCCTGCCCAGGCGTCCGGCCCGGGGTGCGCGCTGGAGTGGTGCAGATCACCCTCGAAGCGTTCGGCACCCGGAATCGCGGGGACTGCCGGCACCCCCGACATGCCGGTCGCCAGTACCAGCTGCTTGGGCCGGATGATCACGTCCTGACCATTCCGCTCGACATGCACCTCCCAGGTCTCGGTCGCCTCGTCGTAGCGGGCGCTGCGGCACGGGCTGTTGCCCCAGACATCGAGCTCCATGACCTGCGCGTAATGTTCCAGCCAGTCAGCCAGCTTGTCCTTGGGCGAGAACACCGGCCAGTTGGGCGGGAACGGCAGATACGGCAAATGGTCGTACCAGACCGGATCGTGCAGACACAGCGACTTGTAGCGCCGCCGCCAGGCGTCACCAGGGCGGGCATGCCGATCGATCACCAGCGTCGGCACGTCGAGTCGGGCAAGCCTGGCGGCCAGCGACAGACCACCCTGCCCGCTGCCGACAATCAGACAGTAAGGCTGCTCGTCGACACCGAGTCGGCGCTGGCGATCGGCGCGACGCTCTGACCAGGTCCGGCGCCCCGGCTCGATACCATGCTGCACGCCGCGCGCACGGTGCGGACCAACCGCCTCCGGGGCGGCATGCAAGCCCTGCATCGCGGTCAGCAATGTCCAGCAACGGCCGTCGCGCAACCGGACCAGTCCCCGCCCGCTGGCCTGAGCAGTCCGAAAGCGGAACACGGCCTCGATCACGCCATCGTGCTCGCGCGCATCGCCATCGAGCGCGAATTCGCTGGCGCGAGCGTGTGCTGCCGTGGCCCGCAGCATGGCGTCAATCTGCTCCACTCCCTCGGCGGTGACCAGGTTCCATGAGAAGATGACCAGATCACGCCAGTAACTGTCTGGCCCAAACAGCTTCACCGCAGCTGTCGTATCGGCGCTGGCAAGCGCAGCGGCAAATGCTTGCAACCAGTTCGCAGCGGCGGCATTGATCGCTGCACCGCCGAGCCTGCCAGCGACGGGAAAATGGCGTCTGTTTCGCGTCAGCACGGGTGATGAACCTCCTGCAGACCATGCACCGGCGTGTCGAGACCAACCTGCCGAGCCTTCAGTTGCAACGCCAGAAAACGTGAATAATGGCGAGACTGATGCAGATTTCCGCCATGGAACCAGAGCCCCGGCTGACGGGTCGGTTTCCACATGTTGCGCAACTCACCTTCCCAGGGGCCAGGATCTTTCGGCGTGTCGGACCCGAGCCCCCAGCATTTGCCGACACGATCAGCAACGTCCTGCGAAATCAGCTTTGCTGCCCAGCCATTCATCGAACCATAGCCGGTCGCGTAGACAATCAGATCGGCAGGCAGCTCGCTGCCATCACTGAGCGTGACCGATCGCGGGTTGATCCGGGCAATCGTCACGCCACTGCGTAACCCGATCGCGCCACTCGCCACCAGCTCCGATGCGCCGACGTCGATGTAGTAACCGGAACCACGCCTCAGGTACTTCAAGAACAGCCCCGAGTCGTCGGCGCCGAAATCGAGCAGGAAACCCGCAGCGGCGAGCCGCCGGTAGAGGTCGGCATCACGCGCACGGATGGTGTCGAAAGCCGGTTTCTGCACGGTCGGCAGCACGCGATAGGGAATCGAGGCAAACAGCAGATCGGCAGCGTCGTGATCGATGCCGTTGCGCACCGCGTCTTCGGAATAGAGCGGCCCGAGCACCACGTCCATCAACGACTCCGATCGGACGATGTGGGTTGATGAACGCTGAATCATGGTGACCTCGGCGCCCGCCTCCCAGAGCGCCGCGCAGATGTCATGCGCCGAGTTGTTGGAGCCAAGCACGACGCAGCGCTTGCCGGCCCAGGCATCCGGGCCCGGATGCTGGCTCGAGTGATGCAACTCGCCCTCGAACGACTCGGCACCCGGAATGTCCGGGATGTTCGGCACGCCCGACATGCCGGTGGCGAGCACCAGCTGCCTGGGTCGCAACACCAGATCCTCACCATCACGAGTGACGTGGACCTCCCATTCGCCGGCATCGGCGTCGTAGCGCGCATGCCGACACTCGGTCGATCCCCAGTAATCGAGCTCCATGACGCTGGTGTACATTTCCAGCCAATCGCCGAGCTTGTCCTTGGGCGTGAAGACCGGCCAGTTATCCGGAAACGGCAAATACGGCATGTGGTCATACCAGACCGGATCGTGCAGGCACAGCGACTTGTACCGTTTGCGCCACGAATCACCCGGCCGGGCGTTCTTCTCGACAATCAGCGTCGGCACATCGAGCTGGCGCAGCCGCGCGGCAAGCCCGATTCCGCCCTGACCGCCGCCGACGATCAGACAATACGGCTGCGTGGTGACGCCGAGCGCACGCTGCTCGGCCTCGCGGTTTTCCAACCAGGTACGGCGATCGCGCGCCACGCCGTGCTCAACGCCTTTCGGCCGCGCATGGCCGATCCGTTCCGGGTGGTCACGCAGCCCGCTCAGCGTGGTGAGCAAGGTCCAGCAGCGCCCATCGCGCAGTCGCAGGATGCCGCGGCCGGTACCGACGGCAGTCTGGAAACTGAACCAGGCCTCGGTGACGCCATCGGCCACACTGGCATCACCCTCCAGCGCAAAATCACTCGCGCGCGCCACCGGTGCCGTGGCCGTTGCCATCTCGGCAATGGCGGCGCGGCCTTCGACGGTCTTGATGTTCCAGGTGAAGGCAACCAGATCGCGCCAGTAACTCTCATCGCCAAACACTGTCGCGGCACTGCCCGGATCCGCTCCGGCCAGCGCCCGCTCGAAGGTGTGCAACCAGTTGCGCACCTGCCCATTCGCGTCGGTCTGTTCGACCATCTTCCACTCCTCCTCGTCGCGCCGTGACGGCCGGCCTGCCCGTTATCGGGAATGACAAGCTGACCCGGCATTGTCTTGTTTTATTGTCTGTTGGCGAGTCTAGCGCGAAGCAGGCGGGTGGTGACAAGCGAAACAGGCGGCTCAGCGCTGGCGGTGCAGACGTCGATAACGTTGCGGGCTCATGCCGGTCCAGTTGCGAAAGGCGCGCGAAAAGGCCGACAGTTCGGAGTAACCGAGATTGAAGGCAATCTCGGTCAACGGCAGGTCGGATTCACGCAGGTAGTGAATCGCAAGATCCTCGCGCGCCGCCCTGAGCAGATCGGTAAACACGACGCCATGCTCGCGTAACAGCCGACGCAGCAAGGTATCGTGCACGCCGAGGATGGTGGCGATCTCGGTCAGCGTCGGCTCGGCACTGCCGAGGTTGAGCTTGATCTGGTTGCGGATGGTCTCGACCACATCCTCGGCATGTCGAAGCGCCTGCAGACGCTGTTCGAGCATGGGCCTGATGACGGCAAGCAGATACGGATCGGCGTCAGGCATCGGCGTGTCGAGATCAGCATGTGCGAACGCAAATGCGTTGGTGCGTCTGCCGAAGCGCACCGGCGCTCCGAACACGCGTTCGTGCTCGTCATGTTCGTCCGGCCGCTCATGCTCGAAACGCACTTCGAGCGGATTCCATGACGGACCGAGCGCACTGCGAAACACGTTGCAGAACATGCCGAGCGAGAGCTCGGCATCCTGCCGTCGATGCGGGATCCTGGCATCAAGGATGCGATAACTGAGCCACAGCACGCCGTGATCATTGATGACCGAGAACGCCGTCTGGCTCTGGTGTGCCGGAAAGTAGTGCTCCATGGCGTGGATCGCCGCGCGGAGTGTCGGCGATGACAGCGCCGCATAACCGATGAGACCAAGCTGGCGGGGCTGAAAGCGGCGACCGAACTCGAGCCCGATGTTGTCATGCCCGGTCTGCCGCGCAGCGAGCTCGAACAGACGGCAATAACGCTCCAGAACCAGCTCGTTGACCGGGCTCTCGGTATCACGGAGCGCCAGATCCGCCATGCCGAAAATTCGCTCGGCATCGCCGCCGAAACGGACAAACAGCTCCGCCGCACCGGTTGTGGCCGATGCCAGGACTCGCGCCGGTGGCACCAGAGCGACCGGCCTCGATCTGGTCACGTTTGCCAATGCGGACAGCCTCGAATGGCGCGGAAGGTCGAAGCACGCCACTGTTTGCAGCTGCAACGATTCCACAAGATACCGTCTTGAGTATATGTCTGTGGTGCCGCCAATGCCATTACCGTCGATCGGCGTGTCGTGTCAAATCAGCGCGCAGCAATGTCAAGCAGGATCTCCAGCGCGTCAACATTCTGGAATCAAACAATCATGATCCGCGTCAGGCTCGCTGATCGACAACCAGAGGAGACTCATCATGTTCACGTCACTGGCTGGACGCAGCGTCATCGTCACCGGCGGCTCCAAGGGGATCGGCCTCGGTATTGCTGCGGTGTTCGCGCGGCACGGCGCGCAGGTCACGATTGCCGCACGTGGCGCCGAAGCGGCCGAGGCCGCTGTTGCGACGCTGCAGGCGGCCGGCGGCAAGGTGCGCTGGAGTGCGTGCGATGTCACGGATTTCTCCAGCGTGGAAGCCATGGTCAATGAGGCCGCCGCTGCGCAGGGCGGCCTGGATGTCCTGTGCGCCAATGCCGGAATCTTCCCGCAGACCAAACTGGTCGACATGGATCCTGCCGAGTGGGATCACGTCATGGCGACCAATCTGCGTTCGAGCTTTTTCTGTGTCAAGGCGGCGATTCCGCACTTTGAAAAGGCTGGCAAGGGCCGCGTGGTGCTCACTTCGTCGATCACCGGGCCGGTGACAGGTTTCCCCGGCTGGGCGCATTACGGTGCATCGAAAAGCGGTCAGCTGGGTTTTCTGAAAACGGCTGCCATGGAGCTCGCCCGCTACAACACCACCATCAATGCCGTCATGCCGGGCAACATCTACACGGAAGGCTTGCAGGACCTTGGTCAGGAGTACCTCGATACCATGGCGGCGTCGATTCCACTGGGTCGCCTGGGCGCGGTCGACGACATCGGCAATGCCGCGCTGTTCTTTGCATCGGATGAAGCGGCTTACGTCACCGGGCAACAACTGGTGATCGATGGCGGCCAGATTCTCCCCGAGTCGCTCGAAGCGCTGGGCGAGATCTGAGCAGCGTCGGACGCAGACGCCGTTGACCGCGAGGTGATGCATGGCAGGCAGCAACAGACCGCTGGCCGAGCAATTGGCCGCGCTCGAAAAACTGGCAACCCGATCGATCAGCCACTGGCCCGTGCCCGTTGATGCCAGTGTCGAGTTGATCAACGTCTCTGAAAACGCCACCTATCTGATCGCCTGGCCTGACGGCAAGGCGGTGTTGCGTGTCCATCGCGCCGGCTACCACACACGACGGGCGATCGAGTGCGAGCTGGCGTGGTCGGACGCACTCGATCAGGATGGTGGTGTGCCGACCCCAGCCGTGATTCCGACCCGCGATGGCGCGCGCATTCTCGCCGGCGATGTGCCTGAGCTCGGTGAAACCCGCCACATGGTGCTGTTCGAGTTCCTCGACGGCGCGCAGCCCGATGAGTCCTCCAACCTGAGCGCAGCGTTTTTCGAACTCGGCACCATTGCTGCGCGGACGCACAGCCACTCTGAGCGCTGGCGCCGTCCGCAACCGTTCGAACGGCTGACGTGGAATCTCGACAGCATCTTCGGAACGTCACCCAACTGGGGACACTGGCGGGATGCACCGCATGTCACGCCTGACATCCGCGACATCCTGACCCGAGTCGAACAGACTGTGAGCAGGCGGCTGACCGCCTTCGGCACCGGGCCCGAGCGTTACGGACTCATCCATGCTGACATGCGCCTTGCCAACCTGCTCATCAGCCCGAGCGGCATGACCCGGCTGATCGATTTCGATGACTGCGGATTCGGCTGGTTTCTCTACGACTTTGCAACCGGCATCAGCTTCATCGAGGACCATCCACAGATTCCAGCGCTGAAGGACGCCTGGGTCAACGGGTATCGCAAGGTCCGCGTGCTCGGCGACGTCGAGGAACGCGAGATCGACAGCTTCGTGATGTTGCGCCGACTGGCGCTGCTTGCCTGGATCGGCAGCCACATCGAAGCCCCGGAGCCTCAGCAGCTGGCGCCGGATTTTGCCCGGGTATCGGCGGAGCTCGGTGAGCGCTATCTGACGCAGCTTGGCTGAATCACGCACTGACGCCGACGTCGCGCGTTACCGCCGAGCGCAGCGCACGCCGTGTCAAGTCACGACGGCGGCGTGTCAAGTGCCGGCCGCCGGCTCCTGACAGACTGCCGTATCGCGATGTCGATGCCACCACGAGGAATCTGCCGATGAGTCTGGAAAAACTCGACTTTCTTGAGCGCTCGAAAGCGTTCTGGAATCCCGGCAAGACGCAGGACTGGCAGGACATGGGCGTCGATCTCGTCATCGATCGGCGCGAGCGCTATTTCCTCTACGACATGGACGGCCGTCGATTGATCGATGTCCACCTCAATGGCGGCACATACAATCTCGGACATCGGCATCCGGAACTGGTCGAGGTGCTGAAAGCCGGTACCGAGCGCTTCGACATGGGCAACCACCATTTCCCGGCACTGGCGCGGACTGCGCTTGCCGAGGCGCTGGCCGCCTGTGCGCCGTCTCCCGAACTGCGCTATACCGCGTATGGCTCGGGCGGTGGTGAAGCCATCGACATCGCGCTGAAGACTGCACGCAATGCCACGCGCAAACGCAAGATCGTCTCGATCATCAAGGCCTATCACGGCCATACCGGGCTGGCAGTGAAAACCGGGGATGAACGGTTTTCGCGGCTGTTTCTCTCCGAAGACCGCGAGGGGGAGTTCGTGCAGGTGCCGTTCAACGATCTCGACGCGATGGAGGACGCCCTGCGTGGCCGTGATGTGGCGGCAGTGATCATGGAGACGATTCCGGCGACGTATGGATTCCCGATGCCTGCTGTCGGTTACCTCCCGGCGGTCAAGGCGCTGTGCGAGCGCTATGACGCGCTGTACATCGCCGACGAGGTGCAGACCGGGCTGATGCGCTGCGGAGAACTCTGGGGATGCATGCGCTACGGTGTCGAACCCGACATCATGGTCACCGGCAAGGGTATCTCCGGCGGCATGTATCCGATCGCCTGCACGCTGATCTCGGAGAAATGCTCGGGTTGGTTGCGCGAAGACGGCTTCGGCCACATCTCGACCATGGGCGGTGCCGAACTCGGTTGTCTCGTCGCCATGAAGACACTCGAGATCGTCCAGCGCCCCGAGGTCAGAGCCATGGTCCACTTCATCGCCGACTATCTGCGCGCGGGCCTCGATCAGATCCTGTCCGAGCACCCCGAGTTCTTCATCGGCATTCGTCAGCACGGTGTGGTGATGGGCCTCGAGTTCAACCACCCGCAGGGTGCGAAATACGTCATGAAGTGGCTGTATCAGAATGGTGTCTGGGCGATATTTTCCACGCTCGATCCGCGCGTCCTGCAGTTCAAGCCCGGCCTGCTGATGACACAGCCCGAGGCCGAAGAGCTGCTGAGGCGCTTCGAGATCGCTGTCGAGCAGGCAGCCGACGAAGTCATGGGCAAGCGGCGGAGGGGGCATTGATGGAGCCGCAGATCCGCAGCCTGATCGACATCTCGCAGACACCGGCTGCGTATCAGGCGCAGGCCGACCTGCTGCTCGAGCGCGCACACTGGGCAGCAACCCTCTTCGGCCGGCTCGATCTCGACAGCACCCGACGCATTGCCGGCGCGGTTGCCGATGCCGCGCATGCCGGCGCCCGACACTTCGCCGAGCTCGCCGTCAACGAGACAGGATTCGGGATTGTCGCTGACAAGACCCGCAAGAACGAACTGACCGCGCACCCCATCATCGAGTACTACCGCGATCAGGATTTCGTCAACCCACGACTCGACCACGCACGTCGATTGGTCGAGATTCCACGACCGGCAGGAGTGATCTTCGCGCTGACGCCGTCGACCAATCCGATCGCCACGCTGAACTACAAGATCCTGCTGGCGATGATGACGCGCAATGCCATCATCATCAGCCCACATCCGGCGGCGCGAACCTGCAGCATCGAAGCCGCGCACGCGCTTTCGGCTGCTGCTGTCCGGGCCGGCGCCCCGGACGGCGCGATCCAGATCATCGAACACCCGAGCATCCCGCTGGTCGAGGCTGTCATGCGCGCGCCGCGAACGCGACTGATACTCGCAACAGGCGGCAACCCGATGGTGCGCGCTGCCTACGGCTCGTCCAACCCGGCCATCGGGGTCGGGGCCGGCAATGCGCCCGCCTTTGTCGACAGCAGTGCCGATATCGAGCAGGCGGCGAAGCAGATCGTCGAGAGCAAACACTTTGACAACTCGACGCTGTGCACCAACGAAAGCGTGATCATCACCGTGCCCGAAGTCGCCGAGCGTCTGCAGCGCGCGCTGAAAACCGCCGGTGCGCATTTCTGTGATGCCGAAGAGGTTCAGGCGCTGCGACGGTTCCTGTTCCACGACCGGGGCTTCAACGTCGAAGCACTCGGCCGTGATGCGACCTGGATCGCTGCCGAGGCTGGCATCAGGGTTTCTCCCAGAACGCGGATTCTGGTCGCGCCGATCCGCCAGATTGGTGTCGAAGAACCACTCAGCCGGGAAAAACTCTGTCCGGTAGCGGGTTTTCTGGTGGCCGGCAATCGCGCGCAGGCGATGCGCCAGGCGCGCGGCATGCTCAGGCTGGCCGGAGCAGGACACTCGGCGGCAATCCACGCCCGCGACGCGGAAGCCATCCTGCGCTATGGCGCTGAAGTCGAAGCGTACAGGATCGTGGTCAATGCACCCTGCTCGCAGGGTGCGGCCGGGTTTGCCACCCAACTGGCCCCGACCTTTACCGTCGGCACCGGCTACTTCGGGCGATCGTCGATCGGCGAAAACGTCGGCCCCCAGCACCTGGTGCACTGGACGCGCGTCGCGCTCGGAAATGACGATCGTCAATCGCTGGAAGCGTTCGAAGGGATCCACCTCGACCTGCCGGGCGCACTGCGACCGGCTCCGGCCGATGGCGTACCGAGCGCTGCGCGGCAAGACGAACGATTCCGCCCAGGCGGCCAACAACGGCGACAGGACACCACCGGGCCGGCGCCTCACCCGTCCGCCGTCGGGGCTGGCCTCGACCATGAGTCCCGCGAGGAACTTCGGCGGATCATCGCCGAAGAACTGCGGGCATTGCTGAAACGCTGAGTCACGGGACCCCTGGATCATGGCCGACCTGCGCACATTCATTTTCATCGACCAGTTGCAGCCGCAAACGCTCGCCTATCTCGCGACCTGGATGCGGGGCAGCTTGCCGCGCAGTCGGATGGCTGCACAGATCATCGAGATCGCGCCCGGGCTCGATATCGAGGCGCTGACCGACGTGGCGCTGAAGGGGGCAGACGTCGCTGCCGGCCTGCTGGTCGTCGAACGGCAGTTCGGCACCCTCGAATTCCACTCGCGATCAACTGCCGAGGTGCAGGCTGCGGGGCGGGCGGTGCTCGAAGCACTCGGTGCCACCCCCGACGACGCATCCCCTCCGCAGGTGCTCGCATCAACGTTGGTCACGCGCATCGATCGGCAGCATGCCTTTCTGGTCAACCGCAACAAGCTTGGTTCGATGCTGCTCGCTGGCGAAAGCCTGTATCTGCTGGAATGCCAGCCGGCCTCCTACGCGATCGTCGCCTGCAACGAAGCTGAAAAACAGGCGAACATCAAACTGATCGACCTGCGCATGATCGGCGCAAACGGCCGGCTCTACATCGCCGGGGACGAAGCGGAAGTCCGCACCGCACGGGATGCGGCCGAGACAGCGCTGAAGGAACTGGCCGATCGACAGTCACCACGCCGCGCAGTGGCACACGGTATACGGCGGCATCCGGCTGGATGGAGTGTACCGTGACTGATCTGCGTGCGATGATCCGCGAAATCCTTGCCGAGGAACTGGCCCGGCTCGGTCATGCCGACAGCCAGACTGTCCGGGTCGAGACGGTGCGCATCGACTCCGATCAGGACGTGCTGAACTTTGCTTTGCGCGTTCTCGAGCTTGCCGAGGACCCACGGTTCAGGGATGCGCTTGCTGCCGGCGAGTATCGTTTCCAGCTGCGTGATGACGAGCGACGCCACCGATCGGCGGCAACGACGCCTCGAACCACGGCCAGCCACGCGGTCACCGGGCCCTACCGCTTGACCAGCGGCTTGCTGACCGAGCGGCATGTCGCCGCCCTCGACGAAGAGCAGCGCAGCATCGAGATCACGCCCGCCGTTCGACTGACACCGCTGGCGCGTGACGAACTCCGACGCAGAGGCATCAACATCAGGAGAGTCAAGGGATGATCAAGGGAACCGTCACCGGGCAGGTCTGGTCCAGCAGGCGGCTCGCAGCCGTCCCGACCGGTGCTCTGCTGGAAGTGCAGACCGAGACCGGAACTCGGCTTATCGCGCTCGACCCACTCGGCTGCGCCGTCGGCGAGACAGTGCTGGTGACGCAGGGCTCGGTGGCCGCAGCCTGGTTCAAGGATGCGAATGTGCCGATCGACGCATTGATCATCGGTTCGATCGACACCGCATGAGGCAGTTGACCGCTGCTTCATCAGCCCTTATCACGCCCACCTGCCGCATGGGCGCACGACGTTGAACACCGACCGGTCAGCAGACCGATACAGAGGAATGACACGATGGCAAATCAGGCAATCGGCATGATCGAAACCCGCGGCTTTGTCGCCGCACTCACTGCAGCCGACGCGATGGTCAAGGCGGCCAACGTCCAGATCGTCGCCCGCAACGATATTGGTGGCGGGCTGGTCTCGGTCGTCGTCAATGGGGATGTCGGCGCTGTCAAGGCAGCGACCGAGGCTGGCGCCGAGGCGGCCAGTCAGATCGGCGAGGTGATTGCAGTCCATGTGATTCCGCGACCACATCCGGATCTCGCCAAGCACTTCGGCGCTGCGGCGGGCGGCAAGTAACACCGGCGTGGCGCGCAGCGGGCGCCACGCAGACCGGCTTTCGACGAGGCGATGAGCATGACGCAATTGCGGGTGTATCTGCGTATCAACGACCTACAGCCACAGTTTGCGGCCTGTCTCTCGACACCAACGCGTGCGCGTGGTTATCCACCATTCGAGGGGCAGCACAGCCTGATTGTTGAAGTGTCGCCAGCGCTGGCCATTCATCGGATTGCCGATCTGGCGCTGAAAGCCGCTCCGGACATGGAACCCGGCATTCTTTACACCGAGCGGCAGTTCGGCCTGCTCGAACTGCACGCCGACGACGCCGATCAACTCGACCTCGCAGGCGAGGCGATTCTCGCCGGAATCGGCGCCAGCGCCGACGATCAGCTGCAGCCACAACTGCTGTTTGACGACATCATTGACACTCTGTCCGATCAGCATGCCATCATCCTCAACCGGTCCCGCGAGGCGTCGATCCTGGTCCCCGGCACCGATCTGCTGATTGTCGAAATGACGCCGGCGCTGTTCGCCTGCGTCGCCGCCAACGAGGCGGAACGTGCCGCGCCACTCGCGGTACTGAACGATGTGCAGATGATGGGCGCATCGGGACGCATTTTCATGTCGGGGGTGCGCGAGGATCTGGAGCGGGCCCGCGAGGCAATCAACAAGACACTGCTTGTCGTATCGGGACGGTGAGTCGCTGCATCCGACACGCTGTCGGCAGTTGAAAGAACAGGACTTGTTTCCAGTAACAACAGGTGTAAACTGTCGACTATCAAGATGGGTAAAACCCACGTCCGTCGTTTCGAGCCATGTCCCGCATGCGTTTCGACACTGAACGGGACAAAGAAAAGCAATCCGCCGATGATCGGATTGTCCAACGCAGGAGGAGTGCAACATGAGCATGACCAGACGTCGGTTCCTCGGAACCACGGGCGCGGCCATTGCCACCGCCTATCTCGCCAAGTACGGTATTTCCAGCGCCAAGGCCAACCAGCCGGTGAGAATCGGCGGTCAGGGCGCATTGTCCGGAGCGCATGCCGACTACGGCCGGCAGATGCGCATGGGTGCCGGGCTTGCCATTGAAGAACTGAACGCCAATGGCGGCATTCTCGGCCGGCCGGTCGAGTTGAATTTCGTCGACGAAGAGCTCAATCCTACCGTCGCAACGCGCAACGTGCGCCGTCTGGTTGACGACTGGGGTGCCGATTTTCTGTTCGGCGTCGACTCGAGTGGTTCGGCCATGGCCGTCGGTCCTGTGCTGCAGGAAGTCGACCGTATCTGCGTGTTCACCCATGCTGCCACACAGCGCCTGACCGAGGAGCTGTGTTATGAGCAGGGGATTCGACAGATTTTCCGCTCCGCAGTGCCGGTGTATCAGGATTCGATCCTGGCTGCGCGCATCTTCGCCGAGCGCGAGGATATCACTCGCTGGGCGAACATCGGCGCTGACTACGAATATGGTCGAGTGTGCTGGGCGTTGTTCAAGCATGAACTCTCGCGTCTGCGTCCCGATGTCGAGTTTGTCGCCGAAGCCTGGGCTCCGTTCCAGACCATCGACTTCAGCGGTCATGTGTCATCGGTGATGGCGCGTCGCCCCGACGCCGTGTTTGCCACCCCATGGGGTGGCGAGGCGGTCACCATGCTCCGCGCAGCACTGCTGCAGGGCGCCTTCACCACGCTCAAGGCCTGGTGGCAGGCAATGGGTGGATCAGTCGATGCGCTCGAAGGCATCGCCGGGCAGATCAATCAGTTCGACGACAAGCTCTGGGGAACGGCGCGCTATCTGTTCAACGCGCCCGAAGAGCGTACCCGTGCCGAAAACGACGTCTTCCTGGCCGCCTTCATGGATCGCTGGGGGCGTTTCCCCAACTATTCTGCCGAGTGCAGCTATGCCGCCGTCTACTCGCTGGCCAAGGCTTGCGAGCTCGCTGGCACCACTGATACGGCTGTCGTCACCGAGGCGATGGAAGGCATGGAGATCGTCACGCCCGGGGGTGTGCGTACCTACCGAGCCGAAGATCACCAGGCAGTCTATTCGGTCCCGGCCGGACGCATTGTTCGGACCGACGAATGGCCGATTCCGGTGGTTGGGGCCGACATGGTCTCCATTCCTGCCGACGACTACTACCGCCACCCTCCGTTCGATCCGATCGAACTCTGACGTCGTCAGCGTTGACGGCGTCGATCGCCCCATGCCCGCACGTCCGTGCGGGCATGGGTGAACTGTGGCTTGCCGAGCACGGCTGAGTGGCCGATCGGTCTGCCCGGAATAACGGAGTCAAACGTGGACATCTATCTGTATCAGGGGTTGACCGGCCTGACTCAGGCCATGTACCTGTGGCTGCTTGCAGCCGGGTTGACCATTGCCTTCGGCGTACTCAAGGTTCTGAATTTTGCGCATGGGGCGCTGTTCATGGCCGGTGCGTACATGGCGGTGACGTTCTACGGCATTCTCGGGTGGAATTTCTGGCTGGCGATTCTGATCGCCTGCGCGGTGATCGCCGTACTCGGTGCGATCATGGAAGTGTTCTTCTTCCGCAAGATTTACCATCTGGACCTGCCATTCCAGTTACTGCTGACCTTCGGTTTCGTCCTGATTCTGGATGACCTCGCGAAGATGATCTGGGGCGGAATGTTCATTGCTCCTCCGATACCGGAAATCTTCCTCGGCTTCGTCATGGTTTTCGGGCGCCCTTTCCCCTATTACAACCTGTTCATCCTGTTCATGGGATTGCTGGTTGCTGTACTGATCTGGCTGCTGTTTGACAAGACCTGGTGGGGCAAGACCGTCCGTGCGGCAGCCTGGAACCGGGAAATGGGCCGGATGCTCGGTCTCAACGTTCCGCGGTTGTTCACCGGTGTGTTCATGATTGCTGCAGCGCTGGCGGCGCTCGGCGGCGCGCTCGGCATTCCGGTTCGACCGGTCGATCCCGGCCTCGGGACGGCCATGATCGTGCAGGCGTTCATCGTCACCGTCATCGGTGGCCTTGGCAATCTGAAGGGCGCATTTGTCGGCGCGCTGCTGGTCGGTCTGCTGACGGCCTACAGCACCATGCTGGTGCCCGGCTTCGAGTTGTTTCTGCCTTTCGTGGTCATGGCGGTGGTTCTGCTGTTCCGCCCCGAAGGCCTGTTCGGGGAGCGCTGACCCATGTCGCGAGCAGTCAATCTCATCCTCATTCTCGTGGTGCTGGCCATACTGGCCAGCATTCCTCTCTGGGGCGGTCGCTTCGGGGTGTATCTGGCATCGGAAATCCTGCTGCTGGCGTTGTTTGCCCTCGGCTTCAACCTGCTGCTTGGCTATACCGGCCTGCTGTCGTTCGGCCAGGCTGGATTCTTTGCTGTCGGCGCCTATGGCACGGCGTTGGTGCTGCTGCAGGCGCCCAACCTGATGCTCGGCATCCTCGCCGGCATGGCGCTGGCTGCAGTCGTCTCGCTGGTCATCGGGTTTCTTTGTGTTCGCCTCACCGAAATCTATTTCTCGATGCTCACGCTGAGCTTCGGGATGATGATCCATTCGGTCATCTGGCGCTGGCGCGACGTCACCGGCGGTGACGACGGGCTTGCCGGCATTCCACGCCCGGCACTCGATCTGATCGTCGTGCGCATCGATCTGACCGCGATGGAGAGTTATTACTACTTCATCCTGGTCATCACCGTGCTCGCGGTGTGGTTGATGTACCGCCTGGTCAATTCACCACTTGGCCTGACCTTTCAGGCAATCCGCGACAGCGCCGTCCGCGCGGCATTTGTCGGCATCCCGGTACGACGCTTCCGGTTGTGGGCGTTCGTCATCGCCGGTGTCTACGCCGGTCTTGCCGGTGCGCTCATCACCCCCCTCGAGCGGACCGTCACACCGATCTTCGCGCACTGGACCTTTTCTGCCGAGCCGATACTGGCTGCGTTGATCGGTGGCATTTCATCGTTTGCCGGCCCGCTGGTCGGTGCCGTGCTCTACATCGGCATCAAGGAAATCGCCGTTCGCTATACCGACCACTGGATGCTGTTCATGGGCATCGTGGTGGTGGTGCTGGTGCTCGGCTTCCGGGGTGGTGTGGTCGGCACCGTGTCACGCTGGCTCGAGCGACGCTGAGGGGCTGATCATGTCGAATGCACTATTGACTGCACGCAACATCAACAAGGCCTTCGGTGACCACCAGGTCATCAAGGGGGTCGACATCGATATCGAACCCGGCTATATCACCGGAATCATCGGCCCCAACGGCGCTGGCAAGACAACACTGGTCCATCTGCTCACCGGCCATGTGCTGCCCGATGCCGGAACGGTGATGATGAACGGCCAGGATGTGACGCGGCTGAGCCCCGATGCGCGCATCCGCCATCGGATATCCCGGACCTTTCAGCTGGTCGACGTGTTTCCCGGACTGACCGTCTTTCAAAACGTGCAGATTGCCTGCATCACCCGTCAGGGGCGCAATCTGCGTTTCCTGCGCAGCTCGGGGCCGGAAAGCGCGGCCGATGTCGAGCGGGCACTGAACGAGGTCGGGCTCTGGGAATACCGCGACCGCAAGGGGGCGGAGCTCTCGCATGGTCAGCAACGGCGTCTCGAACTGGCGGTGACGCTCGCCACCGAACCGCAGCTCTGCTTCCTCGATGAGCCGACCTCGGGTGTCAGCCCGCAGGAACGCGATCAGATGCTCACCTTGATCAAGACGCTTGCAGCCAAGCGCGAGACCACCTTTCTGCTGATCGAGCATGACATGGAAGTGGTCTTCGGTCTGTGCAAGCGCGTGGTGGTGATGCATCACGGGCAGATTCTTGCCGACGGCACACCGGACGACATCCGCAACCACCCCGAGGTTCGAGACATTTACCTGGGAGAAGAACTGTGAGCGATGCGGCAGCCCAAGGCATGAAAACGGCAACCGGTGCGGAGCCACTGATTGCCATTGAATCGGTGACCTCCTGGTACGGGAAGGTCGAAGTGGTGTCGAATCTGACACTGCGCGTCGGTGCCGGTGAAACGTTTGCCCTGCTTGGCCGCAATGGCGCCGGAAAGTCGGCGTTGATGCGCACCATCATGGGGTTGCAACCACCGGTCCGCCAGTCCGGCGAGATCTGGTTCGGTGGCGAGAACATTACCGGTCTGCCGACACACGAGGTTGCCGGCAAGGGAATCGCACTCGCCCCTGACGATCGGCGCATCTTCCCCCACCTGACGGTCGAGGAGAACCTCCGGCTGGCGCAGCGGCTCACGCGCGGAAGACAGCCTCGAGCCCTCGAGGAGATCTACGACATGATGCCCACTGTCGGCGGTCTGCGACGACGCGGCGGGGGCGGGCTGAGTGGTGGCGAGCAGAAGATGGTCGCGATTGCCCGAGCCGCTGTCCAGAACCCACGGCTGATGTTCCTCGACGAAACCTCCGAGGGGCTGAGCCCGGTCATGGTGCAGGCGCTGATCGGCATTATCCAGGCGTTGCAGGAGAAGCACATCACGCTGCTCCTGGCCGATCAGAACCTGCGCTTCTGTGCCCGGGTGGCTGAACGTGGCTGCATGCTCGAGCGTGGACGACTGCAGTTCGAAGGCGATATCGAAACCATTTATCGGGAAATGACCAGCGATGGTCTGAAGCTGATGGTGTAGCGAGGATGGCAGACCCTGCACTTGTCGGCCAACTCGCGCTGGTGACTGGTGCGTCCTCGGGTCTCGGGGCGCACTTCGCCCATGTGCTTGCCGCGCATGGCGCCGACGTGATCTGCGCGGCGCGACGCGCCAGTGCACTTGACAGCGTCGTCGACGCGATTACCCGACGCGGCGGGCTGGCGCGGCGACTGTGCATGGACGTGACCGATGCGCAGGCGGTTACCGATGGCTTCGAACAGGTCGTCGGCAGCTGTGGCCGCCCCCCCGGCATTGTGGTCAACAACGCCGGGGTCGGTCAGCATCAACCGGCGTTGGCATTGACACCGGCGGACTGGTCGCTGGTGCTCGCCACCAACCTCAGTGGCCCGTTTCTGGTCGCGCAGGCGGCGGCGCGCCAACTGGTTGCTACCGGGCAGCCCGGCAACATCATCAACATTACCTCGATACTGGGTCAGCGCGTGGCAAGCGGTGTTGCTGCCTATTCCGCCAGCAAGGCCGGATTGATGCATCTGACCAGGGCGCTGGCACTCGAATGGGCCCGCCACGACATCCGCGTCAATACCCTGTCGCCCGGCTATATCGAAACCGATCTGAACCGGGAGTTCTTTGCCAGCGAGGCTGGCGACCGGCTGCGACGGCGCATCCCCCAACGCCGGCTCGGTCAACTCGACGATCTGAACTCGGCATTGCTGATGCTTGCCTCACCGGAGTCCCGCTACATGACTGGCGCGGTGATCAACGTCGATGGCGGCCACCTCTGCTCGACGCTATGACGTGCGCATCCACCCACAATCCAAACCCGGAGACAGCGTATGGATTTCAAGCTGCCTGACGAAGTCAACGCACTGCGCGACCGTATTCGCACGTTCGTCGACACGCGATTGATTCCGCTCGAGTCCGAACAGGACAGCTTCGACGCGCACGGCAACCTGCGACTCGACATCCTGCAGCAAGTGCGCGAGGAAGCCCGTCAGAACGGCCTCTGGGCGCTGCAGATGCCGACCGAGCGCGGCGGTGGCGGGCTGTCGATGACCGCCATGGCCGCCTGTTACGAGGAGATGAACCGCTCGATCTTCGGTCCGGTCTGCTTCAACAGCGCCGCTCCCGATGACGGCAACATGATGGTCCTGAACAAGATCGGCACCGAGGCACAAAAGACGCGCTGGCTGCAGCCAATCATCGACGGCAAGGTATTCAGCGCGTTTTCGATGACCGAGCCAGCCCCGGGCAGCGGCTCCGACCCGGCCGGCATGATGCGCACCACCGCCGAGCGCCACGGCGACCGCTGGGTGATCAACGGCCATAAATGGTTCATTACCGGTGCCGAAGTGGCTGAACACTTCATCGTGATCGCGCGCACCAGCGATGACCCACGCCGCGGGCTGACCGCCTTCATTCACCATCGCGACGATCCGGGCTGGCATATTCGCCGGCGCATTCCGATTCTCGGCCCAGAGGAGCACGGCGGGCACTGCGAGCTGATCTACGATGGGCTGGAAATTCCTGACGATCAGGTCCTGATGGGTGAAGGGCTCGGGCTCAAGGTGACGCAAATCCGGCTTGGTCCGGCACGGTTGACGCACTGCATGCGCTGGATGGGGCTGGCTCGGCGGGCGATGGAGATTGCCGCCGACTACGTTGCCGATCGGCAGGCATTCGGCCGGCCTTTGCAATCGATCGAGTCAGTCCAGCAGATGCTCGGCAATGTTGCGTTGCGCATCGAGGTGGCACGGCTGCTCACCATGAAGGCTGCCTGGTGCCTGGATCAGGGCAGCTTTGCACGCCCCGAGATCAGCGCGGCAAAAATTACCGCGAGCGAAGTCCTGCACGAGGCGGTCGATACCGCAATCCAGCTCTGTGGCGCTCGTGGGTATTCGACCGATACGCCGCTCGAATGGATGTATCGCTATGCACGGCAGGCACGCCTGGTGGATGGCAGTTCCGAAGTCCATCGTATGGTGCTGTCGCGGGCATTCCTCGAACGGCGTTCGGCGTTCTGGCGCTGGTCGGCCGATTGAACTGAGCAGCGCGCCAATCACGTGACGGGAGTGAACGGTCAATGGGACGGATCAGCGCCGATGACAACGCGCTCACACGCAGCGCTCTGACAGACCTCCCGCTCACACCGGTCACGTTTCTGGACTGGGTTGAACGCGCCTGGCCGGAGCGTGTCGGCGTGATTCATGGGGCGCAGCGCCTGACATATGGCGCGTTTGCCCGACGGGCCCGGCAACTGGCCGCAGCGCTGCGTGGCCGTGGGATCGGTTCGGGTGATGTGGTGTCGGTGCTGGCACCCAACACGCCGGCCATGCTCGAAGCGCATTTCGGCGTTCCGCTCTGTGGCGCGGTCCTGAACACCATCAATACCCGGGTTGAGCCAGCGACGGTCACATACATTCTCGGCCATGCAGAGAGCCGGCTGTTGCTGGTCGACAGCCAGCTGCTGCCACTCGCCAGCGCCGCTCTGGCGACTATGGATGCGCCGCCCACCCTGGTCGTCATCAACGACACCGAGGCTGACACCGTCGACGCATCCTCTGCAATCGATGCCGGGAGGCACCACCGCGGCGAGACGATCGACTACGAAACGCTGCTCTCCGAAGCGCGTGAGCCAGCGCCGTTCGGAGTCAGCGACGAATGGCAGGCCATCGGCCTCAACTACACGTCGGGGACCACCGGCCGGCCCAAGGGTGTGGTGATCCACCACCGTGGCGCCTATCTCAATGCAACCGGCAATGCGCTGTTGCTTGGCATGCACCCCGGTACTGTTTATCTCTGGACACTGCCGATGTTCCACTGCAACGGCTGGTGCCACACCTGGGCGGTCACCGTCGCCGGCGGCACGCATGTCTGCCTGCGCAAGATCGAGCCGACGCGGATTCTGGACTTGATCCGCACGCATGGTGTGAATCGTCTGGCGGCAGCCCCGGCGGTCCTCACCATGCTGATCAACGACCCTGCCACTGCCGGGCAGCGGCTCGAACAGACGGTCCGAGTCTGCACCGGCGGAGCCGCTCTGCCAACCAGTGTGCTGCGGCGCATCGAAGCGATGGGCTTCGCCATCGAGCACATGTATGGTCTGACCGAAACGTTCGGGCCATCGATGGCCTGTATCGAGCAGCCCGATACTGCACAACTGTCGGTCGACGCGCGAGCGGCCTTTCTCGCCAGACAGGGCATGGCGCATGCAGCGGTCGCAAGCGCCAGCGTTCTCGATCCGCTGACCATGGACCCGGTTCCGCACGACGGCGCTTCGATCGGCGAATTGATGATTCGCAGTAATACCGTGATGAAAGGGTATCTCCGTGACGCCGAGTCAACCGATGCTGCGTTCAGCGGTGGGTGGTTTCACACCGGGGATCTCGCGGTGACCCATCCCGATGGGTACATCGAGTTGAAGGATCGCAAGAAGGACATCATCATCTCAGGCGGCGAGAACATTTCCTCGCTCGAAGTGGAAGAGGTCCTGTATCGTCACCCCGATGTCATCGAAGCGGCCGTGGTCGCGCGCCCCGACCCGCGCTGGGGTGAATCGCCACACGCCTTCGTCTGCCTGCGTGACGACGCGGCGACATCGGTTGATGGCGACGCGCTGAACGCCTGGTGCCGCGAACATCTGACCGGGTTCAAGTGCCCACGGCACTTCACCTTCGGGCCGCTGCCCAAGACCGCGACCGGCAAGGTCCAGAAATACCTGCTCCGGCGCGAAGCCGAACAGGATGCTGCACGTCACACACACAACGACAAGGAGCACAGTTCCCGTGGCCAGCCGTGAGCAAAGCCGTCAGCCCCCGATTGTTGACGACATCGACGAGTCCGCTCTGGTCGCGGTGATCAGACAGCGCAGCGGTGCCGATCGCGTCGACTTGCTTGAACAGCGTCGACTCGGTGGTGGTGCCGTTCAGGAAAACCGGCTGCTCAGGGTGCGCTGCGACGGTGGCACGCTGAACGGTGTCCTGCCGCTGGTCCTGCGCCGTGACGCACCGTCACAACTGCCGATGAGCCTTGGTCGCGCCGAAGAATTCGCCGTGCTGCTAGTCGCGCATCAGGCCGGTGTCGCCGTCCCGGAACCCCTGTGGCTGCTTGAACCCGGCGCGCTCGGACCGAACAGCAGCAGCTGCTATCTGATGCGGCATGTCGATGGTCAGGCAGACGCGCGGCATCTGGTGCGGGGCGAGCTCTCGACAAGCCAGCGTGAGTCGCTGCTGCATGCGCTTGGCAGCACGCTGGCGCGTCTGCATGCGCACACGCCACCGCTGACTGCGCTGCCGTTTCTCGCCACCCCAGGTCCGGGCATCGCACGGCAGCGGGTCGCCGCACTCCGCGCGCTGCTCGATACGGTTGCCGAGCCGCAACCCACGCTGGAATGGGCGCTCAGCTGGCTCGACCGTCAGGCGCCCGTCGACCGACCAACCGTCCTCTGTCACGGCGATTTCCGCACCGGCAATTACCTTGTCGACGCCGAGTGGAACCTGCAGGCATTGCTCGACTGGGAGTTCGCGCACTGGGGCGACCCGCGTGAGGACTTTGGCTGGTTCTGTGCCCGCTTCTGGCGATTTGGCTCTCTCGACAGGACCGCAGGTGGAATCGGCCCGGTCAGTGCCCTGCTCGACGGTTACCGCGACGCCGGTGGCGATGCCCCCGATGCTGCCGAACTCGGTTACTGGCAGGTGCTTGCCGATGTTCGCTGGGGAGTGATTGCGCTGCTGCAGGCAGAGCGCCACCGTTGTGGTCGACAGCCGTCCCTGGAGCTCGCGCTGACCGCCGAGCTGATGCCGGAAATCGAGCTCTGCATCGTCGAGGGCATTCGCGAGGCACTCGCTGCCTGATTCATGACCGCTGATCCACCACCAGACAGGAGGGACTGCATGGCGCTGGACGCCCACACCGCAGATCTGCTTGCCACGGCCCGCCAGACATTGCTGAAGGAACTGCTGCCGGCGTTGCCGAAGAGCCAGCATTACGCCTGCCTCATGGCAGCCAATGCCATCGCCATCAGCCTGCGCGTTAATCAGGCTGGAGATGCAGCGCTGCGCGCGCGTGCAGCCCTGCTTGCCGAGTCTGGCCAGACCGTTCCCGCGCCGGATGCGCTCTCGCTCGACCAGATCCTGGCTGGAGAACGGGCGCTGGCTGATGCGCTGCGCCGTGACGCACATGGCCGGGACGATGACGCCATTGCTGACAGTCTGCTCCGGCAGATCAAGGCGCGGTTGCAGGTCACCAACCCGAAACTGGCTGCCAGCCGCTGATCAGAGGCATCACGATGATCGGAATCGACGCCGTCAAGGGCAACCAGCCGCCCAGCCTGCACGTCGTCTGTACCAAGGAGTCGATTGCCGTTGAACGGCTGGCGGGCCGCGTTGCCGTGGTGTTCGATGTGCTGCTCGCCACCACGACCATCGTCACCGCGCTTGACGCCGGAGCTCGCGGCGTCTGGCCGGTCGCCGATGTGCCCGCCGCGCATCTCCGTGCCGACCAGTTGCCGACTGGCCAGCGCCTGCTCGCCGGCGAGCAGCACCTGGCTCCGATTCCAGGCTTCGCCTCGTACCGACCGCTGGTGCTGGCGAGGGAAGAACAATTGCATGGACGCGAACTGATCCTGCTCACGACCAACGGCACGGTCGCGCTCGATCGCTGCGCGACCGCGCAAGCGACCTACGCCGCCTGTCTGCGTAACGCCACAGCCGTCGCCGAGCGGTTGGCGGCCGACCATGCCGATCAGACAATTCTGCTGGTATGTGCCGGATCGGCGGGCCGGTTCAGCCTGGAAGACTGCCTGGGTGCGGGCGCGGTTGCGGCCAGACTGCTCGAGAAACGCCCCGGCACCTGGCGCCTGACCGATGCAGCGCATGCTGCGCTGGCTGTGTATCGGTCGCATGCCAACAATCCGGCGGCCTGTCTCGCCGGAACACGACTCGGTCAGCTGCTGCTGCAACTCGACATGGCTGATGACATTGCCCACGCCGCCGCTGTCGATGTCTGCTCGGCAGTTCCCAGGCTGCAAGACGGCGGACGTCTGGACGCCGGGTGACAAGGAAACAGACCGCTAAAAGCCGACGGGTCAGCAGTCGCCGAGGCGCTGGCCAAGCATTTCCACACGCATTGTCATCGTGCCCATCGGGGTGTCAATTTCGCTCGACATCTCACCCTCCGCGCGGTCACCCATGAAGCGCATGCTGCCGTCCATCTGGACTGCTCCGCCCATCGGGCCCGGACAGAGCATGGTGTAATCCATCCGCTCGGCGGTCATGTCCATCCGCTCAAGCGTACAGCCTTGCGGCGCCTCGATCAGGCTGCTGCCACGGCTGATGTCTTCCTCGGTCACACACTCGGTACTGACATCGATCTGATCCGGCATGTTCATCATCCCTTCCATGCTCATCGTGTTGCGGTATTCCCACAGGCCGGGTTGAATGTTCGGCGTCTCGGCATGGGCAACCAGTGAGAACGCGACCAGCGACAGGATGGCGAGAGCAGTGCGTGACATGGCAGCCTCCGGGATCGGCACATGTGCATTTCATCGATCGATGCAGACACCATACTGGGACTTTCACCGCATGAGCAACCACAGCCCGGTTTCAGGAGCATTGATTGCCGCGATGACCCGATGCTTTGGCTAATCTGGCAAAAACCCTGTCCGGCGCTTATAGTCAGCCTCCCATCTGCCGTGTTCTTCATTGCATTGCCGGAAACCGCGCATCAACTGCTGCCATTGCAGGACCTCCTCGTCTGAAATCGGGCTGCGCGAACTCATCTGACAAGACTCCACGCGCGGCCGACAGAACATTCGCAGTCACAGGACAGCATTCATGAACCTCACCCGCATCAAGAAGGACTGGTTTTCCAATATCCGCAGCGACATGCTCGCCGGGCTGGTGGTTGCGCTGGCGTTGATCCCGGAAGCCATCGCCTTCTCCATCATTGCTGGCGTGGATCCCAGGGTCGGTCTGTATGCCTCGTTCTGCATCGCTGTGGTCATCGCCTTTACCGGTGGCAGGCCTGGCATGATCTCCGCGGCCACTGCAGCCATGGCCTTGCTCATGATCACCCTGGTCAAGGAACACGGGCTGGAATATCTGCTGGCGGCCACGCTGCTGACCGGCGTGTTGCAGATTATCGCCGGCTATCTGCGGGTGGGTCGCTTCATGCGGTTCATTTCCAACTCGGTGATGACCGGATTCGTGAATGCTCTGGCGATCATGATCTTCCTCGCACAACTTCCCGAACTCATCGGCGTCACCTGGCATGTATACGCCATGACCGCGCTCGGGCTGGGCATCATCTACCTGTTCCCCTATCTGACGCGTTCCATCCCCTCCCCCCTGGTGACCATCGTGGTGCTGACCGTGCTGGCATGGCTGCTGAATCTGGACGTCCGCACGGTGAGCGACATGGGCGCGCTACCCGACACGTTGCCGGTTTTCCTCTGGCCGGATGTCCCGCTGTCTCTGGAAACCTTGTGGATCATCCTGCCATACGCTCTGGCGCTGACCGTTGTCGGCCTGCTCGAATCGATGATGACCCAGAACATTGTCGATGACCTCACCGACACCCGCACCGACAAGAATCGCGAGTGCAAGGGTCAGGGCATTGCGAATATCGTAGCGGGCAGCTTTGGCGGCATGGCGGGCTGTGCGATGATCGGGCAGTCGGTCATCAACATCAAATCTGGCGGCAGGGGGCGATTATCGACATTCATGGCAGGAATCTACCTGCTCATCATGGTGGTCTTTCTCAGCCCGATACTGGGCATCATCCCGATGGCTGCGCTGGTGGCAGTGATGATCATGGTGTCGATCGGTACTTTCAGCTGGACCTCGATCAAGAACATGAGGCAGCACCCGCCAAGCACCAACATCGTCATGATGACTACCGTGGCGATCACCGTGTTCACGCACAATCTGGCGCTGGGCGTGCTGTCCGGCGTCTTGCTGGCAGCACTGTTCTTTGCCAACAAGGTCAGCCAGTTCCTGTTCGTTGCCACCGATACCGACAGCCACCCGGATGAACACACCCTGCACCGCACCTACCGTGTGCATGGACAGGTGTTCTTTGCCTCGTCGGAAATGTTCATGCAGGCGTTCAACTACCGAGAGGATCTGGACAAGGTGACGATCGATCTGTCACGTGCACATTTCTGGGACATCAGTTCGGTCGCTGCACTTGACCGCGTGGTCATCAATTTCCGCCGAGACGGTGTCGACGTGGAGATCATCGGCATGAACGAGGCCACCGCCACCATCGTTGACCGTCATGCCGTACACGACAAGCCCGATGCCGCTGACCGGCTCATGGGCCACTAACCTGCTGGAGGATGCTTTCGTGAACAAGGTCATTGCCTGTATCGATGGCTCACGCTCGTCATTGTCCGTCTGCGATCATGCGTCGTGGGCAAGCCGACGCATGGACGCGCCGCTCACGCTGCTGCATGTGATCCACCACCCGCATGCCGACGCGCAACCGGACTTGAGCGGCAACCTCGGGCTGGGAGGGCGCGAGGCGCTGCTGGAGCAGATGGTCGAAGCCGAGGAGCGGCGTGGCAAGCTGCTGCGGGAACAGGGGCGCGCCATTCTTGCCGATGCGCTGGAGCGGGTTCGCACCAACGGCATCGATACTCCCGGGAGCCTGCTGCGCAATGACGGCATCACGGCAGTACTGGAAGAGCTCCAGCAGGAGGCTCGTCTGGTGGTGGTGGGTAAGCAAGGGAAGGACGGCGACATGCTCGAGCGGCATGTGGGGAGCCACCTTGAAAGCATCATCCGCACCCTGAAGCGTGGCGTGCTGGTCGCCCCACCGGAGTACCGGGAGCCGGAGCGCTTTCTGGTCGCCTTCGATGGCAGCGCCACAGCCCGCACCGTGGTGGAAAAGGTCTCGGAGAGCATGCTGCTCGACGGACTGGAGGCGCATGTGTTGATGGTGGGCGACAACAACCAGGAAAACCGCTCGCAACTGGACGCTGCCCGCAGCACGCTCGCGCGGCAGGGCTTCGATGTCCGCGTTGAGATCCGTCCGGGCGACGTGACTGAAACAGTCTGCGCCTACCGCCAGGAGCATGCGATTCACCTGCTGGTGATGGGAGCCTATGGGCACTCCAGGCTACGCCGGTGGTTTGTCGGCAGCACCACCACCAACATGATCATGCAATCACCAATTCCATTGATCATTTTAAGATAATGGCAGCAACTGACCGAGCAGTGCCGGAGTGTTTCCTGAGATGTCGCTTCGGTGCAGACTCGCATCCATTCAGACCCGCCAACGGGTCTGGCTGACGAAGATGCCGAGCAGGATCGCGCCAAGGCCGATGAATTTTTCCAGCGCTGCCGGCTCACCGAGCAGCAGCACACCGGCTGCAAACGCGACCACCGGGATCATGTAGTTGATCATCGAGAGGAAACCTGGCCCGCGACTGGCAATCACCGAGAAGAACACCCAATAGGCGAAGCCGGTCGAGAACACGCCGAGAGCTGTGACTGCCAGCACCGGCAGGAAGGCTGGCTCGACATTCCATGGACGTTCGATGATCAGCGCGATCGGCACGATCATCAGCGATCCGGCAATCAGCGTGCCGGCACCAACCACGGAAACATCGATAGCGGGCAAGCGTTTGCTGAAGATACTGTTCAGTGCGTAAAAGAACGTTGCCAGCACGATGCCGAGCTGTGCCAGCAGTGTCGGGCCACCCAGACTTGCCAACGCCTCGGCGCCGACCAGCACCACGACCCCGGCAAGGCCGAGAGCAAACCCCGCAGCGCGACGTGGCGTGATGCGCTCGTTGTGCAGGGCAAAGTGCGCCAGTAGCAGGACGCTGATCGGCATCAACGCCATCAGAATCCCGGCGAGACTGCTGGCGATGTGCGTCTCGCCCCAGGCGATGAGCCAGAACGGGACCAGGCTGCCGGTCAGTGCGAGCACCGTGAACCGTCCCCACCAACGCCGCTCCCACAACAAACGCTGCCCACGCAGACGCATCACTGCATACAACACCAGCGCACCCAGCACCATCCGCAACGCGACCACTGTCAGCGGGGCAAACGACTCCAGCGCCACAGCGATGAGCATGAATGCCGCGCCCCAGGCAAGCGACAGATAGCCGAGGTGCACCCAGTCGATGACACGGGCATTCAACGCCGGGCAGCGCCCTTGCGCGGCTTGCCGGCGCCGACCACCTGGCGTATGCGCTCGGCGGTCAATGGCTCGTGGCACAGGGCAACAAACGCCCTTCGCTCAAGATCGAGCAGGTCCTGCTCGCCGACCAGCGAGCCCGGCGCGACGTCACCACCACACAACACGGTCGCGACGTCATGAGCGATCCGACGATCATGCTCGCTCGCATCGGGAAGCAGCCTGGCATGCTCGCTCATCAGTGCCGCGATGCCGACACGGCCGGGGACCGACACCGCCTCCTCGGCCACTGGAGCAACATACCCACGATGCGCCATTTCGATGACCATTGCCCGCGCCTTGGCGACTTGATGCTCCCGCGACAGCGACAGATGGGCATGCGGTGGGTACAGCCCGCTCTCCATGGCGTCAAGCCCGGAGCCTGAGCGCCACGCGGTGGTGATCAGGCGAAAGCCGCGACGCAGAAACGGCATCGGATCGCCGTCATCGGCTAACCGCAGCAGACGGTAGGCACGCAACGCCAGCTCCTTGGTCCCTCCACCGCCCGGCAGCAAGCCGACCGATGTTTCGACCAGTCCCGCCACCGTCTCACCGGCGAGCAGATTCCGCGACGCGTGGAGGGTGAGCTCACAACCGCCTCCGAGCGTCAGCCCGTGCGGGCAGGCCACGCTGGGAAAGCCGGCAAACTTGAGCGTCTGCAGCACGTTCTGGAAATGCGCGATGAAACGTTCGATCTCGTCCTGACGACCCGCCTCGATGCAACGCAGGAAAAACGTCAGATCCGCACCGGCCGAGAACGCGCGCCCCTCGTTGGCGATGACCAGCCCCTGAAATGCGCTGTGCACCGCCTCGCAGGACTGCGCCAGCATGTCGATCGCTGCGTCGTCGAGCGCATTGAGTTTGGTGTGGACGCTGAGACAGGCAACGCCATCGCCAAGGTCAAGCAGGCTCGCCGAGGCATTGCCGCGCACCAGCCGAGGATCGGACGGCGTAGCGACATGCGGCAGAAAAAACCGGTGCGGCGGATGCACCACCACCTGCTGCTCGCCGGTGGAGGCATTGAAGCGGCTGCGCGCACCAGTCACTGCCCAACCGGCCGACCCCGGCTCCGGATCATAGAAACGGGACTGCGCACTCAGCCAGTCGGGCAGCGTCAGCCCGTCGCGCTGCATCCGCGCCAGCACCGCGTCACAGCCGATTCCCTGCCAGAGTTCGAACGGACCGTACTCCCAGCTGAAACCCCACTTGAGGCTGTTGTCGATCGCCGCCAGTTCACCGCCGGCAATCTCTTCGACCAGTAGCGCCGCGTAGGCAAGCGTATCGCGCAGCACTCGCCAGACAAACTCGGCGGCAGGATCGTCGGCGGCGAGGATCAGCCGCAGCCGCGCCAGCGTATCGCGCTCGCTGCGGGCTGCGTCCAGCCAGGGAGCCTGCGGCAGCGATTGTTCGAGATAGTCGCCCTGGTCCGGCGACCAGGCGAGAATCTGCGTTCTGCCCTCGGCATCGCGACTTTTCCGATAAATGCCGGCTCCCGACTTCTGACCCAGTTGCCCGCGGTCGATCAAGTCGAGGATCCAGTCCGGTGGCAGCAATCGGGAATGGAAAGGGTCATCGGGCGCAACGTCATACACATTGCGCGCGACATGAAGGAAGGTATCGAGACCGATGACATCGATGGTGCGCAGCGTTGCCGACGCTGGCCGACCCATCAACGCCCCGGTCACCGCGTCGACGGTGGCTGCATCGAGCCCGAGCTCCTGCATGTGGTGCAGCGCGATGACCAGATTGAACACACCGACGCGATTGCCGATGAAGTTGATCCTGTCGGCGGCGTCAACCACGCCCTTGCCGAGTCGGCTTTCGATCCACTGAGCCAACGCGTGCATGGCCTCGGTATCGGTTCGACTGCCAGGGATGATCTCGACCAGCCGCATGTAACGCGGCGGATTGAAGAAATGCGTTCCGAAGAAGCGTTGCTGAACCGCCGGCGGCAGCCGCTCGGCAATCGACTCGATCAACAGCCCCGACGTGTTGGTGGTGATCAGTGTATGCGGTGCAAGGTGCTCGACTACGCGTTCCAGCAGTGATTGCTTGATATCGAGGCGCTCGGCGACCACTTCGATCACCCAGTCGACATCGGCAATCCGTGGCAGATCGTCATCGAAATTTCCGGGAACAATGCGTCGTAAAGAGCCTGGCGAATACAGCGGCGCCGGCTTGAGCTGCTGCAATCGCTCGATCGCAGCGATTGCCGGAGCGCTGCGTGCCTGCGCGCCAGAGCGATCACGCGGTTGTGCGTCGTCTGATGGCGTCTGCGACGGCAAATCCAGCAGCAGCGTCTCCACCCCTGCGGCAGCCAGCAACGCAGCAATCTGCGCACCCATGACACCTGCCCCCAGAACTGCCGCCTTGTGTACCTTGAAACGCATGCTGCACTCCTCTGAATTGATCTTGTCTCACTGGTGCGACCTGGCTTCACCAGCGTTGTCTAACGGGGTGGACCCTGCACAAACGGTGGCCGCTGCGCGATGACGCCGGCGGCCAGCAGGTCATCAAGCCGCGCCTGGTCGAGCCCGAGACGCTCTTGCAGCACCTCGATGGTGTGCTCGCCAAGACACGGTGGTGGTCGATGATACGCCACGGGTGAACCGGACAGCCGCATCGGATTGGCGACCCCGGGTACCGTACCGACCAGCGGATGCGGCAGGTCCAGTCGCAGGCCGCGCGCCTGCACCTGCGGGTCAGCGAACACGTCTGCCAGCGTGTTGATCGGGCCGCAAGGAACGCCGGCGGCTTCGAACGCCTGCAGCCAGTCGGCGCGTGTGCGTCGGATCGTCGCCTGACGGAGCATCGGAATCAATGTGTCACGATGCGCAACCCGGGCGGTATTGGTCGTGAAGCGCGGATCGTCGGCCCACTCGGGGTGACCAAGCACCGCACACAGCCGGCGGAACTGGCCATCGTTCCCCACGGTAATGATCAGATCGCCATCGGCAGCTGGAAAATCCTGGTAGGGAACGATATTGGGGTGCGCATTCCCCATGCGCTGCGGCGCAACGCCGCTGACCAGGTAGTTCATCGTCTGGTTGGCGAGCGCCGCGACCTGCACATCGAGCAGCGCGAGATCGATGCGCTGCCCTTCGCCAGTCTGCTCGCGGTGACGCAGCGCGGCGAGAATGGCGATCGTTGCATACAGGCCGGTCAGCACATCGGTCAGCGCCACACCGACCTTCATCGGCCCCGCACCGGGGCTGCCTTCGGGCTGCCCGGTGACGCTCATCAACCCACCCAGCCCCTGCAGCAGAAAGTCGTAGCCGGCTCGGTCGGCGTAGGGACCGGTCTGACCGAAACCGGTGATCGAGCAGTAGATCAGCGCGGGATGCGCGGCGCAGACGGTCTCGGCGTCCAGCCCGTAACGCCGCAACCCGCCGACCTTGAAATTTTCGACCAGGACGTCGCTGTCGGCGAGCAGCTCGCGCACCAGCGCTTGCCCGGCTGGCTGCGAAAGATCCACGGCGACCGATCGCTTGTTGCGGTTGGCGCCAGCGAAATACGCCGACTCGGCGGTCGGAGAACCATCAGCTGTCTGCAGGAACGGCGGCCCCCAGCTTCGCGTATCGTCGCCACTGCCAGGACGTTCGATCTTGACGACGTCGGCACCGAGATCGGCCAGTGTCTGGCTGGCCCAGGGGCCGGCCAGCACGCGCGACAGATCGAGCACGCGAATCCCCTGCAAGGCGCCGGGCGCAGTCGTGTTCATCCCCTATCCTCCTCACCGATCCGCCGCGCCGCATCACGCCCGGCAATGGCGCCCATGACCGTTGCCGCCAGCAGGCCGTTGCCGGAGAGATAGCCATCATCGGCAGCGCCGGACACGCCGCGCGCCGCGCCGCCGACGGCATACAGATTGGGCAGCGGTTGTGCCGCTGTATCCAGCACGCGGCCGCATGTATCGATGGCCAGCCCGCCTTGCGTGTGGAAAAGTGCGCCAGTCACCTGCATGGCGCAGTACGGTGGCCGCAACAGCTGCTCGGCATCGAAACGCCGCCCGAAGGCATCCGGCATCCCCGTCTCGGCGCTGTGCCGCAGCGTCGTGAAGGTCTCGACCAGCGCGTCAACAGGCACACCGATCAGCGCTGCCAGCGCCTCCACCGAGTCAGCCTGACGCAGCGCACCGGCATCGCGCGCGGCGCGGTAGTCAGGGAAGCCGGCCTCGGCAAAGGCGTGTATCCGTTGATCGAACACGTTCCAGACCCGACCACCGGGTTGCGCGAGCACCTTGCGCGCCTGTTCGGAGTAACCGAGATTTTCGTTCGAGAACCGCTGACCGAGGCGGTTGACCTGCACCCCGCCCTGCATCATCAGGCTCCACGAGACGAGCATCAGCTGCGGCACCGCCAGCGAGCCATGCCCCTGAAACGCCCCCAGATCGAGCAGCTGTGCGCCGATCGCTTCTCCCCACAGCACGGCATCGCCCTGGTTGCCGGCATGGCCGTAGTAGGTCGCCTCGGTCATGCCGTCGAGATAGCGGGCAACCAGCTCGGGATTGCCACCGTACCCGTTGCAGGCCAGCACCAGCATGCGACAGCCGATCGCCTCGCGCTCGCCGTCGGGCCGCTCGAGACCGACGCCGAGCACGCGACGGGTTCCCGTCTCGACATACAGTGTCGTAACCCGTGCGTCGGTCACCACGTCAACACCGGCGGACTCGGCCGCCGTCTGCAGATACCCCATCAGCTCTTCGCCGCTGCGCCCGGGTGTTGCGTGCATGCGCAGACAGCTGTGGCCGGGGTAGAGAAACCCGTCGACCAGTTCGAAGGCAACGCCATGGTGGTCGTGCAACCATTCCAGTGTCGCGGCACTGTGCGACACCAGCGCGTTGACCACGGCGACATCGGACCGGTCGTGGTTCTTGCGACGAATATCACCCGCCATCTGCTCAACGGTGTCATCCAGCACGCCGCGTTCGCGCTGAAAGCGCGTGTTACACGCCGGGATAAACCCCGACGACATGGCAGTACTGCCGCGTGGCAAGGCATCACGCTCGAGCACCAGCGGTGTACCGCCGGCATCATGGGCAGCCAGCCCCGCAACCAGGCCACCGGCACCACCACCGACGATCAGCACCGGCACGTCGGCGTCGAACGCCGCCTGCTCGACCCACTCAACCGCCGCCATTGGTGACTTCCTGCGTTCTGAAACAGCCAAGAATCTCGCTCGGTGTCGCCGACCAACAGGTCCCGGCAGCTGCCAGCCAGTCGAGCAACGCCTCGAGGTAGCCGATCCGATGCGGTTGCCCCAGCAGCCAGGGGTGAAGGTTCAGCGTCAACAATCGGCCGCCACCGGATGCCTCGGCCTCGGCCACCAGTGCGTCATGCGCGTCCTGAACCTGCTCGACCCACGAACGCTCGGCATGCAGGTTGTGACACAGCACGAACTGATCCTCAAGCTCGGTCGACAGCGGCATGGCGTACAGGGGCGGCGCTTCGTCGGACGCGAGAAAACGATACGGCAGCTCGTCATTGACCCAGTCGGCGAGAAAATCGACGCCGTGCTCGCGCAGCAACGCCGGCGTGTTGCGGCTGTGCACCTTGCCCGGACTGAGCCAGCCACGGACAGCGCGCCCGGAGGCCTTGCGCAACCCGAGCAGACTGCGCTCGATCAGCGCCGCTTCCACGTCATGGTCCTGACCGCCGTAGTGCGGATGATCCATGTTCCAGCCGTGACAGAGAAACTCGTCATCACGCTGACAGAGATGCGCAAACAGCTGCGGAGCAGACTCGACGAGCTCGGTATTGATCGCCAGACTGGCGCGCAGCCGTGCACGGTCAAGCGCGCCCAGCACGCGGTAGATCCCGACCCGATTGCCGTAGGCGCGCAGCGAATAATGACGCAGGTCGGGGTACGGCATGGTCATGCCGTTCGGCGGCTTGAACGGCACGCCGCGCTGGTTGAGCGGAAAGACCTGCACCGAGACGTTGATCCACAGCGCCAGCGGCCGATTCCCCGGCCAGCGCAGCGGTGGTCGATCCTGCAGCATCGACCAGGCGTAATAGTCGTGGTCATAGCCGTAGCGACGGTGTGGATACACCAGATAGCTGTCATCCAGACTCATTCCAGCCCCCTGCTGCCAAGGTTTCCGGATGCCCGATCGGCGCCGCCAGCGGCAATTGCCGCTGTGGCCTCGTCGTAACAGTGCTCGAGATAGTACGCCGCGATCTCGCGTCCGGTGGTCACCCAGACATCCGGATGGCCGGTAATGTACTCGAGCGCCTCTTCGAACACGCGAACCCGGTGCGGACAGCTGATCTGGTAGCTGTGCGTGGGAATGCACATCACCGTTCCAGACGTGGCGCCCTCGGCGTACAGACGGTCGAAGCAGCGCTTGAGCATGTCGAGATAACGGCGCGGTTCGACCTTGTTGACGGCGAAAACGATGGTGTCGTTCATCTCGAGCGAATACGGCACCGACACGAAACGCTTGCCGCTGCGCAGGCGGATCGGGGTCGGCTGATCGTCATGAAACAGATCGCAGGTGTAGAAGCCGGCATCATCGCCGAACAATTCGGTGCCGACCTCGGCGAACAGATCGAGTGTGTGCTCGGAATGCGACAATGCCGGTGCCAGATAGCCGGCGCAGCGCTGACCGGTGTGCGCGTGGATCGACAGCATGGCGTCGCGGATCATCGCCCGCTCCTGCGCCTCGGACATCCCGTAGGTGTAGCGGGTGTTGTAGATCCCGTGGCTGAAGATCTCCCAGCCGCGGTCGACGCACTGGCGGATAATCTCGGGATGGTGATCGCACAGCGCCACCGACAGCGAGACCGAGCCGCGGACGCCATACTTGTCGAGCAGCGCCATCTGCCGCTGGTGGCCGACCCGGTTGCCGTAGTCGCGGATACTGAAACCGGGCACTGCCGGCGTCGGGTGCGGCCAAGGCGCACGACTGGGGTTGGGTGGCGGGTCGAATTCATAGTATTCGACGTTCGGCGCCACCCAGAAGGCAACGCGCGCACCACCCGGCCAGCGGATCGCCGGGCGATCCGGATACGGCCATTCGTCAAAATACCCGGGATGTTCGAGCATGCACCACACCTCTTTGCAGGTCAGGCCGACGCGCGACCTTCCAGCCAGTTCAGCACCTCCGCCACCGGCAGCACATCGGCGTACTTGAGATGCAGGTCGGTCAGGTTTGCGTAATGATAGCTTTCATGCTTGTCGGCAACGCACTCTTCGGGAACGATGGTGCGATAGCCGCGCGACAGGCTGTCGACCGCCGTCGCGCGCACGCAACCCGACGTCGACCCGCCGGTCAGCAGCACCGTGTCGACCTGATGCCAGACCAGCAGCGACTGCAGTGGCGTTTCGAAAAACGCCGACGGCATGCGCTTGATGTAGTGGATATCGCCCGGCTGGACATCGGCGCGTTCGTCGAACGCGGCACGCTCGGAGCCGTACTTGATGTTCTGCAGCGAATCCGGTGTGTCGGTCCGGGTTCCCCAGACGCCGGCATCTTCGGCGGAGTCGAGAAATGCCACGGTGGTCCAGACCACCGGCCAGCCGAGTCGGCGACACGCCGCACTCAGCTGGTTGATGTACTCGATCTGCCGCGGATCGGTTTCGTAAGCGGTCTTGAACAGGTCGGTGCGGGTATATGCCTTTTGCACGTCGATGTTGACGAGAACGGCCTTGTTGCCGAAGCCGAACGGCACGCGCTGCGGATTGGCGCGCACCTCGGCATAGAGTTCACGGGCAGTCTTGTCGCTGGTGATCATGGCTGACGCTCCACTGCGTTGATCATCGGGTTCAGGGTGTGTGTTCGTAGCGCTTGCCGAGCTCGAGCAGGTCTGCAGTTCCGAGCAGCGCATTGAGCGCATCGAAGTCGAGCATGCGATCACGCAGTGCGCTGGTCGATCCGTCGGCTTTCAGCGTCGTCAGCAGCGTTTGTGACGCAGCGACGATGGTGCGCACCAGCGCGCCGGGGAAGATGACCAGCGCAAAACCCTGCGCTTCCAATTCGGCAGCACTCTGCAACGGCGTCACCCCGCCCTCGACCATGTTGGCCATCACCGGCGCATGGCCATTCAACGCAGCCAGTATCCGTGCACCCTGCTCGATGCTGCGGATCCCCTCGACAAACAACAGATCGGCGCCGACCTCGCGATACCGCAACGCGCGCTCGATCGCGGCCTGCTCGCCGTCGACCGCCAGCGCATCGGTCCGGGCAATGATCAGCGTCCGCTCGCTGGCGCGGGCATCCAGCGCTGCAGCGAGTTTGCCACACATGGTGTCGGTGGCAATGACCTGCTTGCCGCGCAGATGCCCGCAGCGTTTCGGGAAATCCTGATCTTCGAATTGAATCGCAGCAGCGCCGGCGCGTTCGAGCACGCGCACACAACGCATCACATTGATTGCATTTCCGAAGCCGGTATCGCAATCGACAATCACCGCAAGCTCGACGCGCTCGCCGATGCGGGCCAGCGTCTCGGCAATGTCGTCCAGCCCGAGCAGGCCGATATCAGGCCGGCCAAGGCGCGTGTATGCAATACTCGCACCGGACAGATACACGGTATCGAAGCCGGCAGCATCGGCCAGCGCGGCGCTGAGCGCGTCAAATACACCCGGCGCAACCTCGATCTCCGGGCGTGCAATCCGGGAAGCAAGATCACCGGGAATCGTCGAAGACGGCTGCCCAGCGTCAGATCGGTGATTCATGTCTGCGCGTCCCCATCATCTGCTGCGGACGCCCGCAACTCGGCCAGATCGTTCCAGACATCCTGACGCAGCAACAGACCGTCGGCGACGTCGAACCGATCGATGAAGCGGACATCCCGAAATGGCGTTCCATCCGGCCACCGGCCGTCTAGCCGACCACGCACATAGACGACGCCGTCAGCGAGTGTGCCGATCGCCTCGAGCGCCTCGAGACGCTTTTGCAAGTCGGAATAGCGCACGGCCGCCCAGGGGATCAACGCATCGACCGAACGAAAGCAGCGGGCACCAGGAAACTGCATGACAAACGCGCCGGCAAGCAGTGCGTCGGCGCGATCGAGCTGCCGCGCTTCCATCGCCTCGAGATAGGCCAACACCGGGGTGATCGGCGTGTCCTGTGCGATTGCCGATTCCGCCTGCAGCGCTGCGGCAGCCTGTGTGATCGTGAGCCCGGTGTCGAGGCAAATCCTGGTTGCAACGCCAAGGCGGCTGACTGATAGAGACATGTTTCTGTTGATCCGTGTCGTGACGGCTCTTGAATGTATCATCTGAGATACAATCATGCACTGACAGAACGCTCCGCGACGTCACTGCATCACTTCCGCCACCAGGTGGGTGAGCCGTGGAACAGAGACATTCCGGCGTCATGCCGGACAGCACCAAGACACACCGCATGCTGTCGGCACTGGCCTTTCCTCGCTGTGAAAAAGTCCGGCCTACCGAATAAATTTGTTATATCCCAGCTTTTGGGACATTTTTCCGACCGGTCGTCACCGGTGGTTGCGTTACCGTGACGCTGATTCCGAAAAACAGCCCGAAATCGGGCGACTCTCGCCAATTGATCGACCGAATCGAATACGACTGGTGACGTTTGACAGGGACTTGGTCGGGTTGCAACTGGATGGTCAGGGTTGTTTTTCAGTGAAAAGGGCGTTTAATCTTCCGATGCTTTTGCCATGCTGAAAAATAGGCTGGATGAGCGCAGTCCCACCTCGCATCGCCTCCCGGTGGTCGATGGCGCGCGCGCACTGTTTGGCGACTGACGCCAGGTCAATGGCGCGCGACGCTGCTTTTCGGCCTTTGCCAGAACGCCATCTATCTGGGACTCAACTTCATTGCCATGCAATGGATCGAGGCCTCGGTGGCGGTGATCATCGCTTCCAGCCTGCCGCTTTGCGTGGCACTGGCGGGGTGGTTGGTGCTGGGTGATCGCATGCGCCCGGTGGCGATAATGGCAATGGTGGCCGGCTTTGGCGGCGTCGTGCTGATCATGGGTGCACGCTGGGGTGAGGGCATCGACCCGCTGAGCATCGCGTTGTGCGTTGCGGCTGTCATGGCGCTTACCGTGGCGACGCTGGCGCTGCGCGGAGCGTCATCGGGCGGCAATGTGATGATGGTGGTGGGGCTGCAGATGATTGTCGGCGCGGTGATCCTGCTGCCGCCGGCGCTGGTCTTCGAGGAGTGGGTGGTGAACTGGAGCTGGCGGCTGGTGCTGGCCTTTCTCTACACCACGCTGGTGCCAGGGCTGGCGGCGACCTGGTTGTGGTTTCACTTGGTCGGGCGCATCGGTGCGGTGCGCGGCGCGACCTTCCACTTCCTCAACCCGTTCTTCGGCGTCGCCACCGCTGCGCTTTTGCTGGGCGAGGCGCTGGGTCCGGGCGACCTGATCGGCGTGGTGATCATCATGGTTGGCATTCTGGCGGTGCAACTTTCGCGCACCGCTGCCGCGCCACTGCCCGTCAGTCAGGATACCGAGCAACCACGCCGGCAATAACGCGCGCGTTCATGAGCCGCCGCCACACCGATCCAGCACTTCGGCAGTGCACTCAACCTCAACATGCATTTTTTTCGTCGCCGAGGCATTGAACAATCTCATTCTCTGATCCGAATTCGTATGGTGCAGGCATTCGGCTGGATTCCTTGTAATGGCTAACGCCAGCCATCAGCCGTGCTGAGGAACGAGCATCGGCTGCATGGCCTCGTTATGCGTACATCAATCGCCCTCGCGGCTCAGGGACTGGCCGGTCAAGCTCCCGAGCCGTCTCGACCCACTCCTCAATGATCTGCTGAGCGTTCGCCACGGCCTGCTCATCGGTTTCGCCGTCCGCCATACAGCCCGGCAACTCCGGCACCTCCACGACAAAGGACTGGTCCTCATCGCTCCAGTAAATGATCAGCTCATACCTGATCGACATCAGCCTCTCCCAACCGATACTTGACCGGGATACTCCTAACCTGTTTGACCTGATATGGCTTGGCCTTGCTCCCCTTCGACTGCAGATTGAGCATCTCCGCCACGCCATCCCGGGTGAATATAGATGGTGACTGCCTCTGACTCGCTCCTCGAAGCCGAGCCGGACCAGAAGCTGACAGAGGACTGCGAACTCAACATTCGTGTCTGAGCTTCCCGACAGTATCAGAGCGTTCACGGGGAAATGACTTCGAGTCTAGCGAAGTAGCTCTTGTACGGGTTCGGATCGCGGGTCAGTACGCTGAGATTGGACACCGCCGCGGGAGCTCCGATGAAGAAGTCCGGCAATGGCTTCTGTTTAGCTCCGCCGCGGCTTCGATACATAGCATCGGCCGCAGCAGTGACTGCGGCGGCTGCCCACGGAAGTGGTGTTCTGAGCGTGTCGTAGATGTCGAGCATTGCATCGAGAGCTCGGACGTCTGGGCCCGGAATCAGGAGCTCAGAAAAGATGACGAGATTGACATGGAGCGGGCTCCGCTCGCTGCACACTTGCAGCTGCTCGACTGCCCAGTCATGCCACGGACTCGACTCGTCGATGCAGTCCACCCATACATTGGTGTCTACGAGTACGCCGGCAGTACCGTCGTAATCTGCAAGATTAACGAGAGCCAGGACGGCTTGGATCCTTGGTCGGTTCGTCGCTACGGATGAAACGCATGATCTCGTCGGCGCCCAACTGCTTGAAGTCTGCGCTAAGGCTTGCACGCACCCGTGCCGCAGCTGCCTTGAGCTTGGCTCGACGATCCTCCCTAACGCTGGTGCTCACGGGCGTGATGACGATCTTGCTGCCTTCCAGACTGTACGATATCGTTGTCGTCGATCGAGGTGATGAACGGCTCGTTGTGGCGTTTGCTCATCATTCTCGAAAACCTGGCTATTGGCGAGATCGTACTAATCCCTAACGCCAAAGCTCACTGGCGGAGATGGAGCGCAGCGGAATCACTGTCCAGTGAAGCGCCTTGTTCGCCGTTCCATCCCAGCTTTCTTGCAATATAAACCCCATAACTGACGTAGGCTTTGTTTTTCTCGTAAAGATCAATTTCGCGACCTTCGGCGGCCACAATTGCGCGTGCATCTTCATCGTTACCGTTTCGATTTAGCAAGTCATCGACACTGGCTTGCATTGGGCGATAGCACTCATCCAGCCAGCAGTGTCCCGGCAAAACAAAGTACCCGCCGGGATGAATAACCGTGCTTTTCCTGAACTTTAATTTTTGCAGAAGCCAAATTGATTTCGGGATATTCGTTGTCCCAATGAGTCTGAATTTCCGAAGTCCGGCTACCCGAAATCCATATAATCCCAGAAGCAACGAGGATGCCATTTTTCTTTAGAAAACGCCGGCAATCGTGTACGCCCTTCTCGAATCCAATGTTATATATGGCTCC
>LFIK01000070.1_pt1 | contig 61250 bp, 63 predicted proteins | sample 643401 | NCBI WGS metagenome assembly LFIK01 (sample SAMN03777447, study PRJNA286221) | soda lake metagenome | biome: soda lake; feature: Kulunda steppe; material: water; isolation source: sample T5-Br brine of Lake Tanatar-5 | place: Russia: Kulunda steppe | collected 2010-07
AAGCGGGGGATTCCGTTTGCGGATCGAATACCAGCAGCCATTCTCCCTCGGCCAAGCCTGCCATGACTCTAGTGACTTCGCGGCCCAGATCAAAGCCTTCGACATTCTGGTCGGCGACCTGTTCCAGCAAGGCCGCTTCCACCACGCCCCGAAGCGCATCTTCCGACAGATGCTGCCAGGGGATCACCATGGCCTCAGCGGCGGTTTCTTCGCCGGCCCAGTCACCGGTCACATCATCGCTGCTGAAATAATCCAAGTTCATGCTCCCATTCACAATTGACCTGAGCCACCTGGCTGCCGGGGCTGTGAAAATCTCCTCGACTCTCCCAGGAGAACACGTGTTTGCCGCTGAGTTCAGTTTCCAGATACACCGTGGACGAACGCCAGTACATGTCTTTCAACAAGTGCTCAAATTTTTCCAGCCACCGGTGCCACTCATATTCCACGGCCCGGTATGATGCCGCAAACTGAATCAGAGGCGTCATGTAAGTGCCCTGCATGGCCTGGCCTGACGGCAGATTGAACATATCCAGTGTCAGATAGGGGAAGTCGTCGGTTGTGCCCAGGGCCAGTACGGCATTGCGATTGGCCTGGCGATAATGCAGATCTTCCAGCCTGTCGTGGGAAGCTACGCAGCGAATTACGCCATAGACCAGTGTTTCCTGATCCATCATGACAACAGCCCCTCCTCGACCCAGGCCTGGCGCCGCTCCAGCCACTGGGCTTCGTCGATGACGGGGACATCGAGATCCTGCGCTTTGGTCAGCTTGCTGCCAGCCCCCGGGCCGGCAATCAGACAGGTGGTTTTGGCACTGACGCTCCCTGCCACGCGCGCACCCAGAGACTGAATGTCCGCTTTCACATCATCCCGACTGGCCGACTCCAGCTTGCCGGTGACCACCCAGGTTTCTCCGGACAGCGGCAACCGATCAACGGACGCCGTTTCCGGGGCGTCCCAGGTCACCCCGAGACCGATCAGGGTACGCAGCTCTTCCTGATTCTGTGGCTGACGGAAAAATTCGTGGATATGGCGCGCCATGATCGGTCCCACATCCGGCACCGCTTCCAGTGCCTCGATTCTGGCGTGCTGCAGCGCATCCAGGTTACCAAAGTGCAGTGCCAGGTTGCGCGCTGTGGTTTCCCCCACCTCGCGAATGCCCAAAGCGAACAGGAATCGGGGCAAGGTAGTCTGTTTGCTGGCTTCCAGAGCGTCGAGCACATTGTCGGCCGACTTCTCTGCCATGCGATCCAGTGACAGCAACTGATCCCGCTCGAGACGGTACAGGTCAGAAAACGCCGTTACCCATTGCTTGTCGACAAGCGCCTGAATGAGCTTTTCACCCACACCGTCAATATCCATGGCACGTCGTGACACGAAGTGCTTGAGGGCTTCCAGACGCTGTGCACCACAAGTCACGCCCCCTGTACATCGTGCCACCACTTCGCCCTCAAGGCGGGTAATGGGCGAGGCACAGATGGGGCATTCGTCAGGCAGTGGCACCTTGCGCGCATTGGCCGGTCGCTTCTCTGCCACGGCACCCAGCACCTTGGGAATGACATCACCGGCGCGATGAATGATGACGGTGTCACCTTCATGAAGATCAAGTCGCTCTATTTCATCCATGTTGTGCAGGCTGGCGTTGCTCACGGTCACGCCGCCTACCTGGACGGGCTGTAACCGTGCGACCGGGGTCACCGCGCCGGTGCGACCAATCTGAAACTCGATGCGATCGAGGACGGTGGTGGCTTCCTGAGCCGGAAACTTGCGCGCCACGGCCCAGCGCGGCGCCCGGGAAACAAAACCCAGTACTCCCTGCAGCGCAATGGAGTCCACCTTGTAGACTATGCCGTCTATTTCGTAGGGCAGACCATCCCGCTTCTCGGCCAACTGGTCGTAATAGGCCAGCATCTCGTCCAGAGTACGGACCTGGCGCATTTCCGGGTTGATACGAAAGCCCCACTGATGGAACCGATGCAGACGGTCGAACTGACTGTCGGGGAGGTCGCCACCCTCGATCTGCCCATATCCATAGGCGCAGAACACCAGAGGACGCGTCCGGGTGACTGCCGGATCAATCTGGCGCAGGCTGCCAGAGGCGGCATTGCGCGGATTCATGTAGGTTTTTTCATTACGAGCCAGGGCGCGTTCATTGAGCGCTTCGAAACCCGACGTCGGCATGTAGATCTCACCCCGGACTTCCAGCCAGTCGGGCCAGTCCTCGCCCTGCAGGCGCAGGGGGACCGAGTCGATGGTGCGCACATTGCCCGTAATGTCTTCCCCGGTATAGCCATCGCCCCGCGTGGCAGCCTGCACCAGTACTCCGGCCTGATAATGCAGCGCAACCGCAATGCCGTCCAGCTTCGGCTCGCAACAATAGACCGGATCCGTCGGCTCACCCGCTTTCTCCAGGCGTTCGTTGATGCGCCGGACAAATTGCGCCATCTCGTCGTCAGAGAAGGCATTGCCCAGTGACAGCATGGGAATCTGGTGGGTCAGGGTTGCAAAGCCGTCCTTGACCGGGGCGCCGACCCGCTGCGTCGGCGAATCGGCCGTAATCCATTCCGGATGCGCCTGTTCGATGGCTTCCAGTTGACGAAACAGCTGATCAAATTCGGCATCGGGAATGCGCGGCTGATCCAGCACGTAGTAGGCATAGTTAAAGTCGTGGATACGGGCACGCAAAGCCTGCAATGTCCGGTAGGTATCGCTGTCTGAGGTCTCTGTCATGGCTTTGTCAGGCTCGTTTAACCAACTGGCTGCGCTGATAATCCCGGATGCGCTCCCGGTAATGCGTCAACGTCTGGGCGGTCATCACACTGCGACTCTCGTCGTACACATCGCCATCAAGATGCGTAGCCAGAGTCGTTGCTGACTGGTACATGGCATCAAAGGCTTCCAACGGATTACCCTGACAAGGCAGTTGGAGAAAGAAGGTAACGCCCCGGGTCGCAAACTGATCCACATCATCCAGATCAAAGGTGCCGGGATTAAAGGCATTGGCCGCGCTGTATTGCAACCGACCGTGATCGTCGGTGGCGTGGAATATATTCATGCGGCCAAATCGCATGCCGCAGGCCAGCATGATCTGCAACAGCATGGAGCCTTCAAACTCCTGACCGTCTCGCGCCAGCACCGTAATGACCAGCACTTCCTCGGGCTCCGACAGGAGTTGGTCACCGGCTTCGTCATCCGCCAACTGGCGGGCCTCAGCCGACTCCAGTGCCGGATCATGAACATCGTCTTCCCACTCTTCTGCATCCTCTTCGTCCACTGAACTGGACGACAGAGGTGCAGGGTCACCCATTTCCCTCTCCCAGGCTGTAGGCTCCTGGTACAGATCCGCAAAGGGGTCGTCCTCGACCTCGGAGGCTGGCCCGGATGCAGGGTCTTCAGCAGTCGTTGTTACCTGATCGTCGGGCATCGGGGCTGCTGTGGTCGGTTTCGGCCGCAGCAGCGGATCATCCGCCTCGGCAGGTGACTCGACACGCTGCTTTGCCGACGCGCCGCGCGGTGCGTCCAGGTCAAATTCATACTGTACCGCCGACGTCTCGGCGTCGGTCTCACCGGGCTCCTGAGTATCCACGGAATCCACCAATACGGGCACACGCTCGCGCAGATTCAGGCGTCCAGACTGTCCGGCGGGCTGAGCCTGAGCCTTGCGCGTGCTTCTGCGAGGCTCGGGAGCGGGGCGCGTGCTCTCTGTGGGATGCCCATCAACGCGGGACACTTTCAAGTCATTCGCATCAGGGGAGCGAGACTTTCGGTCGCCGGTTGTTGTCCTGGATGAACGCACGTAACTGCCATGATAATGACGCTGACGTCGCACTCTCCGCCAGGCATCGACTGCCAGAATGACCATAAACAGGATGGCCAGTATGATGACCCACTCACGCAAACCCATTGGAACGATACCCCGAAAAACTCATTTTCCCGAATCCTGCCACTGGCCGGCTGTTGCCGGCATGCCAAGCCATCCGGCCAATGCATGACCCTACAAAGCGGCCATCTCCACGGCCTCGTCCACATTGACCGACACCAGGCGCGACACACCCGGTTCATTCATAGTAACACCCATTAGCTGATGTGCAATTTCCATAGCAACCTTGTTGTGGGTGATATAGATAAACTCAACCTGTTCCGACATGGCATCCACCAGACGTGAGAAACGTGTCACATTGGCATCATCCAGCGGCGCATCCACTTCATCCAGCATACAGAAAGGGGAAGGATTGAGACGGAAGATGGAAAACACCATGGCAATGGCCGTCAGCGCCTTCTCACCGCCCGAAAGCAGATGAATGGTGGCGTTTTTCTTGCCCGGCGGCCGTGCCATGATGGCCACACCGGCATCCAGCAGATCTTCGCCGGTCATCTCAAGATAGGCATGACCCCCTCCGAATACCCGAGGGAAAAGCTCTTGTAAACCTGCATTCACCTTGTCAAAAGTGGTCTTGAACCGGTTTCGGGTCTCCTGATCTATGCGCTTGATGGCAGATTCCAGGGTTTCCAGCGCGCGCTCGAGGTCCTCATTCTGCTGATCCAGATAATCCTTGCGCTCACTCTGCACCCGGAACTCGTCGATGGCCGCCAGATTGATGGCACCCAGGCGCTGAATCCGCTGCGACAACTGCTCAATCAATGACTCGCATTCGCTCACATCCAGCCCTTCAGGCAAGGACTGCAGCAGCGTCTCCAGATGATAATTCTGCTCCTGCAACTGTTCTTCAAAGGTCGCCTTGCGGGTATTCAATCGCTCAGCGTCCATTTGCCGGGCCTGCAGGCGTTGCTGCAGGTCGGCCAGATTCTGATCGACACGCACTTTCTGCTGATCGAGCTGGCGCATCTGCTCGTGAAATTGTTCTGCTGCCTGCCGGGCATCCGACAATTCGTCTTCCAGTGCCAACTGACGCTCAACCCGTTCTTCCAGTTCCGCCTTGAGCTCATCGTCCGGATCCATGAGGGCCTGCATCTCTTCATGCAGTTCGGTGGCCCGCACCGTCAGTTGTTCCTTCTGGGCGTTGTTGCGCTGCACCGTGTCTTCCAGTGATGCCAGCTGGCTTTCCAGGCCCCGCACCGACAGTTCCAGTTCGTGCTTTTTCTGACTGGCTTCGCGGTGCTGCGCCCGCACGTCTTCCAGACGCTGACGGGCGTCATCCCTGGCCTGACTGAGCGCTTCGCGATCCCCATCCTGATCAGAGCGTTCTTCCTGTGCTTCAGACAGATACTGCTGAGCTTCCTGACGTGCCTGGAATTCACGTTCGTACTCTGCGTCCGCGTCCGTCAACTCCGCGCGATAACGCTGCAGGGACTGGCTCATCTGTTGACTGGTAGCGCTGAGGGCCGACATGCGGGTTTCAATCTCGTGGACCCGGCGGCGACAATCATCCACCTGAGCGCGTTGCTGCTGCCATTGCTGTTCCAGCGCATCCAGACTCAGCTGCGCCGATTCCTTGTTCAGCTCCGCGTCTTCCAGTTCGAATTCGGACTCGTCCACGGTGGCCATCAATTCTTCCAGGCGCGCCTGTTGCGCCAGCACGCCTTCCTGGTCGGATTCGCTGCGAAACAGGCGGCTCCAGCCCGCCCCAAGCCACAGACCATCCAGACTGATGATGCTGTCGTCCACAGTCAATTCAGGCACACGCTGCCGTGCTTCATCCTGGGTTTGTGCGGTGTAGACACGATTCAACAGCGGCATAAGGGCGGCGGGCGCCTGAACCTTCTCCGCCAGGGTGCCGGCTCTTGGCGCGACGGGGTCGGTTTCGGTCAGCCAGCTCATGCGGGTATCCGGCAGCCCGGACCAGGCCGCTCCGGGCAGGCCAGAGGCGGGCAACACATGGCTCTGTAACCAATGCCCCAACACCCACTCCACGGCCTGCTCCCACGGACTGTCCACATGCAGTTGCTCCAGCGCCTGAGGGCTGCGCTGAAGCTGCCAGCGACTGAGCCACTCCCGAACCATTGAGCTGTCCCCCGCCTGAGCATGAAGTGTTGCCTCCAGGCGCGTGATTTCCTGTTGCTGGGCAGTGAGGCGACTGCGTAATGACTGCACCGTCTGCTCGCGCGCCTGCTGCTCTTCGCGTTTCTGCTGCAGGGACTCCTCCGACGCAAGGGCGTTGGCTTCCGCGTCCTCGAGCCGGGCATTGGCTGCCTCCAGGTCGGTATCCAGACGCATGAGTTCGTCAGCCGCCGGGTCATTTTCCAACTGCTGCAGTTCCTGCTGGAGTTTCTCCCGCCGCTGACTCAATTGTTGCAGGCGCTGCTCGGCCTGCTCAATACGGGAATGCCAACGCTCGGTCTGGCGAGCGGCTTCTGCCGACCCCAGGCTGAACTGCATCCAGCGCTCTTCCTGCTCCCGGAACGCCGCTTCCTGTTCTTCCAGCGTCAAGGCCAGGGTCTCGGCCTTTTCCTGCCAGATCTCGAACTCCGGTGTCAGGTGAGCCAGTTGATCGCGACTTACTTCCAGCCGGCCCCGATCCAGTTCCTCGTGGCGCTGCAACTCATGGCGGTCCCGTTCCAGGCGTTGTTGACTGTCCCGCAACTGCACCATCTTGTCTCGCTGATGAGCCGATTGCTGTTCCAGCCGGGCAATTTCATTCCCCAGTTCGTAATAGGCCTTCTGAACCGTCTGAAAACGCTCACTGGCTTCCTCGTTGTTCATTCGCAGATCTTCCATGCCGGCTTCCAGCTCGCGCAATTTCGCCACCTGCTGCTCCCGGTCCCGCTCGAGTTCTGCGATCCCCTGCTTGACCTGCGAGGCCTCCCGATCCAACTCCTGCCAGCGCAGCGCCGTCAATTGCGCTCGCAACTGTTTCTCGTCGGCCTTGTACTCGCGGTATTTCTCGGCCGCTCTGGCCTGACGCTCCAGATGCGCCAACTGGCGATCAAGCTCTTCACGGATATCCGTCAGGCGCTCCAGATTCTCGTGGGTTCGACGCATCCGGTTTTCCGTCTCGCGCCGGCGATCCTTGTATTTTGAGATACCCGCTGCTTCTTCCAGATAGACGCGCAGCTCGTCCGGCTTGGCTTCGATGAGCCGTGAAATCATGCCCTGCTCGATAATGGCATAGCTTCTGGGACCCAGACCGGTACCGGCAAACAGATCGGTTATATCACGACGCCGGCATTTGCTGCCGTTCAGGAAATAGGTGGACTGTCCGTCCCGGGTCACTTTGCGGCGAATGGAGATTTCGTTGTATTCAGCGTAAGGGCCGGTGAGGGTGTGGTCGCTGTTGTCAAAAATCAGCTCCACGGAACACTGTGCCACCGGTTTGCGACGAGTGGAGCCGTTGAAAATCACGTCCGTCATGGCTTCGCCACGCAGGTGCTTGGCCGATGATTCGCCCATCACCCAGCGTACGGCGTCTATGACATTGGACTTGCCACAGCCGTTGGGGCCGACAATGGCCGTCAGGTTGGATGGAAACGGAATCTGAGTCGGGTCAACAAAAGACTTGAACCCGGCCAGCTTGATACTTTTTAGGCGCATTGCGCGATGGCATCCCTATCCTGCGTGAAGCGTATAGTGTAATGGTTTTTGACCGCCGGCAAAACGGGCAGGACCGCCATGACAGATATCAGCCCATGTCAGCCGGAGAAAAGGCCGACATGAGGCTCTGCCCCGGGCTTTGAGGTCCGCGTCAGTTGGGCTCGATTACCAGACTGGCAACCGCGCCTTCACCCGAGGCTGGCACCCGCATGACGCGACTTCGATGTGTCGCTTCGGATACCGGGGCTCCCGCCGGTGTCACAAATGCCAGCACCTCCACCTCATCATAGTCGGTAAGCGGCGCCATCTCGGGATTGCGATCCCGATCGGTGAGGCGCAGCGCCAGCGGCAAGTCCGCAACCCGATAACGCTGAACCGCAACGGGCAGATTGCCTCCCGCCGGACGGGCCACGATATAGACTTCGGCATCGGGTGCCAGATCATCCGGCAACGCAGAAAACAGGACCTGAACGCCCGGCTCTTCAGCATCGTCCGTATCCGCGTCATCGCCACTCAGGCGCCGCGCCTGTTCCAGGGCTCCGGCCACGGCTTCACGGGTTCGGCTGTCGGCTGGCGCCACTTCCATGAAACGCTCCCAGAGCGCAATGGCTTCGTCGTATTCACCTTCATTCATGTAGGCCACGCCCAGAGTTGCCATGGCCTGTGCATTGAACGGATCCAGGCGCAGGGCCTCGTCAAAGTCGGCTGCCACGTCTTCGGTCAACTGGCGATCGTTCAGGTCATAACGCAGTTGTGCGCGATGACTCAGCACCACCGACAGGTCCTCCGGATCGTAATCACCCAGCGCTCTGAGCTCTGACACCACGCGCCCCATCATGTCGATGGCGTCTTCATATCGCCCGGCCTGGGCGTAGCCGTCGGCCAGCATGTACAGGGTGTCAATTTCGGGTGACCTCTGGTCCTCCACATAGCCTTCCAGCGCGTCCAGATAGGCGATAAAGTCCGCTTCACTGCGGTCACGGAGCTCGGTCTTCTCATAGAGTTCGAAGCTGTCATGAGCCCCCACCGGCCAGTAAACCAGTGCGGTCAGAACCAGCATGCCCGCCAGGGTGGCAGCCGACCAGCGCCAGTCCAGGCGACCCCGCGCTTCCATGGTTTTTTCTGCCGTATCGGTTTCAGTGAGCAGTTGGCGATCCAGCTCTTCCTGCAAAGCCTGATATAGTGCCTGGTCCAGCAAGCCGTTGGCGTAATCATCCGCCAGTTCCGCCCGCCGGGCCTCGTAGACCGCAACACGGTCCTGGTTACGCGCCAGAGTGATGGGCTTGCTGGCGCCGTACAGGGACGGGTAAAAGAGAAACAGGGCCGCCAGCAGGCCCAGAACAATCAACATGGAGACAAGTATGCCCACCAACATCAGGAATCCTCAGCTTTATTGGTTTCACGCAGACGCTTCAGTTGAGCCTCTTCCTGCGAAGTCAGGGCGGTGTTATCACCGTCCCGGCTGCCGCCGGCGTGCTTCATCCTTACCCCCAGTATCACGGCTATGAGAAAACCGCCCGCCAATACACCAGCGACCCAGATCCAGGCGGTGTGCAGGCCCATTCTCGGGCGGAAGGTCACGCCCTCACCCCAACGTTCGATCATGAAATCCACAATCTCGCGATCGCTGTAGCCGGATTCGATCATGGCCGCTACCCGGTTGCGCATATCCGCCGAAATGGGTGCATTGGAATCGGCAATGGCCTGATGGTCGCAGAGAGGACACCGCAGTTCCCAGGTGAGTCGATAATACCGGGTCTGGTTTTCTTCACTGGAAAACTGACGCAGAGGTTCCACCATGGAGGGCCCGTCCATGATGACTTCACCGGTGGCAGCATCGACCTGGGCCTGCGCCGGGGCGACGCCCAGTCCCATCAAACCAAGGATCAGCAGAAGTCTGGACAGAACAGTCATAAGGATTCATAAACCGATTTGAGCGAGCTTTCCCAATTGCGCTCGTTGACAATACCCACGTGTCGATGCCGGATAATACCATCGCCGTCCACAAAGTAGGTTTCCGGTGCGCCCACAACCCCCAGGTCAAAGCCGAGGCTGCCCACGGGATCGAACATGTTCCTGACATAAGGATCACCGCGGTCTTCCAGCCACTGCAATCCGCCATCGCGAGTGTCGCGATAGTTCAGCCCGACTATGGGCACGCCGGACTCTGCCAGAGCATTCAGGGTCGGATGCTCTATGCGACAGCTGGGACACCAAGAACCCCAGACATTGAGCAGAAAAGGCTCTCCGTAGAGGTCCTCGTTAGTGACCATGACCGACGCATCTTCCAGGTCTTCCAGCGAAAAATCCGGGATAGGCTGATCGATGCGTGTCGACGGGGCACTGCCCTCGTCCTCGCCGGTGGACAGCATATAGCCAAACACGGTGGCACTGACCAGCACCACGAAAAACGGTACAAAGACTACCCAGCGCATTACGCACCTTCCAGTTTGATTCGACGATACCGCTTGTCCAGAATGGCGATGAGGCCACCCAGTGACATGATAATGGATCCCAGCCAGACCCATCGCATGAAGGGTTTGACGTGCAGGCGTACAGCCCAGTCATCACCCTGAGGCGTGAGCTGTTCGCCCATGGACACATACAGATCACGATTCAGTGTCGCCCAGATCCCCGCCTGGGTCATCAACTGTCCGGCCACCGGATAAAAGCGTTTTTCTGCCAGCAGACGACCGGTCTGCCGATCATTGCGATAGAGATTGAAAAAGCCCATCTGTGTTTCGTAGTTGGGACCGAAACCTTCCCGGTATTCGTCAAATTCAAAGGTCCATCCACCCAACTGTTCGCGATCGCCGGGCGACATTCTCACATCCGTCTGCACCTCGAACTGAGTGATCATGGTGACGCCCACGATCAGGACAGCCAGCCCCAGATGACCCAGTATCATGCCGTAGTACGCGCGACTGAGCTTGCGCAGCCCGCGCCAGCGGCTTTTCGCCTGTCGGGTGCTGTCATGCAGTGTCTTCAGCGTACTGAGGAGCAACCACCAGCCCATGCTGAGCCCCAGAACCACACGCCAGCTCACTTCACCGGCATACAGCCAGTTGCAGGCAACCGCCAGGGCGACGGACAACAGCAGCGCATAGACGGCCCAGGTCAAAATGGGCTTGCTGTCGTGTTTCTTCCAGCGAATCCACTGCCCCACCCCCAGAAGCAACACCAGCAGGGGTGTCAAAGCCGTGGTTATGTCGTTGAACCAGGGCGGGCCGATGGAGATGGTGCGCAACCCGAGCAGATCATTGACCACGGGTGCAAAGGTCAGCAGCACCACGATCAGGGTGTAGAGCGTCAGCAGCAGGTTGTTGCCGAGCAGGAACATCTCCCGGGACAACCACTCAAAACGAGTGGTACTGGTCAGCATAGGCAGACGGATGGCGTACAACAGCAGCGCGCCCGCGGTAAAAATGGCAAAGATCGCCAGTATGAAGGCACCGCGCGACGGATCATTGGCGAACGAATGCACCGATGTAAGCACCCCGGAGCGAACCAGAAAGGTGCCCAGCAGGGTCATAGAGAAGGTGGCAATGGCCAGCAGCACGGTCCACCCCTTGTATACGCCCCGCTTGTCCGTGGCTGCCAGGGAATGGATCAGAGCGGTACCCAGCAACCAGGGGATCAGTGAAGCGTTTTCCACTGGATCCCAGAACCACCAGCCACCCCAGCCCAGCTCGGAGTAGGCCCACCACGAACCGATGGAAATGCCCAGGGTCATGAACACCCAGGCAATATTGGTCCAGGGGCGGGACCAGCGCGCCCAGGCACTGTCCAGACGCCCAATGAGCAGAGCCGCTATGGCAAAAGAGAAGGCAACGGCAAAGCCGACGTATCCCATATAAAGGATAGGCGGGTGGAAAATCAGGCCGGGATCCTGCAGCAACGGGTTAAGGTCTGCGCCATCAGCCGGCGGAAAGGGCAGCGTCCGCGCAAAGGGATTGGACGTGAATATGAGGAAGGCGGCAAAGGCCGCCAGGACCAGCCCCATCACACTCATCACTACAGCCAGCATATCCAGAGGCAGTTTCTTGCTGAAACTGGCCACGGCGACGATCCAGAAGCTCAATATCATGACCCACAGGAGCATGGAGCCCTCATGCCCGCCCCAGACACCACTGACCTTGTAATAAACCGGCAAGGCGGAGTTGGAGTGGTCGGCCACATACCGAATAGAGAAATCATCAACCAGGAAGCCATAGGTCAAAACCACGTAGGACACGACGAGAAAAGCCGCAGCGCCCAGACCCATGGGGCGGGCCAGTCTCATGAGGCCTGCATGCTGACGGTAATAGCCCAGCAAAGGCAGCACGCCAAGGACCAGACTGAACATGAACGCAAAGACCAGGGCCAGCAGTCCGAATTCTGGAATCATTCTCCGTACTCCGGCATTTCGTTGATTCGCTTGCCTGCAGCTTCCAGGGCCCGCGCCACCTCAGGGGGCATGTAATTTTCGTCATGCCGGGCCAGCACTTCGCTGGCCTGAAACACGCCATGCTCATCCAGGGTGCCTGTGGCCACGACACCCTGCCCTTCACGAAACAGGTCGGGAAGAATGCCGGTATAACTCATGGTGATCTGCTGGTGATTGTCCGTGACCAGAAAGCTCACGGCGAGGCTCTCGGGATCGCGCAGCACACTGTCATACATGACGAGGCCACCTGCCCGGATACTCCGATCATGAGGTGCCTCACCTTCCACTATATCGGTAGGACTGTAAAACAGATTGACCTGATTCTGGTTGGCAAACAACAGCAGAATGACTGCAGCCCCAAATAAGGTCACTCCAATCAGGATCAGAGTCAGGCGCTGACGGCGAGCCGGATTCATAGATTGCCTCGTTTCTTCATTTTAAGCAGTTCATGGCGCACACGCTTCCCATGCTGCCTGAGTCCGAGCCAGTGGGCCAGGATCACCAGCACGGTAATACCATAGACTGACCAGACAAAGACACCATGGTTCCCCATGCGTACAAATTCGGAAAAACTGTCGAAGTAGCCCATATTATGCCCCTCCATTGATGCCAAGCTCATCCTGTACCCAGCGGGTTTTGCGCTCTCTATACAGAATTTCCCAGCGCGTCCGGTAAATCACCAGCGCCGCCACCAGCAGATAGGTCGTCGCAATACTCAACAACAGAGGCGCCAGCATCTCCCAGACCATGGTGGTTTCCCGGGTGATGCGGATGGTTGCCGGCTGGTGCATGGTATTCCACCATTCCACCGAATACTTGATGATGGGCAGATTGACGACCCCCACCAATACCAGAATGGCCGACGCCTTGTCGGCCAGTTTCTGCTCTTCAATGGCATTCTGGATGGCCCACAAACCGATAAACAGAAACAGCTGAATCAACATGGCCGTCAGGCGAGCGTCCCATTCCCAATAAGTTCCCCAGGTAGGACGTCCCCATATGGAGCCCGACAGCAACGCCAGTGCGGTAAGGGTCAAGCCAATCAGAACACATTGGCGAAGCATCATGTCCGCTAGCTTTATTTTCCAGACCAGACTCACCACCGCCATCACCGCCATGGCAAAATAAAGCGTCAGGGAAGCACTGGCCGAGGGCACATGGACAAATATGATGCGGTAACTGTTGCCCTGGAGATAATCCTCCGGCGCGAACACCAGGCCCCATACCCAGGCCACCATCAGCCCCATTCCGCCCAGGAGCACAGATATCCGCGCCCAGATCAGGCTGATGCGATAAAAGTTCTTCGGAGAGCTCCACTGGTGAATCCAGCGCCAGACTCCCGTCATGGAAAACGCCATACTCAAACGCCTATGTTCAAATCAGTCATTCATCGACAATCGCAACGCACCCGCACTCACCCAGGGCGACAGGGCCAGCGACAACAGAGTCAAGGCCGCCAGTGTCGCCAGAGGTGCCGCATAGGGCACGCCATTCAGTGCCGCTTCAATGATGCCGGTCCCCAATATCAGGATGGGAATATACAAAGGTATCACCAGCAATGACAGCAGCAGTCCTCCGCGACGCAGGCCAGTCACCAGGGCGGCACCAATGGCCCCGATACAGCTGAACGCCAGCGTGCCCAGAGCCAGCACCAGGCCATTGAGCGCCATTACCTGCACCGGCAATGACAGCATCAGACCCAGCAGCGGTGACATCAGGGTAATAGCCAACCCGGTAAACATCCAATGGGTCAGAACCTTGGCCATGACCAGCCCACTAAGCAAGGTATCACTGGTGGCTACCTGTTCCAGGCTGCCATCCTGATGGTCGTAGCGAAACAGCGTGTCCAACGACAACAGAGTCGACAACAGCGCAGCCACCCAGAGCACTCCAGGGGCGATTATACTCAGCAACTCCGACTCCGGAGAAACCCCCATGGGGAACAGGGCAATGACCATGAGGTTAAAGGCCAGAGGGTTCATTAGCTCCGCCCGACGGCGCCAGCTCAGCATCCACTCACGCTGCAGAAGAAAGATCACGGGTCACCCCGTTCCGGACCCGAATCAGGCCCTGTATTGCGCCCCAGCCAGAGGGTTCTGTAAGCCACACCCTGCGGCTCGTGATGCGTGGAAAACAGCACGCTGCCGCCGCTCGCGCAATGCGCCGACAGGTGACGCTCGAGCGCGGCCACGCCCTGGCGATCCAGGGCGGTAAAGGGTTCATCCAGCACCCAGCACTCGGGCATGCCCTCCAGATAGAGCAACGCCAGCACAACACGTCGTTGCTGACCGGCTGACAACTGGTTGCCCATGCTGTCATCAAAGGCCGCCAGGCCTACCTGGGACAGAGCCGACATCAGGTGATCATCGGTCGCCGCCACGCCGTGCAGACGTGACAGATAACGCAAGTTCTCCAGCACGGTAAGATGGCTCGAAATACCGGGTCGGTGACCAATGTAGAGATAGGGGCAGGTACCCTCGTCGATCCATTCAACCTGACCACTGAGGTAGATGTTGAGCCCCACCAATCCGCGCATCAGGGTGGTCTTGCCCGAGCCGTTGGCCCCTGCTATGCGGACTGCCTCCCCGGGAAACAGGGAAAAAGTCAGCTCACTGAACAACTGGCGTTCGTCACGCTCGCAACTGACCTCATTCACCGCCAGAGTCGGCCTCGGCGCAGTCAACTCGCCTACTCCAGTGTCCTGAGCGTTACGGGTCAAGTGGGGCTCCGGCGGCGTAAAATTGAAGCTGTATTCTAATGATCCAGATGGACAATGCCAATCCCGCTGCAAAAGGATTCGGGTAAAGACAGCGCTAATACCCCTCCGCGGTGTTCACTGTTGATGGTCCAGCGCGCGGTTGAGCCTTTGCTCGAGTTCCCGCACCTGTCGATTGTCCGGGTACTTCTGGCGCAGGGATTCCACCAGCATCAGGGCCTGGCCGTACTGGTGCTGACGACAGAGATTGCGAATTTCCTGAACGGTCTTGTGCAACAGCAGACGATCGGCCTGATTCACTTCCCGCCGGGCGCCGCCCAGACGGATGAACCGGTACAGCATGAAGCCGAAGGCCAGTAGCAGAAGCACGCCCAGAATCCCATACAGGTGCAGCAATGCCGAACCTGGCCACCCCATAGGCTGCAGACAGAGCATTTCCTGTCCGCCACAGAGCCACCAGTCCGGCGTCATCAACCAGTCCCATACCATCAGCGCTCCCAGCATGCTGACAAGCAGATACAAGAGCCCCGGCAATGCGTGTTTCAATCCCTGCATGCACATACTCCCAAGGCCTGCCATTCAGGCGCGGCTTTCCTACGGGTTCAGATTGCGGCATAGTGAATGAACCCATCCGCCTTGTCCACCCGGAGCGACACCCTCATGCATGATCAACTCAACGCCCAGACCCGCCAACAGACTGTCGCCCTCATGGGGGCAACAGGACTGGTGGGCCGTCACCTGCTGGTTCGACTCAGCCAGACCTTTGACCAAGTCGTTGCCTACGGTCGTCGCGACCCAATGGAAGCCGTGAAGGGTACGGCCGAACTGAACAATGTGACCTGGGTCAGGACCGACTTCAGCGACACTTCTGCACTGGACCTTTCCGGCATTGATCAGGTGTTCATTACCTTCGGCACCACAAAGAGCCAGGCCGGCAGTGTCGAGGCTTTTCGTCAGATAGACCTGGAGATGCCCCTGGCGTTTGCCAAAACTGCCGTCGAGGCCGGAGCCCGTCGACTGTTTCTGGTGTCGGCCGTAGGTGCCGACAGTGAATCCTGGATATTCTACAACCGGATCAAGGGCGAGCTGGAGGATGCGCTGCGCACCCTCGGTCTGGAGACGCTCGTGGTGTTTCGACCCTCACTGCTGATCGGCGAACACCCCGGACGCATGATGGAAAGCCTCGGTCAGATGATGATGATTCCCTTTGCCCGCTTCATGCCGGCAACGGTACGCCCCATAGAAGCCGACCAACTGGCTCAGGCCATAGTGAACAGTGCTCTCAGCGCTCCCGAGGGTGAACACTGGATCAGCGGCAAGGACCTCTGGACCCTGGTGGCCCAACCGGCGCCGCGAGACACGGACGCACAGTGACCGTCATTCGGCCCGGGTCACATTGGGCATGCGGTGCAAAAGCAACACAGCCAACAGACTGATTGAGCCCAGCACCGCCAGCACCCAGGCAATACTCAGCAGATCGCCCAGCCAGCCAACGAGGCCACCCAGCAGCATCAGCAGGCCGATCAGGGTATTGCTCACGGCCACATAGGTGGCCCGGTTCGACTGATCCGCCATATCCACCAGATAGGCCTTGCGCCCGATGCGCATGCCACTGTGGCTCAGCGTCAGCACAAAGAAGGCCAGCGGCATGACACCCCACAGGCCGAGCACCTCGGGCGCCCGGGCCGACAGCAGCGCCACCAGCAGACATACCAGCCCACCCACCAGGGTAGCCAGTTGCATGACTGCCCGGCTGGAGCGATCCGACCAGCGACCCCAGACCGGAGCACTGAGCATGGACGCCAGCCCGCTGACAATCACCAGTGAACCCAGTTCCGTGAGGGTTCCACTGGCCTGCTGCACCAGCAAGACCATGAAGGGCCCGGCAAGAGCAACCCCCAGCATGGCAGCACGGGCCAGCACAAAGCGCTGGAACAGACCGTCCGTGAACAGCAGCGACAGGCTGCCCAGAGCAACCGTCAAGGCGTTGCCACCACCGTCAGTGGCACCGGGCTCCTCGATAATCTGATTAAAGAAAAACAGCGCCAGAAACCAGCACAACCCGGCCGCCACGAGCAGGCTGGTCAGCCAGAACAGGTCAGGCTGCCGATCCGACAGGGCCCACAAAACCCCGCCCCAGATGAGCACCAGCCCACCGCCCAGGCTGGATGCATACCCCAGGAGAGTCCCGCGACGTGTCCGGGAAACCGTATTGCCCAGCACATCCTTGGCCGCCACCGAACAGAGCCCTCGCGCCAGGCTGTATACAACCAAGGCTCCCAGTACTGACACACCGGCCAGGGTCCCGCCTGACACACCGGTCGCCAATGCCATGAGCAGCAACGCCAGTCCGGAGAGGAGCCCGCCCAGCAACCAGACCGCTTTTCGTTGGGGCAATCGGCGAACCCAGGCTGCCACCAGGAGTTGCGGCAACAGAACACCGGCCTCTCGAATGGGCACCAGAAAACCGACCAATGCCGAAGGCGCCCCCAGCGCGCCCATCAACCAGGGCAGCACCAGACGCGCCGAAGACAGTTCATCAGCCAGTTTGCTCAGAACATTGGATATCAGATAGGCAAAAAAGTTGCGTGGTTGATGCCGACAGGCCGAATCGGGTATATCGCGACACACCCGCGCATCCTCATCACCTGAAACCCGGTCGTAAGCCCGGCCGAGCCAGCCCGGATCGTCAAACTGATCAGGCATGTGCCGTCCGTTCTGTCAGGCGGTGGTCGGTCTGATTTGCAGCCCTGGGTGGCGGCGAAGTCAAAGCAAAGGCACTCCGTCCTGCCACATCAGGACAAAACGCACGGTAAGCCCGATGACACCCACCAACATGGCCAGGAACAACCAGCACTTCAGCACGGCAAAGAATTTGCTGATCTTGGCCTTGAAGCGCCCCCAGGCGGTGGTCAGCAAGACGGCATTGGGGCCTGCCGGCTGGAACCACCAGATGAAGCACAACCCCAGCAAACTCCACATCAAACCGATGACAGACGGGTACAAACCCTCGTCCCAGTCATTAAATATGACAAGTGCCAGGGCAATCAGGGCGCCCAGAATACCCAGAACAAAAACCGGCCCGAGCGCGCGCAGCCTGTAGCCCCAACGTGTGAATCCTTGAATCATGATTTATCTCGTTCGCCTCGGTAAATCGTCAATAACCACACACCATACCGTGCTACCCCACGGTGAGCAAACCATGAGCAGAGTTCAAAAGCGGGTTGTGCCCCTTACGCTCAAGGACGAACCCGGACCGGGCTCATGTACCCCACCGGACCCAACTAACACCCCGTTGAAACCGGTCTCGCCATATTTCAATGCTGGTCAACAATGCCGGAACCAGCAGCAGCATGATCGCCGTACCGAAGGCGAGACCGAACACAATACCCGCTGCCAGGGGAATCAGGAACTGGGCATCGAAGGAGGTTTCCATCAGCAGGAAGCTCAGGCCGGCAATGGTCGTCAGCGAGGTAATCAGCACGGCCCGAAAACGCCTTACCGAAGCTTCCACAACGGCCTCCTGCACCGCCAGCCCTTGCGCCCGGAGTTCCCGATAGAACAGAACCAGCACAATACCGTTGTTGATCACGATACCCGATAGCCCAAACAGCCCATAGATGCTGAGCGCCGACAACTCGAGGCCCATGATCCAGTGCCCGGCGATAGCCCCTGTCAAGGCAAAGGGGATGGCGGAAAGCACGGCGAAGGGCCAAAGCCAACTCTCGAACACCCAGGCCAGCGCCCCGAATATGAGAATAAGCCCCAGGATTGCGCCAAACTGTACATCCCGCAGGAACTGAGCCTGACCGGCCTGATCACCCTCCAGCGATGCGGTCACCGCAAAGTCTTCCTGTATGCCGGGCAATACATCCCGCGCCAGCCACTGGTTGACGTCATTGAGGACCAGATCAGGGTCAGACAGCCGGGCGGTGACCTCGGTGGCCAGTTCACCATTGATCCGGTTGAACTGATCGATGGCCTGGGCGTACTCGACATTGACCAGCGCCGACAACGGCTGCCAACTGCCATCGTCAAGGCGCACGGGCACGTGCTGCAAATCGAACCAGGTCGCCTCGGCCCGTCCCGGCAACACAACACGCACCGGCACGTCTTCCCCGTCCTGTTGTACCACCTGGGCCGTTTGTCCCCGAGTCAGGGCGTCAACACGCCGGCTCAGCGCATCCACGTCCAGGCCCTGCGCCAACGCATCCGGGCGCAATACCAGTGACAGCACTTCGTCACCCAGCGGCAGATTGTCGGCGATTTCCCGCAGGCCGCCGAATTCACGCAGGGCCTGTTGCACCGCCTGGGAGGCTGCCTTGAGTTCGTCCAGATCGTCCCCGCGCAGACGAGCGCTCACCTCGGTGGTACTGGGGCCCTGTGAGGGCTGTTCGAACCGCATACCGATGATGCCCGGGGGTGAAGGCGCTCTTTCGCGCCAATGGCGAAGGATCTCCTCGTTGCTGACCGGCCGATCGGTGGCGCCGTCGAAGGCCACAAACAGGGCCCCTTGCTCGGGTGATCCTCGATTCAGTTCGCGGACCATGGTATCAACCACTCTGAAGGGTGTTTCCGCCTCGACCTCCAGCAATGCGTCCTGCATGTCATCCAGAAACCGGCTGACCTCGGATACCGGTGTGCCCGGCGCAAAGTCCACCTCCAGGGTCACCTGCTCTTGCTGAATGGCCGGAAAAAAGACGAAATTGACGCGCCCGCTGGCCACCAGCATCACTGCCAGCATCAACGCCACCAGCGCGCTGGCGTAGGTCACACCCCGAAAGCGCACGGCGTATTCCACCAGCCGCCGAAACGGCACCTGACGAAACCACTCGAAGCCCTGATCAAACTTGCGCCGCAATAACGGGGGTTGGGCCGCACCCGCTCCACGACTTTTCAGGCTGTGGGCCAAATGACCCGGTAGAATGAGGAAACACTCGATAAGGGAGGCCACAATGGCGAATATGACCACCAGGGGCACACTGATGGTAAAGGTTCCTGCCTGGCCTGTGACCAGCAAGAGGGGCAGAAAGGCGGCGATGGTGGTCACACTGGAGGCGAGCACCGCCGGTAGCATGCGTCGGGCCGCCGCCACGGCGGCATCCTCCGGGTCATCGCCAGCCTCCACCTGTGTATAGGTCTGCTCGCCCACCACGATGGCATCGTCCACTATTATCCCCAGGGCCACCAGGAACCCGAACAGGGATATCAGGTTGATGGAGTTACCCGTCAATTCCATCAATACCAGAGTGGCAAGAAAGGACACAGGGATACCCAGGGCTACCCAGAAAGCCACGCGATGGTTGAGGAAAATGAAAAGTACCAGCAGGACCAGCACCATGCCGCCCAGTCCACTGTCCAGAATTATGGAAATACGAGATTGCACGAAGCGCCAATCTTCGTTGTAGAGGTGCATGGACAGGCCATCGGGAAGACCTGGCTCGAAATCGCTGCGCCAGTCATTCAGTCGCTCTGCCACCTCCAGGGTATTTTCGCCACTGCCACGGCTCAGTGACAGCCGAACCGCCGGCTCACCCTGATAGAACAGCCTCACTTCGTCGTCCACATACACCCGTTTGACCTCGCCGAGATCGCCCACGCGCACATAGTCGGACGACCCCGACAGGGGCAGCAATTGTCCGGCCAACCCAGTCGGATCCAGTGCCCGATTGTCAACGCGCCACTCCGTGGCCACCGACCGCTCACCCGACTGGCCCGCCGACTGGTTCACATTGCTGCTGGCCAGACGGTTGGCCAACTCGTCCACAGACACGCCCGCATCCAGCAGTCGGGCCATGGGCACTTCGACGTGCAGTTGCCTTTCCGGCACACCTTCTATCTCGATCCGGGCAATGCCGACATTACTGAGCGTGCGCTCCGCCTCACTGCCCCAATAACGCATTTCTTCAAACGTCAGGTCACCATGGAGCAGAACGTCAGCCACCTGCTCAAGAAAAACAAAGGGCGCGATATCCGGTGATTCCGCACCGGGCGGCAGGCTCACGGTGCCGAGGGCACGCTCGATATCGTTCAGCGCGGCCACCTCGTCTGCCACTTCTTCGCGCAACACGATGTCCATGGCCATGCCACCCTGGAAACTGCGGCTCTCAAGCGTATCAATATCGGCATTGCCCGCCAGGGCGTTCTCCAGCGGGATGGTGATTCGCTCCTGCACGTCCTCGGCACTGGCTCCCGGCCACTCCGTTTCAACCTGGATCAGGCTCAATTCAAAGTCGGGAAGGAACTGGGTATTCAGGCGCTCCAGCGCCCAGAGACCGAGAAAGATCACCACGAACATCAGAACATTGGGCGCGACTCGGTGTCGGGCAAATGCAGATAGAATGGCGGTCATGCTCAGTCCTCCCTGACCAGAACCGGCAACCCGGTGACCGCATTGGCCAGGCGCGTGACCAACACGCTGTCACCCGGGTTGAGATCCTCTGAGCGGATCAATACACGGACCTCTCTCTGGTGTCCCTGATGGCCCACCACGTTCACGCTGACCCGTTGCAACCGATCGTCCTCAATCCGGTAGACAAACTGGTTTTCGTAGAGGGCTGTCACCGGCAGGATGAACACGTCCGTTTCCTCCTCCAGTGCCAGGTTTACCGGGTAATGGCCCTCCAGCGGCAGCCTGGACTCACCGGATTCGAACTCCGACGTATTCAGGAAGAACCGCAAGCGCAGACTGCCGCCACTGGACACCGATTCCCACCCATCCAGAACCAGTGACAACGCTCCCTGCTGGCGATGCAGCTCCGCCGTCATGCCGGCACGCAGCCGATGGGCCTGCTCGGCCGGCACTGGGGCTTCCACACGCAGCCGGGATCGATCCACCAGAGACAAGAGCGTCTCACCGGTGCTCACCGTGCTGTTCAGGCTCACATGCAAGCCCGTCACCTCGGCGTCGAAGGGCGCCGTCACGCGGGCATCCTCAATGTTCTCTTCAATATCCTCGATATCCAGCTGCAGCTGCTCGCGCTGTATTTCCAGGCGCTCAAGACGATCCTCGTGACCGTCCACCTGCAATCGCTGCTGGTTCAGGCTCTGACGCTGAGACTGCAGGGCCCGTTCCGCTTCCTCCAGATCACTGGCCGAGGCCAGGTTGCGCTGTTGCAGACTGCGTACCCGCTGCATCGACCGCTCAGCAATAGCCACCAGTTCCTCCTCAATGGCCAGTGCTTCCTCGGCCGCCGCCTGCGCCCGGTTCTCTTCTCTCAGTTGTGCCGCCAGATCCCGCTCTCTTGCCTGCAGGCGGGCCAGTTCCCGTTGAGCAGGCCCGGTATCCAGCTCAAGCAGGCTGTCGCCAGCACTCACAAGACTGCCGTTGTCCACCAACAGGGACACCACTTCGGCATCCAGAGGAGCGCGCTTTTCAACCTGACGTTCAGGGAGCAGACGGCCATACAGCCGCCATTCCGGCTGGGCTGACTCATAGGACAGCGTCAGTGTCGACACCGTCGCTACATCACCCGGCTCACCCGCTGCCATGGCCGGATCCGCAGTCGGTTCCACCGAGCGTCCGGTATCCAGCATGTATCTGGCAGTGAGAACACCCAGTCCTATAATCAAAAAGGGCAACCCGATAAGAAACAAGCGCTTGAACATGTACACTTCCCTTGCGGTTTTAATTATTTATATTCAGCTTCTACGTCAGGCGGATCCCCATGGTTCACATGTCCCGACCACATAACTACCTTGTCCCACTGCTGCTGGCAACAGCGCTGATTGCCGGCTGCACGCAATCCACGACAGACCTGTATGACGACTACATGAGTCGACTGTCCAATGTGCTGGACGTGGACACCGTTGACTGGCAGGCGCCACCACCAGCCGGAGCACCGCGCACCCGGACGCTGACCTTTGATCTGGACGATATTCGCATGACGCCCATTGCTTACTGGAACCTGCGTCATTGCGAACTGTTCAGCCTGATCAGTGACCGCAACAGCATTTTGGGGCGCGTAGCACCACCCAATATTATCTGGCTCTATGAGGCCCGGGTACTCTACGCCATCCAGACGTGCCGGGAACATCCGGACACCTCGGAATCACTGCAGGCGCATCTGGATGACTGGCAGAACCAGAAAACCGCTGTGTGGCCTCAGGCTACCTGGAACGGCACTCTGGCCGCCCCGGAAGTCCGCGGCATCTGGCAGGCCAGCCAGACCGCCTGGCCGCCGGAGCGTGTGCCCTCCATCAGCGAACTGAACAACCACCTGTTTACCCTGACCACCTGGGCCGAAGAATGGCCCTCTGACGACATGGTCGACAACAGCGCTTTCAGCCAGTTGTATCAGGAGATCGGCCAGCACAACACGGGCGGTCAGTGGCGCCGCTCCGTGCAGATCAGCCTGCACGGACTGGAAGCTGCCAACCAGATGCTGCAGAACGCCATAGACGCTGGTCAACTCTGCCCGGCGGGTCAACCCACACGATCGGCCGAACATGCGGAAAATGTGCTGAATCTGTTTTTCATCGGTGAAGTACAGCCCTATATCGCGCAATTGAATCGACACGGCGAACGCCTGATCGAGCGTTTTCAGCAACTCACCGCCGCGACCGGCATCGAGCATACGCTTTGGCAGGGCTTCATGACGCAGATCAACCAGGAACTGGACGGGCTGCAGGCGGCCAGCCGAGCCCATGCCGAACACTGGCAGACCGTTCTGGCCGACTGTGGCATGGAGCCCGGTCAACCCTAGTGTTCGGAGTCTCGGGCCGGGTCAGTGCCCGGACGCCAGTTGGTCCGCGTACCCGTCGCGAAAGGTCGGGTACGCCCAGACAAACCCGGTTGAACCGAGACGCGCACTGTCCACGCGTTTACTGCCCCGGTCCAGGCGGCGAGACGTCTCTGCAGTGATGCCCATTTGTGACTGCATCCAGGCAATTACGGTCTGCATACTGGCCGCCTCGGTATCGGCCAGATTGACGATATCGAAGCTCCGGCCCTCGCCCCGGCGCAGTTGAATCAGGTGAACCACAGCGCGCGCGGCATCGTCGACGTGAATACGGTTGGTGTACACAGGCTCCGGGTCAGTGACCACATACCCCTGGCGGGCCTGGCGAATCAGATAATCCCGGCCGGGTCCGTAGATACCCGCCGGTCGCAGGACAGTAGCCGGCTGTTCACTGTCAAGCCAATAGGTTTCTGCCTGGCGAATGATCCGGGCATTGTCGGTGACGGGCTCTGCCGGCGAGGTTTCGTCTACCCGGGAGCCGTCCTTCTGGCCGTAGACACTGGTGGATGATATCAGCCAGACATGGGCCTTCGGAGCCAACTGGCGCAGTGCCGTCAGGGCCTGCTCGGCGACAGCGACATAGGACTCGTGGTAACCGGCCTGCGAGCGTTGCGTCGGCGGCAGACACAGCACCACATCACCGGGCGGCTCATCCAGGGCGTCCGCAAGCCGAGCCTGGGGCCAGGGGCGGGCTGCATCATGGCGAAACAGGGTCACACCCTGGGGTGCCGTGTCGCCGCGGCGCATGCCCAGCACTGGCACATTCATATGGGTAGCATTGAGGGCGATCCGCCCGCCCAGATCCCCAAGCCCCACCACCCAGACAGGTGCCTGATCTGATGCTGCGAGCCCGTCCGTCGAGCTGTCTGCCGTTATCCCCTTCATACCGTATACACCCTCATGAATCTGTGCGATCGCCCAATTCTGCGCTATGATGCGAGCAATCAAAAGGAGTAGCTTATATGACGTTGACCGAACTCCGTTACCTGCTGGCCCTGGCAGACGAGAAGCATTTCGGCCGCGCCGCTGACCATTGCCATGTCAGTCAGCCTACACTAAGCGTGGCCATCCGCAAGTTGGAGCAACGGCTGAACGTACAGATATTCGAGCGCGGCCGCAGCCACGTCATGGTCACCCCCATCGGCGAAAAACTGGTGGCCCAGGCGAAGAATGTCATGGAACAGGCAGACCGTCTGGAGATGCTGGCACGCAACACCGGTGATGAACTGACCGGCCCGCTGAAGGTTGGTGCCATCTTCACCGTGGCGCCCTACCTCTTTCCTCACCTGATTCCGGAGCTCAGACGTCTGTATCCTGGCATGACTCTGGACATCGAGGAAAACTACACCGCCGTATTGCGAGAACGACTGCGCAACGGCCAGATCGATATCGCTATCGTCGCACTGCCCTTCACTGAAAGCGATGTACTGACCAAGCCCCTGTACTCCGAGCCGTTCGATGTGCTGTTGCCCAGTGATCACAAGCTGGCCGGGCAGCAAAGTGTGTCGGCCGAAGAGCTCAGTGGTACGGACCTGCTTCTGCTGGGTGAAGGGCATTGCTTCCGTGATCAGATTCTGGACGCCTGCCCGTCTGTGGCACGCTCAAGCCGGGATCCTCAGGGGCGGGTGCGCACGCTGGCCGATGGCAGCTCTCTGGAAACCATCAGACACATGGTGGCGTCCGGCCTGGGAGTCACCATTTTGCCGCGCAGTGCCGTCATCAATGCACCCTACTCCAAGGACTGGCTGGTCGCCCGGCCGTTTACCGACCACTCACCTGAACGCACGGTAGCCATGGCCTGGCGTACCAGCTTCCCCCGGCCACGCGCAGTCGATGCACTTGAAAAGGCCATTAAAGCATGCAATATCGCCTGAAGATCAGTCATGGGCTTGCGGGATTGCTTCTTACCCTGCTGGCCTTACAGCCATTGGCTCAGGAAACGCCGGACACCAACGCTCCAGGCACGCCGATCAGTACACCGGCTACCGACGACGGACTGGCCGCTGAAACAGAAGCGTGGTCGGCGGCACGGGAACAGTGGCAAACGCGGATGACTCGGGTACAGACTCAGTTGCAGCGGCTCCAGGCCAACCATGACGATCTGCAGGCCCATGTGCTGGCGCTGGATGGCAGCGTTCAGATATACCGGGTGTTGCAGCAACAGCGGGCCAGCCTGCCGGACATCCAACGCATCCCCGGCCTGTCGGAAGTCATTGCCGATATACGGTTGCGCCAATTCGAGCTGTCCCAGCAACAACGGGACCTGGACACTGGTGACTCCGCTAGGGCAGAAGCCATTGAACTTCTTCAAACCGAACTGCAGGCCACACTGGATACCGCCATTGCACTGCAGCAATCCCAGGGTGAGTTGGTGGCTGTCAGTGATCAATTGCGCACCGCACTCAAGGATGAACTGTTCTGGGTACCCAGCAATCCATCTCTGAACCTGGCCTGATGGCGCGCCCTGCCATACCGTCTTTTTGACCAGCCCCAGTCTGCGCTGCAGCGACTGCAGGTAGTACCCACCTGGTCTGCTCTCGGTCTTGCCCAGGTCGCCATTGCTGCCCTCTTTCTGCTGTCGGCCATGGTGGCCTACTGGGCGCGCCCGCACCTTCAGCGCCGACTGCGCGCCCTGAACACACGCATCGAAGGCTGGCATGAGTGGCTGTCCGAAGCCAGAGACACATCTGCCGATCAGGTAGCCGATGCATTCCTGGAAAAACCGGTACCCAGCCCATGGATCACACCGGCCGCACTGGGCATTCTGGCGCTGCAGTCAGCGCCACTCAGTCTTCTCCTGATGTCGGTGGGGCTTTTACTGTCAACACCCCAGCCTGCCGAGGTCATGAGTCTCGGCCCAGCACTGATCGCTCTGGGCTTCAGTCTGTTTGTCGTGCAATTCCTGCGTCGTCTGCTGAGGAGTCGTACTTTCACTGCCTGGCATTTTGGCTGGCCTGAAGACCTGCGCCTGACGCTACTGAACTTCATGCGGCGGTTTACCTGGGTTTTGCTGCCCACCATCGTGATACTGGCGCTGGCTCAGCAACAGGCGCTGACCCTGACGCAAGACACCTTCGGGGTGTTGGTGATTGTCGGTTCTGGTGTGGCCATTGCCGTCATGTTTTATCGCGTGCTGCGACAACTGCCTGCCCTGCAGTCACGTGTCGCGGCCTACTGGGCGCTATACCTGATGCTGGTTGTACTGCCCTTGACTCTGGTGCTTCTTACCGTGACCGGCTACTACCACTCCAGCTTGCAGCTGACAGCACGGGTGCTTGCGACCTTCTACATTCTGACCGCCTGGGTCATTGCCAATATCACGGTCAATCAGGGCATGGCACTGGCTACCGAAGCCATGCGGCGCCGTCGGGAGGAGGAAGAAGCGCAAGCGGCCGAGGCGCTGACCTTGCAGGCACAGGGTGATGGCGATGTACCTCCGCCCACCCCCGCCTCGAGCAACAACCAGGTCGACCTGGACAAGGTCAACCAGCAATCCAGACGCCTGGCACACTTTCTCTTGCTGGTCACGCTCGGTGGTCTGCTGTTCGCTGCCTGGGCGGATGTAATCAGTGTACTGGGAACTCTGGACGGCTGGATTCCCTGGGCAGGCACGCAAATGGGTTACCTCTTGCCGGTGAACATCATTGATCTGATGACTGCCTTGTCATTCTGGTTCTGACCTTCTTCCTGGCAGCCAATCTGCCGGGCTTGCTGGAAATGGTGATACTGTCCCGGTTGCGCGTGCAACAGGACAGCGCCTACGCCATCACATCCCTGATGAATTACTGCATCACCGGCATCGGCCTGGTGCTGGCTCTGGCTACTCTGGGCGTCAGTTGGGACAAGCTGCAATGGCTGGTGGCGGCACTGAGTGTGGGTCTGGGTTTTGGCCCACGAACTGCGTATACCCGTGCGTGAACTGGGCGACCGCAATCCGGCCATTGATGAAATCAACCGTTTTCTCGATGACGCCTTCCGTGAAGCCCGCATTGAAGTGGCCTTCCAACAGGTGGACATTCGTTTGCGCAACAGCGAAGGCCTCGATCAACTGGTCGAACAGCGCACCGTTCGACCCTCGGGCTCAGCCTGATATCGCCAGCCCTGAAAACCGGATGCCGGGCATGCTGGCGGTGCGTCGCCAGTTCCATTCCGGCGAGTCGCCGATGGCGGCGATCTGATCCAGCATGCGGTAGAAGTTGCCGGCCACGGTAATGCCGCGTACAGGCCGGATCCGTTCGCCATCCCGGCACAGGAATCCGGACGCCCCCAGACTGAAATCCCCGGACAGGGCATTGGCACCGGAATGCATGCCGGTAAGATCGGTGATTTCCAGATAATTACCGGCCGTGAGCTCAGTTCGCGGGGTGTCGCCGGCCGCCACCGACCACTGGTGCGGACTCACCGACAGGGTAGAACGGGCACTGCGGGTGGCATGGCCTGTGGAGGTCACGCCAAAGTGGCGAGCCGTGGCGCTGTTGTGCAACAGACTGACCAGTACGCCGTTTTCCAGTACCGGATGCGTCGTCGTAGCCGTGCCCTCGGCGTCAAACAGCGCATACCCCAGACCCGACGTTTCCAGCGGGCGGTCATGCAGGGAAAGACGGGGGTCCGCCAGCCGGTCACCTAACCTGTCACGCCAGGGGTTGATGCCGTCACGGGCAGCTTTGCCGGAAAACACCAGGGCAAAGACATCCAGCAGGTCGCTCTGACACTCCACGTCGAAGATCACATCGTAGGCGCCGGAGGGCACCGGCTCACCCGCCAGCATATCCACGCTGCGCTGCCAGGCCGCTTGCACGATACCGTCAACGTCCAGTTCAGACGCGGTTCTGGCAGCCTGTCCGAAGCTCTCCATGGCGCTGCGATCACCGGATTCGGCCAGGGCAGCAGCAAAAGCCATGTTCATGCGTTGCCGGCTTGTGGCCTGGAGTCCGGCTGTGGAGAAGACTGCCTGTTGGCTGATGGTCTGCATCACACCGCTGTGGGGTACATTGCGAATGTCCGGTCTGGCACGCAGATCAGACTCCAGGCGCAATGACATGTCCATGCGTTCGTCCAGCGACACCGTGTCGTCAGGACAGAGGTCGTTGTCATCCGTGGTCAGGCTCTGTTGATTATCGGCCAGTTGCTCGTCTGGGTCTTCCCGGGAAAACCGGGCGTTGATCAGCGCCTGGGCCACCAGCGACGTCAGCGCCGCCTCATCCGTGGCTTCGCTGTAGGCCGTGCCGACCCGGCCGTGCTGGAACACCCGCAAGCCGAGAATGCGGGTTGAACTGACCTTGTGCTCCTCCAGTTGGCCCTGATTGGCGCGCAAGGACAAGGTCTCGGCTTCATTGACGATGAGATCCCCCGGCACGCCGGAACGATCCAGTTCCCTGAGCACCTGTGATGCCAGGTCGGCGGCATTCAATAGCTGTGTCATCAGGCATTCCCTCCTACCAGAATATCATCCACCTTGATGGCCGGCTGGCCCACCGTGGTGGGAATGGAGCCGCTGATGGACCCGCACATGCCACAGGCCAGTGCGAAGTCCCGTCCGACCATACTGATTTCCTTGAGCACCGCAGGCCCGGTACTGATCAGCGTGGCGGCCTTCACCGGATATTGAATGCGCCCGTTTTCAACGTAATAGCCCTCGGTGACGGCGAAATTGAACTCGCCCGTGCCCGGCTGCACCGAGCCGCCCCCCATTTTGGCCGCATAGATTCCCCGATCAATGGACCCGATCATGTCATCCAGCTCACTGGTGCCGGGTTCGATAAAGGTATTGCGCATGCGCGAGGCCGGAGCAAAACGATAGTTCTGGCGGCGCCCGGAGCCGGTGCGCGCATAGCCCGTCTGCTCGCTGCCTACACGATCGACCAGAAACTGGTTCAGCCGACCGTCCTTGATCAATTGGGTGCGTTGGGTCGCCATGCCCTCGTCATCAATATGCAAGGAACCCCATTCATTGGCCAGGGTGCCATCATCCACGGCACTGACCATGGGGCTGGCGATCATCTCACCCATCTGGTCGTGGAACACCGAGGCCTTTTTCGCCACAGATGTGGTTTCCAGCAGGTGACCGCAGGCCTCGTGAAAAATCACGCCACCAAAACCATTGCCGATGACCACGGGCATGTGACCCGAGGGACAGGCTTTGGCGTCCAGGTTGATCAGGGCCTGGCGTGCCGCTGCCTCACCGACTGCCTGGGGATCCAGGCTCTCGCTGAGCTCCCACCCGAGCAGTCCGCCCTTGTTCTGTGATCCGGTGGCCTGCTCATTGCCATTGGCGGCGATGGCTGTGATGCGGGCCTGGGTGTAGTGCCTGGTGTCCGCAATATCCAGACCCTCGCTGTTGAATATGCGCACCTGTTGTTCCCGCTGCAGGCAGACCCCCTGAGTCTGTTCAACCCGGTCATGGTTTCGGGCGTGCCGGTCGGCCGCCAACAAGTAGTTGATTTTTTGATCAATGGCTGGATCGCGGCTGAGTACCTGACGGGCCGGATGCCGAATATCCGGCTGCGTGACATTGAAAGCCCGGGCCCGAACCACAGGATCTCTGCGCTGACTGGCGGCCAGGTTGTCGGCAATGCGACACAGTTCATCGACCTGAGGGCGGTTGGTATAACCGTACAGCACGGTGGTGCCAAAGATCAGACGTACGCCAATGCCGAAATCAATACCCGACTGGACGGACCGCACCTCGTGGCTCAGAGTGTTCACCGTGGACACATGCTGGCGCTCGACAAACAATTCGGCAAAATCGGCACCCAGCGATAGCGCATGGTCGATCACCCGGTGAGCATGGACAGACTCAAGCATGTCATTAACCTCTGAAGATTGGCATAAAATCCGACTGTACAGAATTCGTAACAGCCAGTCGTATACTGTTTACTGGTTGTCACCATAACAATCCTTTTGCTTTTACTTAACAGGCCGTTAGAATTGACCACATTTTTCGCACCGGCCACCCGTAAGCGAGGCATTACACCTCCTCAGGCAAGCGCAGGGATCACACAGACTCTGTCAGCAATACGGCATGGCAGGATAATAATAATTGGCGGTAAGAGACACAAACCGCTTTGATGGCTCGGGAGGGTCGATGAGTTCCATCATTCAAGTGAGAAACATAAACAAGGCATTCGGCGGCCTCAAGGTCATCAACGACTGCTCCATTGATCTGGAAGAAGGATCAATCACCGGCATGATTGGCCCGAACGGTGCCGGCAAATCCACCCTGTTCAACATCATTGCCGGCGCGCTGCCGGAGGATTCCGGACAGGTCTACCTGGATGGCGAGGACATTACCCATCTGACCCCTGATGAACTCTTTCACAAGGGGCTGTTGCGTACCTTCCAGATCGCGCATGAGTTCTCCCACATGACCGCCCTGGAAAACCTCATGATGGTGCCGCCAAATCAGGACGGCGAGAACCTGTTCAATACCTGGTTCAAGCCCTCGCTGGTGCGTAATCGGGAAGAGGAAGTGCGTCAGCGAGCGCTGGAAGTCATTGATTTCATCAACCTGACCCACGTCAAGAACGAACTGGCAGGCAACCTGTCCGGCGGTCAGAAGAAACTGCTGGAACTGGGCCGCACCATGATGACGGATGCTCGGGTGGTGCTTCTTGACGAGATTGCCGCCGGCGTCAACCGCACTCTGCTGGGCGACCTGATGTCGAATATCGAACGGCTGAATCGGGAAATGGGTTACACCTTCCTGGTCATTGAGCATGACATGGACATGATCGCTCGCCTGTGTGACCCGGTCATCGTGCTGGCCCAGGGCAGCGTCATGATGGAAGGTCATATTGACGAGATCCGCGAGAACCCCGAGGTCATAGAAGCCTATTTCGGTAAAGACACCGCCTGAAACCCGAATAAACAAGAATCCGGAGAATAGAATGGCATTATTGGAAGCAACCAACGTGCATGGCGGTTACGGTGGCATGAACATCCTCAACGGGGTCGACATGACCATTGAACAGGATGAAATTGGCGTCATTGTCGGTCCCAATGGGGCAGGCAAGTCCACCATGCTCAAAGCCATATTCGGCCTATTAACGGTCAATGAAGGCGACATTACCCTGCGCGGCGATTCAATCGCCAACACGCCCCCCAACCAGCTTGTGCACAAGGGCATGGGGTTTATCCCCCAGGAGAAGAACATCTTTCCCAGCATGACAGTGCAGGAAAACCTGGAGATGGGCGCCTACAGCAAACCCGCTCGGGTCAAGGCCATGCTGGAACAGGTTTACGAGTTTTTTCCGCCGCTGGCCGAGAAGCGCAATCAGCCATCGGGAGAACTGTCCGGTGGTCAGCGTCAGATGGTGGCCATGGGCCGAGCCCTGATGGCAGAGCCCACTCTCCTGTTGCTGGATGAGCCCACTGCCGGCCTGTCACCGCTGTACATGAACGAGATTTTCAATCGCATCAAGCAAATCAGCGCAGCCGGCGTAGGCATCCTCATGGTTGAACAAAACGCCAAACAGGCACTGGGTATAGCCCACAAGGGGTTTGTCCTTGCGGCAGGCCAGAATCGATACACCGATACCGGCCAGGCCCTGCTTAATGATCCGGAAGTGGCCAAAAGCTTCCTCGGCGGCTGATTTTTCAAGGAGATTCTGTTTTGAACGAACTCATATTCTTTATCAACAACGTACTGATATCAGGTGCCGTTGCCGGGTCCATATACGCACTGGGGGCCATTGGTGTGACCCTGGTGTTCAGTATCATGCGGTTCGCCCACTTCGCGCACGCCGACATGATGACGCTGGGGGCCTTCATCGTATTCTTCATGACGGCCGTGTTTCCCGGCGCTGGTGCGGCCATCGGCGTGCCCACACCCATCCTGATGCTGCCCGTTTCCATCGTCATCACCTCGGTGATCGCCGTGGGCCTGGACCGGTCATTCTACAAGCCATTGCGTGACAACAACGTCAAGCCCATTGTCATTGTGATCGCTTCTCTCGGCGTGACCTTGATGCTGCAGGGACTGATACGCATGTTCGCGGGTACCAGTTCGCGCAACATGTACGTCGGTGAAGAGCGCAAGGAAATATACCGGCTGTTCATGCCCTTTGAATCGGCCACCCAACCGGTGATCATCACCAACCCGCAGATCTGGTTGATCGTGTTCTCCGTGCTGGTCGTCGTCGGGCTGCATCTCTTCCTTAATCGAACGCGCCTGGGCAAGGCTATGCGCGCCATGTCAGACAACCCGGACCTCGCACTGGTATCCGGCATCAATACCAAGGCCGTGACCGCTGTAACCTGGGTCATTGCCGGGTCGCTGGCGGCCATTGCCGGCACCATGCTGTCCATGGATGTAAGCCTGCAGCCCGATCTGAGCTTCTTCCTCTTGCTGCCTATTTTCGCGGCAGCCATTGTGGGCGGTGTGGGCCATCCCTACGGCGCCATTGCCGGGGGGTACCTGGTCGGTTACGCAGAAACCCTGTCGGTATTCAACTGGGCCATCCTGTTGCGCCCCATTGAGCCCCTGCTGCCGAGCTTCCTCTTTGTGCCGCCTCAGCTCGCCCTGGTGGGCACAGAATACAAAATCGTCGTGCCCTTCTTCATCCTGGTGGTGGTACTGGTATGGCGCCCAACGGGTCTGTTTAAAGGGAAGGTGATCTGATGATTGATGAACTACCCATGAGAGAAACCGTGGTCGCCTCCATTGTGGTGATCGCTATCGCACTGGTGGCACTGACTCAGGGCCTGCCCTACACCACGCAGATGCTGGTGTCGGCTGCCTGCTACGCCATTCTGGCACTGGGCCTGACCATTCAGTGGGGTTACGCCGGGCAGTTGAATGCCGGTATCCTGGGTTTTGTCGCCCTGGGCGGCTTCAGTACCATGCTGTTCAGCGCCCCGGTCAACCCCGATTTCTGGGGTACCGATCTGCCCGGACGACTGGGTGGTGCGTTTGTTCGCGCCCTGATCGGTATCGCCATTGTCGTGGCCGTCTCCCAGATTCACCGCCTGGGCGTGCCGAAAAAGGTTCGCACCATCGTTACAATCATTGTCGCCTTCATTGTCTACATGGCGCTCAAGGTCTATTTCACTCCGATCATGGCCGCTATCGAGCGTGAAGCCGACTTTATCGGCGGTTTCGGCATGAACCCGATACTGGGATGGATTGTCGGTGGCGCCCTGGCCGGTGTGGTGGGCTATTTTATTGGCAAGATCTGTCTTGGGCTGCGCAGTGACTATCTGGTCATTGCCACCCTGGGTATTGCCGAAATCATCAAGGCCATCATGGTCAATGAAGACTGGCTGACCCGGGGTACCGCCATGGTACAGAACCTGCCGCGTCCGGTACCCGGTCCCTCCGAAGTCGGCTTCCTGGCATTCCGGTCGCTGTTCTTTACCTTCACCGCGGTGATTATCTTGGTGATCTTCCTGATGCTGCAACGTGCATACAATGCACCCTGGGGGCGCATGATCCGGTCCATTCGTGACAACGAGATCTCGGCTGCGGCCATGGGCAAGGACATCAACAAGCGCCGCATGGAAGTATTCGTTTTCGGCTGTATCATCATCGGCATTGGCGGTGCCGCCCTAACCAGCTTTGGCGGCATTTTCAATGCAGCCGGTTACATGCCGCTGAACCACACCTTCCTGGTGCTGGTGATGGTAATTCTGGGTGGTCCGGGCAATAACCTCGGGACTATTCTGGGTGCCTTTCTGGTTTACATTATCTGGATCATGTCAGAACCCATCGCACAGGCGCTCATGCAATGGGCTGTCTATGTGGGCGAAGGCCTGTTCCAGTGGGAGCCTCCTCGTGACCTGAACAGCCGTGCACTGCAGGCCCGGGTATTCGTGATCGGGCTGCTGATCAGCCTGATTCTGCGGTTCGCGCCCAAGGGCCTGATGCCGGAGCGGGTAAAGCACGATACCTGAAACCCGCGCACACTGTCTGAGGCAGCCTGAGGGCTGTCTCAGACATACCCCCATTCCATCAGTCTTCTCTGTGCGTACTCTGCCTGCTGACCGCGCTGTACTTGCTGCAGATAACGGCGGTACCGACTGGCGGCGTCATCACGCTGTGACAGATTCTCGTAACTGTAACCTATGAGAAAGTCAGTACCCGGATTGCCGGGCAGCCGCTCCTCGTAATCCAGAAAGTGGGTCAGGGATGCCTGATAGCGCCCCAACCCCAGGTTGGCCAGACCTTGGTGCTGAATGGCCTGGCCTTCACCCGGCAGTGCCTGGGCCGCCGACTCGAAATACCCCAGAGCCTGCCGATCATGCCCCTGACTCAATTCCAGCTTGCCCATGAGCATCAGTCCGGTGTAGTCCGCTGGCGCCTGGTCCAACGCGGTCTGCAAACGCGCCCGGGCCGCATCCGGTTCGCCACTGACCAGCAGACGCTCGCCGTCCTGCATGGCTTCGATGGCCGGGCGCAGGACATGCAAATTAGCCGTCATGTCCATGTAGCGCTCTCGATGCCGGTTGCGTTCACGCTGACTGCGACTGAAACCGGCCACCTGCTGACGCGCGTTGCTGACCCGCTCGGCACTGGCCGGGTGACTGGCAAACATGATTTCGATGGCGCCCGGTTTGCGCGATGACAGGGAATTCAGCATCTGTGCCAGCCCCACCATGCCCTCAGGGTTTTGCCCTGCCGCTGCCATGTAGTCCATGCCCACACGGTCCGCATCCCGCTCATGATCCCGACTGTAACTGGCCAGTAACGCACCGGCACCGATCTGCCCTACCGTGCCTACCACGCCGCCCATCTGGGTTTCACTCAGGCCGGCCGAGACAGTGCCCACTGCCGCCTGGGTGAGCATGCCCCGCGTCATGCTGCGTCCGGAATGGCGGCCCGCCACGTGAACCACCTCGTGCCCAAGCAACGCAGCCAACTCGGCTTCATCACTCATTTCCAGCATGATGCCGCGGGTCAGACCGATGGTGCCTCCGGGGAAGGCATAGGCGTTGATGTAATTGGCGTTCACCACCTGAAAGCTGTATGGCATGTCCGGACGATGGGACGTCCGACGTACCGCCTCACCCAGCTCTGCGACATAACGGTTCAGTTCGTCGTCCGCAGAGATGCCGTAGTCGGCCGAAATCTGGTGCGGCGACTGCTGCTGATCAATGGCGATTTCATCCTCGCGACTCAGCAGCATCAGTGAGCGCTCACCGGTAATGGGATCAGTGGCGCAGCCTGTCAGCCAGGCGGGTGCCGCCAGCCCCAGCGAGCCCAGAGACAGGTTTCTTATCAAATGCCGTCGCGTCAGTGTGCCGGATTCTTCTTTCATGATTTAGCCCCTCCAAACGGTCTGTGCGCCTGCAATCTGCTCCATAGTGACCAGAAAAGGGGGGTAACGCAATACAGCAAATCAGCTCTGGCGCGACCGCACCCAAGGGAAAATACGATGGCGCTCGGCTTCGCTCAGCGCCGCAAGGCGGCGTTCATTGTGCTCCGGAATGGCCTCGGGATCCGGGTGTCGATCCACGGCTACAGACAGACTGTCTTCGCGCAGAATGTGCACTATGGGACAGGGCGCCGCGTGGACCAGATTCGCCACATCACCGGGCTGGGTGTCGGCAAACTGATAGGCCGGGTGGAAGCTGGCCAATTGGTAGACACCCACCCGGCCCAGCTTGCTCAGCAAGGCGTCGGCCTGCTCAAGGAAATCGTTGAAGTCGAGAAAATCCAGCCACAGGCCAGGCACTGCCAGCAAGGTGGTGTCCACCTCCTGGGCCGAATGCGAATCCAGGTGTGCCAATTCATCCTGCATGGACGCCAATACTGCCTGCTCGTCGTTCGTCTCCAGAATCACCAGTCGTACCTGATGCCGGCGTCTGGGTGACGCCGCAAAAGGGCACAGGTTCAGACCGATCACGGCCTCGTCCACCCAGCGCCAGATCGCGGTTTCCAGATCGGCCTGGGCATCTGCGTCAAACCCGGCGCTCACGGCAGCATTCCATTGGGCTCAAGCACCACGTAGACAAAGATGGTCACGTAATGACAGACACTGCCGGCCAGTACGAACATGTGCCAGATACCATGTCCATGGGGTATCCGAGTGTCCAGGGCGTAGAAAACGACACCCAGGGAGTAGGTCACACCGCCGGCCACCAGCCAGGCAAGGCCAGCCGGGGGTAAAGCCTGCACCAGAGGTGACAGAGCCACGACCACCACCCAGCCCATCAGCAGGTAAATGACCACCGGCAGAATGCGACGGCGGTCGAACGGCAATACCTCAACAATGATACCCAGGACCGCCAGTCCCCAGACCACACCAAAGATACTCCAACCCCAGGCACCGCCCAGGGTTACCAGAGTAAAGGGCGTATAGGTACCTGCGATCAGAAAGTAGATCGAATAGTGGTCAATCTTCTTGAATACGGCTTTCGCCGTGCCACGAAAGCTGTGGTACAGGGTTGAGGCGGTATAGAGCAGCACCAGAGTGACACCGTAGACCGACACACTGACTATGGTCAGCGCGTCGGCATTGAGCGCAGCAGCAATGATCAGGACTATCACACCCCCCAGGGTCGCCAGAGCACCGACCAGATGGCTGATGCTATTGAGTTTTTCGCCGTAATACATGGAGAATCCAACTTGCCAATACTGGAATTGCACAACAGTTTAACAATAGATTGTGAAATAAGTCCGTCAAGTCACGACAAACCTGCATCAGCCCGACCGAATAGGTCGACTTGGCGGCAACTCTAAGCTATTTTCTCACCAATCAGACAAACCAGCCCTCCGCCCCGGAATACCAGCATGCTGAAACAATGGCGCCAACGGATTTTTGCCGGGCGTGCAGACCCGGACACTGTCGACAAGCAGAAACGCTTTGAGTTGGAGCGCGTTGGCCGTTCACGGATGGACGACGTCGTATCCAGCACCCGCCAGGTCCCTTGGGTGCTCACGCTATTACAACTGCTTTGGACAGCAGGGCCAGTTACCTGGCTGGCCATCCAGGGTGGGTCGCTGCTGGGTTACGGCGAGGTAGTTGAGACGCCGACCTACCTGTTTTTTGCCTTCTACATCATGATCGCGGCAGTGATCGGGGTGTTTGCACGCAGCGCCGCCCAGGGCATACGAAAATCACGGGCTGAGAAAGCTCGGCGGAACATGACACGCACCGTAGACCTTCTGCCGGAACTCATTTTCACTGTCCGCGACCTGCATCTTTCGATACTCACTCCCACGGTGCGGACCCAGCACGCTGCCGGCATCCTGCTGCGGAAAACCGACCTGGGACCGGAAAGTGTGGCCCTGGCAATCGAGGAACTGACGGGCAACCAACAATTGGCTACCGTCGCCCGGAGCATCGACATCTACCGTCGCCTGGGCATGTATTCACGCATGGACGATCTGATCAGCCAGTCAGACGAGTATCGGGAAGCCATCGTTCACCATCTGTACGAACAGTCACCGGAACTGAGCGAGACCGTATCCCAGCGACTGCGCGGCGAGGCGCCCAGTCAGGATGAAGGCATCGCGCGGCATGACAATTTCATCGATCACATTCTGTCGGCCGCGCAGCACAACAACCTGTCCCTGATGTCGCTGGAGGATGCAGAAGACCTGATCACACTGACCTTCGAGCTCATGTGCGGGCGCGAGATTACCCAGCTCACGCTGGGCTTTGTAGGCGACTTCCAGACCGCTCGGGCTCTGGATGAACTGGAGTATCAGCGCAATGAATACCGATTGATCAACGCAACCGTCATGCACCACCTGCGCAATCTTGCAGACCAGTTGGCCGACAATGACCTCACCGCTCTGACACTGGACGATCAGGCCCACGACCCGCGAGAGCTGCAAACACAGGTTCTGCAGGCCATATCCGAGCTCTCGGGCTCACTGAACCGAACTCGCGCCCGAACACTCCATCAGCGGGCAGCCCGCCAGTTGAAAACTGCGCTCATCGGTGCCCGGCGCACCCAGAGCGCCATCACGCGGCTGCATGACCGGTACCGCAAGTACCGTCGGGCTGCTGAACGCTGGAATGCCATTCGTGCTGAACGCTCCGATTCGGCCGGCGCTTCGGGTCAGGGTATTCGGATACGTGAAAGCGCCATCTCCCTCACCGATGAACAGAAGGTTTACGTGGCAGAGGCCTTCTGCCGTTACATGCGGGAAATGCAGCTGGATTACCGACGCAAGGGGGTGCTGCGCAAGGACAAGCCCATGACCGTGGCTGACGCCAAGCATCTGACCATACGTCTCACGCTCTTGCTGGAGCGAACCATTGGTGTTGGCGAGGCCAGCGTGCAGAGAGCCATTGAAAGCAGTAGTGCCGCCTACTTTGAGGGTCTGGAAAGCCATTTTTCGGCCGACGCCAAGCTCGGGCTCGGCAGTGCGGTCGTCAAGGAAGTACAGCAGCGCCTGGACAAGGTCGCCGAAGTGCTTGTGCTGAGGCTGACCAAGCTATACCACTTGCCGGTGAGCGACAAGAACATCAGATTCCTGGTCAAGCACTATGGGGCCGACGAGGCACGCTTGTCGTTTATCGCGGAACAGACAGATAACCTGGAGGACAACAGCGCCATGATCCCCCCGGAACCCGCCTTGATGCGTGACAACCCGGCCTGGCGCTCAGCTCTGGGACAGGCGGAACGGGCACTGGCCTGGATGAATCGCTAGTATTCGCACCGCCCGGGGAACGACTCAACTGCCGAACAGCCGCTCGATAAACCCTCGGGTATCCTCGTCCCGCTCCTGCAGGGTGCCTCGGGGCTCAAGCTCGTAGTTCCACTGCGGCCCCATGCGATCTGCCCGACGCTCTACTCGCGAACGGACACCATCGGTCAGCGGCGTTATGCGCGGCGACGTGTCAATCAGATCATACAGACCACGGCGGTGCTCAATAGTCAATTGCTGTGACAGGATATGAACAGCGCCCTCTTCCACCTCAAAATCCAGCAATACCGGGCGCTGACGTACCGAGATGGAATTGAAACCGGACACGCCAGGAGCAGAACGAGCAGCGAAGCTCACCAGTGTCCATCTGCCCGGCGCCAGCTCATCGAAAATAAGCTGGTTATGAGTGTGCCTCGGACGCTGCACTACCTGCACTGTGTTTTCCTGTTCATTGACGAAATTGAACACATAATAGTAACCCAGTTGTGTCACGCTGCGGCCATCCATCTCAAGCCCCATCAGAACAACGGACCCCGAGGTATCCTCCGGTTCTATTTCCCCTCGACCAGCACAGGCAGCCAACATCAGCACCAGAGTCAGGGTGACACCCCGCATAAAATTCAATCGCGTACGCATGTTTTAAAACCCTGTCTTTGATAGACCGCCAACATTACCAAAGTGCTTCCGGTATGTCAGGGGAATGTTTCTTGCAGCGATCAACCCTGACCTCGCCTATACCGGCTATTCAGGAGGCTGCTCAGATGACCGATAGAAAATGGCTGCTGGATATCACCATCATCCGCGTCGCTCGCAAATGCGCCAGCCTGGTCGAACAGGAGTTTGGCGTCAGGCTTCCCCTGGCCCACTCCTCGTTCCTTGAGCGTATGCAGGACTATGCCGCCCGAAGCTCATCATACACCCTGAAAAGGGCGACCGATGACCTCAATACTCTGATAAGGAACGTTGAACATGGCACGTATGACCCGGAAACAGACCTTGACATGATCGAGTACATGGGTCGGCAATACCCGAGATGGCGAGACGGCAAGGAATTCAGCGGGATGTATCGGGGAGCCCCCGTGTACCGGGAAACGGAGCCTCCTTCGGAGCACTAGTGCATCATTCCGGATCCTGGCGCACTGCTAGAGTGCGTGCAAACACTCAATAGCGCGGGTCAGGGTTGCATCGTCCTTGCCGAAGCAAAATCGGATCCACTGGCGACCATCGCGGCTCTGATCACTGGCAAAGAACGCACTGCCGGGTACGCCCGCCAATCCCGTGCGCTCAAGCAGCCTGAAAGCCGCCTCTCGGGACGTCTCTGCGCCGAGGCGACTGGCGTCTGCCAGCACGTAGTAGGCACCCTCCGGATGCCGCGGCTCCAGGCCGACAGACGCCAGCGCATCACAGAAACGATCACGCTTGTGCTGGTGATCCTGCGCCAGCCTCTGATAAAAACGGTCGTCCAGTTGTTCAATGGCATCCGTCACCGCCTCCTGAACCGGTGCGGCCACACAGACATAAAACAGATCATTCACCAGGCCTATGGGTTCAGCCAGCGCTTTCGGCGCCACAAGATACCCCATGCGCCAGCCGGTAATACTGAAGGTCTTGGAGTACCCGCCCATGGTCACCGTGCGTTCCCACATGCCGGGCAATGTCGCCATGCTGATGTGCTTACGCCCGTCAAAGAGGAAGTATTCGTAGATCTCGTCCGTGATACAGAGCAGATCGTACTTCCGACACAGATCCGCCAGTGCGGCCATTTCCGATTGCGTGAAGACCCGCCCTGACGGGTTGCCCGGCGTATTCAGTACCAGCACCTTCGCCGTCCGTGCGGCCCGTTCCAGTGCGTCCATATCCAGGCTGAAGTCTTCGGGGTTCAGCGGCACCAGTACCGGGTCCAGACCCGCGACCCGGGCCGTGTTCAGGTGGTACCCGTAGTAGGGCTCGAGCAGAATGATGCGATCGCCAGGATTGCACAGGGCCGTAAGGGTGACGGTAAAGGCGCCTGTGCTGCCCGCGGTGGCCAGTATGTTGACATCGGGATCCGCGTCAATCCCGTTGTACCTTGCCAGTTTGGTGCTCAGTGCCCGGCGTAACCGGTCGACACCGTCATAGCGTGTGTAGGTATTGTGCCCCCGCGCGGCAGCCGGTGCCAGGCCATCCAGTATGACCTGTGGCGGCGGTGTATCACAGATACCCTGACCCAGATTGACGCCACCCAGTTCGTGGCATTTCTGGGTCATGGCACGAATGTCGGACTGTACCAGCTGCGCCACACGCTCACTGGTACCGATACGGGATTCAGATGAAGTCATGATCGCGCCTCACAGCATCAGTCGGAAAAAGGGAACCGTCGACAGGCCCAGCACGAGCAGACCGATCAGTGTATAGCTCACCACCTGAAGCGGATTGCGCGCCAGATTACGACCCAGCGTATTGTGTTCACCGCGGTTGACCCGGTCCTGATAGGCCTGACGGGCTGCATCCGTTCGGCGTTGTTGATAATCATCCAGCACTGCCCGGGCACGTGGCAGATCGTCATCATTCACCAGCCAGATGGCCGCAACGGATATCTGCCAGCGACCGGCCTGAGTCTCGTACGTTTCGAACCCCTGCTCGGCCAGCAGTTCCCTGACGTCATCCGCTTCATCGTCCGGTACGCCGGTGAGTTTGAACAACATGGTCGCCATAACGCGTTAGCCTAAGAGTATTCACTGTTCAGGGTAGCAGATTCCCGAGCCACGGAAAGCCCCCGGTTTCAGCTTCCATGCCGGCCACTGCTCAGAAAGATCGGCCTTCGAGATCTTCGATTTCCTGCTTCAGGGCGTCAGTCAGCTCCGCTTTCTGTCCGGTCCGGGCATTGACCATGACAATGCGGGCGGACCCCGTGGTGGTAATGGCGTCTTGCGCCTGGCTGTAGACGGCGTACTCCTGCAGACAACCATGGTCGTTCACCTCGCTGACACGAGCGCCAACCAGTATTCTGTCCGGAAATGTCAGTGGTCGACGGTAGCGACACTCGGTGGCTCCCAGCACAGGCCCCATGTCCGGGTCCTTGATCATGGACGTCTTGCCCATGTAGTGAATGCGTACATTCTCGAAGTAGCGAAAATAGGTCACGTTGTTGACGTGACTGAGGGCGTCCATATCCCCCCATTGCACATCCGCTTCCTGGATGACCGGGTAGGTTTCTCTGAATTTGGCCAACACATCTGACATTGGGGTCACTCCTTCAACGGGTTTCTGATACTGCCAGTCTACCTGCCTCGACGCCGAAATCATCCGTTAGTGCCGGTTATCCGACCACCTGTGCATCCAGGTTCACTACCAGGTGCGTCACAGCCTGAATCTTGATTCAAACCACACAATACCTTGAAATTCGCAAGATCAACGCAATCAACCACTGAACCATACATGGCCCACGCATCAAGTCAGAGCCATGTCCATGCAGAGCAACGAAAAAAGCGAGGAGCCATATGTCTAAAACAGCGGTTATCACGGGCGCCAATCGAGGAATCGGCCTAGCGCTCAGTCAACAACTGTCTGCTCAGGGGTACGACATCATTGGTGTCTGTCGCCAGACGTCCGACGAACTGGACGCCCTGGCAAGCCGGGTCATCAGCGGCATCGACATTACAGACTCCTCCTGCGTCGAACAGGTTGCCCGGACACTGGACGGTCAGTCTATTGATCTGCTGGTAAACAATGCCGGCTTGCTGGAGAACAACAGCCTGGGTGATATCGATTACGGCAGCATGCGCCGTATGATGGAAATCAACACCTATGCGCCGCTGCGTATGACCGAGGCCCTGGTCGATAATCTCGGCAAGGGGGCCAAAGTGGCACTGGTGACCAGTCGCATGGGGTCCATTGCCGACAACGACTCCGGCGGCAGTTACGGGTACCGGGCATCCAAGGCGGCTCTCAATGCCATCGGCAAGTCGCTGGCCGTGGATCTCAAACCCAGAGGCATTGCCGTTGCCCTGCTGCATCCGGGCTATGTGCAGACCCGCATGGTCAACTTTGGCGGCTTCATTTCACCGGAAGAGTCGGCCCGGGGTCTGGTACAGCGGATCGAAGCACTGACCCTGGAGAACAGCGGCAGCTTCTGGCACAGCAACGGGGACGAGCTGCCCTGGTAAGGGCCGTGACCCCGAAGGGCGACGTTACCGGCGCCGCCCTTGACCAAAGAGTACGGCCTTGCTGTCCTCGCTGACCGTGGCGTTGGTGTTAACCTCGTCTGCCCTGGCGTAGGCCTTTTTGACCGCAGGCCTTTCTCCGATGGCCTTAAACCAGCGCTTGACGTTGGGAAAATCGTCCAGGTTCTGGCCCTGCCGTTCGTGCGGCACGATCCAGGGGTAGCAGGCGATGTCGGCCACCGAGTACTCGCCGGCCAGATAATCCCGATCGCGCAGTTGCTCGTCCAGCACGCCGTAAAGCCGTTCCGCTTCCAGGGTATAGCGCTCAATGGCATAGGGCAGTTGCTCAGGCGCATACTGACGAAAATGATGATTCTGCCCCAGCATGGGCCCCAGGCCACCCATCTGCCAATGCAACCACTGAATGGCCTGCCAGCGCTGACGCAGATCTCCGGGAATCAGACGCCCGGTTTTCTCGCTGAGGTATTCGAGAATGGCTCCGGATTCGAAGATCGCGATGGGGTCTCCGCCATCGTCAGGCCGCCTGTCCACAATGGCCGGGATACGGTTGTTGGGCGAAATCACCAGGAAATCGGGTTTGAACTGCTCGCCGATCCCTATGTTCACCGGTTTCAGGCTGTACTGCAGTCCCGTTTCTTCCAGAAAAATTGTGATCTTGTGCCCGTTCGGGGTTGTCCAATAGTAAAGATCAATCATTGTCTGGCCTCTACAGATCAGTGGAGCCCGGACACGCTGGTGCCCTGAACTCGAAACCACGAATGAAGCCACAGGCTAAACCATATATACGGGTGATGCTAACAGGAAAATTCGATGAACCCAGCGGGCACACCGGTCACTTTCTAGTATGCTATAAATGAACAGAGACACTGGATCGGAGTCACCATGAAGACCATCGGTTTGCTGGGCGGCATGAGCTGGGAGTCCACCGCCTCCTACTACAAGATCATCAATGAGGGAGTGCGAGACGCCTTGGGCGGCCTTCATTCGGCACCCATCACGCTGCACAGTGTCGACTTTCACAACATCGAGCAATCGCAAAACTCGGGTGACTGGGTTTCAGCAGGCACCGAACTGGCGCAAGCGGCCAGACTGGTTGAAGCGGGCGGCGCCGATTTTCTGCTGATCTGCACCAACACCATGCACAAAGTGGCGCCTGCCATAGAGAACGCCATCAATATTCCCCTGCTGCACATTGCCGATGCCACGGCGGACGCCCTGGTCAGCAAACACTTCCAGCGCGTCGGTCTGCTGGGGACGGCATTCACCATGGAACAGAACTTCTACAAGGGACGGCTGCTGGACAAGTACGGACTGGATGTTCTGACACCCTCGACCGATGATCAGCAACAGATCCACGACATCATCTACCACGAGCTGTGCATGGGTGAGGTGAAAGACGCGTCTCGCCAGATCTATCTGGACATCATCGGGAAACTGCACGACCGGGGAGCCGAAGCGGTGATTCTGGGCTGTACCGAAATCGATCTGCTGGTAAAACAGAAAGACACCCCGGTCCCCCTGTTCGATACCGCCGCCATACACGCACAGGCAGCCGTGCGCATGGCATTGGACTAGTGCGTTGTAGCGGCTTGTCAGGCCCTGGGCAGTGTGACGCCGCGCTGTCCCATGTACTTGCCCTGACGGTCCTTGTAGGACACATCACACACCTCGTCCGACTGGAAAAACAGCATCTGCGCGACGCCTTCATTGGCGTAGATCTTGGCCGGCAGATTGGTGGTGTTGGAAAACTCCAGGGTCACATGCCCTTCCCACTCCGGCTCCAGCGGTGTCACATTGACGATGATGCCACAGCGGGCGTAGGTGGATTTACCCAGGCACACCGTGAGCACATCACGGGGGATGCGGAAATACTCGATGGTGCGTGCCAACGCAAAGGAATTGGGCGGTATGATGCAGACATCGCTCTTGATATCGACAAAGCTGTCGTCATCAAAGTTTTTCGGATCAACAATGGCAGAGTGGATGTTGGTGAACACCTTGAAGTCATTCGAGCACCGCACATCATAGCCGTAGCTTGACGTACCATAGGAGATCAGCTTGTCACCCTTGTCATTCAGTTTCACCTGGCCAGGCTCAAAGGGTTCAATCATGCCCTGGGTTTCGGCCATCTGGCGAATCCAGCGATCCGATTTGATGCTCATGGTGGGGTGTGCTCCTGCCCGGTTAAATTCGCGCTATGTTAGCGACCACAACGGATCGCGGCAAGGCCAATGTGTCGCACTCAGGTCAGCCGGGTTCCGGGTCACCGGTGGAGCCTTCACAAAGGACAGGACGTCCGACGAGCGAGTCGGGTCAAGGATGACCCATCGAGCGGTGAAGGCCCCACCGGCAATCCGGGACCCTCCCTCAAAGCCCTTAAGCCCTGAAGCCCTCAGCGAATCTTAATCTTCTGTGATACTGATCGAAGGAATCCCCGCACTGTCGGCATTAAGCATGGCCGTATTGGCCATGACCCGCCGGGCCATGATCTGATAATGCAGCGCCACCTCCGACTCCGGCTCCGACACCACAGTAGGCGCACCCCCGTCCGCGTGCTCACGAATATGAACATCCAGGGGCAGACTGGCCAGAATTTCCACATCATACTGCTCGGTCAGTTTCTCACCACCACCATGGCCGAAAATCGCCTCCTCATGCCCGCACCGACTGCAGATGTGCATGGCCATGTTTTCCACCACACCCAGCACCGGAATATTCACCTTGCGGAACATTTCTATGCCCTTTTTTGCGTCCAGCAGCGCGATGTCCTGCGGCGTCGTCACGATCACACTGCCAGTGGCCGGCACTTTCTGGGCAAAGGTCAGTTGAATGTCACCCGTGCCCGGCGGCATATCCACAATGAGATAGTCCAGATCATCCCACAGCGTCTGGGTCAGCAACTGCTGCAACGCCCCACTGACCATGGGCCCGCGCCAGACCATGGGCGTCTTGTCACTGGCCAGAAAAGCCATGGACATGGCCTGAATACCATGAGCCTCCAGAGGGACAAAAAACTTGCCGTCCCTGGTTTCCGGCTTGGTTCCTTCGGGGAACCCCAGCATCATGCCCTGACTGGGGCCGTAGATATCCGCATCCAGAATACCCACACGGGCACCTTCACGTGCCATGGCCAGGGCCATGTTCACCGCCGTGGTGGACTTGCCCACACCGCCCTTGCCACTGGCCACCGCAATGATGTTCTTCACATTGGCCATGGCTTCTGTCTTGCCCGCCGTCTCCTGGCGCGCCACCTGCCAGGTGACCTCGACACTGATCTTGCCGCTGAACAGGGTCTCCAACTGCGACGACACCAGAGTGGCAAGCCCCGGGCCGAAATGGGCCGCCGGGTAACCCAGCTCCAGCGTCACTCTGAGATGACCATCCTCCACATCGAACGACTTCAACTCCCGAGAGCCCAGAGGCTGCTGTGTGTGCGGGTCTTTTACGCCACCCAGGCACTGGGCTATGCGATTGCGATCTAAAGCGGTGTCGCTCAAAACGGGTCTCCCGTAATAACTGAGTAAATTGGTCAAGTATGACCATTATAAGGGGCTGCCAGCCGTCTGCCAACCAGCTGAACGGCATTGGAGTTGCTATACTGCCCGACAACACCGACCCACTCAGAAGCCGAGGTCATCATGCGTATATCGGCGCACCGAACAGAAAGATCATTGCGGACACTGCTGGGTGTCATCCTGTTACTGCTGCTGTCCGGGTGCAGTACATTGACCCTGGACCGGGTCGATTCCAAGCACTTAACGGTCAATGTCAGCTACTACCAGTTGCCCGATCAGGTCGAGGTGACCACTCGGATACAGGCCGGCTTCTGGAACCGTCGCGTGGCGACTGGCAACACCGAACTGGCCCTTGAGGACGCGTCCGGCCGTCGCCTGCCACTGGAAGAAACCGGCGAACGCGGCGTCTATCAGCGTGCCGCATCATTGGGCAATGGTCCTTACCAACTGATTCTGGGTTACCAGCCTGCACTGGCGCTGCCCATGGCAACGCCTCTGGTATTGATCGATCCGAATCAGGTGGCGGACACCCGGGTCGGCCTCGATGATCAGCTCCGTTTCGAATTCGAGAACCCGGACGGTGACACCCTGCGCTGGTCGTTCAGCGCTCGGTGCAGCGACGATGAGTGGCGCATCATGCGCCAACTGGAAGCGGACCAGACCGCCTTCAACCCGTCCATGCGCACGGTCAAACAGCAACTGGACCGTGCAGCGGGTGCCCGCCTCACCGGCGACATTCCCCTGCGCATCACCGTATTCGACACCCTGACGGTACCCAGCGAACCTCCCTTCCGCATCCGCGAGGCGCGCGTTGAAGACCGTGTCGACCTGGTGCTGACCGGCCCCTCGTCCAATGTCAGTGTATCCGGTCGTGTCGGCGTTCAGGTGTCACCCGGCGCCTTCTTCAGCGTCGGGGCCGCGACGCCAACGGCGCGTCGGTGTCGCTGAGTTCAGGGCGTCGCCACAACCACCAGGCGATCAACCCGGCCACCAGGCCCCAGAATGCGCTGCCCACAGACCAGAGGGTCAGGCCCGAGGCGGTGACCAGCAAGGTCACCACCGCCGCTTCGCGCTCTGACTCATGGCGTACCGCCTGTGCCAGACTGCTGGTGATGGTCGACAGCAACGCCAGCCCGGCCAGGGTCAGCACCAACTCCTCGGGCAGGCCATAGAATACCGCCGCCACCGACGCCGCCATCAGCCCACTGATCAGGTAGAAGATACCGGCCGCCAGCGCAGCGGTGTAGCGCTTGCGGCGGTCGGGGTGTACATCGGGACTCATGCAGATGGCAGCAGTAATGGCCGCCAGGTTCAAGGCAAAGGCACCGAAAGGCGCCAGCACCAGTGTGGTCAGACCGGTCCAGGTGATGGCGGAAGACACCGGCGGCTCGTAACCCGCAGCCCGCATGGCCGCGACGCCGGGCATATTCTGAGACGCCATGGTCACCACGAACAGGGGGATGCCGACACCGATCAGAGTGCGCCAGGACCATTCCGGCGCGATGAACACCGGCCGCGCCAAGGTCCATTCGAAGCCGCTGAGGTCGGTCAGCCCCAGCACACCGTTCAGACCCAGGCCAGCCAATAACACCACCACAATGGCATAGCGCGGAAACCAGCGCTTGCCCACCAGATAAAGAGCAAACAGGCTCAGAACCAGTACCGCCTCGGTCTCCATGGACGCAAAGGCCGACAAGCCGAACTGCAAGAGCACACCGGCCAGCATGGCGGCAGCCAGAGACTGGGGGATGTAGCGCATCAGGCGGGCGAACCAGCCCGTGATGCCAACCAGCGTCATGAGCACGGCCGACAACATGAAGGCGCCCACGGCTGCGGGCAGCCCCACATCCGCCAGCCCGGTCACCAGCAGCGCGGCCCCCGGTGTTGACCAGGCCGTCAGCACGGGTATGCGGTAAGCCAGGGACAACCCGATGGTGGTCACGCCCATGCCGATACCCAGAGCCAGAAACCAGGACGTGACCTCCGCCTGCGAGGCTCCGGCATTGGCTGCTGCCTGGAAAATGATGACCGCCGCACTGGCGTAACCCACCAGTACCGCCACAAAGCCGGCGGCCACCGCCGCCAGGGTCATATCCTGTTTGATGCGCATGATGTCTCCCGGGGTGTTTGTCTTGTTTTCGGGCTGTACCCCTGACCCTTTGCCTTGTACGCTATAACGCTCAACTGCAGAGACTGTATCATCGTGCGCTATAACGCACAACTGGCAATCGGACCCCTCTCATGACGGACACACTCAACCAGCAACTGGGTCACAACCTGAAGTCCCTGCGTCAGGCCCGCCAGTGGAGTCTGGACAAAACCGCCCGGGAAACCGGCGTCAGCAAGGCCATGCTGGGTCAGATCGAGCGCGGGGAATCCAGCCCCACTCTGGCCACACTCTGGCGCATTGCCACCGGTCTGCAGACATCGTTCTCCAGCCTGGTCTCGGGTGCGGTCCCTCACACTCTGATGACAGAGTCCGCCCCGCCGGACACCCAGAGCGTGGCCGATGCCTCGTCTGTTGAAGTGCGCACGGCTTTCCCGTTCAACCCCGCCACCGGGTTCGAGGTGATGGTATTGACCCTCCCTCCCGGCGGTGAAAGCCTGTCCGAACCGCATGACACCGGTGTCACCGAGCACATAATGGTGATCAGCGGCACACTCGAACTGCTCCGGGATGGACAATGGCACCGCGTCACCCAGGGCGAGTCCATTCGCTTTCGCGCCGACCAGCCTCACGGCTATCGCAACCCGGGCTCACAGGCCCTGGTATTTCACGACATCATTCACTACGCCTGAGCGGCTGATTGCCCCCTGGCCAAAGGGCCTGAGCGCGCCCGGACGGTAGCATTCCGGCGGCTCAGGCTTTACCATACGCGCTTCCACGAACACTCAACCCGGTATGTGAACAGAATCATGACTGAACCAAGCTCCCGCAGTATCCTCGTCACCAGCGCCCTGCCCTATGCCAACGGCCCGATACACCTGGGTCACATGCTGGAGCACGTGCAGACGGACATCTGGGTCAGGTTTCAGCGTGCCCGGGGCCACCAGTGCATTGCCGTCTGTGCCGACGACACCCATGGCACGCCGGTCATGCTGCGAGCCGAGCGTGAAGGCATTACACCGGAGGCGCTGATTGAGCGCATGCGGGAGGAGCACTGGCAGGATTTTCAGGACTTCCTGATCAGTTACGACAACTATTACTCCACCCATTCCGAGGAAAACCGCCAGCTCAGCGAACTGATCTACCAGCGCTGCCGGGACAACGGCCACATCGCCACGCGCACCATCAGCCAGATGTACGACGCCGAAAAGTCCATGTTCCTGTCCGACCGGTTCATCAAGGGTACCTGCCCCAAGTGCGGTGCCGAGGACCAGAACGGCGACAACTGTGAAGTCTGCGGGGCTACTTATACACCGGCAGAACTGGTGAACCCGGTGTCCGCCCTGTCAGGCAGCACCCCTGAGGAACGGGAATCCGAGCACTACTTCTTCACTCTGCCGGACTTCTCCGACATGCTGAAGGAGTGGACGCGCAGCGGCACGCTGCAGGACTCGGTGGCCAACAAGCTTGCAGAATGGCTGGATTCCGGTCTGCATGAATGGGACATCAGCCGCGACGCGCCCTATTTCGGATTCGAGATCCCGGATGCGCCGGGCAAGTATTTCTATGTCTGGCTGGACGCGCCCATCGGTTACATGTCGGCCTTTCAGAACCTCTGTGACCAGCGCGACGACCTGAACTTCGACGATTTCTGGAAGCAGGACAGCAAGGCCGAGCTCTACCACTTCATCGGCAAGGACATCATCAATTTCCACGCCCTGTTCTGGCCTGCCATGCTCCACGATGCCGGTTTCCGCAAGCCGGACGGCGTCTGGGCACATGGCTATGTCACCGTCAATGGCGAAAAGATGTCCAAGTCCCGGGGTACCTTCGTCATGGCCCGGACCTATCTGGAGCACCTGTCACCGGAATACCTGCGTTACTACTACGCCGCCAAGCTGGGCAGCACGGTGGAAGACATCGACTTGAATCTGGAAGACTTTGTACAGCGGGTGAACTCAGACCTGGTGGGCAAGGTGGTCAATATTGCCAGCCGCAGCGCTGGATTTGTCAAAAAACAAGGCGGCGTGCTGGCGTCAGAACTGCCCGACCCCGAGCTGTATGAGGACTTTGTCGCAGCCGGCGAACAGATCGCCGCACAGTTTGAAGCGCGCGAATACAGCAAGGCCATCCGTCAGATCATGCACCTGGCGGACCGGGCCAACGAATACATTCAGGAGCATGCGCCCTGGGTCATGGCCAAGGAAGCCGGCCGCGAGGCCGAGGTGCTGGCGGTTTGTACCCAGGCCCTGAACCTGTTCCGTGTCCTCATGACCTATCTGCAACCGGTACTGCCGGCCATGGGTGAAAAGGCAGCAGCCTTTCTCAAAGTCGACGATTTTGCCTGGTCAGCGGTTCAGGGGCCCTTGCTAAATCACGAGATCAACAAGTTCAAGCCGCTGCTGACCCGACTGGAAAGAGACCAGGTCGACGCCATGATCGAAGCCAGCAAGGTCACCGATGAAGCCAAGGCGGCGGCCAAAGCCAAGGCCAACGACCCGACCAAAAAACCGGCCAAGGCAGAAGCCGCCTCTGAGCAGTCTGATACCATCACCTTTGACGACTTCGCCAAGCTCGACCTGAGAGTCGCTCGCGTGGTGTCGGCGGATCATGTCGAGGGCGCCGACAAGTTGCTGAAACTCACACTGGATGTGGGCGAAGACAGCACCCGCCAGGTCTTCTCCGGGATCAAGTCGCACTATCAGCCATCGGATCTTCAGGGCAAGAACGTCGTGCTGGTCTATAATCTGGCACCCCGGAAGATGCGTTTCGGTGTGAGCGAGGGCATGGTACTGGCTGCGGGTGAAAACGACGGTCTCTGGGTGCTTGAGCCCAGCGCGGACATCCCGCCGGGCACACGCATCAGCTGATGGCGCCGACGCGGTGACCTGAACCCGGTCCGGGGTGATTATGGTTATAGATAATTGTCATAAGAACCTCGGTCCTGCTGTCTTGCCGGGAATATAGCAGTCTCGCATAATAGCACGTTTCAGCACCGCCATTTTATTGGATATCTTCAGGGTATGACTGACTACCTTTTACTGTTATTGAGCACGGTGCTCGTCAATAATTTTGTGCTGGTCCAGTTTCTGGGCCTGTGCCCCTTCATGGGCGTCTCCAACAAGCTGGAGACGGCCATGGGCATGTCCTTTGCCACCACCTTTGTGCTGACCCTGGCCTCGGTGTTCAGCTATCTGGTTTACAACTTCATTCTTGTCCCTCTGGATGTGGTGTTTCTGCAGACCATCAGCTTTATTCTGGTCATCGCCGCCGTGGTGCAGTTCACCGAAATGGTGGTGCGCAAGACCAGTCCTCTGCTCTACCGGGTGCTGGGCATTTTCCTGCCCCTGATCACCACCAACTGCGCGGTTCTGGGTGTGGCACTGCTCAATATTCAGCAGGGCAACGGCTTCATCGAATCACTCCTTTACGGCTTCGGTGCCGCCGTCGGCTTTTCGCTGGTACTGATTCTTTTTGCCGCCATGCGTGAACGCCTGAATGTGGCCGATGTGCCCAGACCCTTCAAGGGCTCGGCCATTGGCATGGTCACGGCCGGCATGATGTCGCTCGCCTTCATGGGCTTTACCGGGCTGGTGGCCTTATGATCATTCTCTGGTCCGTTCTGGCACTGCTGGTGCTCGCCGCCGCCTTTGGCGCGCTGCTGGGCTACGCATCCATCCGTTTCCAGCCCGAGGGCGATCCCATCGTCGACCAGATCGACAACATCCTGCCACAAACCCAGTGCGGCCAATGCGGCTACCCTGGCTGTCGACCCTATGCCGAAGCCATTTCCAATGGCGACCAGATCAACAAGTGTCCGCCTGGGGGCGAAAGCACCATTCAGGAACTGGCGGACCTGCTGGACGTGGAACCTTTGCCGCTTGACGGTGAGCACGGCGAGGAAAAACCCCGGCAGGTAGCCATTATTCGTGAAGATGAATGCATCGGCTGCACCAAATGCATCCAGGCGTGTCCCGTGGATGCCATTCTGGGCGCCGCCAAGCAGATGCATACCGTGATCGAAAGCGAGTGCACCGGCTGTGACCTGTGTGTCGATCCCTGCCCGGTGGACTGCATCGACATGGTCTCCGTTGAAACCAGCATCAAGACCTGGCACTGGGACGCCCCGACACCCGATTACCAGATCATTGCCACGGATAAAACCCGTTCACGGGAGGCCGCATGAATCTCATGAGCCTGCTCACCGGCAAGTCTGCCGACACCGGGTATCATGATTTCCCTGGTGGTGTTCATCCACCGGAAAACAAGACCCAGAGCCTGACACACCCCATCCGATCGGTGCCTCTGCAACCACAGTATGTGGTGCCGCTGAATCAGCACATCGGTGCCTTTGCGGTGCCGGTCGTCGCGGTCGGGGACCGGGTACTCAAAGGACAGATCATCGCCGACGCCGCCGGTTTTATCAGCGCCCCATCGCACGCGCCCACCAGTGGCACTGTAGTAGCCGTCGAAGAGCGTCCGGTGCCACATGTCTCGGGGCTCACAGCAACCTGCGTCGTGATTGACGCCGACGGGCAGGACATCTGGCGTGAACGGGCGCCCTGGCAGAGCCTTCCGGCCCATGATTGGGAGGAACTGGTCGGGCGAATTCAGGCTTCCGGAGTCACCGGCCTGGGCGGCGCCAGTTTTCCCACGGCGGTCAAGCTGGCCGTAGAGCGGCATCAGATTGATACGCTGATCGTCAATGCCACCGAGTGCGAGCCCTACATCACAGCCGATCACGCCCTGATGCGCGAACGCGCCGACCAACTCTTCGAGGGTATCGGCATTGTGCATCACCTGTATGATTTCCAGCAGATTCTGATCGGTGTGGAAGACAACAAGGCCGACGCTGTCAAGGCCCTGCGTGATGCCCTGCCCGAGGCCCTGGCCGACCGGGTTTCCATTCGAGTGTTCCCCACCAAATATCCGTCCGGTGGCGAAAAACAGCTCATCTACCTGCTTACCGGCCAGGAGGTGCCCTCGGGCGGCTTGCCTCTGGACCTGGGCATGCTGTGCCACAACGTAGGCACTCTGGCGGCACTGGCGGATGCCGTCTACCGTGATCAACCCCTGATTCACCGGATTACCACGCTCACCGGCGAACAGGTCGCTCATCCCGGCAATTACGATGTTCTCATCGGCACCCCCATGGACCGCCTGTTAAGCTGGGCCGGATTCCCTGCCGCCCGGGACGATGAGGCACAGCGGGTCATCATGGGGGGCCCCATGATGGGCTTTGCTCTGGACCGACTGGACCTTCCCGTGGTCAAGGCCACCAACTGCCTGCTGGCGCCCAGCCATAAAGAACTGCCGCCTCCCGGCCCGGCGCAACCCTGCATCCGCTGCGGCCTGTGTGAACAGGCATGCCCGGTGAATCTGCTGCCGCAGCAACTGATGTGGTTCGCCCAGGCCAGGGAATGGGAGAAAGCCGAGTCACACCGGCTGTTTGACTGCATTGAGTGTGGCGCCTGTGCCTATGTCTGCCCCAGCCATATTCCTCTGGTGCAGTACTACCGTTATGCCAAGGGCACCATTCGCGAAGAACAGGCGGAACACAAACAGGCCGAGCGTGCCCGCAAGCGCTTTGAAGCGCGACAGGCACGGCTCGAACGTGAACAGGCGGAAAAGGAAGCCAGAAGGCGTGAGCGCGCTGCGGCCGCCAAGGCAAGGCAGAGTGATGCGGGCACGGATGACCCCGTGGCCGCCGCCGTGGCCCGAGCCCAGGCCAAGAAGACCGACAGTCACGCCAAAAGTCAGACCGCATCCACCAGTGGCAAGAGTGCGCCACCTGCCTTGTCGCCAGAGCAACTCCAGGCCAAACTGGACAATCAGCGCAAACGCCTGGACAAAGCCCAGGCCAAACTGGCCGAGGCGGAGCCCGATCAGGAAAAAGCCCTGCGCACGACGGTGCAGAAACTCAACGAGCAGATTCAGAAAACCGAACATACTCTGGCCGAACAGCGGGCCAGTCAGAGCGACCTGGCGTACCTCAAGGACAACGGAGAACACTCCTGATATGGCTCTGCTGACCCTGTCTTCACCCCATACTACCGGCTCACAATCCGTGCAGAAGATCATGCTGACCGTCTGGCTGGCCACCCTGCCCGGGTTCATTGCCCTGATCGTCTTCTTCGGCTGGGGCTACCTGATCAATGCGGTACTGGCCGTCGGCACCGCATTGGCCACCGAAGCCCTGATGCTGCGTCTGCGCAAACGCCCCATAGGCTTGTTCCTGTTCGATGGCAGCGCCATGCTCACCGCCTGGCTGCTGGCCCTGGCACTGCCGCCTCTGGGGCCCTGGTGGCTGCCCGTAATTGGCACATTCAGCGCCATTGTCTTTGCCAAGCACCTTTATGGCGGGCTGGGCAACAATCCGTTCAATCCGGCCATGGTGGGTTACGCGCTGCTGCTGATCTCCTTCCCCGTGGAAATGACCACACGCTGGGGCATGCCGGCCACCCTGATGGCCGACGGGCACAGCCTGGCCGATGCCTTCAATGTGATTTTTTCCGGCCTGCAGGTCAGCCAGAACGCCATTGACGGCATGACCATGGCGACCCCGCTGGATGTCTACAAGAGCGACATCGCCTCTGCCACAGCACAGGAAGTGAGGCAAAACCCCGTGTTCAGCGAAGGCTGGCAGCTTTACGGCTGGGAGTGGGTCAGCCTGCTCTATCTTCTTGGCGGCCTGGTACTGATCGCCCGCCGGGTCATCACCTGGCACACACCCGTGGCCCTACTGGGGGCGATGGCCGCATGTGCCCTGCTGTTCAGTTGGAACCCGGACCTGCGCATGCCGGTGAGCCTCCACCTGCTGGGTGGCGCCACCATGCTGGGTGCCTTCTTTATTGCCACGGACCCGGTCTCGTCCGCCACCAGCAACAAGGGCAAGTTGGTCTATGGTGCCGGCATAGGGCTGCTGATCTACGTCATCCGAACCTGGGGCAACTACCCGGACGCTGTCGCCTTTGCAGTGCTGCTGATGAACTTTGCCGCACCCCTGATCGATCACTACACCCGACCTCGGGTCTACGGCGAGGCTCGATAAGTGCGCTCGCACAGGAGAAGGTAACGCACATGCTGGCACGTGCCATCATCAGAAACAGCATTGGGCTCAGCCTGTTCGCGGTATTCACTGCGGGTCTGATCGCGGTGAGCTATACCGCCACTCGGGACCGGGCTGCCGCCAATGCCGATGCCTATGCGGCCAGAACCCTGTATGAACTGGTGCCCGAATCGCTGTTTGATCAACCGATCGAGCAAACCGACTTTTCCCTCCTGGGCGGCGAATCGGCGCAGGGCATCGACCGCCTGGGGCTGCGCCAGGATCGCAACGGATTCCGGGCCATACGTGACGGCAACGTCACGGCTGTGGTGCTGCCGCTGACCTCGCGCGACGGCTATACCGGTGATATCGACCTGCTGATGGCGGTGGACCGCGAGGGCTCTCTGCTGGGAGTCCGGGTAGTCGCTCACCAGGAAACCCCCGGCCTGGGCGACGCCATCGAGGCGGATCGCAGCGACTGGATACTGCAGTTCGACGGTACGTCATTGCGTATACCGGCACCGGAACAGTGGGCTGTGCGCAAGGATGGCGGCGACTTCGATCAGTTGACCGGCGCCACCATTACCCCCCGGGCGGTGGTTGCATCGGTGAAGGCAGGGCTGACTGTATTTGCCGACAATCGTGACTGGTTACTCACCGTGCCCGGTCCTGACAGCGAAGAGGAGGCAGATCATGGCTGACAGCAGCAAAACCATCGTACACAACGGGCTCTGGACCAATAATCCGGCGCTGGTCCAGTTGCTGGGGCTCTGCCCATTGCTCGCCGTATCCGGCACGGTCGTCAACGCCCTGGGCCTGGGGCTGGCCACCCTGCTGGTGCTGATGGGTTCCAATCTGGCGGTGTCCCTGATCCGGCACTACGTCTCTGATGCCGTGCGCCTGCCTGCCTTCGTCATGATCATCGCCTCCCTGGTCACCTGTGCCGAGATGCTGATGCGCGCGTACGCTTATGAACTGTACCAGATTCTGGGTATCTTCATTCCCCTCATTGTGACCAATTGCGCCATCCTCGGACGGGCCGATGGCTTTGCCCGGAAAAACAAACCGGGTGCGGCGCTTCTCGACGGTGTCATGATGGGACTGGGGTTTGCCGCCGTACTGGTGGTGTTGGGCGCCATTCGCGAACTGATTGGCCAGGGCACCCTGTTTTCCAACATGCATCTGCTGTTTGGGGAAGGGGCCCGAACCTGGGTCTGGGAACCGCTGCCGGATTACCCCAACTTCCTCTTTGCCGTTCTGCCCCCGGGCGCCTTCGTTGTCACCGGCCTGCTGATCGCCCTGAAAAACGCCATTGATGGCTATGTGGCGGCACACCGGGACAAGACCCCCGTGGAAAAAGGCGCCAAGCGCGTGCGCGTAACCGGAAAAATAAGCTGACCCATGAACAAGACCAAACGCACCGAGATCTTCATCCGACTGCGGGAAGCCAACCCCGAGCCCACTACCGAACTGGAATACAACAGCACTTTTGAACTGCTGATCGCCGTCATTCTGTCGGCACAGGCCACCGATGTGGGCGTCAACAAGGCCACTCGCAAACTGTTCCCCGTCGCCAACACCCCTCAGGCGATTCTGGATCTTGGGCTGGACGGCCTCAAGGACTACATCAAGACCATCGGCCTCTACAACAGCAAGGCCGAGAACGTAATGAAAACCTGTGCGGCTCTGGTTGAGCAACACAACAGCGAAGTACCCGATAACCGCAAAGACCTGGAAGCCCTGCCCGGCGTTGGCCGCAAAACCGCCAACGTGGTACTCAATACGGCTTTTCGACAACCGGCCATGGCCGTGGACACCCATATATTCCGCGTCTCCAACCGCACCGGCATTGCACCGGGCAAGAACGTCCGCCAGGTAGAAGACCGCCTGATGCGGCTGACACCCAGAGAATTTCTGCTGGACGCCCACCACTGGCTGATACTGCACGGACGCTACACCTGTGTCGCCCGAAAACCGCGATGCGGTAGCTGCATCATTGAGGATCTGTGTGAATTCAAGGACAAGACCGCCTGAATCCCGTATTGGGGTTCTGATTGGCACGGACTGCCAACAACTGCTGAAAAACCCGGGGCCGCACCCGGGCTGGCCGGACTGCTGCCGGTTTCTCCCTGTGGACAGCACAGACAGGGCCGCCGCCATCTGGCATGATGCGCTGCGTCGCGAAGCCGTGCATCAGGATACCCTGCTGTGCCTGTTCCCGGGCGCCACGCCCATCTGGACGGCGGACTGGCACGATCAGGCTCGATACTGGATGGCGGCCTGGTCGCGCCGACCTCTGTCCATTCGTTGTCTGTCAAAGATGTCTCTGCCGGAAGCCGCGGCACTGGCCTGGAGTGCTCATCAGCCGGGGTACTGGTCTGCCGACAGCCTGATGACTCACCGACGCAACAGGCCGCCCCTGCACTGGCAGCGCAACGGTTGGGGGTGTTGGTCTGCCCGAGACGCCACCAGCCGACGATACGGCTTGGGGCGATACCAACTGGTCCGCCGGATAATTGCCTGTACAGACAACCGTTGGCCAATCTGGATCGGCAGTCCACAGGGCGCCATGTCGCTGGCCTGGGACCATGCGGGACTGCTGCGGGCCGTATCAGCCATGCCAGAGGGCTTGGCGCTTTACGACGATTCGCTCAAATCAAGCCACTCTGCTTCGCCCACTGCACTGAGCTGCCAGATCCCTTGTGCCTGAAACAACCAGCCCTTGCGGCGAAAATGTTGCTTGATCCGGTCAAACACCACGCCGTCAAGACGGAACTCGACGAAGCCATGCGCCTTGGGGTGGGTTTCTCTCAGCGTTGGTTCGGCCAACTGCAAAAGCCTTTCTTCAAGTTGGCTTTTCCAGTCGGATTCGCGCCGTGGTTCGGTAAGCAGTGGCGCTACCAGATGGAATCGTCGCATCCAGTCGAGTGACAGCGCACTGTGTCTTGGGGTCAGGTTGCCGTCGCGAAACACCTTGACTCGATAGGACAGCTCCGGCGGTGCGGGCTCATGCTGACGATGGCTGGCTCGTCCCAAACGCTGGTCATCCAGTTTCTGTTTCAACTGCTCAATCTGCTCAAGCAGGTGCGTCTGTCTCTCCTCTGGCGACGACCACAGGCCCACCGGCTGCCAGCCCTTGATCGCTGCAGACGCAATAAGCTCATCGACAAACTGCTCGACTGTCTCTCGCAACTCGTCAGGGTCTTGCAAGCTCGCCACACCGTTGTGCTGCTCCATTTCAGCCAGCATGCCGTCGCGGCGCCGCGTGTCCATCGCATCCCTGGGCGTACTCAGGGCGTCACACCTGACTACCAGAATCGGCTTACCCGAGGCCTGGGCGTGGGCATACGCCCTGTGCAGAAACCCCACACCCGAAGCGGACAGCGGGCCATACTCACTCCCGACCAGAAAAATGCTGAAATCCGCATTGTCCAGGGCTATCTGCTGCAGCTTCCACTGATAACCCTCGGTCAAGGCCGGAAAGCTGAGGCCTGTGGCAATCACGCCCAGACCGGCCAGGGTCTCTGTGAGGTCACGCGCTACCTGCTGACCGACGGTCTGATTGCAGGTAATGCATGCCAGGTAGCGTTTCGTATCCACATTTACATCCAGTGTCGTTTCAGTCAGGGTCCATGGGGTTCTTCGCCCACTCATCGTGGAAGGAAGGCCACTGACTTTCATTCAGTACATTGATCAGGTTGAACAGTATCATCCCGGTCATACCCCAGATGGTCCACTGATTGTAGTAAAAGAAGGGTACCTGCCATTGTCGGCCGTGGCGTTCGAACCACTTGTATTCTGGCGGATTATCCAGCAGATCAACCAGCGGCAACCAGAACAGGTCAGCCACCTCATCAGGACAGGCCTTCAATACGGGCTTGTGGGGCAGAGTCGATACAAAGGCAGACACTTCAATACCGGATTTGGCATACAGACTGTCCAGCTGACCCAGTCTTTCCGGTTCGTCAGACAGCCCGGCTTCCTCCCGGGTCTCGCGCAAGGCCGTGTGGTAAAGGCTCGAATCAATGGTCTCTCGATTGCCTCCGGGCAGAGACACTTCGCCAGCGTGGGTGCTCAGATGGAACGCCCGTCGGGTCAACAACAGTTCCGGCCCTGCTGCCCCCGGCGCCAACAACAGCATGACAGCCGCTTGCCTACTGCCTGGCGCTACCAGTCTGGGCTGGTAGGCCTGAATGCGTGTGCGCCAACTGTCTGGCAACTGGGTCGTTACTGGGTCCATAAATCAACTGCCTTAAAGCGATATGTCGAGTATAGCATTGCGCTGCAATCTCCCGCGCCGCAACGTTCGTATAGATTCTGCATAATCATGTTACACTCTCATCAAAACCGGTTGAATTAAAAGCGCTTTCCATGAAATATTGCAGTGTCTGTGCCACTCCCGTCCAGTTTTCCGTTCCCGAGGGCGATAATCTTCCTCGTTACAACTGCCCTGCCTGTGGCGCCATTCATTACCAGAATCCCAGGGTCATTACCGGCACACTGCCCGTATGGGACGGTCAGTTACTGCTGTGCAAACGCAATATAGAGCCACGCTGGGGTTACTGGACGCTGCCGGGTGGGTTTATGGAGAACGGTGAAACACTTCAGCAAGGGGCTTCCCGGGAAACCGTCGAGGAAGCCTGCAATGACCCGGAACTGGTTCAGATGCTGTCGGTTCTGAGCTTGCCCCAGTTCGATCAGGTGCACATCTTCTACCTCGCCAGGATGACCAGTCCTGATTTTGCTCCGACGCCGGAAAGCTCCGAGGTCGCCCTGTTTTCACCGGAAGACATCCCCTGGGAGCAGATTGCATTCCGCACCGTATCGGCCACACTGGAACACTATGTGGCGCATCGGGACAAGACCCCGCTGCCAGTGCTGGAGCAGACCATTTCGCCCATGCCGCGCAAATAAGCCTGGTCTTCATGTGCTGAACCGCTCCGGGCTGACCAGAGCCACTATTTCATAGGCCGGTTCCTCATAGGGATGAGCTTCCTTTAGTGCTGGCAGGACGTCCCCCATAACGCGCTCATCGACCAGGGTTTCGACGCGAAACTCCGCCACCTGCTCAACCTCCCCTGACGACCCAAGATACGGGTTGGCCCCCGCACCCGGCCGGAACTGTCCGGTGCCCTGAGACTGCCAGGCGCAACAGTCATAGTCGCCCTGACGCCCTGCTCCGGCCGCGAACACGGCCGCCTTGGTCTGTTCAACATGGGTATCCGGCACGAAGAAAATCAGTTTGTAGGACTGCTCAGTGGCCATACTTCCTCCTGCTCTGACGGGGAATTTCTCTTGCGTTTTCAGCCATTTATCGTTGACATTCCGCATGAGCACAGTAAACTGCGCTGCACATGGAGGGATGGCTGAGCGGCTTAAAGCACCGGTCTTGAAAACCGGCGTAGGTTAATAGCCTACCCTGGGTTCGAATCCCAGTCCCTCCGCCATT
>LFIK01000071.1_pt1 | contig 61153 bp, 58 predicted proteins | sample 643401 | NCBI WGS metagenome assembly LFIK01 (sample SAMN03777447, study PRJNA286221) | soda lake metagenome | biome: soda lake; feature: Kulunda steppe; material: water; isolation source: sample T5-Br brine of Lake Tanatar-5 | place: Russia: Kulunda steppe | collected 2010-07
CTGCGTGGCTGGACCGCCCGCTACGAGCCGACCGCGGTCGGACACCATGCGCGGGCTGGAGCCTCGAAGCGCCGGCGCCGTCGGGTCCGGGTCCTCAACCTCTCCAACCATCCGCTGGTGATCATCGGCAACGAGGGGCTGCGGAGTCTCGCCCGGGACGCGCACGTGATCGTCCCGCTGTGGACGCTGCGCATCCTGGCGGCGACGGTGCGCTCGCCGGTGGCGATGCTGCTCGCGATCGGTCGGCTGCGGCTGCTGCGCGCCGCGCTGCGGCGTGGCAGGGTCGACCGAGAGCGGGCGACGGTCCCGCTGCCCGAGGTCCTCGACCGCTGGTGTGAGCCGCTGCCGCACGGGTGGCTGCGAGCCGCCGCCCGACGTGGGTTGCGCTGAGGCGACTGCGCTGAGGCGGCTGCGCTGGCTGCATGGCCGGGATTGCGGACGGCGGAGGGGCGGCGCTGTGCGCCGCCCCTCCAGGACCGTGCGGTGCTGGGCTACTCGCCGAAGAACACGAAGTAGCCGAGGAAGACCAGGCCGAGCACGTACATGGTCGGCGAGACCTCCTTCGCCTTGCCACGCACCGCCATGAGCAGCGGGAAGAGCACGAGGCCGAGCGCGATGCCGTTCGCGATCGAGTAGGTGAGCGGCATCGTGATCACGACGATGAACGCCGGGATGCCGTACTCCCACTCGTCCCACTTGATCTCACTCAGCGGCCTCGCCATCATCAGGCCGACGACGATGAGCGCCGCAGCCGTGACCTGTGCCGTGACGGCGGACAGGATCGGCGAGAACAGCAGCGTGACGAGGAAGAGCAGGCTCGTCACGACCGACGTGAGCCCCGTGCGGCCACCCGCGCCGACCCCGGCCGACGACTCGATGTAGGACGTCGTCGTCGACGTGCCGAGCGCCGCGCCGGCGACCGTCGCGATCGCGTCGGAGACCAGCGGACGGTTCCCGCCCGGCAGTTCGCCCTCCGGCGTGAGCAGGTTCGCCTGCTTGGTGACGGCGATCAGGGTGCCGGCGGTGTCGAAGAAGTCGACGAACAGCATCGTGAACACGACCACGAGCATGGTCGGCGTGAAGACGTTGCTGAGCTCACCGAACGCGACGCCGAACGTCGGGGCGAGGCTCGGGGGCAACGCGATGATGCCGGTCGGGACCGAGATGAGGCCGAAGGCCATCCCGGCGATCGACGTCACGACGATGCCGTAGAAGACCGCGGCACGGATGCCGCGGACGAGCAGGACCGCAGTGACCACGATCCCGATGATGGCGAGGACGGTGGTCGGCTCCGTGAGGTCACCGAGGGTGACCGTCGTCGCTGGTGAGTCGACGACGATGCCGGCGGCCTTGAGCCCGATGAACGCGATGAACAGCCCGATGCCGGCACCGACCGCGAGCTTGAGCTGCATCGGGATCGCGTCGATGACCAGCTTGCGGATGCCGGTGAGCGCCAGCAGGAGGAACACGAGGCCGGAGACCATCGTGCCGGCCAGCGCGGTCTGCCACGGGATGCCGAGGCCGAGCACGACGGTGAAGCCGAAGAACGCGTTCAGGCCCATACCCGGAGCCTGAGCGATGGGCAGCTTCGCCCAGACGCCCATGATCATCGTGCCGATCGCGGCGGCGAGGCACGTCGCGACGAACACGGCGCCTGCGTCCATGCCGGCGATCTCGCCGAGGTAGAACTGGTTGACGAACACGATGTAGGCCATCGCGAGGAACGTGGTCGTCCCTGCGACGACCTCCGTCCGTACGGTCGTGCCGTGCTTGGCGAGCTCGAAGTACCGCTCGAGCACGCCGGCACTGCTTGTGGATGTGCTCACGCTCTTCCTCCGGAGTCTTCCATCGGACGGGGGGTGGGGCTCCCGGCGTCGTCAGGGATCGCGGTGGACCGTGCTGCTGGTGTGGGCTCCCGAGACCGCACCTGGTCCGCCGTGGTGCTGCCGCCCGGGGATGTCCCGGTGCGGGGCCGGGACGTCCCCGGCAGCGCGAACCCTAGGCAGCCGGTCCGTTCGGACAGGGGAGGTCGCGCCTCGCCGGTTCAGCGCTCCAGCAGGTGGCCTTCGGAGGATGGTTCCGGGCGGGCCGGCACCGGAGCGGCGGGCCAGCCCACCGCGATGGTCCCGAGCGCCTCCCATGTCGTCGGCAGGTCGAGCGTCTCGCGGACCACGTCGGTGCAGAACGCCGTCGAGGACGTCCAAGCACCGCCGAGTCCGCGTGCCGCCAGCGCGACGAGCAGGGCCTCGATCGCCGCACCACCCGAGAGGACGAACAGATCGCGCTCCGCCCGGGCTCGGCGTTCGTCCGGGTAGGGGTGGGCGTCAGCGAGGTCGACGAACGCGGCCAGCAGCACCGGTGCTGCGCGGTGGAGCGCGTCCGAGCGCGCTAGGCGCGCATCGATGGTCGCGGCGTCGAGCCCGTCCGCCTCCAGGTCCTGGCGCCAGGCCTGCGCCATGGCATCGAGCAGCGCCGTGCGCACCGACTCCGTCAGCCGGACGAACCGCCACGGGCGGGTGTGATGCGGGGCCGGAGCGGTCGTCGCGGCTGCGACCGCCTCCGCGATCGCAGCGTCCGGGACCGGCCGGTCCGCGGCGAAGTGGCGCACGGTGCGTCGCGCGGACAGCCCCTCGATGGCTGCTTCCGCGGCACCACGCCGGAAGAGGTCCTCCGCGAGCGGGCGGATGAGGTCCGCACCGGTACCGGTCACCGCCCCGCCGGCCGAGGTGAGCCGCGCGAGTCCGCGGACGAGGACGAACGGCGTCCCGCTCGCCTTGCTGCGGACGAGGTCGGCTGCCGCAGCGATCGCGTCCGCGACGGCGGCGACCGTGACCGCGAGCGGCCGACCGTCCAGATCGGTCGCCCCGCGCTCGTCGCGCAGCACCGTGAGTCCTGCCGCGCCGAGCGCCACGTCGGTCTGGCCGAGCCTCCAGGGCCGCCCGAACGTGTCGGTCACCAGCACGCCGACGTCCTGTCCGGTCGCGTCCACGATGGCCCGACGCAGCAGCTCGGCGCTCCCGTCCGGGTCGGCGGGCAGGTCGAGCCAGGCGGATCCCGGCACGTTCGAGCGGTCGATGCCGCCGTTCGCGGCGACGAACCCGTGGGGCGTCCGGGTCACGGTCACCCAGGGCGCCTCGGTCACGATCTCCGTCGCGCGCGCCCGCGCCAGGGCGCGCACCGCCGCACGGCCTCCGTCGCTCGATGCGCCTTCGGGCGCGTCGGGCGCGTCGGGCGCGTCGGGCGCGTCCTCCACCGCGTGTGGATCCTCGAGCAGTGCGCCCTCGGACAGCGCGACGACCTTGGAGGCGACGCACACGATGTCGCCGTCCGCGAGATCGACTCCGGCTTCGCGGAGCGCGTCGAGCAACGGCGCGAGCAGGTCATCGCCCGGGCTGAAGCGGTGACGGCTGGGCAGTGCGACGACCCGAAGGTCGGACCGCGGGGCAGGAGGCAGGTCCGGAGGTGTGACCGAGGCCGCCGTCACGACCGACCCGCCGCGTCCGCCGCGTCCGTTCGGCGGGCGATCTCGAGCGCGGTCCGAGCGAGCGCGGCGGCGACGTCGGCGTCATCCATCAGCGTGCCGGAAGCGCTCGCTGTGAGCCCGAGTGCGCGCACGGCGGGCAGATCCGCCTCGTCGGTCCGGTCGACGATCCACGCGTCGAGCAGGCCGCCTTCCGACCGCGCGCCGTACCAGGCGGCGACGCCCGCCGCGGTGACGTCCGCCCCGACGGCCGGCAGCAGACGGTGCGCCATGCCGCGCACGACCCGTCCCCCGACGATCGGGGAGATGCCGACGACTCGTGCGGTGGTCGTCGCGAGTGCTGCCGCGACGGCGGGTACCGCCGTGATCGGTGCGACGGACACGACCGGGTTGGACGGTGCGACGATGACCGCGTCCGCATCGATGATGGCCTCGACCACGCCGGGGGCGGGGAGCGCGTCGACGGCGCCGCGGTACTCGACGCTCGCGACGTCGGGTGTGGCACGCTCACCGACCCACCACTCCTGGAAGTGGAGGTCGCGTCCGTCAGCGGTGTGGATGCGGGTCTCGAGCCGGTCATCGGTGACCGGCACGAGGCGCAGTGCGAGGCCGTGGCGGCGGGTCACGTCGGCGGTCACGGCGGACAGCGGGATCCCGGCACGCAGCTGCTCGGTGCGGTGCAGGTGCAGGGCCAGGTCGCGGTCACCGAGCGTGAACCAGGGTTCGTGGCCGAGGCGCACCAGCTCGTCGCGGACGGTGAAGCGTTCGTCCGCTCGGCCCCACTGCTGCTCCGGATGGACCAGCCCGCTGAGCCAGTAGGTGATCGAGTCGAGGTCCGGGCAGATGCGCAGCCCGTGGAGCTCCAGGTCATCGCCGACGTTCACGATGACGGTGAGGTCCTCCGGGGGCACGACCGCCGTCAGGCCGCGCAGGAATCGCGCCGCTCCGACACCACCGGCGAGGACGACGACCATCCCCGCTCCTCCGTCTCGGCGGAATCCCGTCGACCCTGCGACGTCGGCGATGCTACGGCAGGCCGTTCACCGGTCGGGTGACGGGGGTCGGTCGGTAGCCTCGGGGCAGGCGGCGACCGTCCGACGGCCTGCGGACGACGGTCCCTGCGGGGTGGCGTGATGGGTGACGTGCACTGGCGGGAGCTGTACCGGGAGGTCGTCGACACCGGGCTGTGCACGGGGTGCGCTGCCTGCGTGATGGCCTGCCCGCGTGACGTCCTCGGCTATACCGAGGACTACTTCCCGGTCCAGATCGGTGAGGGGATGGGGCACGACGAGTGCGTCATCGGGGACCGTGGGTGCGACATCTGCACGCGCGCGTGCCCGCGCTTCCGCGCATGGGAGAGCGAGCTGGACACGGAGCTCTTCGGTCGCGTCCGTGAACCGGAGGAGGTCTACGGGATCGCACGGTCGGTGCTGCTCGCGCGCACCACGGACCGCGCCATCGCCGAGGTCGGGCAGGACGGTGGCCTCGTGTCCTCGTTGCTCGTGTGGGGGCTGCGCGAGGGGCTCATCGACGGTGCGCTCGCGTCGCGCATCGAGGACTCCGGTCGCGGTCCGTTCGACGTCGTGCCGACGGTCGTCACCACTCGCGAGGAGGTGCTCGCGACCGCCGGGTCGCGCTACACGTACGCCGCGACACCGCTCGCGATGGCCGAGGCGGAGGAGCGCGGGCTGAAGCAGCTCGCGCTCGTCGGGATGTCCTGCCAGGCATCGATCAACGGCAGCCTCCCGGCGCGCGGGGTGAACAAATACGCGCGCCGTATCGCGCTCACGCTCGGCCTGCTGTGCTCGAAGACGTTCACCTACGACGGGCAGCGGCAGGTCCTCGCCGACCACGGCATCGACATCGCCGACGTCATCAAGATCAACATCAAGGGCGTGTTCCAGGTCTGGACGCGCGACGGCGGCTACCAGGAGATCCCGCTCAAGCTGTTCCACGAGCACACGCGGCCCGGGTGCCAGCTGTGCCCCGACTTCGCCGCGGAGCACGCCGACATCTCCTGCGGTGGGATCGGTGCCGAGGGCGACTGGACGCTCGCGGTCGTGCGCACCAAACGCGGTGAGGACTGGATGCGTGGCGTCGTGGACGCGGGTCTCGTGGAGGTCCGACCGGGGGAGACCGACCCGGTCGCCATGGACCTGCTCGTGAAGCTGTCGCGCATCTCGCGGCGACGCTGGCCGGCCGACTCGCTACCCGAGGAGCACCGTGCGCCGGCGCTCCTCCCGGTCGTGCCGTGACCGGAACGTCACCGGAGCCGTCGGCCGACGAGCTCGCTCGGACCCTTCCTCGTGCGCTGCGCCGTGCGGAGGACGGTCGTGCCCTGACCCGCACCGAGGCGGCCGCGCTGTTCACGGCGCGCGGCGAGGACCTCGACCGGCTCGTGACGATCGCGGCGGCCGTGCGGGCGGCAGCACCGTGGTACCGCGAGGGCGCGTGGGGCCGTGCGCCGGACGGACGGCCACGCGTCACCTACTCGCGCAAGGTGTTCATCCCCCTCACCCACCTGTGCCGTGACGCATGCGGGTACTGCACGTTCGCTCACCCACCCCGCGCGGACAGCCCGGCGTTCCTGTCGCCGGAGGCGGTGCTCGACGTGGCACGGGCCGGCGCGGAGGCGGGCTGCCGGGAGGCACTGTTCACGCTCGGTGATCGCCCAGAGGAGCGCTACCCGTCGGCCCGCGAGTGGCTCGAGGCGCGCGGCTACACGTCGACGCTCGAGTACCTGCGGGCGATGGCGATCCTCGTCATCGAGGAGACCGGCCTGCTGCCGCATCTCAACCCGGGCCTGCTCGCGTGGACGGAGCTCGCGTCGCTCAAGCAGGTCGCCCCCTCGATGGGGATCATGCTGGAGCAGGTCAGCGACCGACTCCACGAGCCCGGTGGAGCGCATCGTCATGCACCGACGAAGCGTGCCGACGTGCGGCTGCGCACGCTCGAGGACGCGGGCCGCCTGTCGATCCCGTTCACCTCCGGCATGCTCATCGGGATCGGGGAGACGCCGGGGGAGCGGGTCGACACGCTGCGTGCGTTGCGCGAGACGCATCGTCGCTCCGGGCATCTGCAGGAGGTCATCGTCCAGAACTTCCGGGCGAAGCCGGACACGGCGATGCGTGACGCACCCGAACCCGATGCGGACGAGATGGTCGCGGCGGTCGCCACCGCGCGCGTCGTGCTCGGTCCGACCGTGCACCTCCAGGCGCCGCCGAACCTGTCACCCGATGACCTCGGTCGCGTCCTCGCCGCCGGCATCGACGACTGGGGCGGCGTGTCGCCGGTCACGCCCGACCACGTCAACCCGGAGGCGCCGTGGCCCGCGCTCGAGCGGCTCGCGGCGGTCAGCGAGGCCGGCGGCTTCGTGCTCACCGAGCGGCTGACCGTCTATCCCGAGTACGCGTCGACGCCCGATCCGTGGCTCGCCGGCCGCATGCGCGGTCCGGTCGCCGCGCTCGCGTCCGCCGACGGCCTGGCCGATCCGGCCACGCGCGCGGTCGGTCGTCCGTGGCAGGACCCGGTCGTCGAGCCGCACGGGATGACGGCGGCGATGCGGGCCGTCGTCGAGGGGGACGGTGGCGGCGGTGGAACGCCGGACGCGGCGGACGGGCGCAACGCACGTGCCGCGGACCGGGACGATGCGGTGCACCGGGCCGTGTTCGGAGACGTGCATGCGGTCGCTGAGGGTGTCGTCGCGGCGAACGCCCCGCGGCCGGAGGCGCCGCCACGCTCACGCATCCGGCGTGATGTGGCTCGAGCGCTGGAGCGGGCCGCGGGGGGCACGGTGCTCGACGATGCCGAGGCGCTGCTGCTCTTCGGGACGACCGGGGTGGAGCTCGAGGCGCTCACGCGGACCGCGGACGAGGTCCGTGAGGAGCGGGTCGGACCGCTCGTCACCTACGTCGTGAACCGCAACATCAATGCGACGAACGTCTGTTACGTGGGCTGTCGCTTCTGCGCCTTCGCGCAGCGGCGCGACGACCCCGACGCGTACACGCTGTCGCTCGAGGAGGTCGCGGACCGTGCCGAGGAGGCGTGGGCCGTGGGGGCGACGGAGGTCTGCATCCAGTCGGGCATCCATCCCGACCTTCCGGGTGACCATGCGTTCCGCATCCTCGATGCGGTCAAGGCGCGCGTGCCCGGCATGCACGTGCACGCGTTCAGCCCGATGGAGGTCGTCAGCGGGGCGAGCCGGATGGGCATCGGGGTCCGCGAGTGGCTCGAGGAGGCGAAGGCGCGCGGCCTCGGTTCGATCCCGGGCACCGCGGCCGAGATCCTCGACGACGAGGTCCGCTGGGTACTCACGAAGGGCAAGCTGCCCACGGCGCAGTGGATCGAGGTGGTGACGACCGCCCATGCGCTCGGCATCCCGTCGACCTCGACGATGATGTACGGGCATGTCGACGAGCCGCGTCACTGGGTCGCCCACCTCAAGCTCCTGCGTCGCCTGCAGGAGCAGAGCGGCGGCTTCACCGAGTTCGTCCCGCTGCCGTTCGTGCATCAGCTCGCGCCGATCTATCTCGCCGGCGTCGCACGGCCCGGGTCGACGTTCGTCGAGGACCGGCGGGTCCATGCCGTCGCCCGCCTGCTGCTCGCCGGCGCGATCGACAACGTGCAGCTGTCGTGGGTCAAGCTCGGACTGGACGCGGCCGGCGTGCTGCTCGCCGGCGGGTGCAACGACCTGGGCGGGACCCTGATGGAGGAGACGATCTCGCGCATGGCCGGCTCCGCCCATGGGGTGCGGCAGTCACCCGAGGCGCTCGAGGCGGCGGCTCGAGCGACGGGACGTCCGGTCGCGCAGCGGCTGACGGACTACTCGCTGGTCGGCGCTCCCACGGTCGGTGCGACGGTTCCCAGCCTCTCAGGGGAACCTGAGCGATAGCTTGACAGAACCTCGACAGAATGTCACACTCGGGGCGCCCGACCGAGGAGCCGTTCCGTGTCGAACGCCACGCTGATCGCCGCAACGACGTCGAACGCGAGCGCGGTCGCGATCGCGAACGCCACCAGCGAGGAACTGCTCGTCGCTGCAGCGGCCGGGGATCAGACCGCCTTCGGACTGCTCGTGGAGCGGATCCGTCCCCAGACCCTCCGCGTCGCCCGCGGTGTCGTGCGCGACCCCTCGATCGCGGAGGAGGTCGCGCAGGAGGTCCTGACCGAGATCTGGCTGAAGGCGGACCGCTTCGACCCGACCCGCGGGACCGTCACCGGCTGGGTCGCGACGCTGACGCGACGGCGCGCGGTGGACCGCGTCCGCAGCGAGCAGGCAGGTCGCAACCGCGACGACCGCGTCGCCCGGCGTAACCAGGTCCGCGACGTCGATGTCGTCGCGGACGAGGTGGAGATCCGGCTCGAGCACTGGCAGGTCCGCAAGGCACTGGCCGAGCTCAGCGACCGCCAGCGTGAGGCGATCGAGCTCGCCTACTTCGGTGGGCACACCTACCGCGATGTCGCGCGTGTCCTGGACATCCCCGAGGGCACGGCGAAGTCTCGGCTGCGCGACGGACTGCTGCGGCTGCGCGAGGCGCTCGACGGCCTCGTCTGATCCGGCCGCGGTCGTTGGGTTCCGCGTGGCGGCTCGGTCGCATGACCGAGGCGCGCGCATTCAGCGCATTCCTTGCGCGGCCAGTGCGCGCCCTGTACTGAATTCATTTAGAACCACAAGATGTGGGGTCTGACTTTCCACAGCCCCCCAATCTGGAGTGGCTGTCCCCTTGACACGGCTCCGCAGACTGCGAGAATGACGGTCGTGTAGTTCCCGACCTGTCGTCATCGCACCGAGGAGTCCGGCTTGACCTCTCTGCCCACCGATCTGACCGCAGTCCTCGGCGCAGACGAGGAGGAGGGCAACGACTGGATGCTCGAGGCGCGCTGCCTCGACGCCGATCCAGAGGCCTTCTTCCCGGAGAAGGGCGGCTCGACCCGCGAGGCGAAGCGCATCTGCGCCGCGTGCCCGGTGCGCGACGAGTGCCTCCAGTACGCGCTCGAGAACGACGAACGCTTCGGGATCTGGGGCGGCCTCTCCGAGCGGGAACGGCGCCGCGCGAAGCGCGTCGGCACCTCGCGCGTCGGTCGCCTGAGCGCCTGAGCGCCTGAGTGTCTGGTCGGCTCAGCGCCTGAGCGGCTGACGCGCACGCGCGACCAGGACGGCGGCGCGGACGGGTTCTTCCGTACGGGCCCGTCAGAATCGCCTCTCCGGGCCACTGCTAGTTTCGTCCGGCGTCGAGGCCGAACTGCTGCGCTCGTGCAGCGCCGGACCGGAGAGCCCCAGCATCGTGTCGTCCACCGGTCCGCGCGTCGTCGCCGTCCTCATGACCCACGACGGTGCGCCGTCGCTGCGCCGGACGTTGGCCGCGCTCGCCGCGCAGACCCAGCCGGGCATCGAGGTCGTCGCCGTCGACAACGCGAGCGACGACGGGTCGGGCGCCCTCCTGGTCGACCTGCTCGGTCCTGACCGCGTCCTCCTCTCCGACCGCGACCTCGGCGTGCCCGCCGCGATCGACCTCGCCCTCGACTCGCTCGATGCACAGGACGCCCGTCTGGGGCGGTCCGGGCCCGGATCTGACGACCTGGTGCTCGTCCTGCATGATGACCTGGAGCTGGAGCCCGACGCCGTCGCGCACCTGGTCGCGGCGCTCGAGGCCGATGAGCGTGTCGCCATCGTCGGCCCGAAGCTGCGCTGGGCCGACGATCCCGAGCGCCTCCAGTCGGTCGGCGCCACCATCGACCTGACCGGTCGCGTCGATGACGGCATCGACCCCGGTGAGCTCGACCAGGGCCAGCGTGACGCTGAGCGACGCGTCCTGTTCGTCTCGACCGCCGGCATGCTCGTCCGCCGCCGCGTCCTCGACGAGCTCGGACGCTTCGACCCCCGAGCCCATGCGTTCCGCGAGGACCTCGACCTGTGCTGGCGCGCCGCGATCGCCGGGTACGACGTCGAGGTCGTCCCCGCCGCGGTGGGTCGCCATGGTGCGCTCGCCGCCGAGCATCGCCGCACCGGCGGAGTCGCGGCGCTCGGCCCGCGCTACCTCGCCGAGCGCAACACCGTCACGGCGCTGCTGACGAACTACGGCCCGGAGCGTCTGGTCGTCGTCATCCCGCTCGCGCTCATCGTCGGGATCGCGAAGGTCGCCGGGTTCCTCGTGACGAGACGGTTCGCGGACGCCCGTGCGACGGTCTCCGCCTGGGGTTGGAACCTCGCGAACCTCGGCGGGACCGTCCGGCGACGGCGCCGGGTCCAGGCGCTGCGGAGTCGCAGCGACCGCGAGATCGCACCGCTGTTCGGACGCGTCATGCCCCGCCTCCAGGCCTACCTCGAAGCGATCCTCGAGCGTGTCGTCGGCGAGGCTGCGCCCGGAGCCGTCGGGACGGCCGAGACCCAGCCGAGTGCGATGCTGCAGGGCGAGCTCGACCTCGCTGGGGTGGCCTCTTCGTCATCGCCCGTGTCGTCATCGCTGCTCGCGGACGGGTCGACGGACGGGGGTGTCGATCCATCACCGGAGGCGTGGGCCGAGGCCACGGGCGCGCTGCGGACCGCCGACCTCGATGCTGATCTCTCCGTCGACCTCGCCGCATCCGAGGCGGCCGGGCGCGGCGACGACGGGGTCGGACTGCTCCGCTGGCTCGCCGGGCGCATCCGGACCGCGCCCGTCCGTTCGCTGCTTCCGCCGACCGTCGTGCTGCTCCTGATCGGTCTGCGCGACGTCGTCCTGCCGGGGAGCGTCCGCGGCGGCGATCTCCTTCCGTTCCCCGACGGGGCCGGGCTCCTGACCCGCCACCTCGCCGACTGGCACGACAGCGGCGCTGCACTCAGCCCGCTCGACCCTTCACCCGCACAGTTGGTGCTCGGCGTGCTGCAGTGGGTCGGCGGCGACGCTGCGCTCCGCGTGCTGATCCTGATCGCACCGTTGCTCGCGTGGGCGGCTGCGATGCGCGCGCTCGCACCGCACGTGCCGTCCGTGCTGCCCCGGACGGTGATCGCGCTCGCGTACGCGACCTCGCCGCCCGTGCTGGGTGCGCTCGCCAACGGTGATCTCGTCACGCTCGTCATCGCGATCGTGCTGCCGCTGTTCGTCATCGCCGCTTCCACGGTCCTCGACCGTGACGCGGCCGTCGAGCGGGTGTGGCGACGGCTCGCGGTCGCCGCGTTCCTGCTCGCCGCCGCCATCGCCTTCGCCCCACCGCTCATCGTGGTGCTGCCGGTCCTCGCGATCGGCGGTGTCGGGCATGCGCTCGCCGCGGTCGAGGACGAGCGGTGGCGTCGGACGCTGGTCGTGCGCTCCCTCGTGCTGGCGGCGCTGCCGCTGCCGCTGCTCGGCCCCTGGGTGCTCTCGCTCCCGGCCGTACTGCGAACAGAACTCACGGCGCTCGGCTACGGGACGGGTGGCCATCCGGTGACGTGGCTCACCCTCGACCCGAGCGGTCGACTGCTGGGTATCGCCGGTGCGGCACTGCTGCTCGCCGGGCTCGCGGGTGCACTGGTCGTCGCCGCAGCCGACGTCAGCACCACGACCTACCGAGCCGCGCTCGCGCTGACGGTCTCCGCCCTCGGGTTCCCCGTCGCCGCGTGGTGGCTGGACGCGGTCGGGACGTCGGTGCGCACCGGCCCGATCCTCATCATCGCTGCTGCGGCCCTCGCCGCGCTCGCTGGACTCGGGATCGCGCGGGCATCCGAGGTGCTGTCCGCGCATCCGTTCGGCTGGCGGCAGGTCGGCGTCGCGGTCGCCTCGATCGCGACCGTCGCGTTGACCGCGGCGGGACTGGTGCATCTCGCCTACGACGGGACCCCGGGTCTGTCCCGCGAGGAGGCCGTACCCGCCTACCTCGCGACGCTGAGTCCTCATCCCCCCGACCGAATGCTGGTGCTCGGGAGCGGTCGCGACGGGGTCGTGTGGGAGGTCGTGCCGGCCACGGGTCCGGACCTCGCCTCGTTCGGGGTCCGTCACGATCCGGTCATCGACGAGCGACTCACGGCGGCGGTCGATGACCTGCTGTCGGGTACCGACCCACGCGCCGCGGCTCGGCTCGGGCGGCTCGGTGTCGGGGTCGTGCTCGTGCCCGAGGGCTTCACGGACGCGGGACTCGACGCGCTGCTGCGCTCGCAGGCGGCGCTCGACCCGCTCCCGACGATCGTCGGCGGCGTGTCCCGCATCAGCGGCGCGGTCCCCGGTGCGGCGATCGTCCGGGACACGGTCGACGCCGGGCGTGCTCCGGACCCGACCGTTCCTCCGCGTGCGGTGCTCGCCACGATCGAACGGGTCGCATCGGACCGGTTCCGAGGGACGGCCGGCCCGGGAGGCGACCTCGTCGCGGCGGTGCCCTTCGGTGCCGGTTGGCGCGTCCTCGTCGACGGGAACCCGGTCCCGATGCTCACCGACGGCGGGCTGCTGAGGGTGCTGGACGTCTCGGCAGGATCCGCGGTCGAGATCGTCGCGAGCGCCTCGACGACCCGGAGTGGCCTGCTGCAGGCGCAGGCCGTCTGGGCGCTGCTCGTCGTCTCCCTCGGCGCTCGGCCCCCGGCGTTCGCGCTGCGCAACGCCCGCCGCAGGCGAGCGGAGGAGCTCGCATGAACCTCCGCGTCGCCTCCGTCTCGCGCACCGTCCTCGCTTCGCTGCTCGCCGTGCTCACGCTCGGAGTGACCGGCGCGCCTCTCGCCCGGCTCGGTCCGGCGGCGAGCACCCAGCTCGATGCGCTGCCAGCGGTCACCGTCCCACCGACCGCGGGTGGGGCCGTCTGCCTGACGGGTGCGGGCACCAACGATTCGTTCGCCGACGTCCTGCTGTACGCCCCGACTCTCCCGTCACCGTCACCGTCGTCGGACGCGGGTCCGACCGATCCTGATGCAGCGCCGGCGACCGAGCCCGACGTCGACGATGCGTCATCTGCTGCGCGTGATGCACGGGGGATCGTCCTGGCCCTTCGTGAGGACCTCGTCAGGTCGGCGGTCGGACCGACCGCGCCGGGCGGGCTCGAGCGCGTGCGTCCTGAGCTGGGTGCCGACGGCTGGGTCTGGACGGGTTGGGCGGACCACCCGTTCACCGTCTGGCAGGAATGGCGGACCGCCGGTGCCCCGGGCGAGCCGCGCGGCGCGGTCGCCTCACGCTGCGTCCCTTCCGATGCGCCGAGCTGGAACGTGCTCGGGCTCCGCACCGACGGCGGCAACGAGTCGCTGCTGCGCATCGCGAACCCGTACGCGGCCGACGCGACGTTCGCCGTCACGCTCATCACCCCCGAGGGGCTGCTCGAACCGATCGCGCTGCGCAACGTCTCGGTGTCGGCCGGTTCGCGCATCACCGTTCGCGTGAACGACCATGTCCCGGAGCAGTCGGACGTCGCGGCCGTCGTGACCGTCGGTGCCGGGCGTGTGGCCGTCGAGGGGCTGCAGCGCGCCGTCGCCGGGGTCGGCGGGGTCGAGGGCGTCAGCGTCGTTCCCGCCCTCACCGCTCCGTCGGTGACCTGGACGCTCCCGTGGTTGCCGCTCGGTCCGGACGTGGACGGTGCCGTGTGGGTCCTCAACCCTGAATCGCGTGCGGTCGTCGTGCAGTTCATCCTCCATACGCCGCAGGGCACGGCCGTCCCCGAAGGGCTCGACAGTGTCGAGGTCGCGGCCGGAGGACTCGTCCGCATCGAGACGGCCGACCTCGCGCTCGACGGACGCCGCGTGCTCGGGATGACCCTCCGTTCGGAGACGACCGGGGTCGTCGTCGCCGCCGGTGCCCAGTTCCTCGATGAGGACCCGGAGCGCACCGGCATCGTCCGCTACCCCGCGGCCCCCGCACCCGACCCACAGTGGTCGATCGCTGGGACGGCGGACGCGCAGCGGGACACGACGTTGCACGTCGTCAACCTCGCCGAGTCCGACGCGCCGCTTCGGGTCACCGTCACCACGTCGCCCGCAGACGGTCCGGCCGACACGACCACCACCGTCATCGAGCCGGGCTCGCTCGAGCCGGGCGGGGTCGCGAGGATCGTGCTGCCGCTCGACGGCGCCGAGGCCTGGTCAGCCGTCGTCACGGGCGGCCCGGCGCTCGTCGTGTCGCGTACGACGACGGGTCGTGACCTGCTCGAGCCCGTCGCCACGGACGCGACGGCGTCGCGGACATGGCTGGCGCCGGCGCGGGTCCTGGCCGGCCACAGCCTCCACGGATGGGTCGCGAGGCTCGGGACGACCCAGGACCTCCGTCGCGACGTCCGCCTGTCCGGTGCGGACGACGGGCAGCTGACCGCACCGGTCGGCTGACCCTTCCCGTCAGGCCCGGCCGCTCCCGAGGTCCGGCCGCGGCGGATCAGCCCCAGCCGAGCTCGTCCAGCCGGTCGTCGTCGATGCCGAAGTGGTGCGCGACCTCATGCAGGACCGTGTGTCGCACCAGCTCCGCGAGGTCCCGTCGGTTGCGTGCGCGAGCCTCCAGCGGGCGACGGAACAACGTGATCCGGTCGGGGTAGAGCGGCGGCAGCATGTCCCGATCGGTGCGGGGGACCCCCTCGTACAGGCCGAGCAGGATCTCGTCGCCGCGTCCCACCGGATCGGGTGGTGGGACGTCCGCGACGGAGATCTGCACGTCCGCGAGGTAGGGGAGGATGTCCTTCGGGAGGGTCGCGACGGCGTCATCCACGAGCCTGGCGAACCGTTCCACGCTGCGGGTCCGGGCACCGTCGACCGGTCGACGGTGACGGTCGACGTCTCGACGGCGGTGACGGGCGTGGCGATCGCGCATGCCCCTCACGCTAGCCCTGAGCCGGCCGAGGATGGCGCGCAGGTCGCGCGGACGCCGCGCGAGCGTCGCGATCCCGTCGTGCTTCCTTGCCGAACGACATCGATGTCGTTTACCGTCCGCCCGTGTCCGCATCCGTCGCCATCCCTCACGCCACCCCGCACGAGCGGCAGGTGACGCGCGTCTGCGTCCGTCCGGGCTGCACGCGCCGCGCGACGACGACGCTGCGCTTCGACTACACCGAGCGGACCGTGATGCTCGACCCGCTCGGGCCGGCCGCGGAACCCGGCGAGTACGACCTCTGCCTCCATCATGCGGCACGCTCCACCCCGCCCACGGGTTGGACCCTGCGTGACCGCGCTTCGTCCCGCGAGTCGGTGACGGAGCCCGCACCACCGGTCGGTCCCGACCGGGGTCAAGGCGTGGCCCGTCTCGCGGCCGCGCTCAGCGCCGTCCAAAGGGCCGTCTCCGAGGACGCCCCTGACGCCGCCCCCGACGGGACCGACCGGTCGGGCGGGCCGGTCCGGCTCGTCGCCGACCAGCCGGTCGTCGCCGAGCAGCCGGCCCCGCGACCGTCCGGCTCGGCACGGCTCGACAGCCTGCTGCAGCCCTCCGCGACCGTGATGCCCGTCCCGCTCTCTGAGCGCACTCCGGAGGTCGCGGTCCGTCCCGTCCCGCAGCCGCTGCGCCTCGCACCCGACCCGACGACGACCGTGTGGTGCGCCGACCTGCTCAGCCCTCCTGCCGCGACCGCCCCCGCGACCGTCCCGACCGTCGCGCCATCCACCCCGCAGGCCGTCGCGCCCGCCGTCCCGCCGACGCTGTTCGGCTGAGGCCACCGCACGGCTGCGGGACCGCCTGCCGTGTGCACAGGAGGGCCCGTCATCGACGCTGAAGCGGTCCTCGGGCGCATCGTCAAGGCGTACGACATCCGTGGGCTGATCGATACCGAGCTCACCCCGGAGGTCGCCGGCGCGCTGGGCGCGGCCGTCGCCGTCGAGCTCGCCGAGGCCGGTGGACGCTTCGTCATCGGGCGGGACATGCGACCCTCGTCGCCCGCGCTCGTCGCCGCGTTCACGGAGCGGCTGCTCGATGCCGGGGTGGACGTCGTCGACGTCGGGTTGATCAGCACCGACGGGCTGACCTACGCCTCGGGCGTGCTGGATGCTCCGGGCGCCATGTTCACCGCGAGCCACAACCCCGCTGCCTACAACGGCATCAAGCTGTGCCGGGCCGGCGCTGTCCCCGTCGCGATCGACTCCGGTCTGGCCCGCATCCGTGACCTCGCGATCGCGGAGCTCGCCGGTGGGCATGCCGGCGGCTCGGCTGCGGACGGCGTGGGTGGTGCGCGGCCTGCCGTGGCCCGCGGTCAGCGCAGCGAGCTCGACCTGCTGCCACGCTTCGCCGACCACGTGCGTGGCTTCCTCTCCGGGGGCGTGCCGCTCGGCGGGCTGCGCATCGTCGTCGACGCGGGCAACGGCATGGGTGGCCTCGTGTGGCCGGCGATCGCCGAGGGGCTCGATCTCGAGACGGTGCCGCTCTACTTCGAGCTCGACGGGACGTTCCCGAACCATCCGGCGGACCCGCTGAACGCGGAGAACCTGCGCGACCTGTCCGCGCGCGTCGTCGCCGAGGGTGCGGTGCTCGGGCTCGCCTTCGATGGTGACGCGGACCGCGTGTTCGCCGTCGACGCGGCCGGTCGGCCGGTCGACTCGTCGCTGGTCGGTGCACTCGTCGCGAGCCGTGTCCTGGAGCGCGAGCCCGCTGCGATCGTGCTGCACAACCTCATCTGTTCCCGCAGCGTCCCCGAGGCGATCGTCGCTGCGGGCGGGACCCCGCTGCGCACCCGGGTGGGACACTCGTTCATCAAGGCGGAGATGGCGCGGACCGGGGCGGTCCTCGGCGTCGAGCACTCCGGCCACTTCTACTTCCGGGACAACCACCGCGCCGACTCCGGCGTGATCGCCGCCCTGATGCTGCTGGAGGCGGTCGCCGCGGCCGGTGGGTCGCTTGCCGAGGCGGTCGCCCCCCATGACACCCGCAGCCGCTCGGGGGAGCGCAACCTCCGGGTCAGCGACACGTCGGCGGCGCTCGCGCTGGTCCGGGACGCCTATGCCGACCGCTCCCCGGACGAGCTCGATGGGCTGACGGTGGACCTCGGCTCCGCCTGGTTCAACGTCCGTGCCTCCAACACCGAACCGCTGCTGCGTCTCAACGTCGAGGCGGATGACGCTGAGCAGATGGAGCGGACCGCCGCTGCGGTGATCGACCTGCTCGCTACCGTGACGGCCTGACGGACGGAGCCCGACGTGCTGGACGAACGCCTGCTGCAGATCCTCGTCTGCCCGACCTGCCGCGTGACGCTCGAGTACAAGGAGCGCCGCAAGGTCCTCATCTGCGCGCAGTGCAGCACGCGCTACGAGGTGCGTGAGGGCATCCCGATCATGCTCAAACCCGACGCGACCGACACGCCGTCCGGCTGAGCGCAGGACCGGACCGCAGGCGCTCCGCCCGCAGGAAGGTCGTTCACGGGTCATCCACAGGTCCGTGATGCCCATGGTGTCGTCGGACCGTCGGTGTTCCACTCGGCAGGATGATCCGTCTCCTGCTGCCCGACCGCTGCCTCGCCTGCCGCGCCCGCGCCGACATGCCGTTCTGTGCGCGCTGCTCGACGCAGGTCCGGCTGCTCCCTCCCGGCTGCCCGCGCTGCGGGGCACCACCGTCGGCCGGACACGGGTGCTGGCCGCCCGACGCGCCGGTGGACGCCACCTTCACGACCTACGCCTACCGCGGCCCCGTGCGGGCTGCGATCGTCGCCGCGAAGGTCGGTGGTGCCCGCCGCGGGTGGGCGGCGCTCGCCGGCCCGACGGCGGCGCGACTGAGCACGATGGGGCTCGCCGTCGATGCGGTCACGTGGGTCACGTCGGTCCCGGCTCGGGTCCGTGCCCGGGGGATCGACCATGCCCGGGCCATCGCACTGGTCGTCGCGGAGGCGCTCGACGCGCCGCTCGTGCGGCTGCTCGACGTCGGGCCCGGCCGGGTGCATGACGAGCACTACCGCGCGACGATGCCGCTGCCCGGGAGCGACGTCGTCCTCGTCGATGATGTCCTGACGACCGGAGCGACGGCGTGGCGGGCGGCTGCGGCGCTCCGGAGCGCTGGCGCGGGCAGCGTCGTCCTGGTGACGCTGGCACGGGCCGGCGGGCATCCGCTCGGTGCGGTCACGGGCCGACGCTGAGACCGGGACGCCCCGGGGCCGCCGCGCCAGAGGACCGCTGCGCCCCAGGGCCGCGGCGCCGTGCCACGGTCCTTCGGCGAGGCCGCCCGTCCACAGGGACGGGACGGGCCGGTGGCCGCGCAGGCCCGTCGCGTACCCTGAGCCCATCCCCGCGGACGTTCCCGTCCGTCGCCTCGTGACCCGGAGTGAGCATGTTCGACCGCATCCTTCGCATGGGCGAGGGCCGCGAGGCCAAGCGCTTCCACGCGGTCGTCGCCGCCGTCGACGCGCTCGGTGCGGACATCGAGTCGCTCACCGACGCGGAGCTGCGTGGGCGCACCGACGTCCTGCGCGCACGGCTCGCTGATGGCGCGACGCTCGAGGACATCCAGGCCGAGGCGTTCGCGGTCGTGCGCGAGGCGGCCTGGCGGGTGCTGCAGCAGCGGCCGTTCGATGTCCAGGTCTTCGGCGCCGCGGTGCTGCACGCCGGCAACATCGCCGAGATGCGGACCGGTGAGGGCAAGACGCTGACCTCGACGATGCCGGTCTACCTGAACGCACTGGCGGGCAAGGGCGTGCACGTCGTCACGGTCAACGAGTACCTCGCACGCCGTGACGCGGAGTGGATGGGCCGTGTGCACGAGTACCTCGGGCTGACCGTCGGGGTCGTCGTCTCCGGTGCGTCCCACGAGGAGAAGCGGGCCGCCTACGCGTGCGACATCACCTACGGCACGAACAACGAGTTCGGCTTCGACTACCTGCGTGACAACATGGTCATGGAACGTTCTCGCCAGGTCCAGCGCGGCCGAAACCTCGCGCTGGTCGATGAGGTCGACTCCATCCTCGTCGACGAGGCCCGGACGCCGCTGATCATCTCCGGTCCGGCCGAGCAGTCTGCGGACCTCTACAAGGTGTTCGCTCGCAAGGTCGTGCCGAACCTGACGCGTGGTCGTGACAGCGCGCAGCCCGGTGAGGAGGACGGTGACTACCTCGTCGACGAGGCGAAGCGCACCGTCGCCGTCACCGAGCAGGGCATCGCGAAGGTCGAGCGCATCCTCGGTATCGACAACATGTTCGAGTCGGTGAACACGCCGCTCATCCACCACCTGCAGAACGCGCTCAAGGCTCGTGACCTCTACCGGCGTGACCGGGAGTACGTCGTCACCGACGGGGAGGTGCAGATCGTCGATGAGAACACCGGGCGCGTGCTCTCCGGCCGCCGCTACTCCGAGGGCCTGCACCAGGCGATCGAGGCGAAGGAGGGGGTGACCGTCCGCGACGAGAACCAGACGCTCGCGACGGTGACCTTGCAGAACTACTACCGCACCTACGACAAGCTCGCCGGCATGACCGGAACGGCGAAGACGGAGGAGTCCGAGTTCCTCGAGATCTACGGCCTCGGCGTCATCGAGGTGCCGACGAACCAGGCGGTCGTCCGTGAGGATCACGCCGACGTCATCTACAAGACGGAGGACGCGAAGTTCACCGCCGCGGTCGAGGAGATCGCCGAGCTGCACGACCGCGGCCAGCCGGTCCTCGTCGGAACGACGTCCGTCGAGAAGTCGGAGCGGCTCTCGGCGATGCTGACGCGACGTGGCGTGAAGCACGAGGTGCTCAACGCGAAGAACCATGCGCGCGAGGCGGACATCGTCGCCCAGGCTGGGCGACTCGGTGCGGTCACCGTGTCGACGAACATGGCCGGGCGAGGGACCGACATCATCCTCGGCGGCAACGCCGAGCAGCACGCGCAGCGCGAGGTCGCGAAGCTCGGACCGGATGCGGATCCTGAGGAGCGGGCGCGCGTGGCCCGCGAGGCGACCGAGCGCTTCGCCGCGGAGTTCGCCTCAGAGGGCGAGAAGGTCCGCGAGCTTGGTGGGCTGTTCGTGCTCGGGACCGAGCGCCACGAGTCGCGCCGCATCGACAACCAGCTCCGCGGGCGCTCCGGGCGCCAGGGCGACCCCGGCGGCAGCCGCTTCTACCTGTCGCTCGAGGACGACCTGATGCGGCTGTTCAACGCGACCGCGGTCGAGCGGGTCATGAGCCGCCTGAAGATCCCCGACGACGTCCCGATCGAGGCGGGGATGGTCACCAAGGCCGTCGCCAATGCGCAGCGCCAGGTCGAGAGCATCAACTTCGATCGACGCAAGAACGTCCTGAAGTACGACGACGTCCTCAACGAGCAGCGCAAGATCGTCTACAACCAGCGGCAGCGGCTGCTCGACGGTGATGAGGAGTTCATCGCCGAGCTCGGGCACCGCTACCTCGTCGACGCGGCGACCGGGCTGATCCACGAGCACTGCCCCGAGGATCTGCTCCCGGAGGACTGGGACCTCGAAGGGCTGCAGCGGCGGCTCCTCGCGATCCATGACGGGGCCGTCGACGTGACGACGGTGGACGTCGAGACGATCGACCATGCGGCGCTCGTCGCGCTGGTGACCGAAGACCTTGATGTCTCCTACGTCCGCCGCGAAGAGCAGGTCGGTGGCCCCGCGGTGCTGCGTGAAGTGGAGCGTCGCGTCATCCTGAGCGTCATCGACCGGAAGTGGCGCGAGCACCTGTACGAGATGGATGCACTGCGGGACGGCATCGGGCTGCGGGCCGTCGGCCAGCGGGACCCGCTGACGGAGTACCAGCGTGAGGCGTACGACTCGTTCGCGGCCATGATGTCGGGCGTGAAGGAGGAGTCCGTCACCTACGTGATGCGCCTGCCGATCGAACGGGCCGACGTCCCTGACGCGACCGGGGTGCTGAAGCGCGCAGCCGGAGGGGGCGGCGACGGTGCGGTCGCTGCCGCCGCTGCCGCTGTGCCCCTCGTCCAGGACCGTCGGCCGATGGTCGAGAGCCGGGACGACCCGGGTGCGACATCACCGCGACGCGATGACGGCCGCACCGTGCGGGCCGTCGCGACCGGCGGCAGCACGTACGTCGCGAGCGACCGGATCGGGCGCAACGACCCGTGCCACTGCGGCAGCGGGAAGAAGTTCAAGCGCTGCCACGGGGCGGCCTGACCGGCGCTGCGACGCACGGAGCGTCGAGTCAGTCCTCGGTGTCCGGATCGTCCTCCGGCGTCATGCTCGGGCCTCCGTCTCGTGCGACGTCCCTCGGTTCACCGGCCCCCGGCTGTCCGAAGCCCGGGCTGCTGGCGTAGCTCGCTCCGCGACCCCCCGAGGAGCGCGGCAGGCCGCGATCGTCGAGCGGGACCGTTCCTGCGCGTGACGCCTCGGTCACGGCGGCACGCAGCTCGCTGTCAGGGCGGGCCAGCTCGACGAGGCGCCAGCGTTCGCCCTCCTGCTCGAGTCGGACGCAGTAGGCGCGCGAACGCCGATCGCACTCGATCACGACGACGCCTTCGGTCACGCCAGCACTCGGATGGAAGGACCGTGCGCTCACGATCGCCGTCGGCGCAGTGCGGCGGCGTCGGCGGCCTCTGCCCGGTCGTGCACCTGCCTGCGCCTCGTGGACCTGGTGCCGGATGCGGCGCGCTGCGAGCGGACTCGCGATGGCATCGAGTGAGGAGGCGGGACGTCGACCCTGCTCCATCTCGGCCATGACCCTCACGATCCTGGACAGGTAGTCGTTGATCGCCGTGCTCCCGCGCGCGCCTGAGAGGTGCCCCCGGACGAGCGCTTCGTCTCCACCGTCGAACATCGTCTTCCTCCCTCTTCCTGTGCGTTCCTATCGTGGACCCCCACCGGAGCGGAGGGGGAGACCGGACACGACGAAGCGGTCGAGGTGCCACCGGAGCCAGGGGTGACCCTCCGCGTCATCGTCGAGACGTGCGATGAACGGCCAGCCCTCAGTCGCCTCGAGGGCGACGAGGCGTTCGCCGGGGATGCCGACCGCGTCGAGCGCGCGGCGGGCCGCAGCCATGAGCTCGGGATCGCCGATCGCGGTGCCGGCCAACGGCGCCGTGGCGGCGATCGGTGCCGGGAGCGGCCACGGTGTGCCCGCGACCGCCGGACCGTCCGCACCGAACGCGATCGGGACCGCGATGCGGTGCAGCTCCCACCCCTCCGCGACGAGCAGCGTGACCACCGCATGCAGGGCGCCCGGCCGCTCCACCGCCTCGACCGCCACGATCGCCCCCGCCCTCGCGCCCGCCCCCACCCCGGATGCTGCACCGGACATCGATGCGTCGCGCCCGTCAGCCCAGGCATGGGCGGCGACGACGGCGAGTGCCGCGGCCTCCTCCGCCCCAGCCTCGACCCGCCAACCCCCGCGCAGTTCCTCGACCGTGACGCCGAGACCCCCGGGCCGGATCGGCGACGCTCCCCAGCGTCCGTCCGGAGTGTCACCACTCGTGGCGGGATCGGGCGCGGAGGTGAGTCCGTGACCGGCACCCGCACGATCGGTGACACCGTCGGGCACGTTACCGACAGAATGGTGATCCGTCACGGGGAGCTCACCGTGCGTCAAGGCGTCGAGCATGGTGAGCACGGTCGACGGTGAGCGCAGCACGACCGCGACGACCGCGAGGGCGAGCAGAGCGGCGACGATGCGACGTCGTCGGTGACGGTCCGGTGCGCCGAGTGCCGGAGGTCGGACGTCGTGTCGAGCGGCCGGCCCGTTCGGACCGTTCGGCAGTCGCATGATCCCTCCGGTCGCTGCTGCGGTCGACGTCGCGGTGCGCGGTGCGGGCCGGTCCCGCAGGGGCGATGCGGGACCGGCCCGGGGTCGCGACGCTCAGCGAGCGACCCGTCGGTCACGCTACGGACGGGGACGCCGCAGGGGGAGGGGTGATCCGGTGCCTGTGGATTACCGTCTGCCCTGCACGCAACGCACCGCCCGCTCCTGACCTCCGACCCGAGGCCTCGCGTGACCCGTCCCACCACCGCACGTCCGACGCAGCCCCGCGGGGGGACGGTCCGCCGCGCGCTCGACCACGACGAACGCGTGGCCGCGTTCGAGGCGGAGGCGCTCCCGCACCTCGACCGGCTGTACGGGGCCGCGTTGCGGTACGTGCGCCGCCCGGCGGACGCGGACGACCTCGTCCAGGAGGCGTTGACGACCGCGTTCCGCGCCTACCACCAGGTCGAGGAGGGCTCGAACGTCCGGGCATGGCTCTACCGCGTGCTGCACACGACGTTCCTGTCGCAGTACCGGCGTGACGGCCGACGTCCGACGGAGGACTCGACCGAGGACGTCGAGGTCGCTGCGACCGGCGCGATCGACCCGGTCCGCGCGTCCGCACCCTCGGCCGAGCAGACGGCCATGAGTGCCTTCGGCCCGACGGAGATCCGGGAGGCGCTCGCCGCACTGCCCGAGGAGCAGCGGGTCGCCGTCTACCTTGCCGACGTCGAGGGTTTCGCGTACCGCGAGATCGCGGAGATCATGGACTCTCCCGTCGGGACCGTCATGTCGCGCCTGCATCGCGGGCGCGCCGCACTGCGTTCGTCGCTGGCCGACTACGCGCAGCGCAGCGGGATGATCGCCGGCCGCGGTACGGATGAGGAGGATCACGCATGAGTGGTGCTGATGGCGGACGTGGCGTGGCGGGGATGACGCCCGCCTCCGGGACGCATGCCCACTGCGGTGACCTCGCGGAGCGCATCGAACGCTTCCTCGACGGTGAGCTCGATGCGAGCGAGGCGCGCGAGCTCGACGCGCACCTCGATGACTGCCTGCCGTGCACGTCCGAGCGGGAGCTGCGGGCCCGGCTGCGCGAGCTGGTCCGCGAGGGCTGTGCGGAACGAGCGCCGGCCGACCTCGTCGACCGCGTCCGGGCCCGGCTGCACGAGGTGGCCGCGGCGGTCGAGCGCGAGGGTGACCGTGCCTGACGATCTCGTCCTCGTCACCGGTGCGGCCGGCTTCATCGGTTCGAACCTCGTCGCGCGCCTGCTCGAGGAGGGACATCGGGTCGTCGCCGTCGATGACCTGTCGACCGGACGACTCGCGAACCTCGGCCCGGCCCGGGCCCCTCACCTCACCGGCCGGCTCCAGTTCGACCATCTCGACGTCACGTCCGACGCGTTCGACGCGCTGGTGGCGCGGATGCGTCCGACGACGGTCTTCCATCTCGCCGCGCAGGTCGACGTCCGGGTGAGCGTGGAGCGGCCGCTCGAGGATGCGCGGCTCAACCTGCTCGGGACGCTGCACGTGCTGGAGGCGGCACGCCGGCACGGGGTCCGCCGCGTCGTCTACGCCGCGTCGATCGCCGGTTACGGGGATCCGCCGCCGGAGCTGCTGCCGATCGACGAGCAGGTCACGACGCCGCCGCTCTCGCCCTACGGCGTCTCGAAGCGGGCCGGTGGCGACTACGTGCTCGCGTACGGCGCTACGCACGAGATGGAGGGCGTCGTCCTGACGCTCGCGAACGTGTACGGCCCGCACCAGTCGACGGCGGGTGAAGGTGGTGTCGTCGCGATCTTCGCCGGCCGGATGCTCGACGGGGCGCCGTGCACGGTCTTCGGAGACGGCGAGCAGACCCGCGACTTCGTGTTCGTCGACGACGTGGTCGACGCGTTCGTCCGCGCCGGCTCGGTGCCGGAGGCGGCGGGGGAGCGCATGCTCATCGGCACGGGGGTCGCGACGACCGTGAACGCGCTGTACGACGAGTGTGCGGCCGCGACGGGCTACACGCTGCCGGCCGTTCGAGGACCTGAGCGTGCCGGCGAGGTGCGCCACAGCGTCGTCGACGCGTCGCGGGCGCGGACGGTGCTCGGCTGGACCCCCTGGACAGGGGTGGCCGACGGGGTCCGTGCGACCATCGCCTGGGCAGGAGGGCAGGACGCCGGCTGACCGTGCGCGACGACCGCGCCACCATCACTGGCGTTGCGCCCCGTCGGCCCCGCGGTCCCTGGACGGTCGCACGCAACTACGCTGCGCCGCATGGCGGAACGGAAGCAGCGCGGAGGACCACGCGAGGGTCAGCGTGGGGCTTCGCCGCGCGCCGGGAACAGCAAGCCGCCCAGCGCGAAGGCCTCGCCCGCGGACGGCGTCGACGAGCGCTCCGCGCAGCTCGCGGCGCCGCTGAAGCGGGTCCTGCAGCGCCTGCCGGAGACGCAGCGTCGCGTGCTCGAGCTGCGCATGGGGCTCGTCGACGGGCATCCGCAGGACCCGGCCGATGCAGCCCGGACGCTCGGCATCTCGCTGGGCGAGCTGCGCGAGATCGAGGCGCGCGCGTTCGAACGCATCCGCGAGGTCATCCCGCTGCAGCAGCTGCAGCGGTTCCTCGAGCGCTGAGGTGTCGACGCTCGAGCAGCTCCTCGAGGAACGCGCCGGACTGCCCGAGGACGCCATCGCTCGGGTGCAGGCGCTGATCTCCGACTGGCAGATCCTCTCGGACCTCGCGTTCGCCGACCTCCTGCTGTGCGTGCGTGACCCGTCGACGACCGAGGTCGTCGTCGCCGCACAGATGCGGCCGTACACGGCGCAGACGGTCCACCAGGAGGACCTCGTCGGGTCCACGCTCGCCTGGTCGTCGCAGACCGCGATCCTGCGGGCGTTCGAGGAGGGCGCGATCGTCCGCGACGGTGAACCTGACTGGTCCTCCGGCGTCCCGGTGCGGCAGGAGGCGATCCCGGTGCCGTGGCGCGGCGAGGTGATCGCCGTCGTGTCGCGCGAGGCGAACCTGTCGACGGTCCGCGCCCCATCGCAGCTGGAGCTCACCTACCTGCAGACCGCGAACGAGCTCGCCGCCATGATCGCGGAGGGCGCGTTCCCGTTCGACGGCGAGGACCCGGAACGTGAGGTCGCCCCACGCGTCGGCGACGGGATGGTGCGCATCGATGCGACGGGACGGGTCAGCTACGCGTCGCCCAACGCGGTCAGCGCCTACCGGCGGCTCGGGGTGACGTCGAACATCATCCGGCGCAGCCTCACCGAGTTCGACCTCGACGACGAGTCGCTGATGACGGCGCTGCAGGAGGGCCGCCCGGTCGAGTCGGAGGTCGAGGCACGTGGATCCGTCGTCCTTCGGCGCGTGCTGCCCCTGACTCGCGGTGAGCGGGTGCTCGGTGCCGTGATGCTCATGCGGGAGGTCACCGAGCTGCGGCGTCACGAGCGTCTGCTGCTGTCCAAGGACGCGACGATCCGCGAGATCCATCACCGCGTGAAGAACAACCTGCAGACGGTCGCGTCGCTGCTGCGCGTGCAGTCGCGTCGTATGCGCACCGACGAGGGTCGTGAGGCGCTGCAGGAGTCGGTGCGTCGCATCGGCTCGATCGCGCTCGTCCACGAGACGCTGTCGGAGGACTCGCGGCAGCGGGTCACGTTCGACGTCGTCGCGCAGCGTCTCGCTGACATCGTCGGGGCAGGACTGTCCGATCCGAGGAGGACGGTCACCATCGTCATCGAGGGTCGGGCGGGTGAGCTGTCACCGCAGCTCGCGAGCCCGCTCGCGCTGGTGCTGTCCGAGCTGCTGCAGAACGCGCTCGAGCACGCGTACGGCCCGGGGACCGCAGGGGGGACGATCACCGTGCGGCTCGATCGTGGCCCTGCGACCTTCACGATGGAGGTCGAGGACGACGGGCCGGGCGTCGCCGAAGGGTTCGATCACGTCCGGGACGCGAACCTCGGCCTGCAGATCGCCGACACGCTGGTCACGAGCGAGCTGGCGGGAACGCTGAGCGTGCAGCGGGCGACAGCGGACGGCGGGACGATCGCACGGGTGAGCGCGCCGCTTCCGCGATGACCGTCGATGACCGTGGATGCGCGTTGATGCCGGTGCTGCTGACGGTCAGCTGACGAGGCGCCGACGCCGCTGACGCGCACGCTTGAGGGTGCGACGCTCGTCCTCGGTCAGACCGCCCCACACGCCGGCGTCCTGGTTCGAGGCGAGGGCGAACTCGAGGCACGGCTCACGAACGAGGCAGCTGGCGCAGATGCGCTTGGCCGCGTCGACCTGCTCGATCGCGATCCCCGTCGTCCCGATCGGGAAGAACAGGTCGGGGTCCACGTCCTTGCAGGATGCTTCGTTGCGCCAATCCATCGTTCACTCCGTGCGGTGGGGGAGGCCGGCAGGGTGTGTCCGCCGGGGCGCAGCCGTGACTTGGAGAAGACCTTCACGAATGCGAGGCCTCACCGTAACCGGTCCACCCCCCCTGTCAAGGGGTCCACTGGTCAGGACTCCAGAACCGACCGCATTCCAGTCCAGATCCGACCGATCGGGCCGCGATCGGGTCCGGTCCGGGCCGCTGTCGCCGCCGGACCCTCGATCAGATCAGCACGTCGAGGGCGTCAGGGAGCGAGGACAGCGTGAGCCGCCGTCGGGCGGGCAGCGGATCACCGTCGACGTGCACCGGCAGCGCACGGCGGCCGTCGGCCGCCTCGATGGTCAACGACGGGAGGTCGTGGTCGTGACGCACCCCGGCCAGCCGGACGTGCCGACCTCCCGTGAGCGCACCGCTCACGACGGTCGCGAGCCGACCGATCGTGGCGTCCCGCACCGTCAGCAGGTCGAGGCCGAGGTCGAACGACGCGCCCGGATGGGCGGTGAGCGGCCGAGGACCGAGGAAGGTGTAGGGAGAGGAGTTCGCGACCAGGGCGATGTCCGCCAGACGCTCCTGCCCGTCGGGCAGCACGACGCGCAGCAGGTCAGGCCGGTCGCGCTGTGCACGCCACTCACCGAGCGCCGAGGTGACGAACGCGACCTGACGCAGCAGCTGCTTGCGGGCCCGGTCCCGCTCGACCCGGTGGACGACCGCGGCGTCGAACCCCATCCCGGCGTTGAACGCGAACAGCCGCTCGTCCGCGGACCCGAGCCCGATGCGCCGTCGTCCGCCCGTCCGCAGCGCACGCAGCAGGCGGGAGGTCGCGGCGACCGGTTCCGCGGGCAGACCGAGCGAGCGCGCCAGCACGTTCGCACCGCCACCGGGCACGAGCCCCAGCGCCGTCGAGGAGTGTGCGAGCGCCTGGATGGCCTCGTTCGCCGTCCCATCACCCCCGAGCACGACGACCGCGTCGCGTCCCTGCGCGACCGCGTCGGCGGCGAGCTCGGTGGCGTGGCCTCGGCCCTGCGTCGGTCGAACCTCGAGCGTGACCGTGCCCTCGAGCGCCGCGATGATGAGGTCGCGCAGCTCCGGCCGCGTGGTCGTCGCGGTCGGGTTCACGACGAGCAGCGCGCTCGGGCGCTCGGCCCCGGACGAGTGCGGGTCTGCTGTGCGGTTCCGCATGCTCAGCCGAGCGTGGACGACATCGTTCATCGGATCGTTCGGTGGTCGGTACCCCCGGAAGGAATCGAACCTTCGCTTCTGGCTCCGGAGGCCAGTGCTCTATCCACTGAGCTACGGGGGCGGGACGACGGGAGGCTACCGCCCAGGACCTGCTCGCTCCGCCGTTAGGCTGCCGCGACCGAGTCCTGAGGACCACTGTGCCCGATCTCGCCCTGTCCGATCCGACCGTCGCGCTGCTCGCGGGGGCGGTCCGCGATGCGCTGACGCGCCTGGGCCTGCCCAGCGAGGATCCGGCGATCGAACGGCCGAAGGATCCCGACCACGGCGACTGGGCCTCGACGATCGCGCTGCGTGTCGCGAAGGCTGCTGGGCGCCCACCGCGCGAGCTCGCCGACGCGCTCGCGACCGAACTCGCGGCCCTGCCGGAGGTCGATGCGGTCGAGGTCGCCGGCCCAGGCTTCGTGAACTTCCGCCTCTCGGACCTCGCGCACGCGGCACTCGTGCGTCGCATCCTCGCCGAGGGCTCCGACTTCGGCCGTCGGCCCGCCGGCAGCGGTGACCACGTCAACGTCGAGTTCGTGTCCGCGAACCCGACCGGCCCGCTGCACCTCGGTGCCGGACGGTGGGCGGCGACCGGCGATGCGATCGCCGCGCTGCTCGAGGCCGCCGGCCATCAGGTGACCCGTGAGTACTACGTGAACGATGTCGGCGAGCAGATCCGCCGCTTCGGCGCGTCGATCGTCCGTGTCGACCGTGGCCTGCCGCTCGGTGAGGACGACTACCACGGCGACTACGTCCCAGGGCTCGCGGCCGAGCTGCGCGCGCAGCACGGTGAGGCGCTGTTCGACGGCGAGGTCGACGACGTCGCGGACGCGGTCGGTGCGGCCGGCGTCGCACGCATGCGAGAGCGCATCGCGCAGCAGCTCGCCGGGCTCGGCGTCAGCTTCGACGTGTGGACCAGCGAGGGTCGCCTGCACGAGGAAGGTGCGATCGAGGCGACCATCGAGCAGCTGCGCGACTCGGGCCACACCGAGGAGCGCGACGGTGCACTGTTCCTGCGCACCACCGAACACGGGGACGACAAGGACCGCGTCCTCGTGCGCTCCGACGGTCGGCCCACCTACTTCGCCGCCGACTGCGCCTACATGCGGGACAAGCGCTCGCGCGCTGACCACTGCATCTACCTGCTGGGCGCGGACCATCATGGGTACGTCGCGCGGCTCAAGGCGGCCGCGGCCTGCCTCGGGCTCGGCGTCGACAGCGTCGAGATCCGCATCGGACAGCTCGTCAACCTGCTGCGTGACGGCGAGGCGGTACGCCTGTCGAAGCGTGCCGGCGAGATGATCACGCTCGACGAGGCGCTCGCAGAGGTCGGGGCGGATGTCGCTCGCTACCACTTCCTGCGCCAGAACCTCGACACGACGATCGACCTCGACCTCGCGGTCGTCGCCGAGCAGTCGATGGAGAACCCCGTCTACTACGTCCAGTACGCGCACGCGCGGGTCGCGTCGGTGCTGCGCCAGGCTGACGAGCGCGGCTTCGACCCCGGCACCGTCGAGCACGCGGACCTGTCGCTGCTCACGCATCCGGCAGAACGTGCGCTGCTGCGTTCGATGTCGAGTCTGCCGCACGTCATCGCCGACGCCGCCGAGGCCCGCGCTACGCAGCGACTCACCCGCTACGCGGAGGAGCTCGCCGGGACGTTCCACCGCTTCTACGCCGAGTGCCGCGTGCTCGACGACGATCCGGACGCGGACGACGACACCCGTGCTCGCATGGCCGCATCGTCACGTGCGCGCTACTGGCTGATCACCGCCGCGAAGCAGGTGCTCGCGAACGCGCTCCATGTGCTGCGCGTCGGCGCTCCGGAGCGGATGTGAGCGCCGCGCCGCTCGGGTCCTCGCTCGGGTCACCCCTCGGGTCACCGTGGTCGTCGGGTGTCGCACGGGACGGGCGCGGTGTGCTCACCGTCGGTGGCGTCGCGGCCGACACGCTCGCCGCGGAGCACGGCACGCCGCTGTACGTCGTCGACGGTGCCGAGCTGCGCGACCGCTGCCGCGCCTACACGGCCGCGTTCGGACCCGACCACGTCATCTACGCCTCGAAGGCGTGGCCGACCACCGCGATCCTGCAGGTCGTCGCCCAGGAGGGGCTGCTCGTCGACGTCGCCTCCGGCGGCGAGCTGCACACGGCCCTGCTCGCCGGCGTCGACCCGGCCCGCATCGTCCTGCACGGCAACAACAAGTCCGACGTCGAGCTCGACCGTGCGCTCGAGGTCGGGGTCGGTCGCATCGTCGTCGATGCGATGGAGGAGCTCACGCGCCTCGATGCGCTCGCACGGGCCCGCGGTGTCCGCGCGCCGGTGCTGCTGCGCATCACCCCGGGGATCGAGGCGCACACCCACGAGTACGTGCGCACGGGGCAGGACGACTCGAAGTTCGGGTTCACGCTGTCGCTGGGGCTGGCCGACGCGGCGCTCGAACGCACGCTCGCGCTGGATGCGCTCGAGCTGCTCGGCATCCATGCGCACATCGGCTCGCAGGTGTTCGGCGTCGACGCGTTCGTCGCCAACGCCGAGATCACGGTCGACCTGCTCGCCCACTGGAGGGACACGTACGGCGTCGAGCTCGCTGAGGTCGACCTCGGTGGGGGGATGGGCGTCGCCTATGCGACCGACGACGATCCGGTCGACGCCGCAGACCTCGCGACCGCCATGCACGCAGCGGTCGTCGCCCGCGCGCAGGCGCACGGCCTCGCCGTCCCGAAGGTGCTCGTCGAACCGGGCCGCGCCATCGTCGCGCCGACCACGCTCACGCTGTACCGCGTCGGTGTCGTCAAGGACCTCCCGGGGCTGTCGCGATGGGTCGCGGTCGACGGGGGCATGAGCGACAACATGCGACCCGCGCTGTACGGCGCGGTCCACCCGGTGGTGCTCGCCGGCCGTGACTCCGACGCGCAGGACGGCCCGGTGCAGCTCGTCGGCAAGCACTGCGAGTCCGGGGACGTGCTCGGCACCGACCTGCCGATGCCGCGCGACGTCGTCGCGGGCGACCTCATCGCCGCAGCTGTGACCGGGGCGTACACCGAGGCCATGGCATCCAACTACAACCGCCTGCCGCGACCCGCCGCCGTGCTCGTCGAGGGCGGCGTCGCTCGGATGATCGTGCGGCGGGAGACGCTCGACGACCTCGTGCGGCGTGACGTGCCCCTCGAGATGGCCGACGACCCGTCCGGCGGCACGGACCCCGGCGCGTCATGAGCGCGGCGGGGGTCATCCGTCGTGACGACGGGCTCGCGCTGCGCACGATGCGGGTCGGTGTGCACCCCGAGGCGCTCGTCATCCACGTCGGGACCGACGTCGTCGTCCGGACGCCGGCGCGACCCGACCACCGTGACGGCAACGTCGTCGACCTGCTCACCCCGCCGGCCGCTGACCAGGTGGCCGCTCGACTCGAGGGTGTCCGTCGACTGATGGAGCCGGTCGGCGTCCGCGATCTGCATCTGCGCTACGAGCTGCCCATCCATTCCGATGGGGCCGGTGCCGCTGCGGGTGCCGATGACGAGGTGGCGCGCACCGCACAGCTCGTCGCCGCCGGATGTCAGGTCACCGACCTCGAGGTCCTCGAGCTGGCCGTCGCGGACCTCCCGGTCGACGCGCCCCAGCCGCCGGCCGACGTGACGATCGAACGGCTCAACGGGCCCGACGGTGACGTCATCGACGAGCGCCGCTGGTACGCAGCGTCGGTGCTCGACCGGTACGCGCATGGTGAGGAGGTCACCGCCTGGCGCGACTGGGACGACGCCTGGGGAGCCTGGGACCGCGAGCGGATCGCCGCGCTCGCCCGGGCGGACCGCGCCGAGGTCTGGCTCGCGTCACGCCATGGCATGCCCGTCGCCTCGCTCACGATGATGGACGACCTCGACGCTCTCGTCGTCATCGACCGTGTCATCACTCATCCGGCCCATCGGCGGCGTGGCATCGCCCGGGCGCTGCTCGGGACGGCGCTCGCGTCGCTCCACGGCGCATCGCCGCTCGAACGCATCACGATCGTGATGCCGCCGGACGCTCCGATCGGCGAGTTCGCCCGCGCCGTCGGGTTCACGCCGGTCGCGGCCGTGCGGGACTGGCTCCGCCCCGACGGGGACGCGCCGCAGGCCGGGTGAGGTGCACGACCCTCGGGGTAGGCTGTCCACGAACGGCCCACCGTGGCCTCGCACCCCAGCGTTGCTCGGGGGCGCTGCTCGGGGGCCGGGCATGCGTGCTGCCCTCGGAGCGGCGTGGGATGGAGTACCCGTGGAGGCCAGCGGAACGGGCGAGCGCGTGGTGCGCGTCGGCCTGCTCGGTGCCGGGACCGTCGGCGGCGGTGTCTGGAGCATCCTCCATGCGCACGCGGACACGATCGCGGCCCGTACCGGAGCACGCATCGAGGTGACGCGTGTCGCGGTGCGTGACCGTTCCCGTGCACGCGATGTCGAGCTTCCCGACCACGTGCTCACCGACGACCCGATGGCCGTCGTCGAGGCCGATGACGTCGACCTCGTCGTCGAGGTCATGGGCGGTCGCGAGCCGGCCGGGACGCTCATCCGGCGCGCGCTGGAGCTGCGCAAGCCCGTCGTGACCGCGAACAAGGAGCTCATCGCGCATGAGGGGCCCGACCTCACGGCGCGAGCGCGTGCGGCCGGTGTCGACCTCGCCTTCGAGGCGGCGGTCGCCGGGGGCATCCCCATCATCCGTCCGCTGCGCGAGTCGCTCGCGGGGGACCGGGTCACCCGCGTCGTCGGCATCCTGAACGGGACGACGAACTACATCCTGACCCGCATGACGGAGGCCGGCGAGGACTTCGCCGACGTGCTCGCCGACGCGCAGGCCGCCGGGTACGCGGAGGCGGACCCCAGCGCCGACGTCGACGGCCATGACGCGGCCGCGAAGACCGCGATCCTCGCCACGCTCGCGTTCGACGTCGCGGTCCACGCCGACGACGTCTACCGAGAGGGCATCCGTGGCGTCTCCGCTGCGGACCTGCGGGTCGCGCAGCGGCTCGGCTACGTCATCAAGCTCATCGGTGTCGCGAACGTCGTCGACGGTCGCGTCGGGGTACGCGTCCATCCGGCCATGCTGCCCGCCGACCATCCGCTCGCCAGCGTGCGTGGCGTGTTCAACGCCGTCTACGTCGAGGCGGACGCGACCGGGCCGCTGATGTTCTACGGCAAGGGAGCGGGTGCGATGCCGACCGGCGCGGCGGTCGTCGGTGACCTCATCGATGCAGCACGTGGCCTGGTGCACACGACGACACGGCCGAGCGACGTCCACGTCGGTCCCGCCGACCTCCGCACCATCGACGAGCTGCGGACCCAGTACTGCGTCCGGCTCGAGGTCGACGACCGGCCGGGCGTGCTCGCAGAGGTCGCCCGCTCCTTCGGGACGCACGACGTGTCGATCGCGCAGGTCTGGCAGGACGGAGTGGCTGACGGCGCCGAACTCGTCCTGGTCACCCACCGGTCCCGTGAGGCCAATCTGCGGGCCACCGTCGACGCGCTCGAGCGCGTCGGGTCGGTCCGCCGGGTGGCTGGTGTCATCCGTGTCGAGTCCGAGGCCTTCAGCGCATGAGCATCCACACTCCGGTCGTCACCGCCGCCGTCGGGACGAGCGGTGTCTGGCGCGGCATCCTCACCGAATACGCCGACCGCATGCCGATCGGCCCGGACACGCCGATCGTCACGCTGCGTGAGGGCGGGACCCCGCTCATCCACTCGGAGTTCCTGTCGGAGCTGACCGGCTGCGACGTCCACCTGAAGTTCGACGGTGCGAACCCGACGGGGTCGTTCAAGGACCGCGGCATGACCGTCGCGATCTCGAAGGCGAAGGAGGCCGGTGCCGAGGCGGTCATCTGTGCGTCGACCGGCAACACGTCGGCCGCGGCGGCCGCCTACGCCGCGAAGGCCGGGATGACCGCCGCGGTCGTGGTGCCCAAGGGTCGCATCGCGCTCGGCAAGCTCGCCCAGGCCGTCGTGCACGGGGCGACCGTGCTGCAGGTCGAGGGCAACTTCGACGACGCGCTCGACGTCTGCCGTGACCTGGCCGAGCGGTATCCCGTCGAGCTCGTCAACTCGGTCAACCCGTACCGCATCGACGGTCAGCGGACCGCCGCGTGGGAGATCTGCGACCAGCTCGGCCGCGCGCCCGACCTGCATCTGCTGCCCGTCGGGAACGCCGGCAACATCACGGCGCAGTGGCGGGGCTACCGCGAGTACCACGCGGACGGGGTCATCGACGCGCTGCCGGTGATGCACGGCTTCCAGGCGGCCGGTGCGTCCCCGATCGTGCGCGGCGAGCGCGTGACCAGCCCGAGCACCATCGCGACCGCGATCCGCATCGGCAACCCGGCGTCGTGGCCGCATGCCGTCGCTGCCGCCGATGAGTCCGGCGGCTCGATCACGGCGGTCACCGACCGGCAGATCCTCGCTGCGTTCCGGCTCGTCGCGCGCAACGGCGTGTTCGCCGAGCTCGCGTCCACCTCGTCCATCGCGGGCCTGCTCGCGATGCATGAGGCGGGCACGCTCCCCAAGGGGTCGACCGTCGTCTGCCTGCTCACCGGACACGGCCTGAAGGACCCCGAGTGGGCGATCGCGGGCGCAGGCGAGCCGATCATCATCCCGGTCGACGCGGACCGTGCGGCCCAGGTGCTGGGGCTCGCGTGAGGCATCACACGGTCCAGGTGCCGGCCACGTCCGCGAACCTCGGCGCAGGCTTCGACGCGTTCGGGCTCGCGCTCGACCTCCACCTGGCCGCACGCACGGTGGACCGGCCCGATGGCGCGCCGCGCGTGACGAACCGGGGGCTCGGTGCGGACGTGCTCCCGACGGACGACGACAACCTGGTGTGGCGCTCGTTCCGTGACGCGTGTGCGGCGTTCGACGTGCCCGTCCCTGACGTGGCGCTGGAGGTCACCAACCGGATCCCGCTCGAACGCGGACTCGGATCGTCGTCCGCAGCGACCGTCGCCGGCATCGTCCTGGCGCGGGCCGTGACCGAGGTGCGCGTCGGGGAGCCCGCACTCGTGGAGCTCGCCGCGACCATCGAGGGGCATCCGGACAACGTCGCGCCCGCCATCCTCGGAGGGCTCGTCGCGGGCGCACGGGGCGAGAGCGGGTTCGTCGTGCGCCGCATCAACCCGCTGCCCGGCCACGTCGCGCTCACGTTCGTTCCGCCGAGCGTCCAGTCCACCGACGAGTCGCGGGCGACGCTGCCCGCAGCGCTCGACCGCGAGGCGGTCGTCGACCAGGTCGCACGCGCCGGGCACGTGCTCGTCGGGCTCACCGGCGCATGGAGCATCGACCCGACGCTCGTGGGGGACCGGCTGCACGAGCCGGTGCGCACCCCTGCGCTGCCCGACGGAGGCGCGATGCTCGATCGCCTGCGAGCGGCCGGGCTCACCGCATGGCTGTCGGGCTCTGGTCCCGTCGTCGTCGCGCTCGCCCGAGAGGGGGACCAGGCGGTGCTCGATATGGCCGCGACGGTGGCCGACGAAGCAGGCGCCGAGCTGCTCGTTCTGGCGCTCGACCGGCTCGGGGCGCTGCCATGCCCCGATGGGGGCTGCGCGCTGTCCGGTGTCGGCGGTTGCGCCCAGTGCCCGCGCGAGCGTCTACACTGGTGAGGTAGGGCGCAGTCCGACCGCCCGCCCCGAGCGCAGCCCGGGGCACGGCGATGGACGGGACGCCATCCCCCGCAGCAGCGTTCTCTGCCGCTGAGGGGACGCTCCTCCGGGTCACCGACGTCGCGTACGACGCAGCCGTCGATGCGCCGACCTCCCGCTCCTCACACCTTCACGTGGAGGTGCATCACGGAGCAGGGGTCCCGGTCACGCTCTGCCATCCGGAACGCACCTGACCCGCGTCCCGGCGAGGGGATCCGCATGCAACTCTTCATCGACAGCGCCAACGTCGACGAGATCCGCGAGATCGCGTCGTGGGGCGTGCTCTCCGGCGTCACGACCAACCCTTCGCTCGCTGCGAAGGAGGGGCGCGACTTCACCGAGATGCTCACCGAGATCTGCGCCATCGTCGACGGTGACGTGAGCGCCGAGGTCGTCGCCACCGACACCGCCGGGATGCTGGCGGAGGCGGAGCCCCTGCTCGCCGTGTCCGACAAGGTGACGATCAAGCTGCCGCTCACCCCGGCCGGCCTCGCCGCCTGCCGGGCGCTCAGCGACCGTGGGGTCCGCACCAACGTCACGCTGTGCTTCTCGGCGACCCAGGCGATCCTCGCCGCGGCCGCTGGCGCGACGTACGTCTCGCCGTTCGTCGGCAGGGTCGACGACACGGCGAACGACGGCATCGCACTGCTCGAGGAGATCTGCGAGGTCTTCGCGACCCACGGTGCGACGACGAAGGTGCTGGCCGCCTCGCTGCGGCATCCCCAGCACGTCGTCCAGGCCGCGCTCGCCGGGGCCGACGTCGCCACGCTGCCGGCGAAGGTGTTCCAGCAGATGGTCCGGCACCCGCTGACCGACCGCGGGCTCGAGCAGTTCCTCGCGGACTGGGCCGGCTACCGCGGCGGCGTCTGAGCCCGGCGACCACGACCACCTCGACCTGAACCACACCCGCACCATCGACCGCACCACCGCACGCATCACCGACGGCCCTCTAGGCCGCACCACACGGAGGATCCATGGACCGCACCGTCCTGGGCAGCAAGGCGCTGTCAGAGCTGCGCGAGATCGCGTCGACGCTCGAGCTGCGTGGCTACCAGCGCATGAAGAAGGCCGACCTCGTCGATCTGATCGTCACGTCGGCCGCCCCGTCCTCCGGGTCCTCGAGCAGTGCGGACGGCGGCGCACCGAGGACAGCCCGCACCGCGCGGTCCGGGCGCACCAGCACGGTCGACGGCGGCACGAACGGTGACGCCACGAGCGACACGAACGGCGACACGAACGGCGACTCCAACGGGGCACGCACGACACGCACCCGCGCCTCGTCGAAGAGCGTCGCTGCACCGTCCGACTCGGCGGCGTCCGACGGGGCCGGCGACGGTGGCGACGACGCACCTGCGACGGGCCAGCAGCGTGAGCGCTTCCGCGACGGCGGTCAGGGCGAGCGCCAGGGCCAGCAGGACCGCGGTGACCGTCAGGGTGGTGACCGTCAGGGTGGCGACCAGCCGATGAGCCGCAGCCGCGCGAAGCGTGAGCGTCGCCGCAAGAACCGTGGCGGGGGCCAGGGCGGCCAGGGCGGCCAGGGCGGTCAGCAGTACGGCGGCCAGTCCCAGGGCGGCCAGCAGCCGGGCGGGCAGCTCTCCTACGGCGAGCAGGTCGGTGACCTCGGTGTCCGCGACGGCATCCTCGACCTGCTCCCGGAGGGTTACGGGTTCCTCCGCACCGGCGGCTACCTCGCGGGCAACCAGGACGTCTACGTCTCGCAGTCGCTCGTCCGTCGCCACGACCTCCGGCGCGGTGACCGCATCGCCGGTCCGGCGCGGCGCAACAAGGCGAACGACAAGTACCCGGCGCTCGTGCGTGTCGACACGTTCGAGGGTGTCGAGGTCGGGGAGCCTGCGCAGCGTCCGCACTTCAAGGACCTGACGCCGCTGTTCCCGACCGAGCGACTGCGCCTGGAGCTCGAGGAGCAGTCGCCGATCGCGATGCGCCTCGTCGACATGATGGCGCCGATCGGCAAGGGGCAGCGAGGGCTGATCGTCTCCCCGCCGAAGGCCGGCAAGACGACCGTGCTCAAGCAGCTCGCGCACGCCATCGAGAAGAACAACCCCGAGACCCACCTGATGGTCGTGCTCGTCGACGAGCGACCGGAGGAGGTCACCGACTTCAAGCGTTCGACCGGCGGCGAGGTCATCTCGTCGACGTTCGACCGTCCCGCGGAGGACCACACGCAGGTCGCCGAGCTCGCCGTCGAGCGCGCGAAGCGGCTCGTGGAGCAGGGGCGCGACGTCGTCATCCTGCTCGACTCGATCACGCGGCTGGGTCGCGCCTACAACCTGGCGGCACCGGCCAGCGGGCGCATCCTCTCCGGTGGTATCGACTCGGCCGCGCTCTACCCGCCGAAGCGCTTCTTCGGAGCAGCCCGCAACATCGAGGAGGGCGGCAGCCTGACCGTCATCGCGACGGCGCTGATCGACACCGGTTCGAAGATGGACGAGGTGATCTTCGAGGAGTTCAAGGGCACCGGCAACATGGAGCTGCGCCTCGACCGCCGCATGGAGCAGAAGCGCATCTTCCCGGCGATCGACATCCAGGGCTCCGGGACGCGCCGTGAGGAGCTGCTGCTGGGCAAGGAGGAGCTGGAGACGATCTGGAAGCTCCGCCGTCTGCTCACCTCGATGGAGAGCGAGGCCGCGCTCCAGCTGCTCATCGACAAGCTGCGAGCGACCCGGTCGAACGATCAGTTCCTCCAGATGATCGCCAAGTCGAACCTGGCCTGAGTCCGGTGCGCGAGCGACTCCGGGACGTCCTGGCACGCCGCGACGAGCTGGAGTCCCTGCTCGCCGACCCTGACGTGCAGGCCGACCAGAGTCGCTACGTGCGGCTCGCACGCGAGCATGCCGCCGGCGAGGAGCTCGCCGGAACCGCCCGCGAGCTGCTCGACGTCGAGGGTGATCTCGAGGCCGCCCGCGAGCTCCAGGGCAGCGACCCGGACGCGGGTGTCGCCGACGAGATCGGTGAGCTCGAGCAGCGACGCGTCGAGCTGGCCGCACGGGTCCGGCTCCTGCTGGTCCCGCGCGATCCCGACGACGACCGCGACGTGATCCTCGAGGTCCGGCCCGCGGCGGGTGGCGACGAGGCCGCGCTGTTCGCCGGCGAGCTGCTCGACATGTATCTCGCGTTCGCGGCGCGCTGCGGCTGGAGCGTCCGGGAGCTGTCGCGGTCCGCCGGCACCGTCGGCGGTATCAAGGAGGCGATCGTCGAGGTCTCCGGAGCCGGTGCGTTCGCGACGCTCAAGCACGAGTCCGGCGTCCACCGGGTCCAGCGGGTCCCTGCGACCGAGTCGCAGGGTCGCATCCACACCTCGACCGCGTCCGTCGCCGTGCTCCCGGTCGCCGAGGAGGTCGACGTCGCGATCGACGCGTCCGACCTGCGCATCGACGTGTTCCGCTCCTCCGGTCCGGGGGGTCAGTCGGTGAACACGACCGACTCGGCCGTGCGCATCACGCACCTCCCGAGCGGTGTCGTCGTGAGCTGCCAGGACGAGAAGTCACAGCACCAGAACCGTGACAAGGCGATGCGCATCCTGCGTGCCCGGCTGCTCGAGGCCGCGCGCGCCGTGGCCGCGGACGCCCGCGCCGACGCACGCCGCGTCCAGGTCGGCACGGGCGATCGCAGCGAGAAGATTCGGACCTACAACATCCCGCAGTCGCGCGTCACCGATCACCGCATCGGTCTGTCGCTGCACGACCCGGCCCGGCTGCTCGCCGGCGACCTCGGGCCGGTCGTGACCGCGCTGCGTGACGCGGAGCTCGAGGCACGCCTCGCGCTCGCCGGGACCGACCCGTCGACGGTCGCGTGACGACGCTCGCGGAGGCCCTGGCGGCGACCGCCACCGAGCTGCGCGAGGCCGGCGTGCCGAGCCCCGACGTCGACGCTCGGTGGCTCGTCGAGGCCGCCTCCGGGAGCGACCCACGTCGCGTGCCCGACCGCGCCCTGAGCCCCGATGAGCTGCGGACGCTCGCGGAGCTGCGTGCGCGTCGCCGGGCACGGGAGCCGCTGCAGCTCGTCGTGGGCACGGCCCCGTTCCGAGCGCTCGAGCTGCGTTGCCGGCCCGGCGTGTTCGTGCCGCGCCCTGAGACGGAGGTCCTCGCCGGGCTCGTCGTCGGGCTCGTCCGCGGACTGCAGGCAGGAGCGCGCGGGCGCAGCGGCCGGCCGATCGTCGTGCACGAGCCGTGCTGCGGTACCGGTGCGATCGGGCTGGCGGTCGCCAGCGAGGTCGACGGCGCGCTCCTCCTGCTCGGCGACCGCTCGGACGCCGCCGTCGCGCTCGCCACCGAGAACCGTGACCTGCTGGCCGCCGAAGGAACGCTGCGCAGCAGCGTCGAGGTGGTGCACGGCGAGCTGCTCGAGGCCTTCGTCGCGTCGCCCCACGGGGCGCCTGACGTCATCGTGGCGAACCCGCCCTACCTCCCGGCCTCGGATCTCGCGGGTCTCGAGCCCGAGGTCGTCGCGCACGACCCGCACGATGCGCTGTCCGGCGGGGAGGACGGGCATGAGGTGGTGGACGCGCTGCTCGACGCGGCAGCATCACGGCTCGTGCCCGGCGGGACCATGCTGCTCGAGATCGACGCCCGCCGGGCCGCAGCGACCGCTGCGGTCGCCGGGCGCGCCGGGCTGGTCGACGTCGAGGTCCACCGCGACCTCACCGGGGCTGAGCGCTTCATCGTCGCCCGCCGATCGGAGGTCGGCCTCGCGTGACCGGCCTCACGTGACGTGACGGGGGTCGGACGCCACACGCCGGTAGCCTCACCGTCCGAGCTGGCACACGACCGGAGCACCGATGAGCACCTTCTGGGGTCCTGACTTCGACGAGCTGCAGGCGGTCGACCCGGAGGTCGCGGCGGGGCTGCTCACCGAGCTCGAGCGTCAGCGCACGAAGCTGCAGCTGATCGCCAGCGAGAACTTCGCCTCTCCGGCGGTGATGGCCGCTCAGGGATCGGTGCTCACCAACAAGTACGCGGAGGGCTACCCGGGTCGTCGCTACTACGGGGGCTGCGGTGAGGCGATCGACCCCATCGAGCAGCTCGCCATCGACCGGGCGAAGGCGCTCTTCGGCGCGGACCATGCGAACGTGCAGCCGCACTCCGGTGCCAGCGCGAACCTCGCCGCGTTCCTCGCAGTGCTCGAGCCGGGTGACCCGATCCTCGCGATGTCGCTGCCGCACGGCGGGCACCTCAGCCACGGCATGAAGCTGAACCTGTCGGGCCGCTGGTTCGACGTCGCCTCCTACGGCGTCCGTGAGGACACGCACCTGATCGACATGGACGAGGTCCGTCAGAAGGCGCTCGAGCACCGACCGAAGATGATCATCGCCGGCTGGTCCGCGTACCAGCACCACCTCGACTTCGCCGCGTTCCGCGCCATCGCCGATGAGGTCGGTGCGGTGCTGCTGTGCGACGCCTCGCACTTCGTCGGGCTCGTCGCCGGGCATGCGCACCCGAGTCCCGTCCCGTACTGCGACATCGTCACGTTCACCACGCACAAGGCGCTGCGTGGTCCGCGTGGCGCGACGATCCTGTGCAAGGAGGAGTGGGCGAAGGCGATCGACAAGGCCGTCTTCCCCGGCTCGCAGGGTGGACCGCTCGAGCACGTCATCGCCGCGAAGGCGGTCGCCTTCAAGGAGGCCGACACGCCGGAGTTCCGGGCCTACGCGCAGCGCATCGTCGAGGACGCGTCGGCGCTGGCCGACGGGCTCATCGAGCGTGGCTACCGCGTCATCTCCGGCGGGACGGAGACCCACCTGCTGCTCGCTGACGTCACCACGAAGGGGGCGACCGGTGTCGAGGCGGAGGCCCGTTGCGACGAGGCCGGCATCGTCCTGAACAAGAACGCGATCCCGTTCGACCCGCTGCCGCCGGCGAAGGCGTCCGGCATCCGGGTCGGGACGCCGTGCGTCGCCACGCAGGGGATGGGTGTCGCCGAGATGGACACGGTCGCCGACATGATCGACCGTGCCATCACCGGAGACGAGGCTCAGCGCAAGGCTGTGCGCTCTGACGTCGGTGACCTCGTCGAGCGCTTCCCGGTCTATCCGCGACCTGCGAGCTGACATGCTCGACCACGCGGTCGTCGGCCTGGTCGCGGCGGCAGTGACCGCGATCCTGGTGCCGCCGGTCGCGCTGCTGGGCCGCCGGCTCGGTGCGGTGCGCTGGCGGGCAGGGGAGGGACCGACCGCTGGAGCAGGGGTGACCCGCGTCCCCGTCCTCGGTGGGCTGGCGATGTTCGGCGGGCTGCTCACCGCGCTCGCGTTCGCAGCTCCCCGCGACGCGTTCACCGAGGTGTTCTCGACGACGAGCGAACCGGTCGGACTGCTCGTCGGCGCAGCCGCGATCGTCGTCCTCGGGGTGCTCGACGACCTCCTCGAGCTGTCGGCCGCGCTCAAGCTCGCAGGGCAGCTGGTCGCCGCGACGCTCGTCGCCGCGCTCGGACTGCAGCTGCAGTACTTCTGGCTGCCGGGCATCGGGATCGTCGCGCTCTCGACGGACCTCGGGCTCGTGCTCACGGTGATCTTCCTCGTCGCCTTCATCAACATCGTCAACCTGGTCGACGGGCTCGACGGGCTCGCGGCCGGCGTGTCCGGCATCGGCGCGGCCGCGTTCCTCCTCTACGCGCTGCGCGGCGGTGGGGCCGCGACCAGCCTGCTGTCGAGCGCCACGCTGCTCGCGGTGATCACCATCGGGGTGTCCGTCGGGTTCCTGATCCACAACTGGTACCCCGCGCGCATCTTCATGGGCGACACCGGATCGATGCTGCTGGGACTTCTCCTGGGCGCTGCCGGCGTCGCGCACGTGGGACGTTCCTCGTCGCCGACGGCCGCGGAGTTCGTCGCGTCGGTCCCGCTGGTCGTGCCCTTGATCGTGCTGGCCGTCCCCGTTCTCGACACCGTCCTGACGGTCATCCGCCGGCTACGCCGCGATCAGCCGGTGACGCGTGCCGACCTCGGCCACCTCCACCACGCGCTCGTCGCGTCAGGGCATCCGCACCGGCGTGCCGTCCTCGTGCTCTACGGCTGGTCGCTCGCGGCCGGGTTCGCCGTCGTCGGACCGCTCTACCTCCCGGGTGGGACGGTCGCCGCGCTGCTCCTCGTGCTGGTGCTCGTCGTCATGGGCTTCACGCTCGTCGGGTTGCAGGAGGGTCACGAGGGGACGGACGGGCCCGGCACCGATCTCGCCCTCGTCGAGGACGCCCCCGGACCGATGTGAGCGGGCCTGAGGTGAGCAGGATTGGGTAGCCTCCTGTCGTCCTCAGCACGCTTGGAAACCCCCGACGAGAGCCTGAAGCCGATGCCTGACGCGCGCTCACAGGCCAGCCACCGGCGCGGTGTGCTCCGAGGCCTCGACCAGTCCTCCGTCATGGGCGTCGAGCTGATCACCGCGACGCTCACCTGGGCGGGAGTCGGCTGGCTGATCGACCGTTGGCTCGGGACGGACCCGTGGTTCCTCGCGAGCGGGGCGCTGCTGGGCAACGCCGCTGGGATCTACCTCATCTGGCTGCGCGGCAGGCGCATGGACGCGGCCGAGGCTGCCGAGGCCGCACGGCCGCTGCCGGGGAGTCCCGCAGGAGGTGACGGACGATGAGCGACGCGTCCCTCGCCGACCGTCGGGCGGCGGCATCGACGCGCCGGTTGGGCAGGATCACGGTGCTCACGCTGGTCCTGCTCCTCATCGGGGCGAGCGTCACGGGTGAGCTCGTCGTCGGGCGTGGTGGGGCACTGAGCGCGGCGCTGGGTGTCGGGCTGACCGGGGTGCTGTTCGGGGGCGGGCTCCTGAGCCTCCACCGGACCTCCGCGGGCAGCCGTTCGTTCGCGCCGGTCGCCGCGGCGTTCGCCCTTCGAATCGTGCTCTATGCTTCGGCCCTCGCGCTCGTGACCCGGGCCGAGTGGGTGCACGGTCCCAGCCTCGCGTACGCGACCGCCGCCTCGATCGCCGTCATGCTCGCGGTCGAACTCGTGGCGGTCTCGCGTGAGCCGGTGGCCGAGCTCGAGCCCCTCGGAACGCCGGGTCAGGGCGGGGCCAGCGAGACCAGTACGTCGAGTACGTGAGGACCTTCCCCGACGACCTGCGTGACCGCGATGCGCGCGCGCGACGACACGGAGCACAACGGTGGGACTGACGCTTGCGGCGGCCGAGTGGGGTGGCGAGTTCGATGGCGCCCTCGACGACATCAACGCGCTCTTCAAGTTCCCGGCGCTGTTCTGGCAGGACGTCGCCGGTGGGATGATCGCCGTCAACCGGACCATCCTCATCGCCTGGTTCATGACGCTGGTCGCGATGACGATCATGGTGCTCGCGACGCGGAACCCGCAGGTCGTGCCCGGCAAGCTGCAGAGCCTCATCGAGATGCTCGTCGACTTCGTCCGTGAGATCGCCGTCGACATCATCGGCCCGAAGGGCCACCGCTACGTCCCGATCCTCACGACCTTCTTCGTGTTCATCCTGTTCATGAACCTCGCGAAGATCACGCCGTTCCTCATGCTGCCCCCGACCTCGCGCATCGCGTTCCCGCTGTTCCTCGCGGGCATCACCTGGCTGATCTACGTGGGGGCCGGCATCAAGGAGCAGGGCTTCGTCCACTACTTCTCCGAGCTGCTGTTCCCGCCGGGGGTCCCGAAGGCGCTGTACATCATCCTCACGCCGATCGAGATCGTCTCGAACCTGATCCTCCGGCCGTTCACGCTCATGGTCCGGCTCTTCGCCAACATGGTCGCCGGCCACATCCTCGTCGTCATCACGCTGGTGACGGCCCACGTCTTCCTGCCGTCCTTCCCGGTCGGCTGGACGGTCGGGGTGATCGCGCTGATCGCCGCGCCGCTGGTGTTCGCCTTCGAGCTGCTCATCATCGGGCTCCAGGCGTACATCTTCATCATGCTCGCCTCGGTCTACATCGGTTCCTCGGTGGAGCCGGCGCACTGACCCCCACCCGTTCGACGCTGTAGGCCGCGGCACGCGGCATCCGCCCAAGGAGGAACGCAATGGAGAACCTCGGAAACGGCCTGGTCTTCGGCCTCGCCACCCTCGGCCCCGGCATCGGTCTGGGCATGCTCATCAGCAAGGCCATCGAGTCCACTGCCCGTCAGCCCGAGGCTGCCGGCATGATCCGGACCACGATGTTCATCGGCATCGCCGTCGTCGAGGCGCTCGCGCTGCTCGGCTTCGTGCTCGCGTTCGCCATCTGACCGCACCCACACGCGACTCCGAGGAGACGCCATGAACCTGGTCCTCGCAGCCGAGCCTTCGGGCATCGAGCTCCTGCCGGACACCCCCGAGCTCATCTGGGGTCTGTTCGCCTTCATCGTGCTGTTCCTCGTGATGCGGAAGCTCGTCTTCCCGCGCCTGAACGTGGCGCTCGAGGACCGGCGTGCCCTCATCGAGGGCAAGATGGAGGAGGCGGACGCCAAGCTCATCGAGATGGAGGAGGCCAAGCGGGCCTTCGAGGCGAGCCTCGGCGACGCCCGCGGTGAGGCCGGTCGCATCCTCGAGGAGGCCAAGTCCGCGGCGGAGTCGACCCGCGAGGCGGTCCTCGAGAGCGCCCGCGAGGAGGCCCAGCGCATCATCGAGCGTGCGAACGCCGAGGCGAACTCCGAGCGTGTCCGCCTGCTCGAGGAGCTGCGCGGCCAGGTCGGCGCGCTCTCGGTGCAGCTCGCCGAGCGGATCGTCGAGCGTGAGCTCGACGCCTCGACGCACTCGGGCCTCGTCGACGAGTACATCCAGCGCCTCGCCGCGCGCAACTGAGGGGCAGCCTGATGTCGACTGGGACCGCGCAGGCCTACGCACAGGCGGTGCACGCCATCGCCGTGGCCGAAGGTGCGCTCGAGATCGTCGAGTCCGAGCTGTCCTCCATCGCGGAGGTCGTCGCTGCTGACCCGGCGGTCGTCGCGCGGCTCTCCGACCGGCAGCTCCCGCTGGAGCAGCGGCTGCGGCTGCTCGACGGTGGGGTGCTCTCGACGGCGCATCCGGCGACGCGGGCGGCGCTCGCCATGCTCATCGGCGCCGAGCGCATCGGCCACCTCCGTGACGTCGCGACGTCGCTCTCGGAGCGTTCCGCGTCCGACGTCGGCCGCACCTACGCCGAGGTCCAGGTCGCGCAGCCGCTGAGCGACGCGCAGGCGACCGCGCTCCAGGCGGCACTCGAGCGCGCGACCGGCGCCGAGCTGACGATGCGGGTCGTCGTCGACCCGTCCGTCGTCGGTGGTGTCCGTGCGCGCATCGGCGACACCGTCATCGACGGCTCCGTCGCACGCAGGCTGTCCCAGCTCCGTACCCGCATCAGCGGCTGAACGCACCTTCACTCGCACACCCCGATCGACGCGAACTCCACGACGAGTAGGACGACGAGATGGCTGACTTCACCATCCGCGCGGAGGACATCTCCGACGCGATCTCCCGCATGCTGGAGGGCTTCGAGCCCGACGTGTCGGCCGAGCAGGTCGGTCGGGTCATCGAGACCGGTGACGGCATCGCCCGGATCACCGGTCTGCCGGGGACGCTCGCGAACGAGCTCCTCGACTTCGGGACCGATCGCGACGGCAACGAGGTCTTCGGCCTCGCGATGAACCTCGACGAGCACGAGATCGGTGCGGCCATCTTCGCCTCGGCTGCACGCATCGAGGAGGGCCAGACGGTCCGCCGGACGGGCAAGGTCCTGTCGCTGCCCGTCGGTGACGCGATGCTCGGCCGGGTCGTCGACCCGCTCGGACGTCCGATCGATGGCCGTGGTCCGCTGGACGCCTCGAAGATCGACGGCGAGCGTCCGGTCGAGGTCCAGGCCCCCGGCGTCGTCGACCGTCAGCCGGTCAGCGAGCCGATGCAGACCGGCATCAAGGTCATCGACGTCATGACGCCGATCGGTCGCGGACAGCGCGAGCTGATCATCGGCGACCGCCAGACGGGCAAGACGGCGATCGCGGTCGACGCGATCATCAACCAGAAGCAGCTGTGGGGCACGCCCGACGCGGTCAAGTGCATCTACGTCGCCATCGGCCAGAAGGGCTCGACGGTCGCACAGGTCGTCGAGACCCTCGAGCAGGCCGGTGCCATGGCCTACACGACCGTCGTGTCCGCTCCGGCGTCCTCGCCCGCACCGTTCCAGTACATCGCGCCCTACTCGGGCGCGGCTATCGGCGCGAACTGGATGTACAAGGGTGAGCACGCGCTGATCATCTACGACGACCTCTCGAAGCAGGCCGACTCGTACCGCCAGCTGTCACTGCTGCTGCGTCGTCCGCCGGGCCGTGAGGCGTACCCGGGTGACGTGTTCTACCTCCACAGCCGTCTGCTCGAGCGTGCGGCGAAGCTGTCGGAGGAGCTCGGCGGTGGGTCGATGACTGCACTGCCGATCGTCGAGACGAAGGCGAACGACGTCTCCGCGTACATCCCGACGAACGTGATCTCGATCACTGACGGGCAGATCTTCCTGGAGACCGACCTGTTCTTCCAGGGTGTGCGTCCGGCCATGAACGCCGGCGTGTCCGTGTCCCGTGTCGGTGGTGCCGCCCAGCGGCCCGCGATGAAGGCCGTGTCGGGCACCGTCCGTCTGGAGCTCGCGCAGTACCGCGAGCTCGAGGCGTTCGCGCAGTTCGGCTCCGACCTCGACAAGGCGTCGCAGCAGCAGATCGCGCGTGGTCAGCGCGTCGTCGAGATCCTCAAGCAGGCGCAGTACCAGCCGCTGCCCGTCGAGCTGCAGGTCGCCTCGATCTTCGCCGTCACGACCGCGAAGCTCGATGACATCCCGGTCGTCGACGTCCGCCGCTTCGAGTCGGAACTCCACGAGTTCCTCCGCTCGCGCAACGCCCCGCTGCTCGCCAAGCTCGCGAAGGACAAGCTGTCCGACGAGATGAAGGCCGAGCTGTCGGCCGCCATCGACGAGTTCCGGACCGGCTTCACGCCGTCGGAGCAGACGGTGACCGAGGACGAGGACGTCAGCTGGGACGCGATGAGCGCCGGCGCCGAGACCGACGCTGACGCCGAGGCCGAGTCCGCCGAGGCGTGAGCACCATCCACCCCGATCCCGCCCTGACCGGGGCGGTCGCGACGAACAGGAGACCGTGATGGCCGGCAGTGGTCAGATCCGTCAGCTGCGTCGTCGCATCCGCTCCGTCAAGAGCACGCAGAAGATCACGCGTGCCATGGAGATGATCGCGGCGTCGCGCATCCTCAAGGCGCAGCGTCGCGTGGTCGCCGCGCGGCCGTACGCCGAGCAGATCCGCGAGGTCATCGCAGGACTCGCGATCGACAACGAGGTGCGTCAGCACCCACTCCTCCAGGTCCGCGAGGTCAACACCGTCGCGGTCGTCGTGTGCACCTCCGACCGGGGACTCGCCGGCGCCTACAACGCCAACGTGCTCAAGGTCGCCGAGCGGACCATCCGCGAGGAGGAGGGAGCCGGGCGGGACGTGCGGCTCTTCGTCGTCGGGCGCAAGGGTGCGGCGTACTTCTCGTACCGCGGCCGTCGTGCCGAGCGCGCCTGGTCGGGCATCTCCGACACGCCGGACGTCGACAGCGCAGCAGGGGTCGCCGACGCCGTGATGGAGCGCTACGCGTCGGGCGAGTTCGACCGCGTGTGGCTCGTCTACACCGACTTCCGCTCGTCGCTCGTGCAGGCCCCGGTCCGTATGGAGCTGCTGCCCGTGAAGCCCTCGGAGTTCGACGGCGGCAGCAAGCTCAACCCCGAGGTCATCTTCGAGCCGAGCGGGGCGGACCTGCTGGCGCGGCTCATCCCGCGCTACGTCGAGTCGAAGGTCTTCCACGGACTGCTCGAGTCGTCGGCGTCCGAGCACGCCTCACGGCAGCGGGCCATGAAGTCCGCCACCGAGAACGCTTCCGACGTCGCGGCCTCCCTGTCGCGCGTCATGAACCAGGCCCGACAGGACCAGATCACCACCGAGATCTCCGAGATCGTCGGCGGCGCTGAAGCGCTGTCCGCCGGCTGAGCTCACCCAAGGAGCGAACCATGAGCACGAAGACCGCGGACGGCCGCATCATCCGGGTCACCGGTCCCGTCGTCGACGTGGAGTTCCCGCCTGGGGACCTCCCGGAGATCAACCACGCGCTGACCTTCGAGCGCGAGGCGGCCGGCGGCACGGTGACCGTCACCGCTGAGGTCGCGCAGCACATCGGCGACCACCGTGTCCGCGCCGTGTGCATGGCGCCGACGGACGGCGTCATGCGTGGCACCGGTGTGGTGAACACCGGGGGCCCCATCACCGTCCCCGTCGGTCCCGGCACGCTCGGCCACATCTACAACGTGCTGGGCGAGCCGCTCGACGTGAGCGCCGACCAGATCAAGGCCGACACGCGCTGGTCGATCCACCGTGACCCGCCGTCCTTCGACCAGCTCGAGTCGAAGACCGAGATGTTCGAGACCGGCATCAAGGTCATCGACCTGGTCGAGCCGTACGTGCAGGGTGGGAAGATCGGCATGTTCGGTGGTGCCGGCGTCGGCAAGACCGTCGTCATCATGGAGATGATCAACCGTGTCGCCCAGCAGCACGGTGGTGTCTCCGTGTTCGCCGGCGTCGGTGAGCGCACCCGTGAGGGCACCGACCTGATGCTCGAGATGCAGGAGTCGGGCGTCATCGACAAGGCCGCGCTGGTCTACGGCCAGATGGATGAGCCGCCGGGCGTGCGTCTGCGTGTCGCGCTGTCGGCGCTGACGATGGCCGAGTACTTCCGTGACGAGATGCGTCAGGACGTGCTGCTGTTCGTCGACAACGTGTTCCGCTTCGTCCAGGCGGGTATGGAGGTCTCGACGCTGCTCGGGCGCATGCCGTCCGCGGCCGGCTACCAGCCGACGCTCGCCAACGAGATGGGTCAGCTCCAGGAGCGCATCACCTCGACGCGTGGTCGCTCCATCACCTCGCTGCAGGCGATCTACGTCCCGGCCGATGACATCACCGACCCGGCGCCGCACACCACGTTCGCGCACCTCGACGCGCAGACGGTCCTCTCGCGTGAGATCGCGTCGCTCGGCATCTACCCGGCCGTCGACCCGCTCGACTCGACGTCGCGCATCCTCGACCCGGCGATCGTCGGCGACGAGCACTACCGCGTCGCGACCGGCGTCCAGCAGGTCCTCCAGCGCTACAAGGACCTTCAGGACATCATCGCGATCCTCGGTATCGACGAGCTCAGCGAGGAGGACAAGGTCGTCGTCGCGCGTGCCCGGAAGGCACAGCGCTTCTTCAGCCAGAACTTCTACGTCGCCGAGCAGTTCACCGGTCAGGCCGGGGTGTACGTCCCGATCGCGGACACCGTCGAGGGCTTCCGTGCGCTGATCGAGGGCGACCTCGACGATCTGCCGGAGCAGGCCTTCACCTACGTCGGTGGCGTCGACGACGTGCAGCGCAAGGCGAAGGAGCTCGCGGGCTGATCGAGCCCTCGAGCGCGGCACGACGACCTCGACCGACGGGTCGCCCCACGGGTCGGGACGAACGAGGAGACGGACATGGCCACGGCCACGACCACGATGCACGTTGAGGTCGTGTCGGCGGAGCGTGCCGTGCTGTCCTGCGATGCCACCGAGCTGTACGCCCGCGGCCTCGAGGGACAGATCGGCATCCTGCCCGGCCATCAGCCGGCACTCATCGCGCTCGACGTCGGCCCCGTGAAGATCGTGCGTGCGGACGGGCAGGTCGAGCTCGTCGCGGTGCACCGCGGCCTGCTGTTCGTCGACGCCGACAAGCGCGTGATCGTGCTGGCGGACATCGCCGAGCCGGCGAGCGGCATCGACGTGCGACGCGCCCGTGCGAAGGTCGCGAAGCTCGAGCAGCAGCTCGAGGCTTCCCCGCACGACGAGGTGCTCCTCGCCGCGATGAAGCGCAACCGGATCCGTCTCGAGGTCGCGGAGACGGCGTCAGCCCTCTGATCGGCCCACTCGGCGCTCGGTAGCCTTCTGGGCATGATCCCTCCCGGCGCACCCGAGCAGGTCCTCCGCGTGCGCGGAGGGGGCCCCCTGTCCGGCACCGTCCGGCTCTCCGGCGCGAAGAACTCGGTCCTGAAGCTGATGGCCGCCTCCTTGCTCGCCGACGGTGAGGTCGAGCTCTCCGCCGTCCCGGACATCACCGACGTGCCCGTCATGGGTGCCGTGCTGGCCGGACTCGGGGTCGACGTCGTGCATGATGCGGACGCTGGGACCTGTCGCCTCGAGGTCGTCGGTTCGACCGCGGTCCGGCCGCCGAGGGACGCGGTCACGCGCATCCGCGCCTCCATCTCCTGCCTCGGGCCGCTCGTCGCTCGTCGTGGTGCGGCGGAGCTCGCCCTGCCCGGTGGTGACCGCATCGGTGCGCGCTCCATCGATCTGCATCTCGAGGGGCTCGCCGCGATGGGTGCGGTGATCGAGCGTGCCGACGACGAGGTCGCGGTCCGTGCGGACCGGCTTCGCGGTGCACGGATCACGCTCGACTTCCCGTCCGTCGGTGCGACCGAGAACCTGATCATGGCGGCGACGCTGGCCGAGGGCCGCACCGTCATCGACAACGCAGCGCGCGAGCCGGAGATCGCCGACCTGTGTCGGATGCTCGTGGCGATGGGAGCGCGCGTCGCCGGCATCGGCGCGTCGACCGTGACCGTCGACGGTGTCGACCGGCTCACCGGTGTGCGCTGGGAGACCTGCCCTGACCGCATCGAGGCCGGGACCTACCTGATCGCCGCTGCACTGACCGGCGGTGAGGTCCGCGTCGAACGGGCCCGTGCGGCCGACCTCACGCTGCCGCTGCGCAAGCTGTCCGACGCGGGTGCGACCGTGAGCGTCGACGGCGACACGATCACCGTGGCGAGGACCGCGGGTCCGCTGCAGCCCGTCGACGTCGTCACCCTCCCATATCCCGGCTTCCCGACGGACCTGCAGCCGCAGATGATGGTGCTGCTCACACAGGCCGAGGGGATGAGCCGCTGCACCGAGAACGTGTTCGAGTCCCGGTTCTCGTTCGTCGATCAGCTCAAGCGCATGGGGGCTGACATCGACCTGGACGGTCACCACGCGATGCTCTCCGGTCCGACGCAGCTGCACGGGGCCACCCTCGAGGGGCTCGACGTCCGGGCCGGCGCGGCAGGGGTGCTCGCCGGTCTGGTCGCGGATGGCGAGACGGTCGTGCGCGACGTCGAGCACATCGATCGCGGGTACGCACACTTCGTGGAGCGGCTGCGCTCGCTCGGTGCCGACGTCGTCCGAGAGGGTGGCGACGGTGCCTGACGGCCCGATCGAGCGGCGCCCGGAGCCGGACGTTCCACCGCCGCCTCCCGGCGTCTGGCCGCTCGGCCCGGCGGGGATGCCACCGGCGCAGGGAGGTGGTGCCGTCGTCGGCGCTGCCCGCGGGCTCGGACCGGGCCGCGGACCGCTCGACGGACCGTTCATGACCGTCCCCCCCTTCGTCGGGATCGGTCTCTCGTTCGTCGCGATCGGGCTCTATCTGGTCGCGCAGCTCGGGCTGCAGGTCATCGTCGCCGTCGTGCTCGTCGGCAGCGGTCTCGTCGACCCGAGCGTGATCGACCCGGAGGAGGGTGGCGCGGGGCTGCTCGGCATCGTGGTCGCCTCGCAGTTCGCCGGCCTCGTCGTGACGCTGCTGTTCCTCCGCATCCGTCGGGTACCACTCCGGCCGCTCGTGGGACCCATCGGTCCGCTCGGGCGCAACCTCGGCATCGGGGCGGGGCTCGGGCTCCTCGCCATCGTCGGATCGACGCTGATCGTCAGCCTGCTCGTCGCGCTGTCCGGGAGCGACGCGGCGCCCGAACAGGTGTTGACCGGCGGCCTCATGGAGACGCCGTTGGAGCTCGCCCTGGCCGTGATGGCAGCCGTGGTGCTCGCACCGGTCGCTGAGGAACTGCTGTTCCGAGGGCTGCTCCACCGGGGACTTCGCCGACGCATCCGGATCGTCCCGGCGACCGCGCTGTCCTCGGTGCTGTTCGCGGTCGTGCACGTCGACGTCGCCCTCAGCCAGCCGCTCGCGCTCGTCGGCCTGACGTTCGTCGGGGTGATCCTCGCCATCGCCTATGAGCGCACCGGCAGCCTCATCGTGCCGGTCGTCATCCATGCCGTGCACAACGCGGTCACGATCGGTGCGGTCGTGATCACCTCGCGCCTCGACCTCGATCTCGTCGGTGCCGGCGTGGTCCTGCTCGGCACCGGCCGATGAGTCGTCCGTCGACGGACGGCCCGTCCCACCTGCCCGGAGAGGTGCCCGGCTACGAGTCGCATCTCGTGCCTGCGTTCCGTGCGCACAAGTCGTACGTCTGCCCGACCTGCACGCAGCCGATCGCGCAGGGCACCGGCCACGTCGTGGCATGGCCGGAAGGGCTGATGGAGGAGCGACGCCACTGGCACCGCCACTGCTGGCGCCTCGCCGTGCGGCGCGGGCGCGTCACGGGTGCCAGGGACGTCCGCTGAGGCAGGTAGCGTCGCGCGACCCGACCGAAGCATCGACGACATCCGTACCGAGAGGACGACCTCATGGCGAAGCAGTGGAGCGCACAGCCCGACCTCATCATCGACGCGGCGAAGCAGTACCGCGCCGTGATCCGCACCAGCAAGGGGGACATCACCGTCGAGCTGTTCGCGGACCGTTCACCCTCGACCGTGAACAACTTCGTGTTCCTCGCTCGTGAGGGCTTCTACGACGGGGTCATCTTCCACCGTGTGATCCAGGGCTTCATGATCCAGGGCGGCGACCCGACGGGCACCGGGACGGGTGGCCCCGGCTACCGCTTCCGCGACGAGCTCGAGGCATCGAAGGAGTTCGGGTACGGCCCGGGCATCCTCGCGATGGCGAACGCGGGGCCGAACACCAACGGCTCGCAGTTCTTCCTGATGCACCGCGACAACCCGCTGCCGCCCGCCTACTCGGTGTTCGGTCGGACCGTCGAGGGCCTCGAGGTCATCGACGCGATCGCGACGACGCCGACCGCTCCCGGGGACCGTCCGCTGGAGGACGTCGTGATCCACGGCGTCGACGTGATGGAGTCGGGCGCCGAGGGCTGAGCCTCAGGCGTCACGTCGGCTCAGCCGAGCGGTCAGACGCCAGGAGGCGGCGGAGGGGGTTCCTCCTCGTCCGCCGGCTCCGGCTCGACCCCCGGCCACGGTGGGAGGTCCTCGAGGCCGATGCGATCGGGCCTCACGCCACGGTCGTAGTCGCGGACGCGGCGCGGGTAGCCCGTCCGGGCCGCGTCGTAGACGGGGATGCCGTGCTCGCTGCAGAGGCGTCGCACGGTCGCCGCGTCGGGCACGGGGCGGCGCAGGTACTCGCCGTCGTCCGCGACGAGCAGCACCGAGTCGTCGTACAGCCGGGTCCGGGGCTCGAGATAGACCTCGACGCCGCTGCGTGACCGCGCGAACGCCAGCAGCTCACTGCCGTCGAACGCGCCCGACGGATGCTGGGCGCGGTCACGGCGACGTCCCACCCGCCGGACGGACGGCGGCAGCGCGTCGCCGCCGCGCCCCCGAGATGCCCGGTCCGCGCCGCGGTCCGCGGACGCGTCGTCGTCACCCTGCAGCCATGCGCGCAGACGGTCAGCGAAACCCACACTCTCCCCGTGCACGGACCGGGATGGATGACGCGGTCCGTGCCGAGCATGCTACCGACGTCGGGTCACCCCTCGTCCGGAGCGTCCGGAGCGTCCGGAGCGTCGTCCGGGCCCGCTCCGTGCGTCCCGTCCTCGATGAGCTCGACGAGGATGCCGCCGGTGCTCCGCGGGTGCACGAACGCGACCATGTGGCCGCTGCCGCCCTGCCGGGGCTGCTCGTCGATCAGCTCGATGCCCTCACGGCGCAGATGGTCGAGCGCGTCGTCGAGTGAGCGGACCGCGAGGCCGAGGTGGTGCAGGCCCGGTCCGCGGCGTTCGATGAACCGCTCGATCGGGGAGCCCTCGCGGGCGGACTGGACGAGCTGAAGATGGACGCCGCCGACCTCCAGCATGGCCTCCTCGACGCCGTCCTGCTCGACGTGCTCGCGCGAGACGGGGAGGATCCCGAAGGCGCGGGCGTACAGCTCCAGTGCGGCGTCGAGGTCCTCGACCGCGATGCCGACCTGGTCGATGCGCGTGACGTCCATGCGTTGGCTCTCCTGTGCCGTCCACGGTGCCGTTCGGCCCGCAGGGACGCTAGCCGCACCGGCTCGGAGGCCCCGGCGACCTACGCTCGCAGCGTGGCGCGGGCCGGCGTGACCGACCATGTGGCCGGCCAAGGAGTGGAGACGGTATGGATGGCAGGGGCGACGTGGGTGGGACGGACGACATCGTCATCGTCGGTGCGGCCAGGACACCGATCGGGCGCTTCTCCGGCGGGCTCGCGCCGCTCGATGCGGTGGCGCTGGGCGGGCGGGCGGTCGCCGCTGCGGTCGAGCGCGCGGGCGTCGACGGTGCGCTCGTGGACCGCGTGCTGCTCGGCCACGTGCTGCAGGCGGGGGCAGGGCAGAACCCTGCGCGCCAGGCCGCGGTCGCTGCCGGGCTCGGGATGCACACGCCCGCCGAGACGCTCAACAAGGTCTGCCTGTCCGGGATGAGCGCGATCGCGCACGGGCGCGACCTGCTCCGGCTCGGCGAGGCCGACGTGGTCGTCGCGGGCGGGATGGAGTCGATGTCGAACGCTCCACACCTGCTGGACCGCAGCCGGACCGGCTACCGCTACGGGCACGGGACGCTGATCGACGTGCTCGTCCACGACGGGCTGACCTGCGCCTTCGACACCTGCTCGATGGGCGAGGCGACCGAGCGGTACCAGGCCGGGCTCGGCATCGACCGTGCCGTCCAGGACGCGTGGGCCGCCCGTTCCCACGAGCTCGCGGCCCGTTCGACCGCGGACGGGTCCGCTGCTGCGGAGATCGTCCCGGTCGACGTCCCGCAGCGGGGTGGTGCGGTGCGTGTCGCCGACGACGAGGGCGTTCGGGCGGAGACCGACGTCGACTCGCTCGCCGGTCTGCGCCCGGCGTTCACGACGGACGGCACCATCACCGCCGGCAACGCGTCGCAGCTGTCCGATGGAGCCGCCGCGCTCGTGCTCACCACCGCCCGCACGGCCGCCACCCACGACCTTCCGGTGCTCGGTCGGATCATCGGCGCCGCATCGGTCGCCGGACCGGACCCGTCGCTGCTGCACCGCCCGTCCGACGCGATCCGGCGTGCGGCCGAGCGAGCCGGGCTCGACCCGGCCGGGTTCGACCGCTACGAGATCAACGAGGCGTTCGCTTCCGTCGCGGTCGCATCGCAGCGTGAGCTCGGCGTCGACCCGGACGGTGTCAACGTGCTCGGCGGCGCGATCGCGCTCGGGCATCCGCTCGGCTGCAGCGGAGCACGCGTCGTCGTGACGCTGCTCAACGCCCTGCGTCTGGCGGGCGGCGGTCGGGGAGCGGCCGCACTGTGCGGTGGTGGCGGCCAGGGCGAGGCGCTGCTCGTCGAGGTCGACGGGTGAACGACATCGCCGAGCTCGAGCAGCGCCTGATCGCCGGTGACCGGCGTGCGCTGGCGCGTGTCCTCACGCTCGTCGAGGACGGGGACCTCGACCTGCAGCGCGACATCGTCGCGCGGCTCCATCCGCGTGCCGGCCGGGCCCGGCTGCTCGGCATCACCGGGTCGCCGGGGGTCGGGAAGTCGAGCGTGACGTCGGCGCTCGTCACCGGGCTCCGTGCGCTCGACCGTCGGGTCGCGGTGCTCGCGGTGGACCCGTCCTCACCCCTGACCGGTGGGGCGCTGCTCGGGGACCGGATCCGCATGCAGGCCCATCACGGTGATACGGGCGTGTTCGTGCGCTCCATGGCGGCACGAGGCCATCTCGGCGGCCTGGCGGCCGCGGTCCCGGCCGCCGCGCTGGTGCTCGATGCGGCCGGGTTCGACGAGGTCGTGCTGGAGACGGTCGGGGTGGGCCAGTCCGAGGTCGACGTCGCCGCGATGGCTGACACGACACTCGTCGTGCTGGCCCCCGGCCTCGGGGACAGCATCCAGGCCGCCAAGGCGGGCATCCTCGAGGTCGCGGACGTGCTGGTCGTGAACAAGGCCGACCAGCCCGGAGCCGGCCGGCTCGAGTCCGAGCTGCGCGGCATGCTCGAGCTCGGTCACGTGACCGGCATCGTCGCGGACGGGGGGTGGACGCCACCGCTGCTGCGGACCGTCGCTGTCCGGTCGGAGGGCATCGACGAGCTGATCACGGCCATCGACGAGCACGGACGCGCGACCATGCAGGCGGGTGCGGGCACGTCGGTGCGGGAGCTCCTCCGGGCACGCCGTTGGATCGTCGAGCTGGCCGCCGGGCGCCTGCGGGACGTGCTCACCGGGCCGGACGGGCCGCTGCGGCAGCGGCTCGAGCAGCTCGCGGCTGAGGTGGTCGACCGCACGCTCGATCCGATGACCGCGGCGGAGCGACTCACCGACGGGCTCGGCTGAACTCGGCGAGCCTCAGTCCTCGTCCGGCGCTCCGGGCCCATCGGCGCCGTCCGCGGCGGTGTCGTCCGTGTCGTCCTCGTCGCCGGCCGCCGGAGGGGCGAGGGTCGGGCCGGGGGCGGGACGACGGTCCGGATCGCCGGTGAGGTCGTAGCTCGGCAACTCACCCAGCTCGACGTCACCGAACAGCTCCGGCGCCTCCTCGACGGGCGCCTCGCTGACAGGACCAGGCACGACCAGGACGTCGGGATCCTCCACCGGTTCCGCGATGAGCTCGCTGATGACCTCCGACGTGACCTCTGACGTGACGATGAGGTACGTGCCGACCGCTCCACCCACAGCGAGGACCGCGGCGCCGAGCGCATGCTTCAGCCAGCGCGGCGGATGAGGGATGCGCCGACCGGAGGGCCAGGTCCGCTCGACCTTGACCCACGTGCGGTCGAACCAGTCGGCAGGGAGCATGCGTTCGACCCCGGGGCGGCCGGGATCGCGCAGCACCTCACCCTCGACGAGCGTGGTCATCCAGGCGCGGACGTCAGTGCCCAGGTGCTCGCCTCGACGGAGCTGGCGGATCGCACCGAGCAGCGTCGACTCCGCGACCTGCTCCGGGTGCTCCGCACGCAGTGCGCCGCGCGCGACGACGTCACGGTGACGGTGCAGCAGCGACGCGAACGCCGGAGCGGACCCCTCGCGAGCGAGCTCGATCAGGTCGGTGTCGGAGTGCCGTGGTCGCACCGTCCACCTCCGTCCGCGTCGCCGGCTGTTCGGGTCCTCACAGGCTACTCCCGGGCCTATCCTCGCGACCCGCCGTTCGTCGCCCTCCGCGGTCACGCAGGGCCCACCGCAGGGAGCCGTCATGCCGGTCCTGGTGCACGCAGCACACCGCACGCTGTGCCGTGCGCTCACGCGCCGGCTGCTCGAGGAGGGCGGTCAGGTGCGGGCGACCGCGAGCGACGGGGTCGCGCTGCTGCGGGCCGAGGGCGTCTTCACGGCCGCCTGCGATGCGGACGACGAGGGGACCCTCGAGGCGGCGCTCACGCAGGTGCACACGCTCGTCGTGCTCCTCGGCGGGCTCGGGCGGCCGGATGCGGACGCCGTGCGCCAGGAGGGTCTCGCCGCCGCGCGTGCGGCGGACGGCGCCGGGATCGAGCGGGCGGTCATCGTCACGCTCGCCGGATCGGCGGTCGATGCTCCGGACCCGCTGCGCCGCGCGCATGGCGCGGTCGCGCAGGCCTTCGCCGAGGTCCCGCTCCCGAGCATCGAGCTGCGGACGGGTCTCGTCGACACCCCCGCGGCGACCGATCTGCTGCTGGCCGCCGGGCTCCCGCCGGAGGTCCGGGCGCGACCCGTCGCCCCGGTCGCTCCGGACGATCTGCTCGAGCTCATCGTCGCGGTCGACCGGGCCCGCAGTCGCGCCGAGGCCGGCCACCTGATCGTGGCCGCTGACGGGCGCGAGCGCCCGAGCCTCGACGAGCATCTCGCCCGCCGGTCCACGGTCGGTGGGGACGGGGGGACGGTCGGTGCGCGTCCGCGTCTGACGGGACGGCGCGTCCCATCGCCGGCGGTGCGCGACGCGCTGCTCGCGACCCTCGCAGGACCGTGGTGGACCGACGACGCACAGGTCCCGGACGCATGGGGGCTCTTCGGCATCCACCCGCAGGCTGGGGACACGCCGTGAGCGCGACCACGCCACTTCTGCGGTGCTTCGACCTCGACGGCTGCGTCGTCATCTCCGACGAGGCGATCGGTGACGGGCTGCGTCACGCGCTGCGCCTCATCGGCCTGCCCGAGCCGGATGCGGCGAGCATGCGGGCGGCGATCGGTCCGCCGCTGATCACGACCATCGGTGAGCGGCTGCGACTCGCCGGCCTGGATCCCGAGGTGGGGGAGGGTGCCGAGCTGCTCCTGACGGGGGTCGCCGCCTACCGGACCCGCTACGCGGAGGTCGGTTTCGACCTCACCCGCCCGGTGCCCGGCATGATCGAGCTGCTCGGGCGTCTGCGCGACGCGGACGGCGGCACGACCGTGATCGTCACGGCGAAGCCGGCGGCGGTCGCCGAACCCCTCCTCGTCCATCTGGGGCTGCGGGACGCGTTCGATGCGGTGCACGGCGCACCGATGGGCCCTGAGGTGGAGGAGAAGCGCGTCACGCTGGCGCGCGCGCTCACGAGCACGGGGACCACCGCGGAGGACGCGGTCATGATCGGTGACCGCTCCCACGACATGCTCGCAGGCCGCGCCTGCGGCACACGGACCGTCGGGGTGCTGTGGGGCGCCGGCGACCGGGACGAGCTGGAGCGCTCAGGCGCCGGTCGGGTCGTGGCGCGACCGGAGGAGCTCGACGTCATCCTGCTCGACGGCTGAGCGTCCGACCGGTCGCGCCCGTCCCACTCAGGACGGGGCCGATCAGGACGGGATGGTCGGCTGGTCGATGAACGGCACCATGTCGCGCAGCGTGCGCCCGACCCGCTCGATGCCGTGGTCACGGCCGGCGGTGCGCATGGCCTTGAACTGCGCGCCACCGGACTCGATCTCAGCGATGAAGCCGCGCGCGAACGTGCCGTCCTGGATCTCGGTGAGGATCTGACGCATCGCGTCCTTGGAGGACTGGTCGATGACGCGCGGGCCGGACACGTAGTCGCCGTACTCGGCGGTGTCGGACACCGAGTAGCGCATCCAGGAGATGCCGCCCTCGTACATCATGTCGACGATCAGCTTGAGCTCGTGGAGGCACTCGAAGTAGGCGGCCTCGGGCTGGTAGCCGGCCTCGACGAGCGTCTCGAACCCGGCCTGCACGAGGTGGCTGACGCCGCCGCACAGCACCGCCTGCTCGCCGAACAGGTCCGTCTCGGTCTCCTCCGCGAACGTGGTGTGGAGCAGGCCGGCGCGGGTCAGCCCGAGGGCGGCCGCATACGACTTGGCGAGCTCGAGCGCGTTCCCGCTCGCGTCCTGGTGCACGGCGACGAGGCCGGGGACACCCTGGCCCTGCTCGTACATGCGGCGCACGATGTGCCCCGGCGACTTCGGTGCGACGAGCATCGTGTCCACACCGGCGTGCGGCTCGACGAAGCCGAAGTGCACGTTGAAGCCGTGGCCGAAGATGAGCGCGTCACCCTCACGGACCGCCTCGGACAGACCCTCGGCCCACATGCCCTTCTGGGCGGTGTCGGGCGCGAGGACGACGATGACGTCGGCCTCGTCCGCGGCCTCGTTCGTGTCGAGGACCCGCAGGCCCTGCTCCTCGGCGACGGCGCGCGAGGACGAGCCGGCACGCAGGCCGACGCGGACGTCGATGCCGGAGTCGCGCAGGTTCAGCGCGTGGGCGTGGCCCTGGCTGCCGTAGCCGAGCACCGCGACCTTGCGGTCGCGGATCAGGGTCTCGTCGGTGTCTGCGTCGTAGGAGATGGTGGCCACGGTGTCCTCCGGTGTGTTCGCTGCGCGTCCGCGCGTCATGCGCGTCGGGGCCGCCTTCGGGCCGCTCGACGTCGCGGATGGGGAGCCTAGGGCCGCCAGGACCTTCGTGGGGACGCCCGGGGACCTTCGGCGTCGAGC